>Ga0194128_10006232_pt1 | contig 16162 bp, 6 predicted proteins | sample TA2KigCa65mmetaG_FD_148650 | JGI IMG/M metagenome (GOLD analysis project Ga0194128, IMG submission 148650) | Freshwater microbial communities from Lake Tanganyika, Tanzania - TA2015037 Kigoma Deep Cast 65m | ecosystem: Environmental > Aquatic > Freshwater > Lake | place: Tanzania: Lake...
CCTAAAGCCGGGTGACCGCATTAGCGCAGTCAATGGCAAACCTGTTCAATACCTTGAAGATTTGTACTCAACGGATTATCTACTACAATCTTCTGTAAAACTTGAAATTACGCGAGACCAACGAGCTTTTGAACTCCCACTCCCGGGTGACTTCTTCCGTCAATTCCTGCAACAAGACAAGAGCTTGTTCCTAACACCAAGGATGCGTTTCGCTGTAGGAGAAGTTGCTACGGGCATGCCTGCCCAAGAGGCAGGTGTTCAAGATGGAGATTCCATTGTAGCCATCAATGGCCAGAAAATTTTGTATTTTGATGAGGTTCAGAAAATTCTCAGAAACAACAAATCCCGACTTTGTACCCTGAGTCTTCGAAGATTAGGTGCGGACCCTATTGATGTACCTGTTAAAGTCAGCGAACAAGGCACCATTGGTTTCTATCCTACCATGGAGCAAATCCCTACCCAAACCGTTCGTTACTCCGTCTTGGCCGCTTTGCCTGCCGGGGCACGCATGGGCTGGAAAACAATTTCGGATAATCTCAAAGGCTTTGGCATGATTTTCCGAGGGGAAGTCCCCGTCGAAAAATCATTGGGCGGTCCGATAGCCATTGCCAAAAAGATGTACGGTGGGATTTGGGATTGGCAGCGATTTTGGACCACCACCGCCCTGCTATCCATGATTTTGGCGATTATGAATTTGCTTCCCATTCCAGCCTTGGATGGCGGCCACGTGATCTTTCTCTTGGTGGAATTGGTTACCGGTCGTCCCCTTGGCGAAAAATTTCTCATGGGAGCTCAGTATGTCGGGATGTTCCTGCTGATTCTGCTCATGGTCTTCGCCTTTGGAAATGACCTTGTTCAGCACGTATTTCGTTGATTTCAGCAAAGTGACCTTAAACTGTGCCCAGGACCGGAGTCGAACCGGTACGAGTTTTAGCTCACTGGTGTTTGAGACCAGCGCGTCTACCAATTCCGCCACCTGGGCAGGCAGGGCGCAAATATATTCCAAATTTACCATTGTCCCGCTTTCCGGTTTAACCTCCCTTTTTGCCTTTATCCCCCTTTATTTGTAAGACATCCTTTTTTTTGATATACCCTCTCCAACCTCTTAATCTAGCGAAGATGCATAACGCCTTTCCCCAATTCTACAGGGTTCGAGTCTGGTCGGCAAGGCTGCTGGTAACGATCCTTTTTTGTGGTTTCCTCGGCATTCAAATCCAATCCTATGCCTTTAATGGTCCAATCCAATGGAGTTCGGAAAGCCTGAACCAAGATTCCTCCATCCTGGGACAGTTACCAAATTCTAGAGAAGGCGAATTCCTGGTCGTGTTCACCGATCAATTCGATGCAGCATCGGCTACCCTTCTTTTTGAAAGCCAAGGTATACCGTTGGCCCAGAGACAGTCCACCGTCATCCAAGGATGCATGAGCAAGTCCTCCAATGCTTGTGCGTTAGCTCGACAGTGGTTAGACAAGTACAATTCAATCAATGGAACAAATTGGTCAATGCTGGATTCTTTTTGGATTGTGAATGCAGTGATTCTGCGCATTGACCGGGAGGCTGCCACAGCCCTTATCCAGAAGTTGGATGTTCGGTCCATAGACCCCGTGGATGCCCTCCCCATTGGCTACACCGAATCTTTATCCGAACCAAAGTCCAAGGCGCATGCGGGATACAATGATTCAGACCCTGCGTCAGATGGGGATGGCCAACCTGAAATTGTCAACGGGAGGGAACCCGGTCTAACCGCTATCCAAGCACCGCTTATGTGGGCCAGAGGCTATACCGGCAAAAATCGTCGGGCAATGTTAATGGACACCGGGGTGTGGCCCGAACATCCTGCCATACGCGGAAAATTCATTGGACAGCGTATGGGCCTGGATCAATCTTGGTATGCGTATGATGAGCCTGTCCCTGCGGACAAAATCGGAAACCACGGCACGCATGTGATCGGGACCGTTTTAGGACTGGACTCGGCGAATCGGGATACCATTGGCGTTGCTTTTGGAGCCTATTTCATTGCCACCGATCCCATCGTGACCAATCTTGCTTTGGTTCGTTCATGGACCCAACTCATGCGGGCTTACCAATGGGCCCTGAACCCTGACGGAGACACCTCAACCCATACGGATATTCCAGACGTTATTAACAATTCCTGGGGTAGAGCCAATGCTGGTTTTGACAGCGTCTGCCAAGCCACCGTCGTTGCTCAAGCTTTACAAACCGTAGAAGCCGCCGGAATTGCCAATGTCTTCTCGGCGGGTAATAACGGCCCCGGACCATTAACCATCGGCGTACCGGCCCAAGTCATTTACGATTCCCTCAATGTGTTTTGTGTTGGCGCTTTGGATGCATCCAATGTTCTAGCCGGATTCTCCAGCAACGGTCCCAGTCGCTGTAGCTCGGATTCAATGATCCAAATTAAACCTGAAGTCTCCGCACCAGGCGTCAATGTACGATCGGCTGACGGCCCAACCGGTTACGGTCAGAAATCCGGAACCAGCATGGCCTCGCCCCACGTCACGGGAGCAGTGTTATTGCTCAAAGAAGCCTTTCCTCAATTATCAGGCCGCCAAATCCTCAATGCCTTGTATCAAACGGCATTAGACCTAGGTCCATTCGGTGAAGATAATTTATATGGGCGAGGTATCATCCGTGCGGATGCAGCCTACCAATTCTTGGCGACCCTGCACACGCCAACTCCGCCTTCTGATCATGGTCCTGACCTTGCTATCCTGGGCCTCGATTCCCCTGTATCTTCAGGATTGGGGCTTCGTTGCGCCTCGAACAGCCCCTTGTTCTCTAATTTGAAATTCAGGATTGCCAACCTCGGCGATACAGTAGTGAATGGATTTATGCTGGATGTGTACGACAACCAATCTTGGCATCACTCGGTCTCTTTTGGAGGTAGAACTTTAGCTCCTGCACAAATCTCCGATGTTACTATTGGAAGTCTGAATCGAAATCTTTTCAATGCTCAAGAGCGATGGATGTTTCGTATCAGCCCTATTAGGCCACCTGGAGCAGGTATGTCCTTGCAAGGAATGGAAGGAGACACGCTCAACAATTATTTTTTCCTGCAATTTCGTAACATTCGACCTGCCAATGACTTGATTACCGAGCATTTCAATGACTCGCTTCGATTACCCTTTGTGATCGAGAATCATCGTGTTGCCGATTGGACGATCGAAAACCCTGATAATGATGATTATACGAGCTCAACCTTGCCAGCTACCTGGTCATACTTCCCCTTGCCCTCCACCCCTTCGCCCTTTCACACCACAAGTGCAGGCGCTAATGGAATTGGAACAGGATGGGCTGCTGGGATTAAAATGAGGGAATATTCAGCTCGCCTGCGCCAGAAAGACCACCTCGTTTCACCACCTTTCTTCCTGCAAGGAGCCCCTGCAGGTCAACATTATAAATTATATTTTGATGCGGCTTACTCGAATCGGAACAACGCTTTTAGAGACAGCCTGATCGTTTCCTTTTCCTCCGACTGCGGATATACTTACCAAGAAATTTACCGGAATGGTGGTGATTCTCTGCGATCCCATTCCGGGATTAACCCTGCCGACTCTTTGGCCTTTAGGAGAATTGAGGTGGATCATCCTTTGTTGCAGAGGACTACCCCAGGTTCATACCGTCTTCGATTCACGAGTCAAAATGATTTTGGCGGGAATCTTTACCTTACCAATATTGGACTCTTTCGCTTCTTTGCAGTCAATTTACCTGGTGCAGACCCCCAAAATTCCGATCAAACTTGGTCCGTTTTCCCTAATCCTTCGAGCGAGCAGCACCTCAATCTCCAGATTCCCGTGACCAGCGCAATGGCGCGACTCCATATCACCAATCACCTTGGGCAATCAATCTGGCATTCAGCCTGGATAGGATCCTTTGATCCTAGTGATTCACAACTTACCCAGACCATGGCAACTTTTCCGTTGGATATTCCCGAGTTGATGCCGGGACTTTACCTCTTGACCCTTGAAACCAAATCAAACCCAACATTGCAACGAAGTGCAAAACAACACCAAACCCTGCGTTGGATCAAGGTCCCCCGTTAACGCATCTTTAATCATGAAACAGTTTCATAGAATAGGTCTCGTATTAGTCATTGCCCTTTTACACGGAGAGGGTAGGGCTTTTGAATTAAGTTCTGAAGCCATTTCCTATGATTTCACAGACAATCATAGCGAAAAGAGTCAGGATACCACCACCGACAACCTGGCATCCCAAGAGAACCCCCTCGAAATATTTAACGGAATGAAGAAGAAGGTCAAGGTTTTCTCGGAAGATTCTTCCGTGGCCAAAAGGCGAGCCGCTAATCATCGTTTTGTCCAAGACATGGTTCGGTTGGTTAAATCCGGAAAATCTTGGGATATGCCGTGGTCCGAATTATCTCCTGTTTCGGTCTTGATGACCCCTGACCAAAAATGGCGAATTTTGACATGGTCAGTCCTCTTGGAACAGAATTCCAGAAGGCATTACGGTTGTGTTCTTGGACAAAAAGGGAATTTCTATCCCTTAATTGACCAGCTGGCCAATCGCTTCGAGAATGATGAAATATTCGATAACCGTCATTGGCCAGGTGCGGTTTATTTTCAAATATTACCCATCACCCCTACCCACAACAACAAAATTTGCTATGCCTTGTTGGGTTACGATGCACGAGAACCTTTTGCCCAGCGCAAGGTCCTGGATTGGCTCTGTCCTGACCCTGAAGAGGGCATGGTACATATTGGTGCCCCGCTCATTGACTATGCCGGACGCAGCCTAAGTCGTTGGCAGCTCCTTTATCCTCGGGATGTGCAGGTCCAATTTCAATGGGATAAGGATCGCTCCCTGGTCTATTTTGACCATTTGATTAGCCGAGGGTCGGATCCATCAACCGAGACCTTTGACTTTATTCCCGATGGCAGTTTTGATGCCTTGGTATGGCGTAATAGACGGTTGGTCTTTGAGGAAATGCCCATGTACCAACCACTCAAATAATTTTTTTTATCCAAGGAATCATGGCGGAGCGTATCGTATTGGTTTTGGGAGCGGGCAGGTCATCTGGTTTCTTGATCGAGTATTTGGCTGAAAGGGCGAATGTTCTGAATGCTAAAATTGTGGTTGCCGATCAAAATCTGGAATGGGCAAGGTCCAAGGTTGAATTTTTACCTTCATGCCTTGCGGCTATAGTATCCCCGTCCGAGGATAAAGAAGGCTTTGAAGAATTAGTTGCAAGTGCAACATTAGTGATTTCCCTCCTTCCTGTTCATTTGCATTTAACGGTTGCCCATGCTTGCTTGAAATACCAAAAACCGATGTTCACGGCCTCCTACCAAACGGCTGAAATGGAAGTAATTCAAGGCGAGATCGCCAGCAAAGGTCTACTTTTCCTGAATGAATGCGGTTGTGATCCTGGTTTGGACCATATGACAGCTGTTCAAATTCTGGATAGCCTCAAAGCCAGCGGCCACCAAATTCTGTCTTATGAGGGGTATACCGGTGGCTTGGTTGCCCCTGTTTCGGACGACAACCCTTGGCACTACAAATTTTCTTGGAATCCACGCAATGTGATCCTCGCGGGTCAGAACGGTCCCGCGCAGTTCCTACGCAATAGCAAGACCTACCTTTTGAACTACCCGGAATTATTTCGTCAAGTGGTTGAAGTGAATTTACCTGATTTTCCGGATTTGGTTGGCTATTTCAACCGAAACTCCCTACCCTACGCGGATTTGTACGGCATTCCCGCCACCCAAACCGTTATTCGAGGCACATTAAGGCATCGTCACTTTTGCACCGCCTGGTTTCCTATAGCTTTCTGGGGCATGAATTCATCCGATGTTTTGGATTCAGCCCTTTTGGCCGACCTACCCTCTCAAAAAACCCTTATCCATAAACTATCAAACGAATTAGGATACACGGATGCGGAATGCAAAGTCGTTATAGAGTTGTGGGATTATTTGGGGATATGGGAGCTGCTCCAAGCTCTAAAGGATCCAAGGCTCGGAGGCAGAGGAGACCTGAAATCCAATAGAACCGCTAACGCCAACTCATTTTCTCCCCCACTCCTGCCTTTTGAAGACCAATCCGCTTGGATTTCTCCCACAGATTGGCTTGAGAAGCGGATGATTGATCGTATGTCGCTGGCCCCAACAGATCAAGATATGGTCCTGATGACCCATCTTATCCAGACGATCAGCCCTGAGGGATGCAACGAAAGTCATCGATGCACTCTCAAATTAGAAGGGGAAGGAGGCGATCGCTCCGCGATGGCCAAAACGGTGGGTCTGCCGCTGGCCATGGCCGTGGAGCTGTACCTGCAAGGAAAAATCAACGAAACCGGACTTCTCAGACCATTAGGGAGCTTATGGTACGGCTCAATTTTGCCTGCATTGGAACAGCACGGGATTAGGATGCAACATCATGTAACCACGGGCTAATCCTACCTTAAGTTCATTGGGTAAAGCCCCATTTGGCTAGGAAAACCCTATTTTTGCGGGGCCCTCGTTGATTTCTCTTGATTCGCCTATCGAAATAGCCCCCATTAGCATGATTCAGTTGTTGCAGACCTTGAACGGACGGTTGACCGAAATTCAGGAAGTGGAGAAAGACTGCTGGATCAATATCGTGGACCCGGATGACAAGGACAAGGTATGGCTCGAAGAGCATTGCCCCCCAGTCGTGGAATACCTCACCGACTCTTTGGATTTGGATGAACTCTCCAGGGTCGAAAAAGAGAGCGATTATCTTCTCGTTGTTTTAAGAATACCTCACTTTAGGGGTATGGAATACGATATTCCCTTTATTACCCTGCCTTTGCTCATCATGCAGACCGACTCCATGACCGTAACCCTGTGCAAAGAAGAAAATGCCATTGTGCAAGAATTTGTCAGGGAAAGGGTTCGGGGTTTCACCACCAACAAAAAAGACACCTTCCTCCTTCAAATTTTGCTCAAAACCGCCTCCAAATTCTTGATTCACCTCCGAAACATCAATAAGGTTGTTGAAAAATTGGAGGACGAGCTTGAAAATTCCCTTAAAAACAAAGAAATCGTGGGGCTCCTGCAATACGAAAAGGCCCTGATTTACTACACGACGGCTTTGCAGACCAACGGAACTATGCTGGAAAGGCTACGTCGTTTGCGTCATTTCACCTACGAGGAGGATGATGACATGCTCGAAGATGTTCAAATCGAAAACCAGCAAGCCCTTCAAATGACCACGATATCAATACGTATCATGGGCCAAATGATGGAGGCTTTCAGCTCCGTGATCAACAACAACATGAACAATGTCATGAAAACCTTGACCTTCGTGACCATCTGTTTGGCCATTCCTACCCTTTTTGCGAGCTTGTACGGGATGAACATCCCGTTGCCATATGCCCAAACCGAAACAGCATTCTGGGGCCTGTTAGGACTTAGTGGAGCGATGATTTCCATCGTTTTTCTACTTTTTCGCAGGATGCGCTGGTTTTGAAGCAGAGATTTTACCCGATCGATTCAATTCAACAAAGGCAGCATAAGAAAAAATCGGAGTTGATGGACCTTTCCATCAGCAAAGCCTTGCAAGTGCCTTACTTTCTAATAATTTGTACAATTAACAAAAAGGCCCTATCCATCGTCTTTGAACTTCAATGAAATGATGCTCAATTCGAATAATTTTTCATAATTCAGAGAGAAATGCCTACCTTTAAGAATTAACTTGCCTGAATTCTATTCAATTCACACGAATTAAGCCAAAAATTAATATAAATTCCTACGGCATAGTTATCCGAATCCTTGTAAATTCTTTACATCTCCAGGAAAACAACCCCCTATGAGAAAAAACCTACTCTATTCAATCAGCACCCTTTTGTGCTTGGCCACACCAAACCTCAAAGCTCAGAGCATTACTACAACAATCGGCTCTGTGAGTGGCTGTGTAGGCGATACCGTATCGGTTCCAGTCATGGCAAATATGAGTACTGGTACCAGTGTATCGGCCATTAGTATGGCCATTAGCTTTGATTCAACTAAATTGCAATGCCTAGGCGGGGCCCAAAATTTACATAGCACCCTCCAAATCGGCGCACTTAGTAATTGCGTAGCCGTACCCGGAGTAGGTAGACAAATACGCTTTGTTTGGTATGACCTAAATCCAATTACTATAAATTCTCAAATTTTTCAACTAAAATTCCGCGTACTTAGCGCTGGTTCGCACAACTTAACCTGGGATTTAACACCAGGTCTTTGTGAATATGCCACTCAATTTGGGCAACCCATATCGAACGTCTCTTGGATCAATGGTTCGGTAACCTGTACCTCCAATCCTATCAATGTTTCCCTGGGCTCAGCCAATGGATGCGGTGGAGACACTTTAAGCATGCCCGTCACCATTCTTAACGGCAACAATATTGGAGCAATTTCCTTGGCACTTGATTACAATCCAATGCATACCACTTTCTTGGGTATTGCAGGAATTAACCCCGTGATTTCTACAATTATTGCCTCCTCCAATACCATTGGAGGTCGCAACCAGATTCGAGCCTCGTGGGCAGAGGTTACCCCGGTAAGCTTAAACGGAATCGCTTTCTACATCCGAGTCATTGCAAACAACAGTGATAGTTTTTCATTTGATTTAATCAATCCAGGGAATAATGAAATAAGCGACCCATTGGGCAACCCCTACAGCAGCACCACCTATTCTGGAAACAGCACAACCATTACCCCCACCACATCCAATGTAACCACGGTTTTAGTTTGTTCAAGTTACACTTGGTCAGTAAATAACCAAACCTATACTACTTCAGGTACTTACCGAGTTAAAACGGGTTGTCATACTGAAATTCTAAACCTTACAGTATCCACCCAACCCCCCGCGACCGCAGCTACTTCCATCAGCGCAAGCATCTGCCAAGGCCAGTCCTACACCTTCGGCTCGCAAACCCTCACGACCAGTGGAACCTACACCAACACCGTACCCGGAGCCAACGGTTGCGATTCGGTGGTGACCCTGAACCTGACCGTGCGGCCGAATTCTGCAACACTCATTACCGATTCAATTTGCACAAATCAACCCTACATTTTTGCAAATCAAACGATAACTTCTCCCGGAACGTATTCACAAACGCTTCCCTCGGCTAATGGCTGTGACTCCGTCATTACCCTGACTCTTTTGGCACGAACCTCATGTTCCATTTCCACCACCATAGGTTCAGGGAGTGGTTGCGTTGGGGATACCGTTTTGGTGCCGGTAACCGTTCAAAACGGATTCGGCATCGCCTCCATTTCCATGGCTATTGGCTACGACCCCTCCAAGCTTGCTTGCATTAGTAACGTTACCAACGTAAATCCCGCCATTGCTTCATCGCTCCTAACCAATTGCGGAGTTTTCAACGGAATTTCTCAATTCAGGGCCGCTTGGTTTGACCTGAACCCTGTAGACCTCAACGGCAATCTATTCACCATGAAGTTCGTGGTATTGGCACCAGGTGCCCACAACCTAAATTGGGATCTTGCTACACCAGGAAATTGCGAATACACCGATGCCGTAGCCGATATTATCCCAGGAACATCTTGGAATAACGGTAGTGTTAATTTGGGCAGCGGATGTTGCTCGGTATTTGCTTCAATTACCCCTGCAGGCTCCACAGCCATCTGCCAAGGTAATTCAATTACCCTCCATGCTAATACTGGAAATGGCCTTGCATACCAGTGGTCCCTCAATGGTTCAGCGATCAACGGCGCTACCAATTCTTCTCTTGTAGCCAATACCGCAGGATTCTATACCGTAAGCGTAAGTGAATCCGCTAACTGCTCCTATACCTCTGCAGCAGTAAGCATAACAGTCAATACCCTTCCAACAGCCACCGTCACCGCAGGTGGCCCTACAACCTTTTGCCAAGGAGCTTCAGTAACCCTCAACGCCAATATCGGAGCCGGTCTAAGCTACCAATGGTTGCTCAACAACGCTGCAATTGCTGGCGCTACCAACGCTTCATTGGTCGCTGATGCCCAAGGCTCTTACACCGTAACCGTAACGAATGCCAATGGATGTTCGGCTACCTCATCAGCACTGTCCGTAACCGTACGAAGTCTTCCCGTTGCCACCATCACCGGAGCATCATCCATCTGTCAAGGCGGAAATACAATCCTTAGCGCGAATACCGGTACTGGCAGAACCTACCAATGGCGTCGAAATAACATCAATATCATTGGCGCAACCTCTGCCAACTACACGGTGGTCACCACAGGAACTTACACGGTTGCCGTCACTTCCAATACTTGTGTCGCGGTATCCAACGCAATCACCGTATCTGTTAACCCTTTGCCGACTGTTTCCATTGCCGCAGCAGGAAATACGTCCATTTGCCAAGGGTCTTCGGTTACCCTCAACGCCACCACGGATATTGCAAATGCAATCCAATGGAGACGCAATGGAACAGATATTGCCGGGGCAACCAACAGCACCTATACAACCTCCGAAGCAGGTTCATACACCGTTAGAGTAACTTCTCCTTCCGCTTGTTTAGCAACTTCCAGTGCGGTACATGTAATCGTCAGACCAAATTTTATAGACACAGTTTACGCTTCAATTTGCCAAGGACAAACCTACACTTTTGGGTCACAAACCTTGAGCACAGCAGGAACCTACACCAATACAGTAACCGCAACCAATGGTTGTGATTCGGTAATTATTTTGATTTTAACAGTTACTCTGCCTCCACCTCCACCTAGTTTGGCTTGTTATCAAACTGCTAATTTTGATACTGTGACCTGCACATGGATTGTGACCGGAACACCAAATCCTCTAATCGTATTTTCCATTTCAGTGTGCGATACCACATACAATTGGTCAATATCCGGTCAATCCTATTACACCTCGGGAACCTATTTGTTTAACGCCAATTGTCAAGACTATGAATTAAGATTAGTACTCAACACACCAGCGATAATCACTAGTCAACCCGTAAATCAGAACATTAACCAATACGGTTCTGCTTCATTTACGATTAGTACATTCACCCCGAATGGACTAACGAATACCAATAATTATGTCTGGCAAAGATCTATAAATAATGGTCCTTTCCTAAACATCGTCAACAATGCCTTATTCTCGGGCGCAAATACCGATAGCCTTGTTATCTACGCTGCAACAACCGCTCTGCATCAAAACAGATTCCGCTGTATCGTTAGCTCAAATTGTGGGGCGCCAGATATATCGTCAATGGCTACACTATCTGTTATTCCTGCGAACCCCGTTTCCCTTTCTATTGGAAACTATAACATTTGCCCAAATACAACAAGTGCAAACGTAACGATTCCAGTTATTGCAAATGCCTTTACGAATGTTGCTTCGATGACCTTTGATCTGATACCATCGCTAGGAATCACCTTTAATGGAATTTCCAATGTAAATTCATCATTAATTGGACTGAATTCAAACCTAGTTAATGGAAAAATTAGAGTTTCTTGGTTTAGCCTAAACAATATCAATCTAAACGGAGGTGCTGTATTATTTAATATCAATGTAACAACCTCTGGTCCAGCAACGATAGAATGGGACAACAACTTTAGTTTTTTCTTTGACGAGTATAATGGATTAAGAATTAGAAATTTGATAAACGGATCGATAAATACTTATCAAGCCGTTGTCCCAACTATAGCTCCAGTAAACGGCATTTGTGAAAACGGATCCCCTATTTCGCTTATTGCAACCCCTATTGGTGGAGTTTTCAGCGGTGTAGGCGTTTCCAATGGATTATTTGACCCGTCTATAACAGGCTCAGGTTACCACAACATTACCTATACATACACCACTAACGAAGGCTGTTCCTATACCGCCTCAACAACTGTTTATGTTTCCACCTTACCAACAGGAAGCGCAGGTCCAGACGTGAACATATGCCCAGGGTATAGCACCGTATTAGCAGCGACAGGAGGTGATTCCTATGTATGGTCAAATGGCTCTACATCTGCTGTTAATCCAGTTAGTCCAAATATTACAACCACATACACCGTTAATATTTTTAACGCATCGGGCTGCTATATAACAGATACAGTCGTTGTCATAGTCTCTGGAGGAAGCGCTATCCAGGTTAATGCAGGAGATTCTGCCTTCATTTGCACAGGCGGCAATATAACATTGACTACTTCAGGAACCTCGCAAGCTATCTGGTATCCATTAACCGGCCTCTCATCTACAAGTTCAACCAATCCGATAGCAAGTCCCTCCGTTACCACAACTTATTATGTGGTGGGTATCAATAATTCTGGATGCGTTTCATTCGACTCCATCGTCGTTGTCGTAAACCCAAACCCCACCATATCATTCTCCTTGCCTAATAATACAGTATGTATCAATGGAACATCTATTGGCCTTACTGGTACTCCTTCTGGCGGGACATTCAGTGGGCGCGGCATAAGCAGCGGAAGCCTTCCTGAATTCGTGCCTTCAATTGCGGGTGTAGGGAGTCATATAATTACATACAATTACGCTGACCCTATTTCTGGTTGCTCGTCTTCAACCAGTCAAACAATCGAAGTCCTACCAACGCCAACAGCATCAGCTGGGCCCGATCAAACCATTTGCGAAGGCCAAAGTGCTATCCTGACGGCAACAGGCGGCATCTCCTATTTATGGAATAATGGTTTTACATCGGCTACAATTTTAGTAAATCCAACTTCCTCGACGGTGTATTCTGTCTTGGTTACAAGCGCAAACGGTTGTATCTCAAGGGACGAAATAACAGTTTTTGTGAATCCTCTGCCCTCAATTGAATTCACAGGAGATACCGCAATTTGTATAGGAGGTAACACACAAATAAACGTTAGTGGTGTAAATTCTGTAATTTGGTCACCAAGCTCAGGCATCAGTAACCCATCTTCACTTTCACCTACTTTTAACCCTACTAATACAACAACATATACAGCTTTCGGTACCGATTTAAATGGATGTGCCAACAACAAAACTGTAACCATTGTTGTTAGACCTACAGCAAATGTTTCAGCGGGTCTCGATATTATTTCATGTGGATCACCAGTCAATTTAACTGCGACAGGTGATGCTGGAACCACCTTTACCTGGAATAATGGACTTAGCGGATCAACTATATCAGTTAACCCAACATCCACTACAAATTACATTGTCACAGCAACGGATAGCAACGGATGTATAGGAAGAGACACCATAACAGTGCATGTACCGGTCTTATTCACAGGGGGCAATAGAAACATATGTCTAGGAGCCTCGTCTCAATTGGCTGCTAACCTGGCAAATTTTCCTGGAAATCCAAGATCACTAATTTATCAATGGTCGCCCTCCGTTGGTCTTAATGATCCAAATGCCGCGAATCCAATCGCCTCACCCACACAAACTACGGTTTATAATGTTTCAATCACCGATACAAATTCAAACTGTATATTTACTGGAATAGTGGTCGTTCTTGTGCTACCAACTCCTAATGTAAACCTTGGTGCCGACCTTATTATAGCCCCAGGAGTAACAATCAATCTGGCTGCATCTGTTTCCAATATTGCAACAGGAATCTCGTATACCTGGAGCCTAATTGGATCAGCTATAGGCGTTTTAAATCCTATCGGTAACACAGCAGGAGCTACCTTTACAGGGAACATCGCTACGACATCTCAAATCCAACGTATACTGCTTGTCGCGTCCAATTTAAATGGTTGCGTTGGATCAGATACTATCGAAATCACTGTCGATCCTATATTGGCCGGAAAAAACATTACTGGTTCAGTGTTGTATGCCAATTCTGCACAAAACAGAGTGAACAGTGGATTGGTTAAACTTGTCGGACCTTCAGGCCATATTCGTAACGCCACGATTAGTCCGGGAGGTAATTACCTATTCACGGGAGTTTTGGATAGTACTTATACCCTACAAACCTCAATAACCAAAGCTTGGGGTGGCATTACGATTGCAGATGCCCAACTAATCAACGATCATGTCACAACACCACATCTAAACGGAATTTATTTAAAAGCCGCAGATGTAAATGGTGACATATTTATATTATCCAACGACGCTCAACAAACCGCAAGAAGGGCCGCTAATCTAACTATAACTAATTCATTCGATCAAAATGGTCCAGGAAATTGGGTTAATGATAGCCAAGTGGTCACCATAAGCGGAAATCACATTAACCAAAGCCTCAATGTTTTGAGTTATGGGGATGTCAATGCGTCGTACAGCCCAGTAATGAGAACAGGAACTACCCTAACAATTAATCCAAAAGGACTTATTCCAATGGATAATGAAATTCTTGCAATCCCAATTTATTCTGAGACAGCGCAAGAATTCGGCAGTATTCAATTTGAATTCGAGGTTCCCCCTGGATATCAATTTACCGGAGTTACTTCTACGATTGCTCCCAATTGGATGATTAACCAATTTGGTAATAGAGGGATTGCTGTTTGGTACAAGAATGGAGCAAATGGGATAAAAGTGCTCGAAAGTGAGCCCTTGATGACACTTAAATTTAAAAAGAATCAGGAAGAGATTTTTCCAAATGGTTTCTTAATCAGCCCAAGTGGTTATCAAGAGTTTAACGACGTCAACGCAGTGGCCATTCCTAATGTTAGACTCAACTCACCTACCATCACCTCAACGATTGTTGATCTCCTAGAGATTTATCCAAATCCGAGTGTAGATCGAACTACCATTTCGATAAATTTAGCCGAAGCAAAACATATTCAAGTTACGTTAAATGATATCAATGGACGACTTGTTTCAACTCTACTCAGCCCAACTGAGTTACCCAAAGGAAATAAACTTATTGATTTTTATACAAGGAATTTACCAGAAGGAACGTATTTAATCAAATTCAGTTCATCAGCTGATCCTAATTTTAATGCAATAAAGCGTCTTGTTGTAGTCCATTAATCCCAAAATAACATGCCGTGTAAATCATTTTTATATGGCTCCTATTCTGCTTTATTCTATTTTCTAAGCCTAAGCACCAAATTGAGGTAACAGGCAATAAATCCCACCAATCACCAAGTAGTATTACAAGCGTTTGGGCGGGATTATTGTAACAATAATTATCCCAATTGGTGGTCCAATTATTTAATCTGTTGTAAGTACTTCATTATTAGGGACTATTACCTATACACGGTATTGCAATTACTTTATAATTAGGGACTATTACCTATACACGGAATTGCAAGTACTTCAAAATTAGAGACTATTACCTATACTCAGAATTGCAAGTACTTCAAAATTAAAGACTATTACCTATACTCAGAATTGCAATTACTTCAAAATTAAAGACTATTACCTATACTAGGAGTCTCTCTGTAAGTGGTTGGTATAATTTCCGGATTTGTAGTACAAATTCAACGAATTGGGAAAATAAATAATGAATAAAATTTACCTTCATGGCCACTGATTCATAACCTTCCAATATCCCTAAAAATAACTGTTTTTTTTGTATTCCTAATTAGATTGTTATATTAATTTACGAACAATAAAATATAATGTTCAATCTAATGTCTAAAAGTAAAGTATGACTTATTTTATTAATGTTATATATTTAATAGCACCAATTCGGCCGGAACTGTTTCCCTTAGAACTTTGGCAAGAAATATTTATACCATTAAAATTAATTTGACTTAATTAGAATGGTACGCGTGCTGCAGATGCTCTACTTATTTCTCAAGCCTTTGCAAATCTTATTAACCTCACTCCACAATTCAACAAGCTGCCGCAGATGTCAACTTAAGCAGATCAGTCGATGCAAATGACGGTTTAATGGTCCTAGGTAGATTTACAGAAGTTATCAGTGCTTTCCCCTTAGGTGATTGGGTGACCTTACCATCTCGTTTTTCAGCCATTACGGGTAAAAACAATGCCTTGAAATTCGTTAAATTAAACGCAGGGGATGTCAACGGTTCAAGGATCAGTTGGTAAAAATCCCCCTAAGAATACAAAGCTCATTTTTTGAGCCGTTCTCAACTTTAAGGGTAATGTGACGGTTTTTCATTTAATAAAGCTTACGCCTTCTTTGATTTTTTAAAATATATTAATTTATTTATATTCATTTATCGTTATAAATAAAGTAGTTATATATTTACTAAAACTTGTATTTTATCTATTCAACAATCTTGGATTTGCCATAAAACTTTACTAATTTGTAAAGGAATGAATATACCCAAAATCTACCCTTAT
>Ga0194128_10006233_pt1 | contig 16161 bp, 15 predicted proteins | sample TA2KigCa65mmetaG_FD_148650 | JGI IMG/M metagenome (GOLD analysis project Ga0194128, IMG submission 148650) | Freshwater microbial communities from Lake Tanganyika, Tanzania - TA2015037 Kigoma Deep Cast 65m | ecosystem: Environmental > Aquatic > Freshwater > Lake | place: Tanzania: Lake...
CAGCCAATGGAATTACCGGCTGCCAAATGGACATCAAAATTGATGGGTTACCGTACGAGGTTTTGCTAAAGGCCTTATCCCAGGCATCTGCAGGTAGAGCTCATATTTTGAACGAAATGAGCAAGGCTTTGGCCGGTCCTCGTGAAGACTACCGACCCCATGTCCCACGGATTACCCAACTGACCATTGATCGTGAATTTATTGGCGCGGTCATTGGACCTGGAGGTAAAATCATTCAGGAAATACAACGTGAGACCGGTTCCACTATCAGCATTGAAGAAAAGGGAGAACAGGGTATCGTACAAATCTACACCGCCGATAAGGCGGGGATGGACAAAGCGGTTGCTCGAATCAAAGGCATCGCAGCCAAGCCAGAGATAGGAGCTGTTTACCACGGGAAAGTCAAATCGATCATGCCCTTTGGCGCTTTTGTAGAATTTATGCCGGGCAAAGATGGTCTCTTGCACATTTCCGAAATCCGCTGGGAGCGCATCGAAACCATGGACGGTGTCTTCACCGAAGGACAAGAATTGCAGGTTAAGCTCGTTGAAGTGGATCCGAAGACCGGTAAATTCAGGTTATCGGCCAAAGCTTTGCTGCCCCGCCCGGAGGGAATGCCTGAGCGTTCCCCCCGCCCGGAGCGCGGTGACCGTCCAGAGCGTGGACCCCGCCCCGACCGTGGTGATCGTGGTCCCCGCCCTGAACGTGGTGATCGTAGACCCCGCCCTGAGTTTGGCGATCGTACGGAAGGCGGTGCAGCCTCGGAGGCTTCCCCTGCTTCGGAGGGAGATTAATTTTTTCTTATTTTTTGTTATCAGGGATTTTTTTTCCTGATTTGGGTCGTAATTTCCTAATAACGAAATTGGGGACCTATGAGACAGCTCAAGATCATCCGCCAAATAACCTCCAGAGACCAGATTTCTCTGGATAAATACCTCATGGAAATCGGTCGCATCGAGATTCTTAATGCGGATCGTGAAGCAGAACTAGCCCGCAGAGCCAAGGCCGGTGATTCAGAAGCCTTGGAGCAGCTGGTTTCCGCCAACCTACGCTTTGTGGTATCGGTGGCCAAGCAATACCAGCACCAAGGCCTCGCATTGAGTGATTTAATCAACGAGGGTAACCTTGGCCTGATTAAAGCCGCCGGACGCTTCGACGAAACCAGAGGTTTCAAATTCATTTCCTATGCCGTGTGGTGGATCCGTCAATCCATCCTTCAGGCCCTTGCCGATCAAGGAAGAGTGGTCCGTTTGCCCTTGAACCGAGTGGGCTTAATGTCCAGAATCTCCAAACTTGGATCCCGCATGGAACAAGAATTGCAGCGTGATGTTTCCGATCAGGAAATCGCAGCCATGCTTGAGATTTCATCCGCGGAGGTGGGCGAGACTTCCACTTTAGCCCTTCGGCATCTATCCATGGATGCTCCCGTTACCGATGATGAGGATGTTAAACTCATGGATCGTTTGGAGGATAAGGATCGAAATCTCCAACCTGGCCAGGGTTTGGAACAAGAATCGTTGGTGGTCGATATTGAATCTTCCTTACGTGAATTGCCAAGCAGGGAAGCCGAGATCATCCGTTGTTTTTTTGGGATTAGCGGAAGATCTGTGCTTGGTTTGGATGAGCTGAGCGCTCGTTTTGAATTGTCCAGGGAAAGGGTCCGCCAAATCAAGGAACGCTCTTTGAGGCGTTTACGATCCATGCGCAAGACCCAGCGATTGCGGGGTTACCTGGGTTAGTGGGCCTCCATCGTCAGCAAATCCCTCAATCGTCAGCATCATCCGAGGATTCCTCCAAGATGAGTTCTGCAGAAAATCGAAATTCCAAATCAGGATTTTCTGCTTGCAGTCTTTGTAACATCCATTGAGAATCTGCCAGGTACACCGAGCGTGCATCTTTGTCAAAAGCTTGATGCTCACGTCGGTATTGAAAGAAATCCTCGATCTCGTCAGGATTGGCGGCATGGATCCAACATGCCTTGAGGTAGGGGAGGGATTGGTACTGTACCTTCGCCCCGTATTCATGAAGCAGCCTGAATTGAATCACATCAAATTGCAGTTCCCCTACGGTTCCGATGATCTTGCGATTCCCCGGTTGTTGCACAAAGAGTTGAGCCACCCCTTCATCGGTCAATTGCCTAAGGCCTTTTTCGAATTGTTTGGCCTTGAAAGGATCGAGGTTTTCGACCCTGCGAAAGAGCTCCGGAGAAAAGGCAGGAATGCCCTTAAAAAATAAATGTTCCCCCTCGGTGAGGCTGTCACCAATTTTGAAATTCCCGGTATCGTAGAGGCCCACCACATCTCCCGGCCATGCCTCCTCAACGGTATTGCGATCGCTAGCTTGAAAAAGGAGTGGCGCGGAGAATCGGATTTTTTTGTCCAAACGGACATGGTAATAAAATTTGTTACGTTCAAATTTCCCTGAACAAATTCGCATAAAGGCGATGCGATCCCGATGGTTAGGATCCAGGTTGGCGTGGATTTTGAAAATAAAACCCGTTAACTTGGGATGTTGGGTTTCGATGATCCCCGTTCGAGTTTCACGAGGTCCGGGTTCAGGGGCTATCTGCACAAAGGTGTCCAGAAGTTCCCGAATACCAAAATTATTCAAGGCAGATCCGAAGAAAATGGGTGCTTGCGCAGCTTGGAGGTAGGCTTCTTGTCGAAAATCTCCATACACTTCCAACAAATCCAGGTCTTCACGGAGTTTGCGGGCCAATGGACCAAGCAAGTCGTCAATTCGCTGATCGTTAAGGTCATCGAAGCTGCGTATATCCGAAGCGATGCTGGTCTTGGAAGCCGAAAAAAGATCCAGGTGTTTGCGATGTTTGTTATAGACGCCTTTGAAACGATCGCCTTGACCAATGGGCCAACTGAGTGGACAAGGAGTCAGCCCTAATTTGTTTTCGAGCTCGTCCAGCAGATCGAAGGGGTCCAGACCTTCGCGGTCCATCTTGTTGATCAAAACGATGACCGGTGTCGCACGCATTCGGCATACCTGCATTAAATTCTCGGTTTGTTCCTCGACTCCTTTGGCGGCGTCCACCACCAGAATTACCGAGTCCACCGCGGTGAGCGTGCGGTAGGTATCTTCTGCGAAATCCTTGTGACCAGGAGTATCCAAGATATTCACCCTGCATCCGCCGTATTCAAATCCCATCACGGAGGTGGATACCGATATACCCCTTTGCTTTTCGATTTCCATGAAATCGGAAGTAGCGGTCTTGCGAATTTTATTGGACTTAACAGCCCCGGCCGTTTGAATCGCCCCACCAAAAAGCAAGAACTTTTCGGTCAAGGTTGTTTTCCCAGCGTCAGGGTGGGAAATAATCGCGAAGGTTCGCCGAGGTATGTTCTTGTTCATGGAAGGGGTCAAAGATAACCAAGACCTTTCTTCAGGTAAATTTGGGCCAAATCCCCAAAGCTGCCATGGAAATTACCCGTTTGTTTCGCCTTGCGCTCGTAACTGCTTCCGTCTTTCTGTTGGCTTCCTTGGTTTGGTGGTGGTACTCCAAGCCATCGCTTACCGAGGAAGCCTTAACCAAGGTCCCTGTTTTTGAATTTCCTCTGATTGGCCGTAGCGGGGTGGTGACCAGGCATCAATTCAAAGGGCAATACTTGGTGGTTTCTTATTTCAATCCGGATTGTTCCCATTGCAGGCGCTTGGCTGCAACCGTTGGAGATAAGCCTAAGGGCCACAAAATAAAATTAGGTGGCAAAGAAATTCGGGTGGGGTGGTTGTGGGTCACCCGCTTCGATGAAGACCAGGCTTGGAATTTCATGAAAGATTTTGGTCTAACAGACAAGCCGCACACCTATTTGGCCGCGGATCGGGAGGGTTCCTTCTACAGGGCCTTTGGGGACATGCATGTACCTTCCCTCTATGTATTTGACCCGCAAGGAAATTTTCTGGAAGCTGTTTACGATGAACCGCTCTACAGCGATGTCCTCAAAATCATCGGTGGAGGACAAGCTCAGAAACCCAAGAAAATCAGGTAAAGAAGGCTTAGAGCAACATCAAAGGCTTAGAGCAACATCGAGGGCTTAGAGCAACATCGATACTGGATCGCGGAGCATCAACGCAAAGCTTTGGAGGAAGGCGGCACCGGTTGCGCCGTCCACCACCCGATGATCACAAGATAATGTTACGGTCATGCGTTGTCCGATTCCCAATTGTCCGTTGCGTACCACAGGGCATTCGCGAACGGCACCAACCGCCATGATGCAGGCATCCGGTGGATTGATGATGGCAGTGAAAGCCTCGATACCAAACATTCCTAAATTGCTAATTGTAAAGGTATTACCTTCCCAATCTTGAGGTTGGAGCTTCTTCTCTCGGGCTTTGGCGGCAAAGTCCTTGGATTGGCTGGCCAATTGAACCAAATTCTTTTGGTCGGCAAAGCGTAGGACCGGCACAACAAGTCCTTCGGGCAGGGCCATAGCCACTCCGATATGGATATGATCGTTTTGTCGAATGCGATCGCCAAGCCAGGATGAATTGACCACGGGATGTTGCCGCAAGGCCATGGCAGCCGCCTTAATCACCAGGTCGTTGACCGAAATTTTGACCGGTGAGTTTTGATTCAATCGGGCCCTGGCCTCTACCGCCTGGTCCATGTCAATTTCCATGGTGAGGTAGAAGTGAGGGGCAGCATTTTTGGATTCTGAAAGCCTTTTTGCAATGGTTTTACGCATTTGGGATAAGGGCATATCCTTGAAGGATTCGCCTTGACCCGCTGCCTTGTTCAGGTAAGCACTCAAATCCATTCCCGTGCCCAACCCCGATGCTGGCGGGGTCACCGAAACTGCAGGTCCTTTGTAATTCTCAATGTCGCGACGCACGATTCGGCCATGGTCTCCGGTCCCTTGGATTTGAGACAAGGGAAGTCCGAGATCAGCGGCCATTTTCTTGGCGAGAGGGGAGGCCTTGACGCGCTGGTCATCGGTCGAGCCTTGATGCTCATCGGTCGAGCCTTGATGCTCCTCCTTCGAGGCCATGGGTACGCTGGGTTCAGGATTCGATGGCGCTCCAGGCTTGGTAACGGGGGCGTTGCTTGGTCCTTGGCTTGACAACAATGAGGAAATATCTTCACCCTCTTTGCCCACGATAGCAATGATGGCATCCACCGGGACGGCTTGGCCTTGCTCCACTCCGATATGAAGAAGTGTGCCCTTGACATAATTTTCCAATTCCATGGTGGCTTTGTCGGTTTCAACTTCCGCGAGGATATCGCCGGATTTGACAGCGTCGCCAACTTTTTTGTTCCAAGCGACGATGACCCCTTCGGTCATGGTATCACTCATTTTGGGCATTCGGATTATTTCGGCCATCAGCAGGGGGTTCTTGACTTTGGTAAAAAGGCTAGGTTTGAAGAAGCGCAAAATTAATTCAATAACTTAGGCCCATGGCTTTGACAACGTCTTTTTTGGATGAAATCCTTGGATTCCTGCCATCGGATGCCGTGCGATTTAACGATTTGGAAGAATTTGGCCGGGATGAGACCGATGATTATTGTTTCGAACCTGATTTGGTGGTCTTTCCGGGGTCCGCTGAGGACATAGCCCGAATTTTAGCCTTGAGCAATCGGTATAAGGTTCCGGTGACTTGCCGAGGGGGTGGAACAGGCTTAAGCGGTGGTGCATTGCCGGTACGGGGTGGTTTGGTCCTGAGCACGGATCGTCTAAACAGAATTCTTCATATCGATACGGCCAACTTGCAGGTCACCGTGGAACCGGGGGTGATTACTCAAGTGCTCCAGGAGTCGGTGGCGGAATTTGGCCTGTATTACCCACCAGATCCTTCGTCCAGGGGGACATGCACCTTGGGTGGGAACCTGGCGGAGTCGGCAGGTGGACCGCATGCGTTCAAATACGGGACTACCAGGGATTATGTTTTGAATTTGCAGGTTGCCTTGATGGACGGTTCTTTGATTTGGACAGGGGCCAATGTGACCAAATACGCCACAGGGTATCACCTTACGCAGTTGATGGTCGGCAGTGAGGGTACCCTGGGGGTGATTACCAAGGCCGTTCTGAGGTTGATCCCCGCTCCAGGGGCTGATTTACTGCTCTCAGCGCCATTCTATGATTTAGAATCAGCTTGCAGGGCCGTTTCAGCGATACAACTTGCGGGGATACGGCCATCGGCAGTGGAGTTCATGGAGAAAGAGGCCTTGGAGATGTCTGCGAATTTTCTTGGAATCAATATGCCATTTCCTTCCGACGTGGTTGCGGAATTGCTTATTGAGCTGGACGGAGACAGCTTGGATCAGCTGTATCCTCTCGCGGAACGTTTATCCGAAATTTTGGAACAAGAAGGCGCTGGCGATATTCGATTGGCTGATCAAGCGGATACCAAGGAGACCTTGTGGCGACTGCGTCGGCAAATCGGTCACGCCGTCCGGGCTCATTCCATATACAAGGAGGAAGACACGGTGGTCCCGATGTCCGCTTTGCCTTCTTTAATGCTCAAGGTCAAGGCCTTATGCTCTAAGTACGGGGTACGATCGGTTTGTTACGGGCATGCCGGTGATGGGAATATTCACGTGAATTTGCTTAAAGAGGAACACCACGACGAATACTGGAACCAAACCTTGCCCAAGATGATCGAGGAATTGTTCAAAGAAGTTCATCAATTGGGAGGTACGGTATCCGGTGAACATGGAATTGGCTGGTCGCAGAAGAGGTATATGGCCCTGGTCATGGACCCTGTCCAAATTCAGCTCATGAAGGGTATCAAAGCTGTTTTTGACCCGCAGGGTCTTCTAAACCCCGGCAAGATCTGGGAGGCTTGAATGGCTAATCACAGGCCTATCTTTGCGCCTGCTTTTCTAAAAAATCGTTATGAGTACACAAACTCTTCTTTACTTGGTGCCTCTTTGTGGGGTTGCTGGACTGCTGTTCACCTTTTGGAAGTCATCATGGGTGGCTGCCCAAGATCCTGGGGATGCCAAAATGCGTAAAATTGCCGGGCATATTGCCGAAGGCGCTATGGCCTTCCTCAAAGCCGAGTACAAGATTCTTGCTGTTTTTGTGGCCTGCGTGGCTGTTTTGTTGGCGCTGACCAGTCCTGAGACCTCCTCTCCATTGGTTGGTTTCGCCTTTGTGGTGGGTGCGCTTTGTTCAGGCCTGGCCGGGTTTATCGGTATGCAGGTGGCCACCAAAGCCAATGTTCGTACGGCCAATGCCGCCCGTACAGGCTTATCCAAAGCCCTCGAAATTGCCTTTGCGGGCGGTTCGGTCATGGGCATGGGGGTTGTTGGTCTGGGCGTTTTGGGCTTGAGCCTTTTGTTTATCTTTTTTTCGGGGCAATTCGGGGTAGATGACCAGGCCTCGGTGAATAAAGTTATCACGGTGATCACCGGTTTTTCGTTTGGTGCTTCGTCGATTGCCCTCTTTGCCCGCGTTGGCGGTGGTATCTACACCAAGGCAGCCGACGTTGGCGCTGACCTGGTTGGTAAGGTCGAAGCCGGGATCCCGGAGGATCATCCCTTGAACCCGGCAACCATTGCTGATAATGTCGGTGATAATGTCGGTGATGTGGCCGGTATGGGAGCCGACCTTTTTGAATCGTATGTGGGTTCCATCGTGGGGACCATGGTCTTGGGTGCTGCCTTTATGGCCGGTGGCTTTGCCGATCAGTTCAACGGTTTGTCCGGGGTTCTGTTACCTTTGGTCCTTGCCGGTACCGGAATTCTGATGTCCATCCTGGGGACATTTTTTGTTAAAACCCGCGAAGGGGGCGATCCTCAAAAGGCCTTGAACATGGGTGAGTTTCTTTCGTCAGGACTCATGATTGTGGCCTCCTATTTTATAATTACGTGGATGCTGCCCGCCGAATGGTGGTTCCAAGATCCTTTGTACGCTTGGGATGATCCAGTACGTGGTAATCATTACACCGCGATGGGTATTTTTTATGCTACCATCATCGGTTTGGTTGCCGGTGTTCTCGTAGGTCTTATCACCGAATACTATACCGGTACAGGTAAGAAACCTGTTTTGTCCATTGTTCGTCAGTCCTCTACGGGAGCAGCGACCAACATTATTGCTGGCCTTGGGGTGGGTATGATGTCCACCGCAATTCCTATTTTGTTGATTGCAGCCAGTATTATCGGGGCCTTTCATTTTGGGGGTTTGTACGGTATTGCTATTGCTGCCGTAGGGATGTTGGCCAATACTGGTATTCAATTGGCGGTGGATGCTTACGGCCCTATCTCGGATAACGCCGGGGGTATTGCTGAAATGAGCGAATTACCCAAGGAGGTTCGTCAACGTACCGACAAACTGGACGCCGTAGGGAACACAACGGCTGCGATTGGTAAGGGTTTTGCCATTGCATCGGCGGCCTTGACGGCTTTGGCTTTGTTTGGAGCCTACATGTCTTCGGCGGGTATTGCAAGTATTGATATCTCCAAGGCCAATGTGATCGCATGCTTATTTATTGGTGCCATGTTGCCCTTTGTTTTCTCGGCGATGGCGATGGGTGCCGTTGGACGCGCAGCCATGTCCATGATCGAAGAAGTGCGTCGTCAGTTCAATACCATCCCAGCCCTTAAGTCCGCCTTGGATGCTATGCGTCGTAACGGGGACAAAGAGCTTAAGGACTGGTCCGCCGAAGACCAAGCGATTTTCCAAAAGGCCGATGGGGTTGCGGAGTACGGAAAATGTGTTGAGATTTCGACCAAAGCCGCCATTCGCGAAATGGTTCTGCCTGGTTTATTGGCCGTTGTGGTTCCTGTGGTGGTGGGTTATATTTTTGGAGCTGAGCCTTTGGGGGGTATGTTGGCCGGTGTTACGGTCTCCGGGGTTTTGATGGCGATTTTCCAATCCAATGCCGGAGGCGCCTGGGATAATGCCAAAAAGATGTTCGAAGAAGGCGTGGATATCAATGGCAAAACTTATTATAAAAAATCCGATCCGCACAAAGCAGCCGTGGTGGGTGATACGGTGGGTGACCCCTTCAAGGATACCTCCGGACCTTCTCTGAATATTTTGCTAAAACTCATTTCGGTGGTGGCCCTCGTCATGGCTCCAGCCTTGGTGGACCAAGACAAAGTCAAGTCGGCCGTGATGCAGGAACCTACCGTCATCGAAGCTGTCGAGGGCATGGAAGCCCCTGCCGAAGAAATTCCTGCCTCTGAGCAAGCGGCTCCGGCCCAATAAGTTTTTCGGCTCCAATAGCCACTTCGAAAGCCTAAACAACCAACGGGTCTTGCCTCCAAAGCAAGGCCCGTTTTTTTTTGGCGGGCAGGGGAACGGAATTAGGGGAGCGGATTTAGGGGAAGCGATGCGGAGGGTGAAGCAATTGGGTGGTCGAGAAATTAAAAAAGTCCCCCCAATTCGGTTTCGATTTTGAGAAGGATTTGACCAAAATCTTCGGGCTTATCTGCAAAGTTGATTTGATCCACGGGGATAATCAGCAACTTGCCATCGGTATATCCCTCAATCCATGCTTCGTAACGCTCGTTCAGGCGTTTGAGGTAATCCAATCGAATATTATCCTCGAAATCTCGGCCTCGCCTTTGGATTTGACGCACCAAGGTTGGAACCGATGCCCGCAGGTAAATGAGCAAATCCGGTTTCTGCAGGTGGCTGCTCATGGCTTCAAAAAGTCGGGTATAATTTTCAAAATCTCTGCTGCTCATAAGCCCCATGGCATGCAGATTCGGGGCAAAAATATGGGCATCCTCGTAAATCGTTCTGTCCTGTACCGTGTTATGGACTTTGGCGAACATCTCACGGTTTTGTCTGTAGCGGGAATTCAAGAAATAAATCTGCAGGTTGAAGGACCAACGCTGCATGTCTTCGTAGAAGTCGTTGAGGTAGGGATTTTGATCGACCTCTTCAAAATGAGGTTCCCATCCATAATGCTGGGCTAACATTTCGGTGAGGGTGGTTTTACCGGACCCGATGTTTCCTGCGATGGCGATATGCTTGCTCATTTCTAATCTGCTTGACTTGGTGACGAAGATAATCCTAATTCATAGCAAAAGAACACTCTTTTAAGGCCAACTTAAAAACCCATCAGGCTTCTAACTTCCTGCAAGGTTTTTTGGGCGGAGGCTTTGGCTTTGGCCGCGCCCGAACGACGAATTTCCTCCAATTCCGAGGGCTTGCTTTGTAGGTTCAAAATGTTGTCGCGAAATGGGGCAAGGTATTGGATCATATCCTCGGCCAATTGTTTTTTGAGATCACCGTACCGTATGCTGCAGTCGGCGAAGGCGTCCCTGAACTGGGTAACGATTTCGTGAGTTGAAACGATCTCCAACAGTTGAAACAAATTGGCCACTGCCCCTTCTGGGGTTAAACCGGGAATGCGGGGCCCGGTGTCGGTCACTGCACGCATGATTTTTTTGCGAATTGAGGCAGGATCTTCGGCCAGGAAGATGGCATTCCCTGCGCCTTCGGATTTTCCCATCTTGCCGGATCCATCCAAGCCAGGAACTTTAATGAGATCTTGACTTTGGTCGCGGTAAGGTTGTGGTTCGGGGAAGCAGGTGGTTTGGTAAAAATGATTGAAGCGCTGAGCGAAATTTCTGGCCATTTCCAAATTCTGTTCCTGGTCCTTGCCCACGGGTACCGATTCTCCTTTGTGCAATAGAATATCGGCCGCCATCAAAACGGGGTAGGTAAGCAAGCCCGCATTGACATTATCGGGCTGAGAACGGACCTTGTCTTTGAAGGAGGTGCAGCGTTCCAATTCCCCGACGTAGGCGTGCATGTTCAGTAGCAGGTACAACTCTGCGGTTTCAGGCACGTCGCTTTGAACGTAGAGGGTGCATTGTTCGGGGTTTAAACCTGCGGCCAGGTATTCAGCTAGAACTGTCTGCACCCGTTGCCTTGCTTGGTTGGGCTCGGGATGGGTGGTCAAGGCGTGGTAATCGGCAATGAAGAAATAGCAATCCATGCGGGATTGCATGCCTACAAATTGACGTAAGGCACCCATATAATTACCCAGGTGCAATTGCCCGGTGGAACGTATCCCGGAGACGACTTTGATCATGCCTGCAAAATACTGAATTTAGGCCTTATCTTACCAATGTGCAAAGGATCAAGAAAAAAGGAATTTATTCCCAACCCAAGGATGTAACTCAGCTTTATGCCCAATACAGGCAGCGGCCTTTGGCCTTTCATTTTTATCGATTTCGGGCTTATTTGTGTTTGGTTTATTTTGGTTTGTTTTTTGGGTTGTCCTATCCTTTTTTTCGTTGGGCGATTTCCAAACCTTCGCGTTATCACATGGCTCATCGTTGGAGGGTAGTATGGGCCAAGAGTATAGCCATGCTTTTTGGAATTCGGGTGCAAACCGTAGGGAAGGTCCCGGATTTATGCCCTAAATTAATGGTTGTGGCCAATCATTTTTCCTATCTGGATATTCCTGTCTTGGCGGCGGCCTTGCCTTTGAACCTGCATTTTGTGGCCAAAGCTGAACTTTCGCGTTTCCCCTTTTTCCGTCATTTCTTTCGGACGATGGATATTTCTATTCCCCGCTCCAGTGCGCAGGGCTCCAAAAAGGCATACCAAAGGGTGGAAGAATTTTGGAAAGCCGGGTCTGCCGTCGTGGTTTTTCCGGAAGGGGGAATTTTAGGTCAAGCTCCTGCAATGACGGCATTTCGAACCTTTCCGTTTGCGGTTGCTCTTCAGCAAGGTGCGACCATCTTGCCTGTATCTTTGCCCGATACATGGAAAATATTACCCGAATGCCCACGACATTTTCTACGCCCCGGTCCATGCCGAGTTCACCTTTTGGAGCCTCAGGTTCCCGAGGCTTTCCTCGGCGATGAGAAGGCCCTCAAAAATAAATGTTACGAATTAATCCATCACGATTTAATTACCCATGAAAGTTGACCTCGAAACCCTGCAACGTATCGCCCATTTAGCGCGTTTAGAGTTTGATCCTGAAAAGGCCGATGCCATGTTGGCTGATATGAATCGTTTTCTCGAATATGCACGAATTATTGATTCCGTTCCTACCGAGGGTACAGAGCCTTTGGTGTACATGAATGAAGAAGGACTTGCGCCTCGAGAGGACAGGGTTATTCAGACCATATCACATCAAGATGCCCTTGCGAATGCTCCTGCTTCCGATTCGGATTATTTTCGGGTGCCCAAGGTGGTCAAGAAAACCAATTGATGTTAGCCAACAATGCTCTAATCTCCTTGGAGGGAATACAACGCCTGTACAGCATGGGCGATGAGACCATTTATGCACTTCGGGGTATCGATTTGCAAATCAAACGCAACGAATATGTGGCCCTGATGGGCCCCTCCGGCTCAGGCAAGTCAACCTTAATGTACTTGATTGGTTGTTTGGATTCGCCCAGCTCCGGTTCCTATTGGCTTAATGGACAAGATGTTGCAGGTCTCAGCGACAATCGCCTTGCCGAAATTCGAAATCGCGAAATTGGATTTGTATTCCAAACCTTTAATTTATTACCCCGTCTAACGGCATTGGATAATGTGGCTTTGCCCTTGGTCTATGCTGGGGTTTCAGAACTGGAGCGTAGAGAGCGAGCCCATGATGTCCTTAAGCAGGTCGGTTTGCAAGACAGGGTAGGGCACCGTCCCAACGAACTATCGGGAGGACAACGGCAAAGGGTAGCCCTGGCAAGGGCTCTCGTCAACAAACCTTCTTTGATTCTCGCGGACGAACCTACGGGTAATTTGGATTCCAAAACCTCGATAGAAATCATGGAAATGTTTGCATCAATCCATGCATTAGGGAACACTATTGTACTGGTTACCCACGAAGAGGATATCGCAAGGCATGCGCACCGTATGGTCCGCCTCAAAGATGGCCGAATTGAATCGGATGCCCTCACCCTAAATCAGGACCATGAAAATCTACACCAAAACGGGTGATTCCGGCAGCAGTTCGCTACTTGGTGGCAGCAGGGTTTCCAAATCGGATCCGCGCCTGGAGGCTTACGGCACCTTGGACGAACTCAATGCCTGGATTGGTCTTCTCAAGGAACAGGAAGCATTGAGCTCTCACCGCGCCTTCCTGGGAGAAATTCAGGAGGAACTCTTTAGCATGGGATCGCATTTGGCCGCCGAGGATCAGACCCAAGTGGAGACTTGGAAATTACCGGCAATGAACAGCCGTTTGGTAGGCCGCTTGGAAGAGGAGATGGACCGAATGGACGCTGATTTAGAGCCATTGCGGAACTTTATTTTGTCGGGTGGGCATCCCGCCTCGGCCATGGCCCAAGTGGTGCGTACGATCTGCCGTAGGGCCGAAAGAGCCGTGGTTTCCCTCAAGGTCGCCCTCCCTGACCAAGCCTCAAGGTTAGAGCCCGTGGTGGTGATCCTCAACCGCCTGTCGGATTACTTCTTCGTCCTGGCCCGCGAAATATTGCGTTCTAAGGGCGTTGAGGCCCATGTTTGGAACCCTCGCGCAGGGCAACTTTGATGGAATTATTCGCCTTTCGTCGTTTTGAAGAAGGGCTTGTGAGTTTAATTAGAATTTTTATATTTGCCGAACAATCCCACGCCTTTCTCTAACCTATGTATTGGACCCTGGAATTAGCCTCCCACCTCGAAGATGCCCCTTGGCCAGCCACCAAGGATGAGCTCATCGATTACGCCATACGGTCGGGTGCGCCTATGGAGGTAATCGAGAACCTGCAAGAACTCGAAGACGACGGTGAACCCTACGAGACGATCGAGGAAATTTGGCCTGATTACCCCACCAAAGACGATTTCTTCTTCAACGAAGACGAATACTAATTCCTAATCAATGAGGTGGAAAGCACGTCTTTGGGATATAGTGGCGTGCTTTGTCGCGGTTAATTTGTTTGTGATGCTGTTGGATGGTTTGCTAAAAACCCCTATCTACAGCATAGTTTCTTTGCACAGTTTGATTATTTCCGATGCAAGCATCAACGATCTTCATTATCTTGTAAGAGAGGAAACACAGGATTACGAGCCCAAACTTAGTGGTGATCTGATTCTGGTAAATACCGGCAGTCTTCCAAATGATTCTGTTAGGTTAGCTCTTTCCAACTTAATTCAGGTATTGGACAAGTATCAACCCAAAGTCATTGGATTAGACCTTGTTTTGGACTCAAACTTTATTGATTTAGGAACTTCAGAATTACTGAAAACTTTAGCGACGACTCCTCGTATGGTTATTGCGAAAAGTCCCCAAATCGGCACATTGAACCCCGTTATTTCACCAAGTTCGGCCTGTGGAATTGTTTCATTTCCAGACAATCAAAGTACCGTTCGTAGGTATTCATCTCAGGAGAATACCTTCGGGGTTTTGGTGGCTCAAATGTTAAAGAAAGACAGCCTCGCGGCTTTTGACGAATCAACATTTTTTATCAACTACCAGACGATGGCTGACGGAATTTACACGGTTCATAGCCCAGAGTTTGATTTTGTATTGTTGGATTCAAGCTTTAGACCATCCAGTTTTTTAATGCTTGAGGGGAAGGATATTCTCAACAACGACTCATTGACGTTGCGGGCCCTTGCTCTTTTAGGCAATGGAAGGGCCTTTATTCTTGGACATTTGGGAAATACTAATCTATACAATGTGAAGTATGATGGCGAGGATAGGCATCGCGTTCCTCCTGAGCGTCAACTTGTCAACCGGGAAAAGTCTATGTTTGGAATATTAATTCATGCCAATGCCATCGAAAACATTTTGAATCCTGAATTGCGCTACAGTTGTTGGTCAGATTCTTTGATATACCAGACCATTCGAGCGCTGATTATTTTGATTTACATATATTATCTTCTATATTACAAACTAATTAAGATTATAAACATATTTTTTTCTATTTTTTTGATATCTTTTCCTGTAATATACTTGGTATTGTATTTGATGACCTTTCAAATTTATATCGATTTGGGATTTGTTCTCATACAAATCATCCTACTTGAAGATGCTGTAGAGGTTTATCAATCATTAAGAGATTTTATCTTAAAAAAATTAGGTTATGAAAAAATACATTTTTAATCTTATATTTTGGTTTATGCCCTTATTGCCTTTGTTTGGCCAAGGGATACAAATTTTACCTAAAAAGGGTATTGTTTACCTAAACGGCAAAATCCTGCGAGCAGGACAAATTTCAGAAATTAATCCTGGCGATTCAATTTCGATTCCAATAAAATCATTGGTTTTGGTAAGAAAAGGCTCCGCCTTTAAAGAGCTCAAAAGTGGCCTCCGATACGGTTTTAAAAGCATCGATTCACAATTTAAATCCCGAAAAGCCTATTCTCAGGCCTTTGCTTCTGTCTTGGATCGGCAAGGTGCTTCAAAATTGTCAGACGAAGGATCTGCCATGAGAGGGTCAAGTCACGAAGGACTATGGGGTTTTTCACCTAATGACTCGGTTCGTGTGATAGGTGATTCAATTGATTTTCAGGTAGGCACAGAACAAAGTAAATTATTATCAGATATTAGAGTGTTCGGTCGCGAACTTGCCGATACGATAATTTTGAAGGCTGGCCAGCCTAACTTCCTTTTAAAAACACCCAAATCGGGCACCTATTTTTGGTCCTATATTTTGGATAATCAGGGTTTGAAGGATGAGTTTCTGAATATTTTTATTATTCCTGTACAGAAGGATCGAAAATTATTGCAGGCTGCATATTTTGATTTTTGTAAATCATTGGATGATTTCTCTCCGGATATGAAACAGCTTTTGATCAAGGAATATTGCGCGAATTACAAAGTTTACTACCGTTGAATTAACGGAATGGTTGCGAACAAAATATGTTTTATTGGTTTAAATTTCGATCAAAATGTGTGCTAATAAATCGTTGATATGTAAACTTTCCGTTTATTTAAGTTTGATAATGGCTCCAGAGCTCTCTTTGGGGATGTATAACTATGCCTTGGATAGCTCTCGTATTAAAATAGATTCAAGTGAAAAGAACCGTTGGATAGACCGAGTGGAGTATTATGAGACGATTAAGAATTATGATTCGGTAAAATTAAGATCTGCAATTAAATCTTTTTCCAACAGTTCCGACCCTGCATCGATCAAAGTGGGATGGCTTTGGTTTCGGCTAGGTGAATTGTATCATGAACATTCAATGTTCGAAGATGCCCTATACTGCTATGATTCGGTAATCAAACTTTCAAGATTTAACCGTTGGGAATTAGAAGATTTTTTTTGGAGAGCACAATGGAATATGGGGGCGGTATTCG
>Ga0194128_10006240_pt1 | contig 16153 bp, 14 predicted proteins | sample TA2KigCa65mmetaG_FD_148650 | JGI IMG/M metagenome (GOLD analysis project Ga0194128, IMG submission 148650) | Freshwater microbial communities from Lake Tanganyika, Tanzania - TA2015037 Kigoma Deep Cast 65m | ecosystem: Environmental > Aquatic > Freshwater > Lake | place: Tanzania: Lake...
GGGACCATCAATCAAGCGCGGCGCTGCTGGACGGCAAGGAAATCACGGCGTGCGTCTCGGAGGAGCGATACTCCAGGGTTAAGAACGATTCGAGATTTCCACAAGAGGCATCAAGGTACTGTATCGCGGCAGCCGGTGGATCCCATGCGATTGACGCCGTAGCGATCGCGTCCATAGAGAAACGGTACGAATACTATCTCTTAAACGCGCATTGCACGTTCAGCATGGCCGACTTCGTCAAGGAACAGTATGCATTCTGGAAGCCGCGGTTTTTTGAGGGACGACGGGACCTAAGATTGCGAGATTTGTTTCCCGAGCACGTCGATAGAGGCCAATATCCTGAATCCTATTGGCGAGTTCTTGAAGATGATGACAGGAGACAACATAGCTTTGCCGAGGATGGAGACTATCTTGTAGCGGAGCACTTCGGCATTCCCGCAGAGCGTGTGAAGCGGTACGACCATCACTTGTGTCACGCGCGCTATTCGCTGCACGCTTCTAATTTCCATGACGGGCCCGTTTTAGTTCTGACGGTCGATGGATATGGAGATGGTGCCAACTGCACGATTTTCTTAAAAGAAGGAGAGAGGTTGGAGCGCCAATATCATACGCTGGATTGCACACTGGGGCGATATTACCGGTTCATAACGCTGATGCTTGGTATGCGTCCACTCGAACACGAATACAAGGTCATGGGACTGGCCCCGTACGGGCGTGGTAAGCAGGTTGAGCAAGTTCTCGATATTCTTCACGGGACGTTGCAGGTGGATGGAATCCGGTTTGTGCCGGGTCCAAATAAGCCTCGCGAGAGCTATTTCGCGTTCCGTGAGCTTTTTGAAGGTATTCGCTTCGATTGTATAGCCGCGGGTCTCCAGCAATGGGTCGAACAGATGCTGGAGCGGTGGGTCGGGAACGTGGTCAAGCACTTTGATGTAAAGACAGTGGTAATAGGAGGCGGGGTGTCGATGAACGTGAAAGCGATGGGACGAATTGCCCAGATGCCATGGGTTCAACGGTTCTTCGTTGCTGGCAGTTCTTCCGACGAGTCGAATTCAATCGGGGCGGCGCTATGCTGTGCGGCGGAGCACGGAGTTCCGCTGAAACAGGCGATCAGAACTCTCTATCTCGGGCCGGAAGCCGAGGAAGGAACAGGGCTGATTCAGAGAGCGGAGCAAGACGGATACACGGTGATCAGAAATCCATCGACAGTTCAGATCGTCGATGCACTCGGGGCCGGTATCGTCATCGGCCGGTGCGCGGGAAAGATGGAATTCGGTCAGCGAGCGCTTGGAAATCGATCGATCATCGCGGACCCAGTCAACCCCGAAATCGTGCCGCGTATTAATGCAATGATCAAGAGCCGTGACTTCTGGATGCCCTTTGCTCCGATGATACTGGATACCTTTGCAAACGAGTATCTGCTCAATCCCAATGAGGTCGATTCACCATATATGACCATCGCGTTCCAAACGACGGACAAGGGCTTCGAGGCACTTCGGGCGGCTTGCCATCCGGCCGACCGTACAGCAAGAGCCCAGATCCTCAGACGTGAGCAGAATCCAATCATGTACTCGATCCTTGAGGAGTTCTGGCGACGAACGGGACGAGGTGGCCTGCTGAACACTTCATTCAACCTGCATGGCTATCCGATCGTGAAGGATGTAAGTGATGCCTATGACGTTTTTAGCAGAACGCAGCTCGATGCTCTATTGACTTGCGATACGCTGATTCTTAAGGAATCTGCGTATGCGAGACTAAGGCCAAGCGGCAAGAGGAAAGCGTAGGTTTCGGCACTTCCTGTGAATCCGTTACGAACTTGACCATGGATTATCCGAGGAGCTATGCACACGGGGTGATGTTCCATCATTTCTATGGCCACACTCATGTGAAAGGCCAGGGGGCGATCTCTCAAGATGAGTTCGATAGGATTCTCAACTTTGTCGGTGTCGGGAGAATTCTCTCCCCCAAGGCCTGGTTGGAAAAGCTAGCTCAGGATCGATTGAAAAATGACGACGTCTGCCTAACCTTTGATGATTCCCTGCGTTGTCAGTTTGATTTGGCGCTGCCCGTCCTCGAGACATACAATATCAAGGCATTCTGGTTTGTGAGTTCCAGCGTGTTTGAGGGCCATTTGGGAAAGACTGAGATCTACAGAACATTCCGCTCGAAATATTTTAATGACGTCGAGGATTTCTACGACCTCTTCTTTAAAAAAATCTCAGATTTCGACTCGCCACTAAGAATGCAAGACGTGTTGGATGAAAGCGAGATCGAGAAATTCCGGGCCTCTTTCCCATTCTATTCAATAAATGATATCAAATTTCGCTTGGTCAGAGACAGATACTTAGGAAAAGAACACTATGAAGCGGTTATGGATAAAATGCTTCGGGAAAGAGTAATCACACACGAGGACTTGGCCAAAGACCTGTGGATGACGGGCGACCAGCTCAAGTACTTGTGTCGCACCGGACACGAGATAGGTTTGCATTCGTATTCTCATCCTACCACGCTATGTGAGCTTCCTTATGCCGAGCAATTGCAGGAATACCACAAGAACTATGCACATCTCAGCGCCGTTTGCCAACGATCGCCGCTCTCGATGGCACATCCTTGTGATTCGTACAATACGGACACCATAGGCATTTTGAGAAGTTTAGGCATCCGTTGCGGATTTCGATCGAATATGTTTCCCAAGGAAAAAGGCGGGCGTGTCAACCCGAGCGAATTTGAGATTGCCCGACAGGATCACGCCAACATCATGAAAATGGTGGAACAATAGCAAGGCGGTCTTTTAGGGTAGTGGGTTCCTTCCTTTCCGAACCTTGCAAGGGTATCAATTGCAGACTGGCTGCGAGCTCTCGCAGGATCAAATAGGGCAGTGATTGGGTCGGCGCGGATGCTGTCTCCGCGCCAAGCTGGCATGACGGGGAAAAGGAGTTACCATGCCGTTTGTCGAATCAGGCAAGGTTAATAGCCACAATGAATGGGATAGATTGAAAGAGATCATTGTCGGGACGGCCGATGGCACGATAGCTACCTTGACATGGATGAAGCCGGGACCAATTCCGCAAGAGGTAATGGATCAAGCCTATGCCATTGCAAAGCAGGCAAGTCCCAAGTGGTTTTATGATGAAGTCGCCGAAGACCTCCAAGGCCTTTGTGATGTATTGCTGGGTTTTGGGGTAAGCGTTCATAGACCCACGGTGTACGACTTATCCAAATTATATGCATCGCCCTTTTGGTCCTCTACCAGTAACAATATCTATAACACCAGGGATCTTAATCTCGTTGTCGGAAATACTGTCATCGAAAGCCCGTCCTACCTTGCCAGCCGATACTACGAAACGACGGCTCTGTACCCGATCTGGTATCAATATTTGGAAAAGGGTTTTCGATGGATTGCCGCACCGAGGCCCAGACTCGACTACGAGGCAAAGTTGCCCTATTTCCGAGACGAGAAAGAACGAGTGCTGACAAATGAAGACGTACGATATCAAGAGCTCACCGGTGGCAGGCTGGAGAAGCTACATAAACTCAGCGAGTGCGAAATTCTTTTTGAGGCTGCCAATACTCTCCGGATGGGCAAGGATCTACTGTATCTAATTTCGTCTTCCGGAAATCTACTCGGAGCGAGATGGCTCCAAAGTGTTTTGGGCGATGACTATCGCGTTCATACAACCTCGGAGATCTATCGTTCCAGCCATATCGACTCAACGGCAATGTGCCTTCGGCCCGGCCTTGTCCTCCTCAACAGCGCTCGCGTCAATGAAAGAAATTGTCCGAAACTGTTTGAGAAGTGGGATAAGATCTATTTCCAAGAAGTTGCTCCCACCGCAGACGCCGAGCTGGAGTTCCAGAAGCAAGTCAGAGACCCGCTCGCATATCAATTAGAGTCTTTAGGATTTCAAACGAATTTGCATGATATTTCGTCGCCGTGGGTGGGGATGAATTTCCTTTCGGTCGATCCAGAGACTGTGATCGTGGACCGACGTCAGACCAAACTTATCAAGTTATTAGAGCAACATAAGTTTACCGTGGTACCAATTCGAATGCGACACATTTACACTCAGGGGGGTGGGATACATTGCGCAACCCTGGACACCGTCAGAGAGAGCAAGTTGGAGAGTTACTTTGATTGAGCTGAAGTTCAAGGTGATCTTTCTGGAAATTAGGATCGCAAGCCCTGACGGGTGGCGCATCAATCACTAATTGGGAAAGACATGGACAGCATGAAAAGTCAGGCTAAACAAGGAACAACGAGGGACTGGGGGATTACTTTAACGAATCCAACAATCACGCAAAATATCAATGACAGAATTTATGAAATTCTCTTCAAGCAAGACCCTGTCAAGGCATCTCGATTCAGAGAGTACCGGAAAGCTTTCGATCGGGCAGCCCTTTTGGATGTCGAGTTAGACTTTCCGATTCATCTCATCATCGAAGCTATCTATGCCTGCAACTACCGCTGTCCGCAGTGCCTACTCGGCATCTCAGAATTCAAAAAGAAATTCGGCGGGCAGGGCATTATGACGATGGGGCAGTTCAAAAAAATCGTCGATGAAGCGGAGCGGTACCATACGCCGTCGATGCTGCTCAACGGAGTCAACGAACCGCTGCTGGATGACTACCTCATTGAGCGGATGCAATACGCCCGTGACCATGGGTTCATCGACATCCATCTCCATACCAACGGGGAGTTGTTGACGGAGGAGATCTGTCATCAACTCATCGACTCGGGCTGCACCCGCTTGATGGTGAGCCTGGACGCCTTCAGTCCCGAGACTTTCGCGAAGATCCGGGTCGGAGGAGATTACTACAAGGTCCTGGAAAAGATTGAGATGTTCCTAGACATCCGGAGACAAAAAGGCGCGGAATTACCAGTCTTCCGCGTCAGCATGGTTCGACAGAAGGCCAATGAACGCGAAATTGAGCCTTTCATGGATTACTGGGTTCCGCGGGCTGACTACGTGTACATGCAAACGTATCAGGAACTCGTAAATACCCGGGATTTTAATTACTATTCCAATTCCCCCGATGAAATTCCTCCCAACTTCCGGTGCGAGCAGCCATGGTATGCAATGTTCATCAGGCCGAAGGGGGACGCTCTTCCCTGTTGCTCTTTCATGAACTATTACCTTCCGATGGGGAATGTGTTCCAAGCATCGATTCATGATATCTGGCATTCGCCGCCTTATCGGGAGATGCGGGCTCTGCACCAGCGCGGCGAATATTATAAGAACGATGCCTGCCGTAAGTGCGTGACCGGCATGTATCCCGAAGCCTCTGAGGAGGTGGTGTCTTCCTAGAAGAGGTTGATCACCAAGCGCCGGCTTGGTTGTGATTCCCCTGACCGTCACTTGCCAGCGGTATGCCTAGCCAAGTTACTGGAAACCCTCGAGCCTAGGAATGAAATTCGTGGCCGTTCTCGGAACCGGCAGCATTGGGACAAGGCACCTCTCGGTCCTCAGTCAGATTCCAGACGTCGAGGCAATGGCAGTGCCGGCACACCCCTACAGAGTGACGGAACTTACACGGGCAGGTTTCCGGGCTGTGGCGTCCCTTGAGGAAGCCGTGAAGCGGGGAGCAACTCGTTGCATTATTGCGACCGACACGGGTCGGCACGAGTCGGACGGAATAGAGGCATCGCGATTGGGGCTTGACCTGCTGGTCGAAAAGCCCCTGTCGACAGACGCCCAGTCGGCGAAGCGGCTTTATTCGGAGACCCTAAGCAGGGGGCGGAAACTTTATGTAGCTTGCTTGATGCGCTTCCCCCAGTCCATGACCCAATTTCGTCAGTGGCTTCCCGAGATCGGCCGTCTACATACCGTCCGGATCGAATGTCAGTCTCATCTGCCAGGCTGGCGCCCGGCTCGACCCTATCGAGACTCCTATTCGGCAAGGGCTGAAGAAGGCGGCGTCCTCCGTGATCTGATACATGAGATTGACTACGCGGGCTGGCTTTTTGGATGGCCAGACGCCGTCCAGGCCCGTGTGGTCAATCTGGGGCGACTGGGGATCGAAGCTGACGAAGCAGCGGATCTGTGGTGGGAGGGCCATGACGGTGTTCACGTTTCGATCCGTCTCGACTACCTCTCAAAGCCGACGCGGAGAATCATGGCCGCTTATGGGAGCGATGGAACACTTGAATGGGACGGCATCCGAAACGCTGTGACGCTTCGTTCAGAGAACGGGTCGTCTCGGGAGGCTGACTGCCGACAGACGAAGGACGAGGTTCTGCTAGACCAGGCGCGGGCCTTCCTGGCCGACGTCCCAGGGAAGGGTACGTCCGGGCTGGCTACCGGCTGGGATGGAGTCCGCGCGCTGGCCGTCTGTGACGCCGCTCGGATCGCCTCCGCCAGCTCTCGAGTGGAGAGGGTCCTCTATCCATGAGTGGCCCCGTTGGCTTGCTTGCTGTGATCCCGGCCCGGGGCGGATCGAAGGGGCTTCCTGGCAAGAACATTCGGTCATTCGCGGGTCTTCCGCTCATCGCCCATTCCATCCTCTTCGCCAGGCAATGTTCCGAAATCACTCGGTTGGTCGTGTCCACCGATTCCGAAGCCGTTGCTGCCCTGGCGCGGAAGTTCGATGCGGATGTGCCGTTTCTTCGTCCGGCAGAACTGGCGGGAGATGAGACACCGCTATGGGTGGTCTTAAGGCATGCGCTGGAGACCGTCGAGGACCTGGACCACAGGCAGTATGAGTTTGTCGCGCTCCTCGATCCGACCTCTCCAGCGCGCGAACCAAAGGATCTGCGGGGCGCGCTGGATCGCCTCCAGGGCAACCCATCCGCGGATGGAATCATCGGAGTCTCCCGGCCTGACTTCAACCCGATCTGGCATTGCGTGGTGGAGCGTGACGGGTGGATGAGCTATCTGATCGACCAAGGTGTCACGTTTAGCCGTCGGCAGGATGTACCGCCCGTCTATCGTATCAACGGCGGTCTCTACGTCTGGCGGACATCCTTCGTCCGGAGGGAGCCGCGAGGCTGGCAGGAGTATGGCCGCCACATGATGCACGAAACTCCAGAATATCGCGCGATGTCTATCGACGACCTCAAGGAGTTCGAGCGGGCGGAGCTCTTGGTCAAGAGCGGATTCATCCGGTTTCCGTGGCTTGACATGGAGCAGGTGAAGGCATGCGTACCATCGCGGAGCTGATGAACCTGGCCGGACGCCGGGCGCTGGTCACGGGCGGAGCGGGTCATATCGGCTCCGCCGCCGCCGAGAGCCTCGTTGAGCTCGGGTCCACGGTGGGGATTCTGGATATTGACGACGAGGCCTGTGAGAAAACGGTGGACCGCCTCAATCGGGCGCGCCCCGGCGCGGCGATGCCTATTCCTTGCGATCTGCGAGACGAACAGGCAACCCGGACCGCGGTGCGCGCCGTGATTAAACAATTGGGTGGACTAGACGTCTTCGTGCATTGTGCGGCCTACGTGGGTACGACACAAGTACCGGGCTGGGCGGTGTCGTTCGAAGAGCAGAGCGTTGCAGCCTGGGAAGCGGCCTTCCGGGTGAACCTAACGTCAGCGTTCGTCGCGGTCCAGGAGGCGAGAACCGCATTGGCTGCCTCCGGTCGCGGATCGGTCATCTTCGTTTCGTCCACTTACGGGATGGTCGGCCCGGACATGCGCCTGTACGAGGGGACGCAGATGGGGCGCCAGCCGGCCGGCTATGCGGCATCCAAAGGCGGCTTGATTCAGCTTGCACGGTATCTGGCGACCGTTCTCGCTCCCCACGTCCGGGTGAACGTCGTGACGCCCGGCGGGGTCTGGCGCCAGCAGCCGGAACTTTTCCGTCAACGCTATGTCACGCGGACGCCGATGGGACGGATGGCCACCGAAGAGGACATGAAGGGAGCGGTGGTCTACTTAGCCAGCGACCTTTCCGCCTACGTGACGGGCCAGAACCTGGTTGTCGACGGGGGTTGGACGGTATGGTAGGTCCGGTGAACGTAGCATCTTGCCCCATCGGCCCTGGCTATCCCTGCTTCATCATCGCAGAGGCCGGTGTGAATCACAATGGCGACCTCGGCCTCGCACAACGGATGATCGATGTCGCCGTCAAGGCCGGAGCCGACGCCGTGAAATTTCAGGCCTATAAGGCCGAGAAGTTGGTCACGCAGGATGCGCCAAAGGCCGAGTATCAGGTGCGCGCGACCGACGGGTCGGAATCACAACTGGACATGCTGCGGCGGCTAGAAGTTTCTCCAGAAGGCCAGCGGATTTTGATGGATTACTGCCGGCGCAAGGGGATCATATTTCTCTCGACGCCCTTCGACGAAGACAGCGCGGACGTCCTCGAGCGCTTGGAGATCCCCGCGTTCAAAATCCCCTCGGGCGAGGTGACCAACCTACCGTTCCTGGCGTATGTGGCGAAAAAAGGGCGCCCGATGATCCTTTCGACGGGGATGGCGAGCCTCGGCGAAGTCGAGATGGCCGTCCATACGATCGAGGCGGCCGGGAACCGTGGCATGATCCTGCTCCACTGCGTGAGCAATTACCCGGCCGATCCCAATGATGTGAACCTCCGAGCGATCAAGACCATGGCGCGGGCCTTTCGGCTTCCCATCGGCTACTCGGACCACACACTGGGCATCGAGGTGCCGATCGTTTCGGTCGCACTCGGGGCCTGCGTTCTCGAGAAGCACTTCACGCTGGACCGGACCCTCCCCGGACCTGATCACCAGGCGTCCGCAGAGCCAGATGAGCTTGCCGCCATGGTGGCGGGAATCCGCAAGATCGAATCAGCGTTGGGGCACGGACGTAAGGTTCCTGCCGCAAGCGAGGCGGCAACGGCGGCAGTGGCGCGTAAAAGCCTGGTCGCGGCCAGGCCGATTCGCGCCGGTACCAGGCTCACCGAGGAACTCATGACGATCAAACGTCCTGGTACTGGGCTGCCGCCGTCATTGCGGGCGTCATTGGTGGGGCGGATGACCAAATGCGACATCCCGGCCGATGCCCTGTTGTCGTTGGACATGCTGGCATGAGAACCATTGGCGTCGTCACGGTGGGCCGGTCGGATTACGGCCTCTATCTACCGATCCTGCAGGCGATCCAATCCCATCCAAGACTCAAGCTTCAGCTCATGGTCACGGGGATGCACCTTGCCCCCGAGTTCGGGCGGACCGCCACCGCCATTGAAGCGGATGGATTCCGAATCAGCGAGCGCGTCGAGATGCTGGTTGCCTCCGATACCCCCGAGGCGATTGCGAAATCCATGGGGCTCGGGTTGATCGGATTTGCCCAGGCGTTTGCTCGATCTCGACCGGACATCCTGCTCGTGCTGGGTGATCGGTTCGAAATGTACGCGGCGGCCGTGGCGGCGCTGCCTTTCAAGATCCCAGTGGCCCATATCCACGGGGGGGAGGTCACGGAAGGGGCCATTGATGATGCCCTACGGCACTCGATCACGAAGCTGAGTCACCTGCATTTTGCCGCGGCGCCGGAGTTTGCCGACCGGATTCAACGGATGGGAGAGGAGCCCTGGCGTGTCGTCGTGTCCGGTGCGCCGTCGCTGGACAAATTGCGCACAATGAAGCTGCTCGAACCGGTCGATTTGGAGGCCCGGTTTGGTCTTTGCCTGGATCCCCCGCCCCTGCTGGTGACCTACCATCCGGTCACGCTCGAATATGAACAGGCCGAGGGACAGATCAAAGAGCTGCTGGCCGCTCTGCGCACGGTGGCCAGGCCCGCGCTGTTTACGCTCTCGAATGCTGACACGGGCGGACGGATCATCACGCAGATGGTCAGGGAGTTTGCGCGGGCTCATGACTTCGTGCAGTTCGTCGACACTCTGGGGCCGCAAGGGTATTTCAGCCTGATGAAGATCGCGCCGGCCATGGTCGGGAACAGCTCGTCGGGGATCATCGAGGCCCCCTCCTTCGGCCTGCCCGTCGTGAACATCGGGAACCGCCAGCGAGGGCGCCTCCGGGGGCGCAATGTCGTTGACGTGGGCTATTCGCGCGATGAGATCGTGGCCGGCATCATGCAGGCGCTCTCGGCCGAGTTCCGCACGGGGCTCCAGGACCAGCCGAACCCCTATGGCCGAGGGCATGCCGTGGAGGCGATCGTCGAAATGCTCGAACAGGTGTCTCTGGACGATCGCCTGATCATCAAGCGGTTTTATGACAGCCCTGGTGACCGGTCATGACGGTCCGGATCATCCCCCGTCTCGACATCAAGGGCCCCAACCTCGTCAAGGGGATCCATCTGGAAGGGCTGCGCATCCTGGGAAAGCCCGAGCGCTTCGCGCGGCTCTACTACGAGCAGGGTGCGAATGATCTGCTCTACTCTTTGGAATTGAGGGTACTGGCTAATAGCAAGGGAAACAATCAATTATGAGCAACGTCGAGTCAACGCAAAATAGAATTTATCTTGCCGAGAATCGCTACGACAATCCGAAGGAAACGTATAAGGTTCTCGCTAGAATGACTCGGGAAAGCGGCGGTGTCGAACCGGGGGCAAAGGTATGCGATTTCGGCTGCGCCGCCGGCGAGTTTTTGTATTTTATTCGAAAGCAGTTTCCAGGTGGTGCGTATTGGGGGTGCGACATTTATCCGGAGCTGATTGAAAAAGCCCGCGAACATGTGTCAGGAGTCGAGTTTAAGACAGGGTCGATATTGGACAAAAATCTGCTCCCTCAGGGGTCGGTCGATCTTGCCTTCGTGCTCGGCGTGATTTCTGTCTTTGATCAGTTTGAGCCGAGCATTGATAATCTGCTCCATTGGACGAAAAAGGGCGGGAGAATCTACATTCTTGGACTCTTCAATCCACACCCGATTGATGTGTGGGTGACGTATAGATTCATATCAGATCCCGACCCGTCACATCGTGAACCGGGCTGGAATATCTTTTCGAAAGCTTCACTTTCCCGCTATTTAGACAAGAAATTGGGCTCCGGACGTTACTCATTTACCCCATTTGAAATGCCGTTCGATCTCCCTCCAAATTCCCAAGAGCCGTGGCGTACCTGGACCTTTCAGGACGGTAATGGCAAGCGGTTGTTCACGAACGGATTGTGCCTTCTCGTGAATCAGGAAATCTTGGAGTTGCGGCCATAAGCCGGCGCTGCTCTTCCTGCGGAGTTCGATCTTCCTCTGGTTTGCTAAGAGGCTGCCATGCCAGTTGATCTTGCCTCTATCTGCATCTATCCCACGAGTTCAATTCGTGAAGCCATCGCCTGCCTGGACCGAAGCGGCCGTGCTACCGCCCTCGTGGTTGATGCAGACTATAGGCTAGTGGACGTGCTTACGGATGGGGATGTGCGTCGCGCCATTCTGGCCGGGCTGGGTCTGGACGCACCCATTGGCTTATTGAAGAGCCGCCGGGACAATTCACTCTATCCCGAGCCCGTGACCGCCCCCTTGGGGACAGAGTCATCCGCACTATTGAGCATCATGCAAGAGCGGGCGGTAAGGCAGATTCCCTTGCTCGATGCGGAAGGCCGCATTGCAACGGTTGTATTTCTTTCCGATCTCCTTCCCGAAGAGAAAGGGCCACTCCAAGCAGTGGTCATGGCGGGCGGTTATGGAACGCGCATGCTGCCATTGACCAAACAGATTCCCAAGCCGATGTTACCTGTCAGTGACAAGCCGCTGCTTGAGCATATCGTGAGCCAGTTACGCCATGCCGGGATCATGCGAGTGAACCTCACCACGCACTATAAGGCAGAGGTGATTACCGAGCATTTCGGAGACGGGCGGAAGTTCGGTGTCGAGATCGAATATATCAATGAGGATCATCCTCTCGGGACGGCGGGTGCCCTCGGGTTTGTGTCGGGAGCCAGTGACGAACCCTTGCTGATCATGAACGGGGACATCGTCACCCGGATGAATTTCCGCGCCATGGTGGATTTTCACCGGGACCACAAGGCGGACATGACCGTGGCGGTACGGCTCTACGAGACGACGATTCCCTTCGGTGTCCTGGAGACTGACGGGGTCGAAATCACCAGCATTTCTGAAAAGCCTACCGTCCGCCGCTTCGTGAACGGCGGCGTGTATCTGCTGAACAAGGCGATGCAGCGCTACATCCCTAAAGGGCAGCATTTCGACATGCCGGATCTGATCCGCGTGCTGATCGAGCAACGGCACCGGGTGGTGAGCTTTCCCATCCATGAATACTGGGCCGACATCGGGTGCCATGCGGATTATGAAAAAGCTCAAAATGAAGCGGGGCACGGGGGGGGCCTATGACCTGGGCCGGCAGGAAAGTCCTGGTCACCGGCGCCGGCGGATTCATCGGCAGTCATCTTGTTGAGCGCCTGGTTGAGCTCGGCGCGCATTGCCGGGCCATGGTCCGTTACAACTCTGCCGGTTCGCGGGGATGGCTGGATGGTGTCGCGAATCCGGGTGGCCGGCTGGAGGTCGTCGCCGGTGACGTCTGTGATCGGGATAGCGTGGCTGGGGCGGTGCGCGGCATAGATGTAGTGTTCCATCTCGCCGCGTTGATCGGGATTCCGTATTCGTACCAGGCGCCGGCCTCCTACGTGAGAACCAACATCGAGGGAACGCTGAACGTTCTCGAGTGTGCACGCGAGTTGGGCGTCGAGCGGGTGGTGCACACCTCGACGAGCGAGGTCTACGGCACGGCCCGGTACGTGCCGATCGACGAAGCCCATCCCCTGCAGCCCCAGTCGCCCTATTCCGCCACGAAAATCGGGGCCGATCAGTTGGCGCTCTCCTTCGAGCGATCGTTCCGCCTGCCTGTCGTGATCATCCGGCCCTTCAACACGTACGGTCCTCGGCAGTCGGCCAGGGCCGTCATCCCCACGATCATTTCCCAATGTCTGGTGGATGGAAGGGTTCGGCTCGGGCGGCTGACCCCGACCCGCGACCTCAACTTCGTTTCCGATACGGTCGAGGGCTTCGTGCTGGCGGGAACAAGCCCATCAGTCGTCGGCCAGGTCATCAATTTGGGCAGCGGCCGGGAAATCTCCATCGGGGATCTCGCCCGGAAGATTGCGGATCTCATGAAGGCTTCGATCAAGATCGAGGATCAGCGCGTCAGACCGGTCGAGAGCGAGGTGGAGCGTCTGTGCGCCGCCAGCGGACGAGCCAAAGAACTCCTGGGCTGGAAATCGCGTGTTCCGTTGGAAGAGGGTCTTGTCTGGACCATTGAGTGGATCAAGCGCCATGCTGACCGCTATCGGTCCGGCGTCTATGCAGTCTGAGCAGGCGCAGGCTGGACCGGCTTCACAATGCCTATCTAACAAAAAGGAGACCAAGGTGGCGGCTCTTTTCAATCGGCAGCGTGGCAATGACATTCGCAGAGGCAGCCTGGAGAAGCGGACGAGAAAGCTCTTTCACGAACTCCATGTGGTTCAAGGGGATGATCCCCGAATTTATCAGCGCTTGCGGAAGCTCCTGTCTCCGGCCTATTTGAATGTCGCCAGGAATTATTTTTGTGGCAAGGTCTGCCTAGACGCCGGCTGCGGTTCAAACGCGAATGCCACTTATAGCATGCTCGCTCACGGCGCCCGGAAGGTCTTTGCCTTTGATCTGGATGAGACCATTCTCAAGAGCGCACCAAAATACTTGCGGCTGTTCAAAGGCCGATATGAACTCAGCACGGGAACCGTTCTTGACCTACATTACCGAGATGATTTTTTCGACTTTGTCCACTGTGCTGGGGTGCTGCATCATGCCCGCGATGTCTACCAGGGGTTGGCCGAATTGGCTAGGGTGACGAAGCCGGGCGGGCTGCTCGTTTTTTCCGTCTATGGTAAGGGGGGGGTGGCGCGGGAGATTACGAGCCTGCTCAGAGACAAATATGACAAGGACAAGGAATTTCAGTATGTCATCGACAATCTGACGGAGCGGCAGTTGCAGGACGGTGTAACTTGGATTCTCGATGAAATGGCTGGGCAGGGAGATTCCTGGGGCAAGAAAATCCCGCGTGGGCTGATCCGGCGTCTCTTCGACAAGGATCTGGTACTTACCATCAAGGATCGGATCAAGGCGCCCATCTATCACGAGGATTCGGAGGAGGAGCTTGTGGCGGCGCTCAAAGGTCATGGATTTAGGAAAATCGAGCGTCTGACCCGCTACCCGCGCTATCAGAACTTGAGAAGGTTTCTGAGCCCGCTCTATTACCGTTATGATCATCCCCTGGCCAGGTTGTTCTATGGCTCCGGCTTTGTCCAACTCAAAGCGGTCAAGGAGGGTAAGGGCCGACGATGATGCCGAGCGCCTTGGCGCCACGCCGCGAGTCCGCGCCGACGTTTGTTGTGACCGGTGCTGCGGGGTTCATCGGACGGGCGGTGTGCGCCGAGCTCCTGGCGCGGGGCGCCGTCGTACTCGCCGTCAGCCGGTCGCTTCAGCCGGCAGTTACAGGACTCTCCCCCCAGTGCGTTCGGGACTATGCCGAAACGCCTGTGCCGCCGGGCTCCGTCTGTCTCCACCTAGCAGGAACGAGCCGTGCGCAGGAAGTCGAATCCAATTTTTCCGCCGAGCTAGAGGCCACACTGCGGATTGCCCAGCATCTTGCCACGGCGGGTTTTACCCGGGTTGTCTATGCGTCGAGTGCACAGGTCTACGGCGACCGCCTCCGCGAGCCGCGCCGCGAGGAAGAGGCGGTAGCGCCGGCGGGTCCCTATGCCCGACTAAAGCGGGCTGCCGAGGAAGTCTTCCTGGCGCACGGGCACGTCGTGACGCGGATTGCCAATATGTACGGCCGTGGAATGTCCGCGGCAAACGTGCTGTCCGATCTCCTCCGGCAGATTCCCGGCCATGGAGATGTCCGGGTTCGCGACACCGCCCCGGTCCGCGACTACATCCATGTCCGAGACGTCGCTCTCGGCTTGGCTGACCTCGCCCTCGGCGCAAGCGAAGGCATCTACAACCTGGGAACGGGAATCGGGACGAGCGTCGGCGAACTGGCTGCCCTGCTGTTGACGCAGGCTGGTGAAGGGGCTCGGCGGGTCGTGCCGCTTGCTTGCGGCAACCGGCCTTCATGGCTAGTCCTTGATCCGAACAAAATGAAGACGACATTTGGCTGGGAGCCCGCCGTCAGCCTCATGCAGGGGCTCAAGGAACTCTTGAATCGCCGAGATCGCGTCCTGGCGGAATGAGAACCGGCTCAGCGTGGCGACGAAGCTCCAACGACTGTTCCGCAGGCACGTGCCATAACCTCCAACGGATCAGCGGGTGTTGAGACCATGAAAGTGCTTTCTGTGTATCCTTACACGCACATCTCCTCCAGCGCTCTTGTCATCGGCGGCGAGGTGGTTGCGGCAGCGGCGGAAGAACGGTTCAACCGGGAAAAGATGAGCACCAAATTCCCGGTGCTGTCGGCACGCTGGTGTCTGGAATCCCAGGGGCTGGACTGGGGCGATCTGGACGTGATCGCGGTGCCCTGGAATCCGATGCACAACATTAACTGGGCGACGAAGCGTTGGGTGTCGGAGATGACCTGGCGTGGGGAAATGCTCTCGCATGTGCCCACCCAGCTCATGCGAGCCATCGACGGGCCGGTGTCGCCGGACATGCAGCTACATTTTGGCAGGACCCGGATGGTTTACCTGAATCACCACGAGTGCCATGCCGCCAACGGCTTCTTTCTGTCGCCCTTTGAAAAGGCGGACTTCCTCACGATTGACGGCCATGGAGAGCAGGATACCTGCCTCATGGGCATTGGCGAGGGTGTTCGGATTCAGCCGCGCGTCAGCGTGCGATACCCGCATTCCCTCGGTCTGTTCTACGGCACGTTCACGGACTTCCTCGGATTTACACCCGATGTCGACGAATGGAAGGTGATGGCGCTCTCGTCCTTCTCGGAGAAGCCCAACGATTACGATAAAGTCCTGCGGGAGTTGATCAGGCTCACCGATAGCGGCTTCGAGCTAGACCTCAGCTACTTCGATTACTACACCTTCGACCGGCGGCCGCACTTCTTCAGCCACAAGCTGGTGGAATTGATCGGCCAGCCCCGCCGCAGGGAGGACTCGATTACCGAGCGGCATTACGAGATCGCCGGAGCGATGCAACGGATCTTCGTCGAGGCGGCTCGGCACCTCCTCCTTGTGACCAAGCGCAATGGCAGTGGGAGTGGCAACATCGTGCTCTCGGGCGGAGCGGCCATGAACTGTGTCTTCAATGGTCTCATGGACACCTGGGACGTCTATCGGGACAGCTCGATCTCCTCCGCGCCAGA
>Ga0194128_10006242_pt1 | contig 16144 bp, 14 predicted proteins | sample TA2KigCa65mmetaG_FD_148650 | JGI IMG/M metagenome (GOLD analysis project Ga0194128, IMG submission 148650) | Freshwater microbial communities from Lake Tanganyika, Tanzania - TA2015037 Kigoma Deep Cast 65m | ecosystem: Environmental > Aquatic > Freshwater > Lake | place: Tanzania: Lake...
TCCCCGGCCAGCCGATGAGACTTCTGCTCGACCCGAGCCGCCACCGTCGCTTTCCTTGTCGCGCGGCACCACGGACCAACCCAACCCGCGCCGCCAGCGCAGTCGCACGCCAGATCTGACCGCGGGCCTTCCCCAGGATTCGATGCGGGAAAGAACCATTTCTGCCTTGGTCGACTTGCTGAAGAACAAGGAAGCTACCGTACACGACGTGAAGGCTGGCGCTAAATCGTCGCGCACTCCGCCGACACTGCCGTCTCAGCCGGAGGCGCCATTGCCGCTTGACCCGCCTTCCAAGCCGGAGTCGAGCGAGCTGCGTGCTCAGACCCCAGCGCTGCAACGACCACCGGTCTCCGCTTACCCGCTCAGGCAACCCTCTTTGGAGGTGAACCGAGATTCCCTTCCTGATTCCCTGGAGGAGCTGTTCGAGGCGGGACCCAAACTGCATGCACAGCTGCCTCAGGTTAGGCGTGATCTTCCTAGCCTGCATTTTCGCGTGAAGGGATTGCCTAACGTTTAGCCCGTCCCGTTAGCCACCCGAACCCCGCCAATGCTGGCATTGCCGGGTTTTTAAGCTCTGTCTTGATTAGTTATTAGGTGAAGTTATCAGTCAGTTTTTGATTGTTTGTTAGAAACTCCGGCCACCGCCTCCATCCTGCAGCACTTCATTGGTTTCCTTATCAGTCCCCACTAATTGCGGCATTGAGTCGCTATCCCTACCATTCCTGGTATTTCGTGCTTGACTTGGCCTTCCTAAAGTAACATTATTATTTCCGTGATAAATTCACCAGTTGCCCTAACAGATGAGGCCCGTTTCTTCCTGGAGCCCGCCTCCCCCGGCCAGCGCCAGTACGAGGCCCTGCGCGCTTATTTCGTCGAGCAGCTCTCCACCGAGCAGGTCGCCCGGCGTTTCGCCTACACCCCCGGCTCCTTCCGCGTCCTGTGTCATCATTTCCGGCGCCAGAAACCCGACTGGTTCCGCGAGCTCAAGCGCGGCCCGCATTCTCAGCCCAAAAAGGGAGCGGCCCGCCAGCTCATCCTGGCCATGCGCAAGCAGAACCTATCGGTCTATGACATCGAGGCGGCCTTGAAACAGCAGCAGACCCCCCTGAGCGCGACCGCCATCTGGGAGATCCTGCGGGAGGAGGGATTCTCCCGGCTGCCACGCCGTCTCGACGAGGAGCGCCCCAGCCGCCCCCGGCCCGCGCCGGCCGAGGTCGCCGACCGCCGCGAGTTCGCCCTCACCGACCGCCGCTTCCAGACGCAGCTGGGAGGCCTGTTTCTGTTTCTCCCCTTTCTGGTCCGCTGCGACTTCCCGGGCTTGGTCGCCCAAGCCGGCTATCCGGGGTCGAAGATGATTCCCGCGGCCCAGGCCCTGCTGTCACTGCTGGCCTTGAAGCTGTCCAGCCGCCAGCGCAAGAGTCATGTCATGGATCTGGTCTTTGATGAGGGGCTGGCCCTGTTTGCCGGCCTCAACGTTGCGCCCAAGACCACCTCCCTGTCCACTTATGCCGACAGCATCTCTCCGAAGATGAACGAGCGGTTTCGGGCCGCCTGGATTCCGGTGCTGCGCAAAGAGAAGCTGCTCGATGGCGCCAGTTTCAATCTCGACTTCCATGCCATCCCCTTCTTCGGTCAGGACGAGTTTGTCGAGCGCCATTACCCGTCCAAACGCAGCCGCAGCCAGAAGTCCATCCTGGTCTTTCTGGCCCAGGACGCCGACAGCCAAGTGATCTGTTACTCGCTGGCCAACCTGCTCAAGCGCGAGCAAGCCGACGCCGTGCTGCGCTTCGTCCAGTTCTGGAAGGACACTTACAAGCAGACCCCGGCCGAACTGGTGTTTGACTCCAAACTGACCACCTACCACAATCTCGACCGCTTGCGGCAGATGGGAATCACCTTCATGACCCTGCGCCGCCGCTCCCCGCAACGGCTGCGGGAGATCGCCAACACTGCCCGCTCCGCCTGGCGCACCGTCAAGCTGGATGTGCCCCACCGCATGTATCAGGCTCCCAGCATTGTCGACCGCCGCATTCAGCTGCCGGGCTATCAGGGCCTCATTCGCCAGATCTTCATTACCAATCTGGGACATGAGGACCCCACCATCCTACTCACCAACGATCTCACCCGCTCCGCGGCCCAACGCATCACCCGCTATGCCCGGCGCATGCTGATCGAAAACACCCTGGCCGACTCGGTCGACTTCTTTCATCTCGATGCCCTCAGTTCCGCCATCCGCATCAAAGTCGATTTTGATGTCACCTTGACCGAGATCGCCTCCGGCCTGTACCGCAGCTTGGCCCGCCACCTGCCCGGCTACGAAACGGCCAAAGCCCGCCAGATCTTTCGCCACTTCCTGGACACGCCCGCCCAGATCGACATCCAGCATAACCGGATTGAAGTCACCCTTCCCAAGCGCGCCCACAACCCTCTGTTGATCGCTGCCGGTTACGGTGATAAAACTACCCCCGTTCCTTGGTGGGACAATCATCGTCTGGCCTTGAAATTCCGCTGACTCACCCCACGCTGAAGCCCAAAATGTTAGTCAATCTCTTCGCGCGAAAATGCAGGCTAGTCCTTCGGTGGACGGTGGCATCACGAATCAGGACGTTGTGGCACGCTCGGAACCAGTGCGCGCAAAGGAGAACCCCCCGGAGAGAGAAGACGAAATACTCCAGCCATCGAAAGCCGCTGCACCGGTCCCGCCGCTGACTCGTCCGGCAGCCAGCCCGCTCTTGCCAATGAGTTTGGATCAGGGTTTCGGATCGATCGACGCAAGTACCTCGCCCCAAGAGACTCCTTTTCCAGCCCAGCCCCCGAAGCCACCGCTCGCAGTCGCTGGCCCTCCGCAACCACCAGCTCCCATCCCACCGGCGGCGCTCCCAAGCTCGACGCCGCAGGTCATTCAGCTGCCGGATGTCCGCATCTTCGACCAGATCACCCAACCGAGCCCCATCAGCTCCCAGGGGAAAGCAGATCGCAGAATAGAACCGCAGACCGAGGAGCCGAGGGAGTTGGACTCCCCGGCAAGCGCGATTGCCCAGATCAAGAAGTATTTGTATCAAGAAGAGTACGACTTGTGCACCCGCGATCTTGCCAGAATCCGTGAGCGGTTTCCTCGGAATGCTGAGATCCAGGCGTTCGTTGAAAACACATCAAAAAGGCTGGCAGAGCTGCAGCGCCTGAAGAAGTTTGAGGTGCAAGCCCGGGAGTTGATGGCATCGGCAGTCGCTTTCTACCAGGAAGGAAAGCGGGAGGAATCTCTGATTGCTGTGCGCGATATATTGCGAGTCAACCCAAACCATGTGCAGGCCAGAGAGTTCGTGGGCTTCGTCGAGCGCCACCGGGGCAGGGGCCGTGGCAAGCAGCCTCCCATTCGGAACGTAAGAACCTGCCGGTCGTGTGGCAGCGAGGTTGATGCTGTCAGCCAATTCTGCTATCGCTGTGGCAAACGGCTTTGATCCGGATTTCTATGCGGCCTATTACCGGATCAAGTCCGGACGCTCCCATCGGCGAACGGAATTCCAGGGCAGTGTGTCCGGGTAATTGCCCCGATCGTGGGTGATCCGGTTTAATCGATCCGCCGAGACCGTCGTGCAGAATCACTTCGCCTAGGCTGGCAGTTCGCGCAGAAATGCGTTCCGCGCTGGCCGACGACGATCCGCTGGATGGCGGTTCGACAGCGGTGGCACTTCTTTCCTTCGCGGCCATACACCCGCAGCGTCTCCTGGTTGTTCCCCGCTTCGCCGTCTGCGTTGAAGTAGTTCTGGAAACTAGTTCCTCCCTGCCTTAGGCCACGCCGCAGGACTTTGGGGATCGTCTTAAAGAGGCGTCGCTTCTCCTTATCCGACAGTGAGTGTGCCAAACGCTGGGGGTGGATGCCGGCTTCGAACAGCGCTTCGTCAGCATAGATGTTGCCAACTCCGGCCACGAAACGCTGGTTGAGCAGCAACGATTTGATTGGCAGTTTGCGGCTGAGGATTCGCTCCTGGAAGTTTGAGTAGGTGTAAGCGGAGCCGAACGGTTCCGGCCCAAGTTGCCAGAATTCCTTCGCCTCATGGAACTCTTCGACTCGATAGAGACGCCATTTCCCGAACTGGCGAATGTCGCGGTAGTGCATGGCTTTGCCATCGCCAAAATAGAAGCTGATGTGGGTGTGTTTGTCCACCGGATGTTGGCGAGCCTGCTGCAAGCCAGTCACTGTGACAACGAAGCGGTCGTCATCCTTCCTGCTTCGATCCCAGTAGGTCAACTGTCCCGACATGCCTAGATGGACCAGAAGCCGATACTCGTCGAACACAAAGACGAGGAACTTGCCTCGCCGCTCGATGCCACGAATGGACTGCCCTCCGAGTGCGGCGGCAAGCTCATTTGGCTTGGGGCGCAGAACGATTCGATTGCATCGGATCTCGACGCGTTCGATTCGGTGGTTGCAGACGTGCCGCAGCAAACCGAGGCGGATCGTTTCGACTTCAGGGAGTTCCGGCATAACGCGAAGAGAGGGCGCTCCTTCGGATAGCTGTCGCCGAATTATCAGCGACCTGAGACTGCAATGCAACACGTCCTCTAGCGACCTCGCAAGGCAGCTGCGATGCTTTCCGGGTCTTGCCGTTGTGAGAGTTCCCTTGAGCAGTCCAGGGCTATACTCTCTTCTCCACCTGTGCGAGAATACGCGGCACAATGAAACTGCTGCTGGCTTACCTCAGACAGTACTGGAAGCTCGTGTTACTCGCGCTCTTCCTGGCCGCTGTCAACCAGATTTTTTCTCTCCTCGACCCGCTCATCTTCCGGCATGTCATCGACGATTACGCGACCCGTTACAAGGAATATACGACCGCGCAGTTCTTCAACGGAGTGAGCCTGCTGCTGGGAGCTGCCATCGGTGCAGCCTTTGTGTCGCGCGTTGCCAAGAACTTCCAGGACTACTACATCAACGTCATTGTGCAGCGGTTGGGCGCCCAGATCTACTGCGATGGGTTGCGGCACTCCCTTGAGCTTCCCTACAGCGTCTTTGAGGATCAACGGAGCGGCGAAACGCTGGGGAAGCTTCAAAAGGTGCGAGTGGACGTCGAGAAGTTGACGGTGGCCTCGATCAACATCGTCTTCACTTCGTTGGTCGGTGTGTTGTGGGTCATGGGATACGCCGTGAGCGTCCACTGGGTGATTGCGGTGGTTTACTTCACGACGGTTCCGGTGCTCGGGCTGCTGAGTTCAGTCCTAAGCCGCAAGATCAAGCGAATCCAGAAGCTCATTGTGGGTGAAACCACGGCGCTGGCGGGATCAACGACGGAGTCGCTGCGGAACATCGAGCTGGTGAAGAGCCTCGGTCTGGCACAACAGGAGATCGAAAGGTTGAACAAGACCACCGGCAGGATTCTGCAACTTGAGCTGAAGAAGGTGCGCTATCTGCGCAGCCTGAGCTTCGTGCAAGGCACGTCGGTCAACTTCCTCAGGAACAGCATTTTGTTTCTCATGCTCTACCTGATTTTCGCGCAACAAATCTCGGTGGGACAGTTCTTCGCACTCTGGATTTACTCCTTTTTCATTTTCGGCCCCCTGCAAGAATTGGGCAGTGTGATCAACACGTATCGCGAAGCGGAAGTCTCACTGAACAACTTCGACGAAATTCTGAAGACGCCGAAGGAACCGAAGCCGGCCGATCCTGTCCCGCTGTCTGAGCTTCACCGGTTGGAGTTTTCGCAAGTGAGTTTCCGCCATCGGTCATCGGCAACGCATGCCCTGGCAGGGATCTCGTTTGCTGTCGAGCGCGGTGAAACGATCGCGTTTGTCGGCCCCTCGGGCGCTGGCAAGACGACGCTGGTGAAGCTGCTCGTAGGGCTGTATCTCCCCCAGGAAGGGCAGATTCTCTACGACGGGATTCCGATGACGCATGTGGATCTGGATCGCTTGCGGGAGCGGATCGGGTTTGTCACACAAGATACCCAACTATTTTCGGGATCCATCCGTGAGAATCTGATCTTCGTGAATCCCAAGGCCACGGATGCCGATTGCCTGAATGTCCTGAAAAAGGCCGCTTGCCAGCGCCTCCTGGAACGTGCCGACAAGGGGCTCGACACCGTCATCGGCGAGGGTGGGGTCAAGGTTTCGGGCGGCGAGAAGCAACGCTTGTCCATCGCGCGGGCGCTGCTAAGGCGCCCCAGCCTGTTGGTGTTTGACGAAGCAACCTCCTCGCTCGATTCGCTGACTGAGGAGGAGATCGGCGAGACGGTCCGCGAAATTTCCGAGCGCGGCGACCTCATCACGATTCTGATCGCCCATCGGCTCTCAACCGTGATGTATGCAGATCGAATCTTCGTACTCGAGCGAGGCCAGATCATTGAGTCGGGTCGTCATGACGAGCTGCTTGACCTGAAAGGCCTGTACTATGCGATGTGGCGGCAGCAGATCGGCGAGCGTGAAACGGCTGCTGCGATCAGCGTGCCAAGCAAAGTGCGGGCTTGAGGCATGATTCCCATGCATGGGGCAACTAGCACAAAACGGGCCCTCCGCTCAGAGCTACTCCTTCCGCTCAACCCGAGAAAGCGAGACCAGTGAAAATTCGTTCTGCTGCCGCCGCCCTTCTCTGCGTTTGTGTCTTGCCCTATCCGCTGCAAGCCTGGGGGCTCGACGTTCATCGCTTTGTCACCAGCGGCGCCATCGATGCCCTGCCGAGCCATATTCGGCCCTTCTTTGTGAAGCATCGGAATTTCATCGTGGAGCATTCCGTCGATCCGGACCTGTGGCGCAATGCCGGCTTTACGGAAGAGCCGCCCCGTCACTATCTGGATCTCGACTCCTATGGAACCTATCCGTTCAAAGCCCTGCCCAGGGACCGTGCAGCAGCGATTCGCAAGTTTGGGCGCGAAAAGCTCGAGCGTGAGGGCCAGCTGCCCTGGAGAGTGGATGAAGTTTTTGGAAGGCTGGTACAGGCGTTCCAGGAGCAGAAGACCGGCGGGCGTCCCTATTCGCTGGACGACATCAAGTTCTTCACAGCCGTCATATCGCATTACGTCAGTGATGCGCACGTCCCTTTTCACGCGGTGAAGAACTACGATGGCCAGCTGACAAACCAACATGGTCTGCATTCGCGCTTCGAAACAGAGGCCGTGCTTCGCTACCAGCCGCAGCTGTCGATTCGCCCTGGAGCGCTGGTTTCAGTTGCGAGCCCGATTGATTTCGTGTTCGATGCCTTGCTGCGGAGCTTCACTTTTGTCGACCCGATTCTGAAAGCTGACGGCGAAGCGGTACGCGGTCGAGAAGTATACGATGACGGTTACTTCGACCAGTTCTTCGGCAAAGTGCGACCCATCTTGGAACGCCAGCTGGGCGATTCGATCAGCAGTGTGGCCTCAATCATCGTTTCGGCTTGGGAGAAAGGCGGGCGCCCAGATCTGCCGCTTGAAGTGAAACGCCCACCGAAGAAGGTGACTCGGGGTCGCTCGTGATCTGTCTGCAACGATTCCTTCAACACAGATTCCATAACAAAGTGATGAGAACCTGCCTTGCAATTCGAAGAAAACCCCAGCACTCCCCTTCCAATCCTGATTTAGCGGAGTAGAAAAAGATAAACAGAAGTCCTGTCTTTTTAAACGAGTCCAAAACTGACCTCGTTCGGGTGCAATCCGCTAGGACCCAAGACAGACGGGTCATTGAGGCCTTTTCCGACGGGATTTACACAGAGTTTTCCACAGATTCTGTGCGCCCTGTGCCGAGGTGATTGCGAACAGCCATCAGTCGATCTGGATGAGAAAGCCACCAAAAGGCGGGGCTACGCGCCAATGCGGAACTTCTTGAGTCGGTCCACGACCGACTGGGGCGCTTCGACTTCAACCAGGACTTGGTCGTCTACGTACGAGCGCTCGATCAGCCGGCCGCAGGCGTACAATCGGGAAAGGAGGTCTCCGTTCGTCTGTCTGAATAGAAACCGGGCTCTGACGAGCGGATCGGAGGACAGGAGTTCGTCGATTCTTTGCAGAAGATTGTCGACACCGAGGCCTTGAGTCGCAGAAACACAGAGAGAATTTACGTAGCACCCGGGAGCGGACGGGGCCGGACACAAGTCGATCTTGTTGTAGACCTCCAGAACGGGTTTCGCGGACAGCTTCAGCTCTTCCAGAACACGAAGGACCGCGTCTCGCTGCTGTTCCCGGTGGGGACTGGACAAGTCAATCACGTGGAGCAGCAAATCGGCCTGCGCCAGTTCCTCCAGCGTGGCCCGAAACGCCGAGACGAGGGTTGTCGGCAGTTTGTGTATGAATCCGACCGTGTCTGAGAGGACCGCTTCGCGATTCGAGGGCAGCTTGATCCGGCGCAACAGCGGATCGAGAGTGGCGAAGAGCCTGGCGGACGCGAAAGCTCTAGCCTGGGTGAGAGCGTTGAACAGCGTCGACTTGCCGGCGTTGGTGTAGCCCACTAACGAAATCGCCGGCACTGGGATCGACTGGCGGTGAGCGCGGTGCAAACCGCGGTGGGAGCGAACCCGCTCGAGCTCTTCCTCGATCTTGTGAATGCGTTTGTGGATCTTGCGCTGATCGGTTTCCAGCTTCGTCTCGCCAGGCCCGCGCGTTCCAATGCCGCCGCCCAGCCTCGACAGCTCCACGCCGTGCCCTGCCAGGCGCGGCAGCATGTAGTTCAACTGCGCCAATTCCACCTGAAGCTTGCCCTCGCGCGTGCGCGCCCGGCTGGCAAAAATGTCGAGAATCAGCTGAGTGCGATCGATCACCCGACAACCAATTCTTCGTTCGATGTTCCGCTGCTGCGCTGGCGAGAGATTCTCGTCGAAGATGACTATTTCCGCTTGAAAACGCTGCGTGGCCTCTTCGAGTTCGCGAAGTTTTCCGGAGCCAATCAAGGTTGCGGCGTCGTAGTGCTCGCGCTCTTGAACCAGGCGAGCGCTCACATCGCCTCCTGCGGAAGCAGTGAGCGATGCCAGTTCGTCCAGCGACTCTTCCAGGCTGAGCGGCGCTTGCGGGCTCGAGTTTCTTGAAGAAGTCTTGAGGGCACAACCGACGAGTACAGCTCTTTCCCGACGAGTGCTTGCGGCAGGCATACCTAGCTGGAGGTTTCTACGGAAGCACTGGCAGGCGCGCTGGCGGAAGCGCTGAAGGAGCGCCCCGCCGCGACAGTGGAGATCGCGTGCTTGAAAATCAACTGATCCTGGTTGTTGGATTCCAGAATCACCGAGTACTTGTCAAAACTCTTGATTCTTCCCGTCAGCTTCACTCCGCTCATCAAGTAGATGGTGGTCGCCGTCTTGTCCCGGCGTGCGTTGTTGAGAAAGACGTCCTGGATGTTCTGAACCGGTTTCTCCATGCTTTTTCTCCAAAGGGTGAACGCCGACGCTCGAAGCTGACGGTTGTTATTGTAATGGTGTCGGCAACAGATTCGCAAAGCGAAAGTTTTCCGATGCGCCCGCTGGGGGTGCGAACACATTCTTCTGGGCATGCCCAGAGCCGCTAGGGCTGGGACGGTTCCTGCCAGTCGATCGAGGCGGCGCTTTTGCGTGCGCTATAGGCCAGGAATGATGAAGTAGACAGGCTGAAGAAAGCGAAGATCAATACGTAGAGCGGGCGTTCAGCCCAGGCGATGCGCGCCACGCCGGCGAGTTCCACGGTCAGCACCAGCAGAAACAACAGCAGAAAACACCAGCCGACGGCCAATCCGTTCAGCGTGTGGCGGCCGGTCGAGTATCCCGCCACCGCCGCCAGAAAGCAGGCAAAAACAGCGATCGTCAAGCACTCCTGGCGCACTTGCGATGAGACGGGGAGCACCGCTTTCCACTTCTCCAGCAGAGGGATGAGCACGGTCAGAAAGCTGGCGACTGCCTTGCACAATTCGTAATAGGGCCGGATGGATCTCGGCAGCACCTTATCCATGGCATTGCTTGCAAGCGGTCTCGCGCGTCATTCGCAGATGAAATCTCTCCGCAGAGCCATGCGGGTCGTGGCAGAGGACGCACTCGGCCAGGACCTCGCTGTTGTGACTGTGAGCCGCTGGAAATGCTTTCTGCTCGTGGCAGGTGAAACAAGTCTCTGCAATCGAGCTCTTCCTGAAATCTTTCTCTCCAGCGTGGCAAGCGGCACATTCTGCCTGAGGGGGATGCTCTTTGTAGACTTTCCAGCCAGGCGGAGTCTCTGTCGGACCCGAGGCAACGAAGAATTCGATCTTCTGGAATCCGCCAGCATGCTTCCAGAGCAGCTCGTGCTTTCCGGCCGGCGCCGACACAGAAAGCGCTTGCCTTCCGCCGCGGTCCTGAGGCTGCCTGATGGGTTTGCCATCCAACCAGATCTCACCGGTTCGGGCGATGATTTGCAGCGCTCCAGACTGCAAAACCGACCGGTCGCTGGGACGTAGAATGCCTGCTGTCTGAGGTTCCTGCGCCCTGGCGGCACCTGCTGCCTGCGCCAGACCAGCCAAGAAGAGAGTGAGAAGGCATCTTGTTGCGGCACGCTGGGTCATCGTCGCTCACGAAACAACTCAAGAGCTTCCATTCACCACCAGTTTCAGGAAACGCCGTTTGCCAACCTTGAGGATGAATGACCCGGGCTGGGCAAGGTCGAGATCCGCCTTGACGTTCGAGATTCTCTGGTCGTTGAGGCTGACAGCATCCTGTTCAATAAGCCGGTGTGCCTCGGCAACCGAACTGGCGAGACCGAGTTGCGCGATGAGCTTCGTCAGCCGAACTTTTTCTGGACGCGCTTGCAACCACTTTTCCTCAATCCTTTCGGGTGCGAGTCCCAACTGAAAAACCCGATTGAACTCCTCTTCGGCTCGATTGGCTTCGTCCATCGAATGGAAATCGCGAATGATGAACTTAGCCAACTGCATCTTTGCTTCCTTCGGGTGCTTCTTGCCGTCGGAAACATCCTGACGCATCAGGTCGATCTTCCAGATCGGCAAATCGGTGCACAACTCGTAATAGCGATACATCGCGTGGTCTGGAATCGACATCACCTTCCCAAACATCTCTTTCGGCGATTCCTTGATCCCAATGTAGTTGTTCAGCGACTTGGACATCTTCTGCACACCGTCTAAGCCTTCCAGAATCGGCATGGTCAAGACGATCTGCGGCTCCTGGCCGTACTCCTTTTGCAGTTCACGCCCGACCAGCAGGTTGAATTTCTGGTCCGTGCCTCCCAGTTCCACGTCTGCCTGAAGTGCGACCGAGTCATAACCCTGCACAAGCGGGTAGAGCAATTCGTGAATCGAAATCGGCTGGTTGTTTTTGAGCCGGTTCGCGAAATCGTCGCGCTCGAGCATCCGCGCCACCGTATAGCGGGATGCGAGCCAAACAAACTCTTCACTCGTGAGAACTGACATCCAACGGCTGTTGAAATCCAGAACGGTCTTGTCGGGATCCAGGATCTTGAACACCTGTTCCTTATAGGTTTCGGCGTTCGCGAGCACTTCGTCCTTGCTGAGCTGTTTGCGCGTCACGTTCCGCCCGCTGGGATCGCCAATCAGACCGGTGAAGTCGCCGATCAGGAAAATCACAATGTGGCCGAGATCCTGAAAATGTTTCAGCTTTCGGATGAGCACCGTGTGGCCAAGGTGCAAGTCGGGTGCCGTAGGATCGAATCCGGCTTTAACCCGCAGCGGTTGCCCCCTTTGAGTGGCTCGTGTGAGTTTCGACTGGAGCTCTTGCTCGCGGATAATTTCAACGCAGCCTTTCTTCAGGTAGTCAAGCTGCTCTTCGGTTGTCAGGCTGAGACGCATCAATGTGAGCACTCAGGAAATCGGAACTGCGCGGCGACCTTCAATTCGAATCTGTCCGTTCAACACGATCTGGATGGCTTTGGAATAGATTTGGTGTTCCTGCTCGAGGATTCTTGCAGAAAGCGACTCCTCGGTGTCTCCGTCCAGAACGGGAACGACGGCTTGAGAGATGATCGGTCCGCTGTCGAGACCTTCGTCCACGAAGTGCACGGTGCAGCCAGAGACCTTCACACCGTACTCGAGAGCCTGCCGCTGTGCTTGGAGTCCAGGAAAGGCGGGCAGAAGCGAGGGATGAATGTTCAGAATGCGATTCGGAAAAGCTCGAATGAAGCTGGGGCTCAGCAAGCGCATGAAACCTGCCAAGCAAACCAGGTCGACGCGCCTCTTGTGCAAGATATCGACGACTTGTTGGTCGAATGCCTCCCGTGCCAGCCCTTTCGAACTCACGAAGGCAACGTCCAGACCGCGCTCGCGCGCTCGCCGCAAGCCCGGCGCGGTTTCGATGTTGCTGACGACAACGGCGATTTCAGCGTCGAGCTTGCCTTCATCGATTCGTTGCGCGATCGCTTCGAAATTCGAACCTCGGCCCGACAGCAGGATGCCAACCCGTTTCATGGTTCGTAGATCACGTGCCGTTTTCCCGGTCGAATGGCACCGATGACATAGACTGCCTGTTTCTGGCTTCCGAAGTAGGCCTGAATCGCGGACACGCGATGGGCAGACACCACAACCACCATGCCGATTCCCATGTTGAACGTACGCAACATTTCTGCCTCGTCAATGCGGCCCATTTTCTGCAGAATTCCAAAAATGGGCAAGCCAGGCCAGCTGCCTACGCGAATCACGGCAGCACAGCCTGTCGGCAGACTGCGGGGAACATTTTCCGTGAGGCCACCGCCGGTGATGTGTGCCATTCCCTTAATCCAACCTTTGTCCACAAGCGGTTTGAGGACGGGCAGGTAATTCAAGTGGGGTGCTAGGAGCGTTTCCCCGATTGGCTTCTTGAGGCCGGGAAGCCGGGTCTCGGTGCCATACCCCGATTTCTCGAGAAGCAGTTTTCGGGCGAGCGAGTAACCGTTCGTGTGCAAGCCGGCGGAAGGCAACCCCAGAATCACGTCGCCCGGGCGAATGCTGCGTCCGTCGACAATCTTGGCCTTATCGACCACACCTACGATGAACCCGGCTAAATCGTACTCCCCGTCCTTGTAGAATCCGGGCATCTCGGCAGTCTCCCCACCGAGAAGAGCGCACCCGGCTTCGCGGCAACCGGCGGCGACACCCTCAACCACCTTGGCGATAATGTCGGGAACCATCCTTCCGGTGGCGATGTAATCCATGAAGAACAGTGGCGCCGCACCCTGCACGAGAATATCGTTAACGCAATGCGATACCAGATCGCGCCCGACGGTGTGGTGAATGCCGGTCGCAAAGGCAACCTTCAACTTCGTTCCAACCCCGTCCACGCTGGAAACCAACACCGGATGGGAAGGCTTGCCACGCCTAAGGGAGAACAGGCCCCCGAAGCCCCCGATTTCCGTCAATACCTCCGGCGTAAACGTACGCCTCGCGAGCGTCTTGATCCTTTTCTTCGCGAGATTAGCCTGATCGATGTCGACACCGGCTTCACGATAGCTGGAAACGGGCATGTCGGGGAGTTGGCTCCAAGAGATTTTCAAAACGGCGCCGAATGATGCATTCTGACGAAGCCACAATATAGCCAGCTTCGGGGAACGAACGGCGGGCTGAGGCGGCATCCAGCGGTGTCCCGCTCATTCGACTTCTTACCGAGGCACGGGGTCGCCAAGCTGCACCAAAGCGTTCGGAAATTCGACGGGATAGCTTCCCGTATAGCAGGCAGTGCAAAAGCGTGGTTGCTTCTCCAAATCGCCGCAGGCGCGCAGCAGTCCGTCGTGACTGAGATAGCCCAGCGAGTCCGCTTCAATGTATTTGCAAATCTCCTCAACCGAATGAGTGGCAGCGATGAGCTCGCGTTTGGTCGGCGTGTCAACACCGTAGTAGCAGGGCGAAATGGTGGGCGGGCAGCTGATGCGCATGTGCACTTCACGGGCCCCAGCGGATCGCACCATCTTGACGATTTTCCGGCTGGTTGTTCCTCGTACGATCGAATCGTCTACCAACACGACCCGCTTACCGTTCAAAAGGTCGTCGACCGGATTCAGCTTGATTCTGACGCCAAAGTGCCGGATGGATTGTTTCGGCTCGATAAAGGTGCGCCCGACATAGTGGTTCCGGATCAGACCGAACTCAAATTGAAGGCCGCTTTCCCGCGCAAAACCAAGAGCCGCAGCCACACCCGAGTCGGGAATGGGTACCACGATGTCGGCCTCCACGGGCTGTTCTTGGGCTAAATACACTCCCAGCTGGTAGCGGCTTTGGTACACCGACCGGCCAAAGATCTGGCTATCGGGTCGCGAGAAATAGACGTACTCGAAAATGCAAAACGCGGACTGCGCTGGCGGAAGCATCTTGCGAGATTCGACCCCGTTCTCAGAAAAGATGAGCATTTCGCCTGGTTCGACTTCGCGTTCGAACTCGGCATCGATGAGGTCGAAGGCACAGGTTTCAGAGCCAACAACCGGCGAACCGTCCAGCCAGCCAAAGCAGAGTGGACGGAATCCGCGAGGGTCGCGCACCACGATCATCTTCTCTTGAGTCAAAATTATCAGCGAGTAGGCGCCCGTAATCTGCAGCAGAGCCTCTTGGATAGCTTCTTCGATGGTGAGCTGGTGCGACCTGGCAATGAGATGCAGAATGACTTCGCTGTCGCTCGTCGACCAAAAAATGGAGCCTTCGGCCTCCAACAGATTACGAATCTCTTGCGCATTGACGAGGTTTCCATTGTGGCAAAGCGCCAAATCCCCTTTGCTGCACTTGACTTGGATCGGTTGCGCGTTCTTCACAGAGCTATCTCCCGCCGTTGAATAGCGGGTATGGCCGATCGCCACGTCGCCTTTCAGCTCCTCGAGGTGCGCTTCGGTGAAAATGTCCGCCACATGCCCCATGCCTTTGCACGCAAAAAGGCGATGGCGGTCTGTGGAAACCATGCCAGCACTTTCCTGTCCCCGATGCTGGAGCGCGTAAAGCCCAAGGTAGGTGATTCTCGCTGCGTCCGGGTGTTTGTAGACTCCGAAGATGCCACACTCTTCACGAAATTTGTCGAACATCGTCGCTTCCGAAATCCTGCAGGCTGCTTTGGTCTCGAATTCCTCGCTAGCGCTGGAAGTACTGTCCCAGCGAACTGCTCCAGATGCTCTCCAACTCGGCCACTGGCTCGTCGATCAAAACGGAGCCCCGATCCTCAACGATGAGCCGATCGCCACCCACGGTGCCCAGTCGCAACCATTCGACTCCATGCCTGGAGGCAATCTGTTGCACTGCTCTGCAATCCGTTTCGTCCAGTGTCACTAGAATGCGCGACTGGTATTCTCCGAACATCGCCTCCGTCGGGAACTCCCCGGCTGGCACTTGCAGACGAGCTCCGTGCCGTGGTGCGCGGAAACTCGAAAAGCTCATCTCCGCCAGAGCGACCGCCAGCCCTCCATCTGAGCAGTCGTGCGCCGCCCGAATCAGACCGTTTCGAATACCTTCCAGGCAGGCGTTCTGCACGCCACGCTCCTGGTGTAAATCGAGTGGCGGGCACGGAAGACGGTTCGCCCACAGTGTGTAGGCATCTTTGGGGCTCTCCATGTCAGCAGCGAACGCGACGAAGGCTTGGCTCAGGGCCTCCAAATACTCACTGCTTGGCCTTGTCACCTGGCCTAAGAGAGCGACGATCTGGCCATCGGCCGGAAACCAGCAGCGGGTCGTCCGGGTGATGGGTTCGATGAGCCCCACAATCCCGATCACTGGAGTCGGGTAGATACCTTCTCCGAGCGTCTCATTGTACAGGCTCACGTTGCCACCCGTCACTGGGGTTTCGAAAACCCGGCACGCCTCGGCCATGCCGTCAATAACTTCGCTGAACTGCCACAGGATCTCCGGCTTCTGGGGGTTGCCAAAATTCAGGCAATTGGTGGCCGCCAGCGGCAGCGCTCCGGCACAAACCAGGTTGCGGCAACATTCCGCGACTGCGATCTGCGCCCCGCGCCTGGGGTGACGGCGGCAGTAGCGACCGTTGCCGTCCAGGCTGATTGCCAACGCTTTGTCGGTCCCTTTGATGCGTATGACGGCTGCGTCTCCTCCTGGCAATTGCACGGTGTTGGTCCGCACCATGTGATCGTATTGCCGGTACACCCATTCTTTGGAAGCCAGGTTGGGGGAAGAGAGGAACTTTCGCAGCACTGCGCCACAAGCTAACTGGGACCGAGCCGTCCGGCGGGGTTCCGGGCTGCGGTGGCTTTCTACTGGCCTTTGCAGGGGGCGCTGGTAGACGGGAGCCTCGTCGGTCAGTGCGGCGTTGGGTATCTCGGCA
>Ga0194128_10006245_pt1 | contig 16138 bp, 21 predicted proteins | sample TA2KigCa65mmetaG_FD_148650 | JGI IMG/M metagenome (GOLD analysis project Ga0194128, IMG submission 148650) | Freshwater microbial communities from Lake Tanganyika, Tanzania - TA2015037 Kigoma Deep Cast 65m | ecosystem: Environmental > Aquatic > Freshwater > Lake | place: Tanzania: Lake...
GTTTTGTGTTTTGGGCTGTAGCGGGACGAACGCAGGCCGCCGAAGGCAAACTCGCCACGTCATTTTTCGCTGCTGAAATCGGATTGGACCCCATTTCAGCTTTCGCGAAAAATAGTGGCGCGCTGGGTTTTGGGGCAATGATTTCATGGGAGGAAACGGCGTACCCGCTGACGGAGCAGTGCAAACCGGACCCTTCGCCTTCAGCGCCGGACGCTGGTCGTTAACGGTGCGCGATAATCCGGCAGGCCGGGTGGAACTGACCCGCGCCATCGGCCAAGGCGGCACCTTGCCGACAACGAACGGCGTCAATCGCGTGTTAAGCCGTGTGCCGTTTTCGGGGTTTACGGCAGACCTTGAAAACCTGATCCACAATATTGTGCATGTGTGGATTGGCGGCTCGGCGGCAACGCGCAGCTCGCCTAACGATCCGGCCTTTTTCTTGTTGCATTGCAATGTAGACCGGATGTGGGCGGAGTGGCAAAAAATTCATCCTACCGAATCGCCGTTTCAGGGCGACGCCCAATTTAACATTAATACGCCCATGCAGCCGTGGCAGAATGAAGCCACGCCGCCGACGCCGGGACGCGTCGTTAATCATGCCGCCATGGGTTATACCTACGATACCGATGGCGACAGCGGGACGCAGCAGCCGACAATTGTCGATCTTACTGTCGGCGCACCGCCACGGCAGGCGTCTATTAATCCGGCGGGCGAAGTTGACTGGTACCGCTTTATTGCACCTCTCGCTTCTACGTTTACCGTGGAAACGCAGGGCAGCACGGATGTGTTTATGTCGTTGTTCGGTCCCAACAGTCAGAGTGCGCTGGTAACCGAGAATGACGACAGCGGTGCGGGCAGCAATTCCCGCATCGTCAGCAATTTGTCGGCAGGCACTTATTTTGTCAGGATGCGGCATTACCAGGCTTCCGCCACCGGCAGCTACATTATTTCCGTCAACCGGGCGGCACAACCGCAGCCGGATCCATCGGAAATTGTCGTTAATGGTCCGGAAATCCAAGGTAATATCGCCGCCGCCAACGAAAGCGATGTCTATAGTTTTACGGCAAGCCAGATTGCTACGTATACCATCGCTACCTCAGGCAGCACGGATACCTTCTTGATTTTGAACGGGCCGGATAACCAAAATGCCTTTATTGCTCAGGATGACGACAGCGGGCCGGGATCCAATTCGCAAATCGCGCGGGTGCTGACGCCAGGCATGTATTATGTACGCATCAGGCATTACAGCCCGACCGGTACGGGAGCTTACTGCGTTTCGGTAAAACGCAGTTAACACCCGGCAGAAATTGTCCGGAAAAAAACAGGCATTAATAAGTCTATCGTTCGCCTTTGTACCAAACGCAAGGCGGACGATACCTATTAATGCGCTGAAAAATAAAACTGAATTAATGAGTTATCAGCTAATACCGCATAGTATTAATGACGTCGATTCAGTACAATCACAGGAACACGATAAGCTCGCGTTTAACAGGTTGTTGAATAACGTTATGAGCGCAGCAAGAACAAGGCAAAATTTGGCGCAAAAGCGGAGTTTGCTGGGCGTAAATGCGAATTTTAAGCCAATTTTTAACGCAGTAATTACAAGCGCAATAGTTAAGCAACATCCTGCAAAGCGTATTTAGGAGAAGCCGCCAATGAACACTTCGCGCCGGATAATAACCGTATTAATTCTCATAGCGTCACAGGTCGTAACGGCAGGCGGCGCTAACCACCAATACTGGGTGTGCGGCGTAACCGCCTACCAGTCAATCGTCGGCGGCAAAACGCAAGCCGGGCAATGCAGCGCCAATACGGCTTATTCCCAGCCGCCGTGCCGAGAGTTTGTTGTCGAATTCGCAGGGGCTAATGGCATTCGCCCCGGTGCGTCGTATCAGCAATCGGCAAACGGTGTTAGCACCCGGATAGAAATCACCAAAGCCGACGGCTACTATGCTTATAACCACACCATTAATAAAGCGGGCAACCGGTGGTCATACCAAGGCAAATGCCGCTATTTTGAAGCGCCCATCGGCGAGAAAATCCACATGGATCACGGCCTGAAAACACAGCCTTGAACGCTTTAAGCTGCGCGCAACAAACCGGCCAGATAAAAACCGGATTAATAAAATAAATATACCGTTTGCGGTAGCGGCGCAACTCATTCGCCTGCGTAAAGAAAAATCATGACACCGTGATGGAAACTGCTATACTTTAACTGGGTTGTAATTGATTTTATTCATTAATTTATTATTGCTCAGGAGAAACGCATGGCGGATTTGCAAGAACACAAAGCAACAGTCGCAAAATATTGCGGCAACATTAATACTGAGGCGCTGGATAAAATAGCAAAAACCTACGCGTTAGTGTTGAACAATAAAGACTCGCAATTTGTTGCTTGCGGAGACACCGGCGAAAAAGACACTGTCCGCGAAAACTTTTTAAAGAAAAAGCTGGGCTTAACCAATTCTGATGAAGATTTGAATGCTGCCATCGAAGACATTTGCCAAAATATAAAAGAAGACCGTTTCAAATCCCGTCTGGCGTTTTACTACCTGCTTGCCGAAAAATTCAACAAATTAAGCCTATTTGCTTAATTTTTCTCATATCGCATCGTTCCCACGCAGTTGTGTGGGAACGATGAAGATTATCCAACGCTAACCGAGCTTGCTTTCTCGTTAAAAATTTTACAACTCCACCCTCACCCCAATCTCAATCACCCGCTCCACCGGAATTTGGAAAAACTCGATGGCGCTGGAGGAGTTGTGGAACAGAAATTTAGAGATCGGTCTGCGCCAGGCGGGCATTTCGCTACGGCGCTTGAAAGTGATGAATTCCCTGCCGACAAAGAAAGAAACGTGTTTAATGTCTAAATTAATATGATATTGCTCCTGCAATTCCCGTGCGCATAATTCCAGGGCGCGGCGCACGTCTTGCTGTTGTTGAAAGCCGAAGTAAAATTTCACCCGGTAAAATTGCTTGTTTTCGCCATAGGAGCGCACTTTAACGCGATGGGCTTCATCCACGTACGGTTCATCCTTGGTAACGATGGTTAATACAATGGTTTTTTCGTGCAGCACATGGTTATGTTCCAAATTGTGCATAAACACCAGCGGTACGCCGTGCAGGCTGCGCGTCAAATAAATCGCCGTGCCTTTTACGGTAACGGGCGGGTTATCTTTCATTTCCGCTTCCAATTCTTCAAACAGCACACGCCGGTCGTCCTGGTGCGCCAAAAGCATTTCTCGGCCTTTAATCCAGGTGGTGATAATCAAAAAGATGACGGTAGCCACCGCCAACGGCAGCCAGCCGCCGGTGGGGATTTTGACACTGTTGGCGACGAAAAATAACACGTCGATCATTAAAAATCCGATCAAAAACAATATACTGGTCGCTGTTTTCCACTGCCACAACTTGCGGATGACGATAAACGCCAGAATGGTGTCGATAATCATGGTGCCGGTTACGGCAATGCCGTAAGCCGAAGCAAGCGCGGACGAGGATTTAAAGCTCAGCACCAAGATGAATACCGAAAACATCAGCATCCAGTTAACCGCAGGCACGTAAACTTGCCCCATCTCGTCGCCGGAGGTGTGGAAAATATCCATGCGTGGGCAGTAGCCGAGTTGTATCGCCTGCCGGGTAACCGAAAACGCGCCGGAAATGACCGCTTGCGAAGCAATAACGGTGGCTAAGGTGGATAAAATTAATAAAGGATATAACGCCCACCCCGGTGCGAGCAGATAAAACGGATTTTGAATGGCTTCCGGATTAGCGATTAATAACACCCCCTGACCGAAGTAGTTGAGAAGCAAAGCCGGAAACACGAAGCCCAGCCAGGCAAAACGAATGGGTTTCAGGCCGAAATGTCCCATGTCGGCGTACAACGCTTCCGCGCCGGTTATCGCCAGCACCACGGAACCCATGATTAATAAGCCGCGCCAGCCCAAATCCCACAACACATGTACGGCGTGGTAGGGATCAATCGCCATTAATACGGCCGGGTTGTGCAGGATATTAATGATACCCATTACCGCCAGTACGCCAAGCCACAGGCACATGACCGGCGCAAATATCTTGCCGACTGCGCCGGTACCGCGGGCCTGGATAATGAACAAGACACTCAACACCGCCAGTGCTATCGGCAAGATGAAAGAATCCAGATTTGGCGCAACAACCTGTAAGCCTTCCACCGCGCTGAGCACAGAGATTGCAGGAATAATGATACTGTCGCCGTAAAACAAGGTTGCGCCCAGCAAACCCAATGTCAGGATTATCTTCATCCGCTCCGGATTGTCGCGCGAACCGTGCATGGCAAGTGTCATTAACGCCATGATGCCGCCTTCGCCTTTGTTATCGGCGCGCATAATGAAGATGGCGTATTTAATCGTCACGACCAATGTTAATGACCAGAAGATCAGTGACAGCACACCTAGCACGTGGCTTTGGTCGATGGGTATGTCGTGTCCGTGGAAGACCTCTTTCAGCGCATACAACGGGCTAGTTCCGATGTCGCCGAAAACAACGCCGATGGCGGCAAGGATTAATCCGGCTTGTAGTTTTTGATCGTGATCTGTGGAATGTGTAGTCATGTCGGGTGGAATGCAAATAACTTAAAGCATAGCTTAAAAAACAATTTTTCCCTTCATAAGCTATTGATTAATTACGTTTAGCTAGGTAATTGCGGCCGACTTCGATAATGAGCGGCAGCAGCGAAACGGCGATGATGCTCAGGATGACCAGCTCGAAGTTCTTTTTTACAAAGTCCAGATTACCGAACTGATAGCCTAACATGATTAATCCACCGACCCATAAAATCGCGCCGGTAACGCAAAATGCCAGATAGCGCAGGTAACGCATATTGCCCGCGCCCGCGACAAACGGCGCAACGGTTCTGACGATGGGGATAAAGCGGGCGATGATGACCGTTCTGCCGCCGAATCTGGCGTAATAATCTTCCGTTTTATCAATATATTCGCGTTTGAAGAAGCCGATTTTTTCACGTTCTTTAACTTTTGCGCCGAAAAATTTGCCGACAATATAGTTTACGTTATCGCCTATTAATGCCGCGCCGATTAATAGAATAATTAATAGATAAACATCCAGCTTGCCCGTGCTGGCGCCCAGCGCGCCGACGGCAAACAGCAACGAATCGCCCGGCAGCAGCGGCATGACCACCAGGCCAGTTTCGCAAAAAATAATCAAAAACAAAATGGCGTAGGTCAGCGTACCGTATTGCGCCAAAATGGCTGCAAGATGGGTATTAAGGTGAAGAATAAAATCGAAAAATTGGGCGATGAATTCCATAAGCATTAATGCCGAGTCAAATGATTACAATCTATTTTAATGGAGAAAATGCCCCACCCCTAACTTTACAGAAAATCCTGACTATTAACTCTAGTGAACTTATGTATTTACCGGCAGCCGAAAACCTGATTGTTGTTTTTGAGTCACAAAATATAGGCGTGTTGCTGATTAACTATTTCATTGTGGTGCATTTGGTTTAAATGGCTGCAAAAAACAACAGCTATTAATGCTTTATTATTTTCGAATAATTTTAAAATCTTTTATTAATCAATTAATAACGAAACTTTCTGTGGTTATGAAGGCTTTTTGTCGGCATGGCATGGGATATGCTTTCTTATTAATAAAGCGATTGCGTTGTCAGCATTATCGGTAGCGCAAAACGGGTATCACGCCAATGTTGGAGCTGGCGAGAGGTGGAGAGCATTACGAGTCCGTCATCCGCCTGTCATTCAACATCGCTAGAGTTATTAACAGGAACACAGTTATTAAAGGAGGTTATTTTGTTAAACGACTACCTGACATATATTCTATTAACACTTACGGGCATTAATTGGCCGGATTTCAGCGCCATCAAGTTGACCGGGGAAAGCGCTGCTTTCGGCCTGTTGGTGTGTTTTGTCGTGCTTGCCAAACTGGAGCACCGCTTTCCGCACCTGAAATATCCGGCAAAATTATGGCGGAAATCGTACCGCACAAACATCAGTCTGTTCGCCTTTAACAGCGTCGTGATATCGGTGTGTTCGGCGTCCGCTTTGTTTATACTGGCGGAACGTTATTCCCGCTATGGATTGCTGCAAGGTATTTCCGGGCCGTGGTTACGGTTTTTGCTGGCGTTTTTAGCGATGGATTTGCTGCTCTATGCGTGGCATCGGGTGTGCCATCATTACGATGTTTTCCAGCGCGCCACTATTTTTCGCGAAAGCTGAAATGGGGTCCAATCCGATTTCAGCAGCGAAAAATGACGTGGCGAGTTTGCCTTCGGCGGCCTGCGTTCGTCCCGCTACAGCCCAAAACACAAAACATCGGCTTCCGCCTTGCTTCGTATTTTGACCTTGCGCGAATGACTTGACGCCGTGTCGTATGGCCTTGCATTTTGACTACGCACTACGCTTGCGCTCCAACTCCGTCAAAACGCCCGGCCTCTACGGCTACGCAGGGGTCGTCGTACATCGCTCGGCTTCGCTCGCTTCCATGTACTCCTTCGTGGATGTTTCACCATGTGCATCATAACGATCCGTACCTGAACACCTCCACGGCTTTCCGTTTGCATTTTCTGGAAATCATTTCCACCAACTGCCTGAAAGCCTTATTAATCGTGGTCATGGGCATCGATAAAATCGTTTTTTTGGCGATTGAAGCGCTAACCACGCTGAGCATTCTGTTTCACCATACCAATATCTCGTTCAGGCTGGAGCGGGCGTTGGGTGAATTCATTATCGTGCCGGAGTTGCACCGGGTGCACCATTCCACCGAACGGAGCGAACACGACCGTAACTTCGGCGCGGTATTGTCGGTTTGGGATAAATTGTTTGGCACCAAGCTGGTGCTTGCGCCAAAAGCCATCGGCATTAAAGGTTGTTCGCCGCAAACATTGTTGCCGTTAATCCGTTTCGGTATGGCGGCGGATTTAACCGCTAAGCCGCAAACGTATCCGGTCAACCTAGACGACATGATTGCGGAAGCCGCGTATTATCTGGCAGAAAAACGGAATTTTTATCCGGGCTATGAAATGCGCGACTGGCTGGAAGCCAAAAAACAGGTGCTAAATCAGGTCGGCGGCAAAAAATACAGCCGCGATAATTCGATCGGGCAGGAGCTGATTAATAGCCTGAAGGTGACGGTATCCGCAGTTAACCGGTCGATGCGGCAGTCGTTAAAAACGGTGCTGTCCGGTAACTAATGGCGTTAACTTGTCGTTATACTGAAAATATGATCGTATGGAAACGCTTTGTTGTAGGGATTAATTTATTGAATTCATTAATAAATTAATATTTTTGACGCCATAAAAAATCTAAAACCCTGCAGCAGCGCCTTTTTTCAGCGGGCAAATCGGCCAGAATGTAATAAGATAAGACTTTCTCCAAAGTTGTGAATTCGACATGCGCCGGTTATTAATCCTTAGCTTTTTTATCGCATTCCCTGTGTTGGCGGTCGATGAACGTCCGCCGACGCTCGATCCTGTGCCGGAAGTGCCGGAACCGCCCCTGCCCGTGCAAGACGGGGAAGAAATGGAGCCGGATATCAGTATTATCCGCAAAGGCAAAAAAACCATCCAGGAATACCGCTTGGGCGGGCGCTTGTACATGATTAAAGTAGTGCCCGATATCGGGCCGCCGTATTACTTTATCGATGCCGACGGCGACGGCAATATTGACGTCAGAGGCACCGATATGGATCGTGGATCCCGCATAAATATGTGGAAAATCCTGGAATGGGACTAACCTTTCTTGGCGCTTAACGGTCTTGGCAATTACTGATCGCTTAAGCCGATACAGCCTTTAATTATTAATGATTTGAAATTGTAGAGAAGTTTTGACCGGCTTTCTTGAAAGCAGTATGATGCTGGGTGCTAAGCAGTAAATATAACAATGAAGGAGTACATGGAAGCGAGCGAAGCCGAGCGATGTACGACGACCCCTGCGTAGCCGTAGAGGCCGGGCGTTTTGACGGAGTTGGAGCGCAAGCGTAGTGCGTAGTCAAAATGCAAGGCCATACGACACGGCGTCAAGTCATTCGCGCAAGGTCAAAATACGAAGCAAGGCGGAAGCCGATGTTTTGTGTTTTGGGCTGTAGCGGGACGAACGCAGGCCGCCGAAGGCAAACTCGCCACGTCATTTTTCGCTGCTGAAATCGGATTGGACCCCATTTCAGCTTTCGCGAAAAATAGTGGCGCGCTGGAATTTCACGTTCTTTACCAACCAAGAACAGGAAACACATCATGGGTATTTTAGATACAGTTTTAGGTGTTATTAAAGGGCAAGTTGCCAATAGCGCAGGCGCAAACGCTGCGCCGAGTGCAGCCGGTAACGCCGGCGATCTTTTAGAATCCGTTATCGGCATGATTATCGATCCGAATTCTGGCGGCCTGTCAGGTCTGATCGAAAAAATGGTTGCCGGCGGTTTGGCGGATCAAGTGGCGTCATGGGTTAGCACCGGTAAAAACCTGCCGATTAGCGCCGAGCAACTCCAGGAAGTGCTGGGTTCGTCATTTGTACAAGGATTGGCGGAAAAAGTAGGCATTAATGTTAATGACGTTGCCGGCAGCCTGTCTAAATTATTGCCGCAAGTGATTGATAAATTAACGCCTGATGGCGAAATCCCAGGCGACAACAAATTGCTGGAAGCCGGTTTGGCAGGCTTAAAAAGTTTGCTGAGCGAAAAAGCGTAATATAGATCTAACAGTCAAGGCTTGTCCCGGCGGCAAGCCTTGATGCGGTTTTTGGTTCAGATTTCGCTCGACTATTAATACCTAACGCAGAGGATTAAACGATGGAAAAACCCAAAGTCGCCGCCAACCATCCCAATGTTTGCGAACTGGAAGCCGAAACCTACTATTGGTGCGCCTGCGGCCACAGCGAAAACGGCAGTTTTTGCGACGGTTCGCATAAAACCACCCCGTTTACCCCGCTGAAATTCGAACTGGCTGAAACCAAAACCGTGGCGATCTGCCAGTGCAAACAAACGCGGAATCCCCCGTATTGTGATGGCAGCCACAAAACGCTGTAAAGCGCGTCCTTATTCCGAACAGTATCAATGATAACAATGAAATTGCGGGTTATTTTCTGGACGGGGTTATCCAACACGGGTTTGTAGTCACCTATAGCCCAAACGGGACGAAGTAGCTTTGCCGTACGGGACAACATCTCCCGTCAGGCGTTAGGGCATACTTTGCGGTAGAGCTTGCGCCAAGTTCTATTGAATACCCTTTATTTTTCCGTCAACTTTCTTTACGTTTTAATTAATCAGCCTGATTTTCGACGTCGGTTTTTCGATTAATAACCAGGTTACGGTAGAAATTGCGATGGTCAACGCCAAAATTAACCAGCCTTGCAGCGGCGCGCCTGGCATCAGTTTTTTGATAATCAGCATGGCGGTAAGATGCAGCAGATAAGCGCTAAAACTGATAAAACCCAAAAAGCGCAGGGCGTTTAATTCAAAAAACTTTTTTATCAGACCGCACCCCGCCAAACATGTAAACAAGACCAGTGCCCATAAAAAACCGTATTGCATAAATTGCTTCTGGTAATAGCTGGCCGGTATGTCGGTATTTAGCAGTGTGCGGGTAACCGACGGAATCATACAAAACAGCGTAGCCAATGCCATCATGCCGATAATCTCTACCGCAATCACCAGGTTGCGTTGTGTTCCCAAGCGCTTTTCTTCCCATTGGTGCCAGATCACAGCCAAAAAAGAACCGGTGAAAAAGACCGGTAAATAAGGACCTAGCCTGATGTCGTTGGTCAACGATTGCGCTTGCGGCCAGAGTAGCTGGCTTGCCAGAATCAGACCAATCGTTAATAACGCGGATGGAATGATCCTGTTGTTAAAGAGCAGCGAATACGTTAATGCCAGGATGGGTAAAAGAAAATAATAATGGAATTCAACGATGATGCTCCAGGTCAGTCCTTTACCCTGGATTAATAATAAATGATTAATAAATTCCTTCGGTGTCAGTAAAAAGGGAATGCCGACAGGTGATTTTGCGCCGGTTATTTTCCATAAAAACAGGCTAGTCAACAGTCCCAGCAGCAGATACGCCAAATAAAGCGGATAAATCCGGAAAAAGCGTCTGACAAAATAACTCAGGAGAAAGCGAAGGCTTGCCGCCTTACGGGCTTTCTTGACAAAAGGCAGCGTCAGCAGGAATGAACTCAACACGAAAAACAGGATAACGCCACTTTTGCCGTTGCCGGAAAAATTGGCGAAGGGCAAAAGATAAATGCCCCAGTTGCTGGTATGGCTGAGAATCACCAGCAGCACGGCAAAACCGCGCAACCCGTCCAGCGAATCCATCTGAAATTTCTGGTCCGATAATTCCCTGCCTTGAATCATTAAGCTTGTTCCCTTTAATTAATATGGGGTTTGTTGTTTAATTATCGCATAACTTATTAATGGCACACTTTGACGACATCAACCCGGGAGAGAAAAATGAAATTGAAATTGTTAATCGCATTACTTACGTGCGTGTTATTGCTGGTTACAGGTTGCCAAACAACCGGCACACCCGTTCCAGAAAAAATGGCGTTCCTGGACAGCGTAGTGGGAATTTATAAGGGTGTTATCGCGTCTGCTACCCCTGATTCACCGGGCACGACGAATTTTAGCAAGGATGCCAACGGCAATATCATTGGCGCTTATGAGTATGCCGATGAGCATAATGTGACCGCCAAAGGGACGTTAAAAGATTGTAAACAGACAGGAGATTCAGGCTTGCATTGCCAATGGGTCGATAAGTATGGCACTGGCGACCTCAAGATTACTTTTGACGCCAATGCGAACAAATTTACCGGTGCATGGAATTTGAAAGGTTCAGATTTCACTATGCCGTGGACGGGCGCGAAAGAAGCTTACTAAAACCCAAAACGCATCCCGATAATTATTCACAAAGTACATCGGCAACAAATCCGCTAAAACGACAAAATAACCGTCCAATCAGCCGGATTCCACACCGTTGTTATTGTTAATGCCGCATTCATTGGCTTTACATTCATGCACTTCCACCGTCACATGCACCAGCTTGGGTAGGTTTACGTGATGACGGTCCTGCTGAATTAATTTCTTGTAATAACCCGGCTGTTTTGGTTGATGAGTAACCACGGAAATAATGGCGGCAAAGTGGTCTGGGCCGACTCGCCACACATGCAAATCGGCAATGCGGTTGTCGGCATCGTTTTCGATGATGTTTTTAATGGCGGTCTTGTGCTTTACCGCGATGCTTTCGTCCAGCAACACAGGGCTGGTTTCTTTCATTAATGAAATAGCCCAGCGCGAAATGATTAATCCGCCGACAATGCCCATGGCCGGATCCAGCCAGTGCCAGCTGTAAAATTTACCGGAATACAGTGCAATCAGTGCCAGCACGGAGGTGAGCGCATCCGCCAGCACGTGGAAATACGCCGCCCTTAAGTTGTAGTCATGGTGATGATGTTCATGTTCATGATCGTCGTCATGGTCGTGGGTATGACTGTGCGAATGTTCATGATGATGCGAATCTTTCAACAACAACGCGCAGATTAAGTTAATGAATAGACCGAACCCGGCAACCAGCAGCGCATGATCGAATTGAATATGGCGGGGTGTTAATATGCGTTCAACCGATTCGGCCAGCATTAATAACGCCACCACACCCAGCGCGACCGAGCTGGCAAAGCCGCCCAATACGCCGACTTTGGCGCTGCTGAAAGCAAAAGTCTGGTCGTGAGCATGGCGTCGGGAATAGCGGTAAGCGTAGAGAGTTATCATAAACGCGGTGACATGCGTACCCATGTGCCAGCCGTCGGCCAGCAAGGCCATCGAGCCGAACACCATGCCGGTCGCGATTTCCAGAATCATCGTCAGCAAAGTCAACACCAACACCAGCCGTGTTCTGCGCTCGCCTTTGCGATTGTGAACAGCAAAATTATGGTCGTGTTGCAGTTGATTAATTTTTTCTACGTGCATCATTATTGTTCGGTATTTGCTAAAACCAAAAATGTACGCCAGCCACAAACCGGGTTTCTTCCGGTTTACTGCGCGCCCGCGCGGATAACATCAGCTGCCGCACCGAAAGTGCTGGCCCATTCTATGCCGATATACGGCGCAAATTCACGGTAAAATTCATAACGCAAACGCAGTCCGGCTTCAATATTGGATAAACCGCTACTCGCTAAACGGGAGAGATCGCGTTGGCTGTAAAAGTTCATCTCAATACGCGGCTGCAAGACTAATTTCTGGGTAAACAACATGTCGTATTCGGTTTCAAGACGGAAAGCCGTGCGGCCTTCCTCGCCGACATACCCCGTCGCTTCGATATAAATCCAGTACGGTGCATAACCCTGAAAACCGAATGCGCCCCAGGTGCGTTCCGCACCCAAACCGCTGTCGTACCGCGGATGCTTAAATGCGTATCCCAAAAGGCTGTCAACGCATGCGCCCACAGCAGCTCATTGCGGGCGTTTTTGAAAGCGCCCCCGTCGATTTCGCCTTCGGCGCGAACCAGTACTTTATCATAATCCAGTCCGTACCAGGCTTGCCAGTCGTAGGTCATGGAAAAATCGTCGCGCGCACTGACGCCTTCCAGACGGTCGACGATGACCGAACCCAACAGGTCATGATCGCCCATTTTAGGTCTCTCACAACTCCGTTACACCTGACGCTGATCGCGGTGTCCGGGTACGGCCAACGGCAAAGCGGGAATCGTGAGGCATATTCCCTGTTGTTTTTGGGTCCGCCGCAGCCGGTATTGCCGCAACGGATCTACAGTCTCGGCCATGCCGGGATGGGAGAGCTGAAGATTTTTCTGGTGCCGATCGGCTATCAGCAGGACGGTATAGGTTATGAGGCGGTGTTTACTTAATGATTTTATTGTAATAACACAGGTATTATTAATAAGCGTAATCACATTTGTCTTATTTATGTCATAATCCCTAGGAATTTTAATAAGTGAAATTTTACGGCGAGAAATGCTGTAATTACTAAATTCTTAGTGCTTCAACACCGGTTCTTACACCTTTTCAAACATTATTCGCGTGGAAAAAGTAGACGTTTTTGATCTGATTGAGCGTATGTCGGTATTAATACGCTCGGAAGAGCGTGAAAAATGCACCGCCGTCGGCATTCAATCGGTTCATTTACAAGTGCTGAATTATTTGTCGAGGTGCAACAAGTTCAGCGATACTCCTGCGGCGCTGACCAATTATCTGGGCATGACCCGCGGCACGGTGTCGCAAACGTTGTCGTTGCTGGAGAAAAAAAATTATATCAAGAAAACCGCGGACATTAATGATAGACGAGTCGTCCATCTTCAACTGATGCCGGAAGGCCAAACAGTTCTTGAAAAAGCCAAGCCAGCCGAGTTATTTATCAAGGCGACGACCTTGCTGGAAAAAAAGAAGACATTACCGATGTTGCCGCCGGTTTCGATAAAGCATTAACCGCCTTGCAAAAAGCCAACAATGCGCAATCGTTTGGCGTCTGTAAAACCTGCCATTACTTTACCGCGACGGATAATGGAAATTTGTGCGGTTTATTCAAGCAGCCTCTTAGCCAAGAAGAAAGCGAAAAAATTTGCCAGGATCATACCGTTATCCTGTGGTGGTTGTAATCTATTGATATACCCTTGCCGGTTTTAACACGCGTTAAATCGCTTCGTCTCCCGATTCGCCCGTACGGATACGGATGATTTGTTCGACATGAGTAACAAAGATTTTGCCGTCGCCGATTTTTCCGGTATTGGCGGATTGACAAATTGCATCGATCACGTTCTGTAAATTATTGTCGGAAACTACGATTTCCAGTTTTACCTTGGGTAGAAAATCCACTACGTATTCCGCGCCGCGATAAATTTAGGTATGGCCTTTTTGCCGTCCGAAGCCTTTTACTTCTGTGGCGGTCATCCCGGATACACCCGCTTCGGAATGCGCTTCGCGCACTTCATCCAGCATGTGCGGTTTGATAATTGCGGTTATTAATTTTACTGTTTCCCCTTCGCTGTTTAATATTGTTATCCTGTCTAACTTATTGTTATTAATATAGTTAATGAAATTTTGCTGTTGTCGTTATACTCTTTTTAGTCATTAACGGTCGTTAACGACCAAACAAGAATGAATGTAAAATTGTGCTTTTGAATCGAATCTATTGCCAGAATATTGTTTTATTATATTTTCGATTCGTAAATGTACTCTGTAAAAGCTACGCACTATTAGAGCTTTAATTTTCTTTCAGTCAATTACGTTTTCACCTATGATTTTCCCTTTATCCCTCACAAACTGAATCATCGCAATGAAAAAAATTAATAGTATCTGTATCTATTGCGGTTCCAGTTCGGGTCGCCGGGAAGCCTATGCCGAATCGGCTTATGCCATTGCCGCGGCGCTAACCCGCAGAGATATTTCGCTGGTATACGGCGGCGCCAGTATCGGCATCATGGGTCAGGTGGCGGATCGGGTTTTACAGCTGGGTGGCAAGGTTATCGGAGTGATACCCAAGGCGCTGGCGCATAAGGAAGTCGCTCACGAAAACTTGACGGAATTGCACATTACCCAATCCATGCATGAACGAAAGTTACGCATGACTGAACTGGCGGACGGCTTTATTGCGTTGCCAGGTGGAATCGGTACCCTGGAAGAATTATTCGAGATTTGGACGTGGGCGCAACTTGGGTTTCACGATAAGCCTTGCGGCTTGTTGAATGTCGCCGGATATTACGATTCGTTAATTCAATTTCTGGATCATGTTCAGGCCGAACAATTTGTGAGACCCCAGCATCGAGATATCTTAATGGTGGAGTCCGAATCTGATGCGTTACTGGATCGCTTTACTCATTATCAGCCGCCTGAGATCAAACGGTGGGTAAGCCGAAACGATACGTGAAAAAATGGTTAATGTGTGTATCAATAATCCCATATTAAGACTCATCGGATTGGACGAATTTATAGCCTCGTTTGAAAAATTTCTGCTCAAAATAATTTGGGATTAAGTATATTCACCAGCGGCCGTTATTAAGAATGCAAATCTATTTTGTCTGCAGATACCAGTTAATGATGGCGTTTTTCAAATTTATCAAATTGGCCGGTTACGTATTAATTCTTAATATTAATCATACCGCCAGATTGTTACTCTCAAGATAACAGCTTAGTTGAGTCGCTAACGGCAAGAATATTAATCGTTTATTAGGCTTAGAACCGGAGTATTTTACAAGCAGAAGTTAAAAGCTTCGGAAGATCATTAATGATTATAGCTGACAGTAAACAAAAGCCTTTTAACTCAAATACCTTGATTAATGGCTGACATCATTCTGTAAGGTTTTGAAGATCAGGCCAGCCAGTTTTGCCGAGTTGTCATAGGTATAATTCACTGTTCCGTCCATTAGCATGCCCTGATCGAAGTCTCTGTCGTCTTCGAATTGGCTGATGGTAACGGCGGTTTGATTGTTGCTTTCGTCCAATTTTAGTAAGTAGGTGGATGCATTGTTTATGCCGAATAGTCCGTCCAGCAGCCCGCCGGTCTTAGGCAACCTGATAGCGGCCTTCTTTCCGGTTTTTGCCGATAATCTTTAATTCATTTAACAAGACAGCCTTGCCGACCAGCACCCAGGCTTCATCCATGTTACGTTTAATTTTTATTTTCGTGTCCTTGCCTTCAATCTGGTAGACATCGGAAAACAGGCCTTTGTTGCCGCTTGTGTCAGAAGCTTCGGCTTGCTTGGTTTCTGTCGCTTTGCTGATTTCAGCAGACTTATTGTTACTGTCGTGACCGGGTGGTTTTTCCAGGCCAGAAAGATCTTGATGGCGGGGTTCTGATGTTCCAGCACAGCCGATAAGCAATGGAATAAGCTGTAAGAAATCTCAGGGTTGTTTACAGAGTGGTTGATTAAAATATTGGTAGAGTATTTCATAAGGAGTTGAATTATTCAAAGCCTTGTGTGGTTTGACGGTGTTATAGAAGTTGATGAAACGGTTCAATTGCAATTGTCGGTCGAAGTTATCCTTGAATTCGGTTTTCACATGCCACATCTCCATCAAGGTGCGGATGACCCGTTCGGCCTTGCCATTGGTTTGCGGGCGGTTGACCTTGGTGAACTTCTGGCCGATGCCGTTGGCTTTACAGGCTTTGGCGAAAGCGTGGTGGTCAGTGC
>Ga0194128_10006254_pt1 | contig 16125 bp, 9 predicted proteins | sample TA2KigCa65mmetaG_FD_148650 | JGI IMG/M metagenome (GOLD analysis project Ga0194128, IMG submission 148650) | Freshwater microbial communities from Lake Tanganyika, Tanzania - TA2015037 Kigoma Deep Cast 65m | ecosystem: Environmental > Aquatic > Freshwater > Lake | place: Tanzania: Lake...
CGATCCCGGCGTCGGCGATCGCGCTCGGCGTGCTGCGCGCGTTCCGCCGCAGCAACATCCTGGAGAACAACCAGGTGCAGACGATCGCGTCGGCCGGCGCGTCGACGGTGTCGGGCGTGATCTTCACGGTGCCGGCGCTGGTGATGATGGGGGCGTGGACCGGCTACGACTACTGGCCGATCTTCCTGATGGTCTGCGTCGGCGGGATCATGGGCGTCGTCTTCACGACGCCGCTGCGCCGCGCGCTGATCGTCGACGCCGGCCTGACGTTCCCCGAGGGCGTCGCGACCGCGCAGGTGCTCAAGACCGGCGGCGTCGCGCGCGGCGAGGACGCGACGGCGGCGGAGATGGCGCAGAACGCGTCGACCAGCGGGCTCGGCTTCAAGCTGCTGCTGGAAGCGAGCGCGCTCGGCGCGCTGTTCCGCGTCGGCGAAGGCGCGCTCAAGTGGATCGCCGCCGAGGTCGCGATGACCAAGTCGTGGCTCGGCGGCAAGTGGCTCTTCACCGCCGACGCGACGCTGCAGCCGAGCCTGCTCGGCATCGGCTTCATCGTCGGCCCCAACATCGGCACGCTGATGATGTCGGGCGCGGTGATCGGCACGATCCTCGGCGTGCCGATCAACTGGCTGCTCAACGAAGAGCGCCTGCTGACGACCGCCGGCCTGCCGGCCGGCACGGCGTGGGACGCGATCACGCCCGAGCAGTGGGGCGACCTCGCCGGCGCGTCGTGGAAGGAGTGCCGCCGCATCGGCATCGGCTGCATGCTCGTCGGCGGCGTGTGGTCGCTGATCCGCCTGATCGGCCCGATCAAGAGCGGCGTGCGCGCGAGCCTCGCCGCCTTCCGCGCGCAGCAGTCCGGCGCGACGGCCGGCGCGCCGCGCACCGAACTCGACACGCCGATCAACTTCCTCGCCTTTGCGGCGGCGGTGATGACGGTGCCGCTGTTCTTCGCCTTCTGGTCGGCGCTCGGGGAGTACGACGGCAAGGCGCTGGTCTGCGCGGTGCTGACCGTGCTGATGCTCGGCTTCGGCTTCCTGTTCGCGTCGGTCGCCGGCTACATGGCCGGCCTCGTCGGCAGCTCCAACAACCCGGTCTCCGGCGTGACGATGGCGACCGTCGTCGTCTCGTCCTTCCTCCTGCTGCAGCTGATGGGCACTGACGGCATCGCCGGCAAGGTGGGGCCCGCGGCGGTGATCTACCTCGCGGCGTTCATCTGCACCGGCGCGTGCATCGCCGGCGACAACCTGCAGGACCTCAAGTGCGGCCACGTCGTCGGCGCGACGCCGTGGAAGCAGCAGCTCTGCCTCGTGATCGGCACGATCGCCTCCGCAGCGGTGATCCCGCTCGTGCTCGGCCTGCTCGACAACGCCGAGGGCATCGGCCGCGCCGTGCGCGAGGGCGCCAAGCCGCTGTCGGCGCCGCAGGCCTCGCTGATGAAGGAACTGTCGACCGGCATCTTCGGCGCCGGCATCAACTGGAACTTCATCCTGTTCGGCTGCGCGCTCGCCGTCGTCATCATCGCGCTCGACGTCTGGCTGGAGCGGCGCAAGGCGGCCTTCCGCACGCCGATCCTCGGCGTCGCCGTCGGCATCTACCTGCCGTTCGGCCTGTCGGTGCTGATCTTCGTCGGCGGCCTGCTGGCGTGGCTGGTCAAGCGCAAGTTCGCGCCGAAGACCGAGCACGAACACGTGCAGCTGGAGAACGCCGGCATGCTGCTGGCGTCGGGCCTGATCACCGGCGAGGCGATCCTCAGCGTCGGCATCGCCGCGCTGCTGGTCGCGGCGCCGACGTGGATCCCGAGCGGGCACGCGTCGTTCGGGCCGATCGCCGCGCTCGGCGCGACGCTGGCGCTGATCGTCTACCTCTACGTGCGCACGCTCGGCGCAGCACGGCGCATGTGAGTCGGGCCGTGCGGCAGCCCGTCGCCTGCGTGGCGCGGGCTGCGCGAAGCGGCTAGAACTACCGGCTTCGCACCGTCCGATCCCGCCTGATGTCGCCGCTCGAACCCTTCCTGCTCGAACGCATCATGCTGCCCAAGGTCTGGGGTGGCCGGATGCTGGCGAAGGTGCCTGGCATCGCGTTGCCGCCCGACATCGACGTCGGCGAGACGTGGGAACTGTACGACCGACCGGAGGGCAGCAGCCGGTTGCGCGGCCGCACGACGACGCTCGCCGACCTGATGGCGTTGGCGCCCGACAAACTGCTCGGCCAGGGTGTCGCGCCGGCGCACGGCGGGCGCTTCCCACTGATGCTGAAGTTCCTCGACGCACGCGAGGCGCTGTCGGTCCAGGTGCACCCCGACGACGCGAAAGCCGTGCTCGACGGCGACAGCGGCAAGAACGAGGCCTGCGTCGTGTTGCACATCGGACCGGCCGCGCGCTTCGCCCGTGGCCTCAAGCCCGGCGTCGACCGCGCGCGCTTCCTCGCCGCAGTCGGCACGCCGCAGCTCGAGGAGTTGCTGTGGAGCTTTCGGCCCGAGGTCGGCGACACCATTCACATCCCGCCTGGCACTATCCATGCGATCGGTCCGGGGCTCGTCGTGTTCGAGGTACAGCAGAACAGCGACCTTACGTACCGTATGTACGACTGGGGTCGCGGCCGCGAGATGCATGTCACCAAGGCCGTTGGCGTCGCCGACGCCACGCCGTCGGCGGCGCGCCCCGTCGTCGTGCCAACGCCGCTCGCCGACGGTGGCACCGAGCTGATCGCGACGCGCGACTTCTGCGTCCGTCGCTACGCCCTGCGCCAGCGCTTCGAAATGCGTCCCGAGGGCCGCTTCTGCACCGTCACGGTCGTCGCCGGCACCGGCACGCTGTGGTGGCCCGGCGAGCGCGTCAATGGCACGCTTGCGCTGGCCACCGGCGACACCGCGCTGGTGCCCGCCTGCTGCCGGCGCATTGACCTGATCCCCAACGAATCCATGAACGTCCTCGTCTGCGCCCCTGGTGTCCGCTGATGGCCCGCCGACACGTCGATCGCAAACCCGGCGAACGCTTCCATCGCAGCGGCGACCGCGGCCCCGGCGGCTACCGCGGCCCGAAGGGTGATGGCCCCGGCAGTCGCGGCTCAGAGGGGCGCGGCCCGCAAGGCCGTGGCCCGCATGACCGCCCGCTGCGCGGCAGCAAGCGTCGCCAGCAGGGCCTGATCGTCACGCCGGCTGGCGCACCCGAGGCCGGCGCCAAGGACGGCAAGGTTCGGCTCAACCACTTCCTCGCCATGAGCGGCGTCTGTAGCCGGCGCGCTGCCGACGAACTGATCGTCACCGGCCGCGTCGAGGTCAACGGCAAATTGTGCACCGAGCTCGGCACACGCATCGACCCGCAGCAGGACGACGTGCGCTTCGATGGCTCGCGCGTGCAGCCGGAGCGGCTGACGTACGTGCTGTTCAACAAGCCGAAGAACGTCGTCTGCACCAACGCCAGGCACGAGCAGAAGAAGCGCGTCATCGACTTCCTGCCGATGGTCAAGGGTCGCCTGTACACGGTCGGCCGCCTCGACCTCGACAGCGAGGGGCTGATTCTGTTGACCAACGACGGCAGCTTCGCGCTGGAGATGACGCACCCGCGCTACGGCGTGCCCAAGCTGTACGCCGTGCTGGTGCGCGGCCGCGTCGAGCAGCGCGACGTCGACAAGGCGCGCGGCGGCGTGTGGCTCGCCGAGGGCCCGACGTCGGGCATGAACGTCAAGGTCGAGCGCACCGGCAAGGACCGCACCTACATGAAGGTGACGCTGCGCGAGGGCAAGAACCGCGAGATCCGCCGCGTGTTCGCCAAGCTCGGCTACCCGGTGATCGAGCTCAAGCGCATCCGCATCGGCGAACTCAACCTGCATGGGCTCTCGCCGGGCGAACACCGATTCCTGCAGAAGCACGAGGTCGAGGCCCTGCGCGCGACGGCGCGCTCGGCGGGCTCGGAACAGCAGATGAGCGAGGAGTGAACGAGATGGACGCGATGACGACGACGATGCTGCCCGACGTCGAGGTGGTCGAGCTGGACAACGGCTTCAAGGCCCTGCTCGTCGCGCGCGGTCCGCTGCCGGTGGTCGCCAGCGTGCTTTGGTACCGCGTCGGCTCGCGCGACGAGCGCACCGGCGAGACCGGCGTCTCGCACTTCCTCGAACACATGATGTTCAAGGGCACCGAGGCGTTCGCCAAGGGCCAGATCGATCTGCAGACCAGCAAGATGGGCGGCAGCAACAACGCCTTCACCGACAACGACGGCACCGCGTACTACTTCACGCTCGCCGCCGATCGCTGGGAGAAGGCGCTCGAGATCGAGGCCAGCCGCATGCGCGACTGCCTGCTCGACCCGCAGGAGTTCGCCAGCGAGAAGAACGTGGTCCTCGAGGAGCTGGCGATGGGCGAGGACGACCCGTGGCGGCCGCTCTACCAGGCCACCGAGTCGCTGCTCTACCAGGTCCACCCGTACCACCACCCGGTGATCGGCTGGCGCGAGGACCTCGAGCGCCTTTCCGCGCAACAGATGCGCGACTACTACCGCCGCAACTACGGCCCCAACCGCGCGTTCCTCGTCGTCGTTGGCGCCATCGACAGGTCGCGCACAGCCCAGCGCATCCGCGAGCTGTTCGGCCAGCTGCCGCGCGCGACCGAGCGCGAGGCGCCGATCCAGGAGCCGACGCAATTGGGCGAGCGCCGCGCGACGCTGCGTACGCCGCACTCGGTCACGCGCCTGTGCATCGGCTTCCGCACCTGCCGCATGGGCTCCCGCGACGACTACGCGCTGGACGTGTTGTCGCACGACCTCGGCAACAGCAAGAACAGTCGCCTCTACCGCCGCCTCGTGCGCGAGCACGAGCTGGTCACCGAGGTCAGCGTCATGAACGAGACGCGCCAGGACCCCGGCTCGCTGCTGATCCTGTGCGAGCTCCGCGACGGCGTCAGTCCGGCCGAGGTTGAGCGCGCCATCCGCGAGGAGATTCACCGACAGCAAGAAGAAGGCATCGCCAAGAAGGACAGGGAGCGCATCCTGGCGCAGATCCGTGCGTCGTTCCTGTTCCAAGACGAGTCGGTGCTCGACCTGGCGATGAAGCTTGGCCGCTTCGAGGCCGGCACGCCCGCCGGTTACCGCACGCTCGCCGACGTGTTGCCGACGTACGAGTCGCTGTCGCAGAAGGAGCTGCGCGACGTCGCGCAGCGCTACCTCGACTTCGATCGCGCCGCGGTGGTCTGGGCGGTGCCCGGCGACAAGGCGGCCAAGGCCGGCGGCAAGCCCAGCAATGCCGGCAAGCCGAAGAAGGCCAAGGCGGCGCCGCCGGCCGAGGCCGCGGCAGCGGCGGCCGGCAAGCGCAAGGCCAAGAAGAAGGGCAAGCGCGCATGAGCCACCCGATCCGTCTCGAGGTCGCCGAGCGTGAGCTCGGCACCGGACTGACGCTGATGGCCGTGCGCAACCCCGGCGTGCCGACGTTCGCCTGCGCGATGTCGCTCGACATCCGCGCCGCCGACGAGCCCGACGACGCGCCCGGCCTCGCCAACCTCGTCGGCGAGTGCCTCGACGAGGGCACGCGCCACTACGACGCGCTCGAGCTCGCCGCCGCGGCCGAGCGCATCGGCGCGGTGATGGAGGGCAACCACCGTGGCGGCGTCGTCATGTGCCCGGCCGTCGCCCAGAAGGACGCCATCGCGCTGCTGACCGAGATGACGCTCGCGCCGCAGTTCCCCGGTCGCGAGGTGCGCCGCGTTCAGGCCGAGATCCTCACCGAGATCAAGGCCGACGAGGACGACCCGCGCGCGGTCGCCGCGCGCCGCTTCCGCAAGGAGATCTACGGCGAACACCCGCTTGGCCGACCGACGCAGGGCACGCTCAAAGGCGTCGCCAAGCTAAGGCCCAAGGATCTGCGCGCGTTCCACGACGAGTGGTTCCGGCCCGCCGGCGGCCTCGTTGCCGCCGCCGGTCCCGACGACCCCGAGAAGATGCTGGATCGCATGGAGAAGGCGTTCCGCGGCTTCAAGGGCAAGGCGCAGAAGCACATCAGCCCGCCGGGCGTCGACCTGCCGGCCACCGGCCGCGACGCGCATTTGCCGATGGCGCGCGAGCAGGTGCACGTGTTCCTCGGCCATCTCGGCATCCGCCGCACGCACCCCGACTTCTACGTGCTGTCGGTGATGGACCATGTGCTCGGCACCGGCCCGGGCTTCACCTCGCGCTGCTCGCGCAAGCTGCGCGACGAGCAGGGCCTCTGCTACGCCGTCAGCGCCGGCATCGCCGCTAGCGCCGGCGAGGAGCCGGGTATGTTCACCGCCTACATTGGCACGTCGCCAGAGCATCGGCAGCGCGCGATCGACGGTTTCCTCGAGGAGATCCGCCGCATCCGCCACGAGCCGGTCAGCGCGCAGGAGTTGCAGGACGTGAAAGACTATCTCACCGGCAGCTTCGTGTTCGGTCTCGAGCGCAACAGCAACCTCGCGGCCTACGCAATCCGCGCCCGCCGCTTCGGCCTCGGCTACGACTACTTGCAGCGCTACCCGGACATCATCCGCGCCATCACCGTCGAGCAGGTGCGCGCGGCCGCCGAGCGCCACCTGCACCCGGAGAAGCTCGTCGTCGTCAGCGCGGGGGCGTCCTGACCATGGCCGCGCCGTCGCTCGCCGAGGTCGTCGACATCCTGCGCGAGATCGCGCCGATCGAGCTCGCCGCCGAATGGGACAACGTCGGCCTGCTGGTGCGGCCGTTCGCCGCCGGCCGCAAGATCGGTCGCGCGTTGCTGTGCGTCGACATGACGGTCGGCGTCGCCGCCGAGGCCAAGGCAAAGAAGGCCGATCTCGTCGTCAGCTACCACCCGCCGATCTTCCAGGGCCTCAAGAAGCTGCACGCCGACGGCGGCGTGCAGGAGGCGGTGCTCGCCGCCGCCGCCGCCGGCATCGCCGTTTACAGCCCGCACACCGCGCTCGACGCCGCGCCGAGCGGCCTGTGCGACTGGCTGGTGGGCGAGTTGCTCGCCGGGCAGGCGCCGAAGGAGTTGCGTCCGTGCGGCGACGGCGAGTTCGGCCGCATTGCCGTGCTGGCAAAGCCGCTGCCGCTGGCGCGGCTGCTGCAGCGCTGCAGGCAGCGCTTTGGCGTGAAGGCGCTGCAGGTGGCGAAGCCCGCCGGCATGGGCGCCAGCGTGCGTTCGTTCGCCATCGCCGCCGGTGCGGGCGGCAGCGTGCTGCGCGCGGCCGACGCCGACGTGCTGGTCACCGGCGAGATGTCGCACCACGACGCGCTCGCCGCCGTCGCGCGCGGCTGCTGCGTCGTGCTCGCCGGCCACAGCAACACCGAGCGCTGCTACCTACCGACGCTACAGAAGCGCCTGCGCGGCGCCTTCGGCCGCGACCTCGACGTGCTGGTCGCCAAGGCCGACCGCGATCCGTTCGCGATCGTCTGACCAGTCACGCCGCCGGGCGCGCGGGCGCAGCGCCGGCGCCGCTGCGACTTCGTCAGGCCGCCCTCAGGCTTCTATCGGCCGTTCCTCTGGCCGCCGGATCGCGTGCCGGAACACGTAGTTCACGATGGGGATGCCGAGCAGCAGGCCCCACACGCCGAACAACTGGCCGCCGATCGTCAGCACGATCAGCACCAGCACCGGGTTCATGTGCATGTGGTGGCCGTAGATCTGCGGGTTGAGGATGTACGTCTCGATGGCGTGGATCACGCAGATCAGCACGATCACCAGCACCAGCGCGCTGACGCCGTCCGACTGCAGGGCCACCAGCGCGATCGGGGTCGTACTGATGAACGTGCCGGCGACCGGGATGAAGCTGCAGAAGAAGACGATCGCCGACAGCACCAGGATGTTGTCGAGGCCCATCAGCCAGATGCCCAGCGCGGTCAGGATCGTGTTGACCAGCGCGATCGCCAGCTGCGCCTCCAGCGCGCGGCCGAGCACGCGGCCGAAGCCGGCGATGTTGTCGGCGACCTCGTCGTAGATGAAGCCGACCTTGGTGCGCGACAGCCCCTGCACGCCGCGCTGCAGCTTCTTGAGGTCGAGCACGATCAGGAACGAGAACAGCAGCGACAGCAAGAACGACGACGCGTAGCCGAGGCCGCTCTGCACGATGCCGAGCGGGTTCTTGCCCATCGAGAACGTGCCGATGAAGTCGCTCACCAGCGTCAGCTTGGTCGGCGCCGTCTGATCCTGGCCGGCCGGCGTGTCGCCGCCGCTCGGCGTCGGCTTGGCGAACTCGCTCGGGTCGAAGGTCGTCGACTGGTGCTTCTTCAGGCCGTCGTAGAGCGACGGATACTGGCGCAGGAACTTCTCGACCTCCTCGTCGGCCTCGACGAGGTACTTGTCCTTGTTCTGATAGAACGTCTTCGCCTGCTCCTGGATCTGCGGCGCCAGCGTGAAGCCGGTCGCCAGCAGCGTGCCGAGCACCACGAGGCCGACGATCACCACGCGCAGCGGCCGGTTGTGGATGCGTCGCTGCAGGCCGTCGACGCCGTGTGCCTGGATGTACGCGAACACGAAGGTCAGGAAGACCAGCAGCAGGAATGGCCGCAGCAGGTACAGCACGCCGATCAGCAGGCCCCACACGAACGTGCGGGTCGCTAGGCCAAAGATGCGGTCCCACGGCGGGGGCAAGGTGCGGTCGCTGGTCTCCTGGTGTGCCATCGATGTGGCGAGGTTACGGAGGCGCTGGTCGCGAGGCCAGCGGCGCGTAGGCGACGGCGCTGATCCGCCATTGTGTTCCGGCCCGCGCGCTGCATCCGCCCCTCCCCTGGCGTACTGCGCGCCATGGGCCTCGAGGAACTCGTCATCGTCGGCTTCAACTCCGTGGTTCTCGTCCGTGAACTGCCGCAACACGGACTGCGCCGCGGTGACCGCGGGATCGTCGTCGAGATCTACGAACCCGACGGTCTTGAGGTCGAGTTCGTCGCCGCGGCGGGCACGACGCACGCGTTGCTGGCGCTCACCCTCGACGATGTCTGCAGCATCGCAGACTGGGGGCCGCAATCGTCCCGGCCGGTCGATCGGCCGCGGTGACAACTCCGGCCAACCCGCCGCGCATCGCCGCCGCGGCTGCGGCATGATCCGGGGCTGATGCGCGCCCCGTTGATCGCTTCTCCCACCGAGTCCGCCGAGCCCGCCGCCGTCCGCTCGTTCGTCCCTGCCTCGGTCGCTGTGTCGCGCGAGGCGAGCGCGTCCGCCCTGCGCATCGCGCCACTCGCCTCCTGCGCGCTGCTGCCGCTCCTCACGCTGCTCTCCGCCTGCAGCAGCGACCAGCCGCCGAGCCCGCCGCCCGCCGCCGCCCTCGCACTCACTGCCACCCCGCTCCCCGCGCGCGCCGTCACCCCCGGCCCGCGCTTTGCCAAGCTCGACCCCGCCGCCACCGGCCTGCAGCACCACAACCTCCTGCGCCGCGAGAACGTCGTCGCCTACGTCTACTCGGGCGCGGGCCTAGCGGTCGGCGACTACGACGGCGACGGCCTGCCCGACGTCTACCTCGTCTCGCAGGACGGGCCCAACAAGCTGTTCCGCCAGACGGCGCCGATGCGTTTCGTCGACGTCACCGCGAGAGCGGGCGGGCTCGATGGCGGCGACGCGTGGGGGACCGCGGCGTCGTTCGCCGACGTCGACGGCGATGGCGACCTCGACCTGTACGTCTGCAACCTGGAGTCGCCGAACCTCCTGTACCAGAACCAGGGCGACGGCACGTTCGTCGAGAAGGCGGGGCCGTTCGGGCTCGGGCAGGCGCTCGCGAGCATGGGTTGCGCGTTCGCCGACTACGACCATGACGGCGACCTCGACTGCTACCTGCTGACCAACCGCGCGCTGCGCCACAACCTGCCCGACGAGATCCTCGCCGAGGTCACGCTGCCGAAGAGCGTGCGCCGCACCAAGGCCGAGCTGACGAAGCCGCTGCCGGCCGTCTTCCCGCGCGGCAAGGACGGCAAGCCCGCGGTGCCGCCGGGCTACGAAGAGCACTTCTTCCTCGTCGACGGCGCGCCCGCACCCTTCCAGGCCGGGCAGCGCGATCGCCTGCTGCGCAACGACGGCTACGGCCGCTTCGTCGACGCCAGCGATGAAGCCGGCATCCGCGATCAGGCCAACGGCCTGTCGGTGGTGTGGTGGGACGTCGACGGCGACGGCCGGCTCGATCTCTACGTCGCCAACGACTTCCAGTCGCCGGACCTGCTGTATCGCAACCTTGGCGGCGGTCGCTTCCAGGAGGTCGCCGACGCGGTCCTGCCGCACACCGCGTTCTTCGGCATGGGCAGCGACTTCGGCGATGTCGACGGCGACGGCCGCTTCGACCTGCTCGTCGCCGACATGTCGAGCACGTCGCACTACTGGGGCAAGATGCTGATGGGCAGCATGGACCAGCACCGCTGGTTCCTGATGCACAGCCGGCCGCAGCAGTACATGCGCAACGCGCTGTACATGAACACCGGCACGGGCCGCTTGCAGGAGGCCGCGCACCTCGCCGGCCTCGCCAGCACGGATTGGACGTGGGCCGTGCGCTTTGGCGATCTCGACGACGACGGCCGCCTCGACGTCTACGCCACCAACGGCATCCCGGTGTTCACCGACAACCCGGACACCGGCGAAGAGTTCGACCGGCTGTGGCGGCAGGGCCAGCAGCAGCAGGCGCTGGCGCTGTTCCGCGCCATCCCGAGCGTGCCGGAGAAGAAGGTCGCGCGGCGCAACGTCGGCGACCTCCAGTTCGAGGACGTCGGCGCCGCATGGGGGCTCGACGAAGCCAGCGTCGCGCACGGCGCCGTGTTGTGCGACCTCGACCGCGACGGCGACCTCGACGTGCTGGCCAACACGATGAACGGACCGGCCGGGCTGTGGGAGAACCGCGGCAGCGACGGCCACCGCGCGCTCGTGGCGCTGCGCGGACAAGGCGGCAACCGCTTCGGCGTCGGCGCGCGCATCGAGCTGACGGCCGGCGGCCGCACGCAGACGCGGCTCGTGTCGCCGACGCGCGGCTACATGTCGGCCGGCGAGCCGATCGAGCACTTCGGGCTCGGCGACGCGGCGCGCATCGAGCGGCTCGTTGTGCGCTGGCCGAGCGGGCGCGTGCAGCAGTTCGAGGGGCTGGAGGCGGATCGCTGGTTCACGGTGGCGGAAGCGGGCGCCGGCGTTGCGGCGGGCGAAGGCCGCGAGGTGGTGGTGGCGGCCGCTGGGGCCAAGGGGCGCGACGTGTCGTTGCCGACCGTCGCGGTGCAGCCGGGTGGCGTCGGTCCGACGATTGCTTCGCCCTATGCGCCGGCCGCCAACCAGCCTGCCGCCGCGGGTGCGGACGCGAGTGGCAACGCGTCGACGGTTGCCGCATCGGCAGCGACCGGTGCGGGCGGCGCCGCAAACCGCGCGAGCAGCAGTCCTGCGTCGGCGAGCGCCGTGGACACGACGAGCTCGGCAGGCGCAGCGAACCGCTCGACCACCAACACCCCAGCGCCCCCAAACCCCAACCCAACCGACGCCGAAGTCGAACCCCCCTTCTTCACCGCCACCGCGCTGCCCGCCAAGCACATCGAGCGCGACTTCGACGACTACGCGCTCCAGCCGCTGCTGCCGCATCGCCTCTCGCGGCTGGGCCCGGGCCTCGCGTGCGGCGACGCCGACGGCGACGGCCGCGTCGACGTGTGGCTCGCTGGCGCTGCCGGCGCACCGGGCACGCTGCTGCACGCGCGACCAGACGGCGGCTTCGCGCCGATCGATCCGTGGGCGCAGCACGCCGACTGCGAAGACCTCGGCGCCTGCTGGTTCGACGCCGACGCTGACGGCGACCTCGACCTGTACGTCGCGAGCGGCGGCGTCGAGGCCGGCGCGCGCAGCGAGCTGCTGCGCGACCGGCTGTACCGCAACGACGGCGGCCTGCGCTTCGTCGACGCCACCGCCGACGCGCTGCCCGACGTGCGGCGGTCGTCGTCGTGCGTCGCCGCCGCCGACTTCGATCGCGACGGCGACGTCGACCTGTTCGTCGGCACGCGCGTCGATCCGGGGCGTTTCCCGCACAGCGCGCCGAGCGTGCTGCTGCGCAACGACGGCGGCCGCTTCGTCGACGTCGCCGGCGCGCTGCTGCCCGCGGCGGGCGAACTCGGCATGGTGACGGCAGCGCAGTGGACCGACCTCGACGGCGACGGCTGGCTCGACCTCGCGGTCGCGGCGTCGTGGCAGCCGGTGCGCGTGCTCGGCAACGACGGCGGCAAGGGCTTGGTCGATCGCACCGACGCGCTCGGCCTCGGCGCGCTGCGCGGCCAGTGGCAGAGCCTCGCCGCCGCCGACCTCGACGGCGACGGCGACGTCGACCTCGCGCTCGGCAACCTCGGCCTCAACACCAAGTACAAGGCGAGTGCGTCGAAGCCGCTGTCGCTGTTCGCGCGCGACTTCGACGGCAACGGCACGTTCGACGTTGTCGAAGCCAAACCCGGCGCCGACGGCCTGCTGCCGGTGCGCGGGCTGTCGTGCAGCAGCCAAGCGATGCCGTTCGTGCGCCAGCGGTTCCCGACGTACGACGCGTTCGCGCGCGCGAGCCTCGGGGCGATCTACGGCGACGCGCTGGCGCAGTGCCTGGAGCTGTCGTGCAACGAGCTGCAGCACGTCGTGCTGCGCAACGACGGCGCGCGCTTCGCCGTGCTGCCGTTGCCGCGCCGCGCGCAGTTGGCGCCGGGCTTCGGGCTCGGCGTCGCCGACTTCGATGGCGACGGCCACCAGGACCTCGTGATGGCGCAGAACTTCTTCTCGCCCGAGCCGGAGACCGGTCGCTTCGACGGCGGGCTGGGGCTGTGGCTGCGCGGCCGCGGCGACGCGACGTTCGAAGCGACGCCGCCGCTGGAGTCTGGCATCGTGATGCCCGAGGACCAGAAGGCGCTGGCACTCGCCGACCTCGACGGCGACGGCGCGCCGGAGTGGCTGTGCGCTGCCAACGACGGCTTCGTGCGCGCGTTCCGTACGAGCCTGCCCGTCGCCAGCCTCGCCGTGCGACTGCGCGGCGCAGCCGGCAACCAGGACGCGATCGGCGCGCGCGTCACGCTCGTGCGGCCCGATGGCCGGCGGCACGTGCGCGAGATCCACGCCGGCAGCGGCTACCTCGCGCAGAGCGAGCCGTGCGCGTGGTTCGCCGACGTGCCGGACGGTTGCCGCGTCGATGTCGCGTGGCCAGACGGCGCGCGCAGCGAACACGCGGTGACGCAGCGGCGCGGGCGCATGCTCGTCGCGAAGTGAGCCCCGCGGTCGCCGCGTCGACGCGACCGCGGCCGCCCTGCAACGTCACGGTGACGAGATGCCTGCCGTGCTGGACGCGCTCCGGACGGGTGCGTGGATTCGCGGCCGAGCGAGGTCGCGTTCGCACGCAAGGTGGTGGCTGCGCCAAAGCGCCGGCTTGGCCTTGGACGCGACGACGCAGGCCGGGTGGGGTGGCGCACGTCGTCGCCGACACGTAGGATACGGCGCACTTCGCCCGGTCCGAGAGTCTCACCATGCTGCAATCCATCGTCGTCCGGTTCGTCCCGTGGTCGTTGTTCGTGCTCGCTGCGTGCGGTGGCGGCGGTGGTGGCGGCGGCGGCAATCCCCTCGCCGTTGAGAGCGCGGCGATCCCGCGCTTCAACACGGCGCGCGGCCAGGACCTGTACCTCGCGCCGACGAGCGGGGCTGCGGCGCCGCGCCTCGTCGCCGAACACGGCAGCGACCTGATCTTAAAAGCGCTGCCCGACCTCGTCGCCGGCCGCATCGTGTACGAGACACGCAGCGCCTTCGGCGAGGATCTCTGGTCGGTGCCGCTGGTGGCCGAGGACGCGACGCAGAAGCGTCGCCTCACCGACATCACCGGCCTGCAGGTGCGGGCTTGGGCGCCGGTCGCCGATCGCTGGGTCGTCTTCCTCGCGGACATCGACCACCGTGCGCCAAGCCTGTGGCGCGTCGACGTCGCCACCGAGTTCAACACGGCGCCGCAGCAGATCTCGACGCCCGGCGCCATCGACGTGTACTGGCAGTCCGACTGGGTCACGGCGGACGGTTGGGCGTGCTTCGAAGAAGACGTCACCGGCGTCAACGTCACGCGCGCCGTCGCGCCGACGACGACGCTGACGCGACAGACGCTGTCGCGCGTCGGCGCGCCGGACACGTACTTCCTGACTTCGGTCGTCAACTACTCCCACTACTCCTCCGAGGCGCGGCCGCTGTTCGTCGGCGCGCGCATGCTGATGGTCGAGATCCTGGCTGTCGGCGGCGGCGAGCGTTGGAACCTGCTGTGCGCCGACGGTCCGCAGGCGACGCCGCGCGTGCTCGCCTTCGATCTGCGCTACGACGAGATCGGCGGCTTCGGCACCAGCGGCGTCAGCGGCGGCAGCTTCTGCTACGTGAAGTCCAACATCGGCACGGTCGCGCCGCAGAACGCGGCTTACAACCTGTACGCCGTGCGCCTCGACGGCAGCGACGGCGGCACGGTGCGCCAGCTGTCGCAGTTCGCTGCCGGCAACAGCATCATCGAGTACGGGTTCTATCCGGCGACGGATCGCTGCTACTGGCTCAACGCGCGCTCGACCGGGGCGGGCTTCGAGTACGACGTCTACGCCGCGGCGCCCGAGGCGGCGAACCTGTCGACGCCCGTGCTGATCGGCCCAGGGGGCGGCACGTCGAGCTCGGGGGTCTACTACCTCACGCCGCTCGCCGGCGGGCGCGTGGCCTTCGTGCGCCCGTTCGCGTCGACGAGCGCCGCGCGCACGATCCGGGTCGCGCGCGCGGACGTCGCGGGTTCGGAGGTGGGGCTGGGCCCGCTCAATCTCTATGCCGTCCTCGGCGCGGACGGGGTCGAGGTCGACGAGGGCGCATGGACGATCCCGTCGGCGCCGCAGGCGATCGCGATCTCGAGCGAACTCGTCGGCAGCGAGGACGTCAAGAGCCTCTACCGCGTGGCGCCGACGAGCAGCAGCTGGAGCTGCGTGCCGTGCAGCGTCGATCCGGTCTACGCGATCGACGACTACGATTACTGGGTCCGCGCCGGCAACCGCATCCTCTACGGCACGGACGCCGGCGTCAGCTCGTTCGATCCCATCGCGCCGGCGACGCAGAACTTCGTGCTCGACGGCGACGTGCCGTTCTACTCGGTGTTCCCGGCCGGCAATGCTGGCGCTGGCTATCTCTACTTCGACACCGCCGTCGGCGTGTACAGCGCGTGGTGCGCCGGCGACTACCCGGACAACGTCGCGACCATCCATGCCTGGGACGTCGACGAGGGCTTCGGCGCCGCCGGCGGCGGCTACCTCGGCGGCTGGCCGTACGTCGAGGACGGCATGGGCGGGCTCGGCGGCTGGCGGTACGTCGAGACCGGCGGCCGCACCTTCTTCGCGACCACGACGACCGGCTGGGAGCGCCACTCGGTGCGCGTGATCGCCGCCGACAACGCCGGTTCGATCGACCTCAGCCAATCGGCGACGGCGTTCGACTTCCTGCTCGGCTGCTACCGGCCCTGAACGCGGGCGGCGCGCCGGCGGCCGCGCTCACCCCGCCGGCTGCAGCCGCGCGACCAGCGCGCGATGCGCCGGCGAACCGACGCTGCGCTCGATCGCCGCGTGCAGTGCCGTGAGGTCGCCGCGCAGCAGCGCGCCGACGCAGACGGCGGCGTTCGCCGACTACGACCGCGACGGCGACCTCGACCTCTACGTCGGCGGCGAGGCGTCGCCGCACGTGCCGTGCCGCTGCCATCTCTACCGGCGCGACGGCGACCGCAACGTCGACGTCACCGACGCGGCCGGCGTCGCCAACGAGCGCTACGCCAAGGGCGTCGCGTGGGGCGACGTCGACGGCGACGGCGACCAGGACGTGCTCGAAGTGATCGGCGGCGCGTATCCCGGCGACGCGTTCCGCAACGCGCTGTTCGAGAACCCGGGCGACGGCAACCACTGGGTGACGCTGCGCCTCGTCGGCGTCGACAGCCCGCGCTGCGCGATCGGCGCGCGCGTGACCGTGGTCGTGCGCGACGGCGGCGCGGAGCGGCGCATCTGCCGGCAGGTCGACCAGGGCGGCAGCTTCGCCGGCAACCCGCTGCGGCTGACCATCGGCCTCGGCCGCGCCGACCGCATCGAGGCGATCGAGGTGCGCTGGCCCCGAAGCGGCAGCGTGCAGCGCTTCCCCGGCGTCCCGCTCGACCGCGGCGCGCGGCTCGTCGAGGGGCGCGACGCGCCCGAG
>Ga0194128_10006258_pt1 | contig 16118 bp, 19 predicted proteins | sample TA2KigCa65mmetaG_FD_148650 | JGI IMG/M metagenome (GOLD analysis project Ga0194128, IMG submission 148650) | Freshwater microbial communities from Lake Tanganyika, Tanzania - TA2015037 Kigoma Deep Cast 65m | ecosystem: Environmental > Aquatic > Freshwater > Lake | place: Tanzania: Lake...
CGCGGCACCTCTTTCGTCTCGATCAAGCAGCTCCGGGAGCACATCGATGCTTTCATCCAAACCTACAACCAGAACGCCAAGCCGTTCGTCTGGACCAAGACAAACGTCCATCAACGCCGCTTCAAAGACCGACGTATCAGCCAATTGTGATTCCGGGTACTAGCGTGGCCGGCATGATTCGAGACGTCGAGATCTGCGAGGTAGGACCGCGCGACGGTCTGCAGATGCTCAAGGGCATCATGCTGACCGAGAAGAAGAAGGCGTGGATATCGGCGCTTGCCGCTGCCGGCCTGCCGGAGATCGAGGTCGGCTCCTTCGTGCCGCCGAAGCTGCTGCCGCAGATGGCGGACGCCGCCGAGATCGTCGCTCACTCGCGCACGCTCGGCAGCCTGAAGGTTGCGGTGCTGGCACCGAACGCCAAGGGCGCCATACGCGCGATCGAGGCCGGTGCGCACAAGATCACCATGCCGCTCTCGGTCAGCCGCTCGCACTCGCTCGCCAACGTACGGAAGACGCCGGACGAGATGATCGGGGAGATCCGCGAGTCGGCCAGGCTCCGCGGCGAGTCGCCGTCACGACCGATCATCGAGGCCGGGCTCTCGACCGCTTTCGGCTGCACGATCGAAGGCAGCGTCGCGGGCTCCGAGGTCGTTCGCCTGGCGGTCGCCGCGATCGAAGCCGGCGCCGACGAGGTCGGGCTAGCCGACACTACCGGCATGGCCAATCCGCAGCAGATCAAGCGGGTGATCGCCGATGTCCGCCGCGAGATCGGCGACCGCCTGACCGGCGTCCATCTGCACAACACCTACGGGCTCGGGCTTGCCAACGCGCTCGCCGCCTACGATGCCGGCATTCGCACCTTCGATTCGTCCCAAGCCGGCCTCGGCGGATGTCCTTACGCTCCGGGTGCCAGCGGCAACGTCGTGACCGAGGATCTCGTCTATATGTTCGAGAGTATGGGGGTGAGGACCGGCATCGACATCGGAAAGCTGGCCGAGGCTCGTCGCATTGTCACCGAGGCGTTCCCGGACGAGCCGGTCTACGGCCACGTTCCTGCAGTCGGATTGCCCAAGTACTTCAGTCCTGCCTGAAGATGACGACGAACCTGCCCCTCGACGGCATCCGCGTCGTCGAATTCACGCACATGGTCATGGGCCCGACCTGCGGCATGGTGCTGGCCGATCTCGGCGCCGATGTGATCAAGGTCGAGCCGACGCCGAAAGGCGACAATACGCGCCGCCTGGTCGGCGCGGGCGCCGGCTTCTTCATGAACTTCAACCGTAACAAGCGCTCGATCGCACTCGACCTCAAATCGGCGGCCGGCAAGGAGGTGGTGACCCGCCTCGTTGCCTCCGCCGATGTGGTGACCGAGAACTTCCGGCCGGGCGCGATGGACGGGCTCGGCCTTGGCTACGACGATGTCTCCAGGCTGAACCCCAAGGTCATCTATGCCTCGCTCAAAGGCTTTCTCGCCGGGCCCTACGAGCATCGCGCCGCGCTCGACGAGATCGTGCAGATGATGGGAGGCCTGGCCTACATGACCGGGCCGGAGGGACGACCGCTCCGCGCCGGCTCGTCCGTCAACGACATCATGGGCGGCATGTTCGGGGCGATCGCGATCCTGGCCGCCCTCAACCAGCGACGCGACACCGGCAAGGGTCAGTACGTGAAGAGCGCACTGTTCGAGAACTGTGCGCTGCTGGTCGGCCAGCACATGGCGCAGCAGGCAGTCACCGGCAAGGCACCGGCGCCGATGCCCAACCGTATCTCGCCCTGGGCGGTCTACGACCTCTTCGACACGAAGGACGGCGAAAAGCTCTTCATCGGCGTCGTCACCGATGCTCAGTGGAAGCTGTTCTGCGAGGAGTTCAGGCGGCCGGACCTGCAGAACGACCCTGGGCTCGCGACCAACGGCCAACGCGTCCATGCTCGGGAGAAGATGATCCCCGAGATCCAGAAGATGGTCGTTGTCTATACGCGCGCCGAGCTGATGGCGATCTTCGAGCGTATCGGCCTTCCCTTCGCGCCGATCACCAAACCCGCAGACCTGTTCGACGATCCGCACCTGAACGCCTCCGGCGCGATGGTCGAGCTGACCAACCCCGAGAACGGCGCCAAGGCCTCGCTCCCCGGCCTGCCGGTCGAGATGGATGGCCGCCGGCTGCCGCTGCGCCGCGACGTGCCTAAGCTCGGCGAGCATACGCGCGAGATCCTGGCCGAGCTCGGCTACGCCGGCGACGAGATCGAGCGGATCGCCGGCTAAAGGACGAACCTTGGCTCAGACCCTTCGCCGCATCACCTATGCCGACCGCGACTGGCACGAGCGCTTCTTCGTCTTCGAGGCTCAGGCCTTTCGATCGGCCGGAAGCAACTTCAGGCCATGGACCGAACGCGGTGGCTGGCATCCGGGCTACGAGGTCTTCGCCATCGAAGAGGATGGCGAGATCCTGAGCACGGCCGGGCGCGAACGCATGCACCTCGTCATCGGCGGAGAGGAGCGTCTCGGCTACCAGCTCGGCGCGGTCGCGACACGGGCGGACTGCCGCAACCAGGCGCTTTCGCGACGCCTGCTCACCTGGCTCCTCGGCGAAGACGATGCCTCCAGCCGGCCAGTCATCCTGTTCGGCAACAAGTCGGTACTCGACTTCTATCCGCGCTTCGGCTTCACGCGGATCATGCAGAAGCGTTTCACCGCGGCGCTCGAGATCGAGCCCGACGCACGCCTCGCCCCGGCACTCGACCTGGACAAATTGCGTGACCGCAAGTGGCTGTCGGACCTGTGCCGACGGGCACGCGCACCGGGCGTTGTGTTTTCGGCGCGCAACTACTATCCGACCCTGCTGTGGCACCTGACCTACAAGGCGAGGCCGGTGTTTTGGTTCAAGGAGCTCGATGCCGCCGTGGTGGCCAGCGTCGCCGATGATCGGCTCATCCTCCATGATGTGATCGCGACGAAGCCCTTCGACCTGCGCCCGATCTTGCCAAGACTGACGTCGAGCCGCGCGAAAGCGCTTACCTTCGGATTCGGGCCGGAGGCATGGTGGCCATCCGCTCAAGCCTCACCTGACGACGACATGGACTCGCCTTTCTTCGTCCGCGGTCTGCCGTCCCTGCCGGCCGGAGCGTTCCGCTTCCCGGACCTGGCCCAGACCTAGGTCGAGAGAAAGCGCTGTTCGTTGCCTTCGAGCACGAGCGCCGTCAGGCGGTTCGTGAAGCAGGCGCCGGTATCGATACCGATCCGGTTGTGTCGGATCTCCGGCTCCCGTCGGATCGAGTGACCGTGAACGACGACGCAACCGTGATCGGCGTCGGACTCCAGGAATTCATTCCGGATCCAGATCAGGTCGTCCTGCCGCTGGCGTTCGAGCTCGATGCGCGGGCGGATGCCCGCATGGACGAAGAGGTAACCGCCTTCCCGGTGCCAAAGGCGAAGGCGCTTGAGAAAAGCGAGATGACGATCTGGCAGCACGCTCCCGAGTTCCGTCTGGGCCGCCGCGAGCCACACATGCCTGACCATCCCCGCATCCGGTGCGATGCCATAGCTCCGCAGGGTTTCGCGGCCGCCGAAACCCATCCAGGACTCACCGATCCAGATGTCGTCCAGGAACCGGAGCATGGCGTCCTCGTGATTGCCGAGGAGATGCACCGTCTTGTCGACCGGAAGCGGATGATCCAGCAGATGGTCGATGACACCGCGCGAGTCCGGCCCGCGGTCGACATAGTCGCCGAGGTAAACCAGGGCGGCCCGCGCCGGAGGTCGTCGATTCAAATCATCGGCAATCCTGGCCTCGAGCGCGACCAGCAGATCAAGGCGCCCGTGGATGTCCCCGATGGCGTAGACGCGGTTGCCGGGTTCGATCAGCGCGGCGATCTCAGCACCTGTACGTAGCGGGGCAGCTTGCGCCCCGGAATGGCGTCGGACGGCACATCCTCAAGATAGCGGGCGCCCATCGCGGCATAGAAGGCGGCGGCGAAAGGATCGGCGTCGATGATCAGCTCACGGCATCCGACGGCCAGGGCGACGCCTACCGCGTGCCGGTAGAGCTGCCGGCCGACCCCGGTCCCGATCGCCGGTGGGTCGACGAAGAAGAGGTCAAGCTCGGCGCTGGCCGCCTTGACCGAGATCTGATGGACACCGACGGCGACCTCGCCTGCGGCTGCAACATAGGCGAGCCCCTTCCCGACGGCTTCGGGGCTCACGCGCAAATGCGGCACGCAACGCGCCATGAACTCCGCGTCGTAGCCCCAATGCGCCTTGGAACGGACGCAGAGAGCGCTCAGAGCCTCAATCTCGTCGAGGCGCGCTCCCCGGATCGCTGTGACGCTCACTTGCCGCTTGCCAGACCGGCAGCCTCGCGTTCGAGGATCGTGAGCGAGGCACGGTCTTCGTCGTTGGCGATGATGTTGGCGACGGCGAGGCAGGACGCGAGGTTGCCGGCGACCGATCCTTTAGGCCAGCCCTCGACCGAGGTCTCGAGCACCGCCAGAAGCGCCCGCTCCGCTTCCAGCTCGGCTGCCTTCACCAGCTTGCGCACGCCGTCCGACCTCTGCCGCGGCATTCCCTCGGGACCGATCTTCAGGCGCCGGCGGAGGCGGCGCAACGGCCGAACCACCTCGAACCTCCAGGACTGCGTCGCCGAGACCAACTGCGCCATCTGCTCGGCCGAGATCGACCGCGATCGCACCCCGAGCCAGCACGCATAGAGAAGAAGCGCGACGTCAAAGCTCCGTCGGTCCTGCATGTCGAGGCAGGCGGAGGCTACGCCCGGCCGGGCGTAAAGCGCTTCGGCGAAGTCGGGAAACCCCTGTGTCGACATGCCCTCTTCCGTGCCCGGGTTTGCCCTTCCCGGCCAGTTGCGCTAGGAGACTGGCGAGGGGCCGCGGCTTTGGCAAGCTGGAGTCTTTGAACCGCCGCGACGCAGCATGGACGACCTGGAACCGCTACGCCGCAAGCTTGCCGAGTTGGAGAGCGAGCACCGCGATCTCGATGACGTCATCGCGCGCATGGGCGAGGCGATGCCGTTCGACCGGCTCCGCCTGCAGCGGCTGAAGAAGCGCAAGCTCCAGCTCAAGGACATGATCGAGAAGCTCAGAAGCCAGCTTCTCCCGGATATCACGGCCTGAGCCTTCCCGGCTTGCCTCGGGCCGCGTCCTCCCTATGATCGCGCCCTTCGATCACCGCTAGGACCCAAGTCATGGCCAGGGCACCGCTCATCGGCATCATCATGGGGAGCCAGTCTGACTGGGCGACGATGGCGCATGCTGCCGACGTTCTGAAAGCGCTCTCGGTGCCGTTCGAGACCCGCATCGTCTCGGCCCACCGCACACCGAAGCGGCTGGTCGCCTATGCCGAAGGCGCCGCCGGGCGCGGCCTCAAGGTGATCATCGCCGGCGCCGGCGGAGCGGCGCATCTGCCGGGCATGGCCGCCTCGTTGACGACCCTTCCCGTCCTCGGCGTGCCGGTCGAAAGCCAGGCGCTCAAAGGCATGGACAGCCTGCTCTCGATCGTCCAGATGCCCGGCGGCGTTCCGGTCGGCACGCTCGCGATCGGCAAGGCCGGTGCGATCAATGCCGCCCTCCTCGCCTCCGCCATCCTCGCGCTTTCCGACAGGAAGCTGGCCGGTCGCCTGGTCGACTGGCGCAGGCGCCAGACCGCCGCTGTCGCCGAAGCGCCCAGTGGGTAGCGGTGGGCGGATGACAGCCCTCCCGCCGGGCTCGACCATCGGCATGATGGGCGGTGGCCAGCTTGGCCGCATGACCGCGCTCGCCGCGGCCGAGCTCGGCTATCGCGTTCACGTCTTCACGCCTGAGACGGACTCGCCCTGCGCCCAGGTCTGCGACAAGGCGACGGTCGCAGACTATTCCGACACCGCCGCGCTCGATGCCTTCGCTCGGGCCGTCGATGTCGTTACGCTCGAATTCGAGAACCTGCCGGCCGATGCGCTCGACCGCCTGACGAAGACCAAGCCGGTGCGTCCGTCGGCTTCCGTGCTCCGCGTCGCTCAGGACCGCCTGCTGGAGAAGGAATTCTGCCGGAGGCTCGGCATCGGCACGGCGCCGTACCGGCAGGTGGACAGCCTCGCCGACCTTGGCCGCGCGGCCGCCGAGATCGGCCGCCCGGTTGTGCTCAAGACCAGGCGTCTCGGCTATGACGGCAAGGGCCAAGTCAAGCTCGCAGCAGGGGCGCCGCTCGACGCCGCGCTTGAAGCGCTCAAAGGTGCGCCGGCGATCCTGGAGGGCTTTATCGACTTTGTCCTCGAGGTCTCGGTGATCGCCGCGCGCGCCGTCGACGGCAGCGTCCTCGCCTATCCGGTCGTCGAGAACCGGCATGAGAACCACATTCTGGCGACGACGATCGCGCCGGCCGCGGTCTCGCCCAAGGTCGCCGCCGAAGCACGCCGGATCGCGACGGCGCTGGCCGAAGCGCTCGACGTCGTGGGGCTTCTCGCCGTCGAGATGTTTGTCACGCGCGACGAGCGTGTGCTGGTCAACGAACTGGCGCCGCGCCCGCATAATTCCGGCCACTGGACCATCGAGGGCTGCCCGACCAGCCAGTTCGCCCAACTCGTCCGCGCCGTCACCGGCCTGCCTCTCGGCGCCGTAGAACCCTTCACGCCGGCCGAGATGCGGAACCTGATCGGCGATGCCGTCCATGACTGGCCGAGGCTCGTCGCCGAGCCAGCCGCGCATCTGCATCTCTACGGCAAGGCCGAGGCACGGCCGGGTCGCAAGATGGGCCATGTGACGCGGCTCAAGCGTTAGCCGCCGTACCGGCATTCACGCGGATACAGTCTGCCCTCCCGATACGCGACCGTCTCTGGCCCCGCCCATCGCGACCGCTACTGTCCCTTGATGCTCGATTTCCTCCCTCTTGCGACCTACTGCTTCGTGATGTCGATCACGCCCGGCCCCAACAATGTCATGGTGACGGCGTCGGGCGTGACTTTCGGCTATCGCCGCACGATCCCGCACATGCTCGGCATCAGCCTCGGCTGCGGCTTCCAGATCGTGCTTGTGGCGCTCGGCGTCGGCGCGATCTTCGAATGGTGGCCATGGCTGCAGGATACGCTGCGCTGGGCCGGTGCCGCCTATCTCACGTATCTCGCCTGGCGTCTGCTGCAGGCCGGTCTCGTCGTCGGCGAGGCCGAGGGACGCGCCCGGCCGCTCACCTTCCTCGAAGCAGCCGCCTTCCAGTTCCTCAACCCGAAGGCCTGGATGATCGCCATCACGACGGCGACCGTCTTCCTGCCGAAGGACATGAACCCCTTGCTCGGGAGCCTCTACACGGCGCTTGTGCTGGCGATCGTGAACTATCCCAGCATCAGCGTGTGGACGCTGTTCGGCACCGGCATGCGGCGCCTTCTCGGCAGCGAGCGGCTGCGGCAGGCCTTCTCGATCGGCCTCGCTGTAGCGCTCGTGGGCACCGGCGCCGCTATGCTGTGGGAGTGATGCTCGATTTCAGCCGCGCCTCGCGGGTTCCGCTGACCGATCAGATCGTCGATGGGCTTGCCGCGATGATCGAGCAGCGCCAGCTCGCCGAGGGCATGCGGCTGCCCTCGGTCAGGCGCTGCCCGAAGCCGTGATCGCGGAAGCCCTGGCGATCGGGCGGCTCCGCCGCCGTGTCGGCCAGCTCCGCAGCCGCCTCGCCCGTGCACGCGTCCAGCCCGGCCCTTGGACGTTTTCTGTCGAACCGGATCGCGGCTTAGCCGCGGAAGGCGCGGTCGAAGCGACGAAAGGGGCTGGGGAAGTCGGCGACGAGCTTGCGGACTCGCTCGACGCCTTGGCCAAGGGCGCGCGGCACCTTGATCGCGTCGTCAAGCCTGCGAGTGAGGAAGTCCCAGCTCCGCGCCTGGTCCTCGGAGCGGTCGTCGAGCCAGTAGAGCACGGTCGCGCCATAGACACCGGCGAGGATCGCGCGCTTGGAATAGAAGTTCCAATCGGTCGAGGTGTCGCCGATGCCGAACCACACCGCATCGACGGTGCGGTAGAGCGACTTTATCGCCAGCGGTGCGTTCTGGGGCAGCGCCAGCGCCGCAAGGCCGCGTCGGACCGCCTCGCGATGCGGCAGCGCGCGTTCGAGACGGCGACGCACGGCGAGCAGCACGCGCTCGCGCACCTTCATGGAAGCAAGATCGCTCGCCTCCAGATCCTCGACCATGCGGCGGTCGGCGAGCGCCATGAACAGGTCGAGCGCTTCGATGGCGCCGCCCGGAAAGGCGTCGAGCACATCGGCGTGGGTGAGGCCGAGATCGGCGGCGGCGCGGCGCAGGCTGGCTTCCGTCCAGCCGTCGAAGGGCACATGGCCGAGCGTGGCTTCGAGCAGGCGCTCGCGCTTGGTCTCCCAGTCCATTTCAGTCCTCCGCTGCCTCGGCCATGCCGCGCGCCACGGCCTCCAGCTCTTCGACGAATCCGAGCAGGCTGAGGTCGGTCATGCGCTGCGGGTAGAGGATGCCGTCAAGGTGGTCGAACTCGTGCTGGACCACCCGCGCATGCCAGCCCGTGGCGATCCGGTCGATCACCGCGCCATCGGGGCCGACGCCGTGGTAGCGGAGCTTCTTGATCCGCGGCACCACGCCCCGCATGCCAGGCACCGAGAGGCAGCCCTCCATCCCAAGCTCGGTCTCCTCGGTCAGAGGCTCGATCACGGGATTGACGATCGCGGTCAGCCCCCGCGGCTGGTCGAACTCGTCGCCGGTCGACCGGCTGGGCGGCACCGTAAAAATAACAACTCGTTTAGGCACGAAAACTTGAGGCGCCGCGATCCCGGCACCGTTGACCGCGTTCATGGTCTCCAGCATGTCGGCGATCAGGGTCTTGATCTCGGACGCTGTGGGGTCCGGAACCTCCTCGGCACGCATACGAAGGACGGGTTGCCCCATCCGGGCAATGGGCAGGATGGCCATGGCCGACTATCGCAAGCGGGGTCCCGCGCCTCAAGGCGAAACCCGAAATGTCGCTGTTTTTCTGTGGTTTCCGGCTCTTCCCAAGGGTTGAGACCTGTGGTAGACACCCGCCTTCCCGGGGTTCCCGCCACAGGAGAGTCGAAGTCCGTGCAAGTCCTCGTCCGCGACAACAACGTCGATCAAGCCCTTCGCGTCCTCAAGAAGAAGATGCAGCGCGAGGGGGTCTTCCGCGAGATGAAGCTGCGCCGGAATTTCGAGAAGCCCTCCGAAAAGCGGGCGCGTGAGCGCGCCGAGTCGGTTCGCCGTTACCGCAAGCTGCTGCGCAAGCGCATGGAGCGCGAGGGCTACTAACCCGCTCGACGCCCCGGCGTCTTAAGTCCAGGCCGCCCGCGGAAACGCCGGCGGCCTTGTCGTTTCTGGAGGAGGAGATGACGCTGCGTCTCGTGAAGCCCCAGCCCGGCCACGTCGAAGAATGGCGGCGCTGGCGCGCCGATCCGGTGTCTCGCCGCGTCATGCAGCTGCCAGGCGGCGATCTCGACAAATGGGCGAAGAGGCTTGCGCTCGCCCTGTCCGACCTCTCCGACCGCTCGGGCGAGAGCTATCGCTGGATCGGCGAGGTCGAGGGCACGCCGGTCGGCAGCGTCTCGTTCCACTTCGTCGACTGGAACCACCTCGCCTGCGAGATCGGATACGTCATCGCGCCGGAGCGGCGAGGAATGGGGCTCGGCCGCCAGATGGTTGCCTCAGGGCTCGATCTCGGCTTCGCGGGCGGGCTCGAACGCATTATGGCCTTCATCTGCACGGACAACGCCGCGTCGATCCGGCTGGTCGAGGATCTCGGCTTCCGACGCGAAGGCCTGCTGCGTCGCCACGCCGTTATCGAGGGCGAGCGGCGCGACCACTACCTCCATGCCTTGCTCAAGGAAGAGTGGCGGCCGGCCGTTCCGCGATCGTGAGCCGACGACCGGCGCGCTGCCAGCTGACGACTACTGCACCAGCGGCGAGTTCGGCAACGCGCCGAGGTCGATGCCATCGATCCGCGCTCGGCCGAGGAGAAGGGCGATGTACTGTCGGATCGCCCGTCGCCGTGCCGCCTCCTCAAGATAGCCCGCAATCTCGTTCTTGACTGCGTCAAGGGGCAGTTCGACGCCGGTCTGCTTCTCGTTCAGCCTGATCACATGGACGCCGTATCGGCTCTCGACCGGGAGCCCGCAGACCTCTCCGGGCTCCAGACTGAAGAGGAATGTCTCGAACTCCGGCACCGTCTGGCCGCGCTCGACCCAGCCCAGGCTTCCTCCACCGGCTTTCGAGGGACAGTCGGAGAAGCGACCCGCAAGCTCGGCCATCGCCGACTTCTCCGCTGCGATCTGGGGAATCCAGGCCGCCGCGCGGATCTTGGCCGCCTCGCGGGCCTCCCGGTCATCCGGCGGGGCCGCCAGCAGGATGTGGTCGGCGAGATAGCGGTCTTGCATGCGAAACCGCCTTCGGTTGGCCTCGTAGTAGCGCCTGCAGGTTTCTTCGTCCGCTGTCGGGACCGCGATCTCCCTGGCCAGAAGCGCCTCGATGGCGGCATCGTCGGCAGGCGTCTCGCCCGCATCCGCAACCGCGATCTCGGAGCGCCTGGCCTCCTGCCGGAGGACTTCGCGGACGACCAGCGCGAGCGCCGCCTGCTCCCAGGCGGCCTCGGCCGATCCTGCGGGATGGTATTGCAGCTCGGCGGCGATCGCCGGCTCGCCGATCTCGACGTCGTTGACGCGGACGGTCATGGGCCGCTCCTCAGGCCACGCCCGCGCCGCGCCGGCGCACCACCTGATAGCGCCGGAACACGTACCAGACCGGCGCGCTCCAGATATGGACCAGGCGCGAGAACGGGAACACGAGGAAGATCACCATGCCGAGCACCAGATGCGCCCGATAGGGCCAGGCGACGCCTTCTAGGAAGCTGGCGGCACCGCCCTGGAAGGTGACGATGTGCTGGGCCCAGTCGGCCAGCTTCAGCATCACCTCGCCATCCGGATGATCGAGGGAGTACGGAATGGTCACGAGCCCGAGCACGAGCTGCAGCCACAGCAGCGCGAGGATCGCGATATCCATCGACGACGAGGTCTTGCGGATACGCGGATCGAACAGGCGCCGATGCAGCAGCATGGTCAGGCCGATGAAGCAGAGCACGCCGAAGATGCCGCCGCTGACGATGGCCAGCATCTGCTTGTCGGGCACGCTGAGTCCGAGCCCCGTATAGACCGAGTGCGGCGTGAGCAGGCCGAAGAGGTGGCCGAACAGCAGAAACAGGATGCCGATATGGAACAGGTTCGAGCCCCAACGGAGCTGTCGAGCCCGCAGCAACTGGCTGGAGCCGCTGCGCCAACCATACTGTTCGCGATCGAAGCGGATCAGGCTGCCGACCAGGAACACGGTCAATGCGACATAGGGAAAGATGCCGAACACGGCCTGCTCGATGAAACTCCGCATCTCCGTCCTCCCGCTACTGAATGCGCATGCGTTCGAGCATGCCGGCAACCTTGCCGCACGAGCCCTGCTCGCCGAGGCCGCCGGGGCCGAATGTCACCGGCGTCTCTTCCCAGGCACGATCGAGGGCGTCATCGCTGTCGTCGACCGGCTCTCTTGCCGCGTCGTCGACGGGTGCGCCGGCCAGCGCCAGCAATGCCGCCAGCACTGCGGCATAGGCATCGTCGCGACCGCGGAGCCGGCCATGCATGGCACCGAGAATATGCGCTACGTCCGCCAGCGACTCCTTCGCCTCCGCATCGCTTCGGGTCGACAGGAACTCGATGAACAGCGGCAGGTAGTCGGGCAGCTCGTCGGTCGCAACTTCGTAACCCGAGCGCGCATACAGGCCGAGCAGATCCACCATCGCCTGGCCGCGATCGCGGCTTTCCCCATGTACATGCTCGAAGAGATGCAGGGACAGGAGCCGGCTGCGGTCGAAGAGGCCGACATAGGCCTCCTCCGCTGCCATCGTATCCGCCGCACCGAGGCGGGAGAGCAGCGGCCCGATCTGAGCGAGCTGGCGCCGCGTCAGCGCCGCGTCGGCGGCCAGGGCCGAATGGATCTCGGGCACCGCTGCGGCGAGATCTTCGGTCGGATAGGTCAGGAGCGCCGATAGCGCTTTCAGCGTGCGGCTCATCATCTTCCCTCCCCGGCCGAGACCTTGCTCTTGTCCTTGCCGAACAGGCTTGCGGTCGTCGTTCCATCCGAGCACCCGTTGCCGAAGCTGAAACCACAGCTCCCCTTCAGCCCGAACGCGTCCTCGGCATACTCGCGATGCGTCGTCGGGATCACGAAGCGATCCTCGTAGTTGGCGATCGCGAGATAGCGGTACATCTCCTCGACCTGTGCGCGCGTGAGGCCTGCCTGGTTGATCGCCTTGGTTTCGACCACGCCGTCGACGTGCCGCGCCCGCATGTGAATGCGCATCGCGAGCATGCGCTCGAGCGCGCGCACCACCGGAACTTCGTCACCGGCGGTCAGCAGATTGGCGAGATACCTGATGGGAATCCTGAGCGAACGCACGTCGGGGATCTGATCGGTGAAGCCGATGTGCCCCGCCTCGGCTGCGGACTGGATCGGCGAGAGCGGCGGGATATACCAGACCATCGGCAGCGTCCGATATTCCGGGTGCAGCGGCATCGCCACTTTCCAGTCGATCGCCATCTTGTAGGTCGGCGAATTCTTCGCGGCCTCAAGCCAGTTCTCCGGCACGCCGTCTCGACGAGCCTGCTCGATCACGGCCGGATCGTTCGGATTGAGGAAGATCGAGAGCTGCGCCTGGTAGAGGTCGCGTTCGTCGGCGACGGAAGCGGCTTCCTCGATACGATCGGCGTCGTAGAGCAGGACGCCGAGATAGCGGATGCGGCCGACGCAGGTCTCCGAGCACACGGTCGGCTCGCCGGCTTCGATCCGCGGGTAGCAGAAGGTACACTTCTCCGCCTTCCCGGACTCCCAGTTGTAGTAGATCTTCTTATACGGGCAGCCGCTGACGCACATGCGCCAGCCGCGGCACTTGTCCTGGTCGACGAGGACGATGCCGTCTTCCTCGCGCTTGTAGATCGAGCCTGAGGGGCACGAGGCGACGCAGGTCGGGTTTAGGCAGTGCTCGCACAGCCTGGGCAGGTAGAACATGAAGGTCTTTTCGAACTGCCCGTAGATCTCCTTCTGGATGCCCTCGAAATTGGCATCCTTGGAGCGCTTGGCGAACTTGCCGCCAAGGATCTCCTCCCAGTTCGGACCCCACTCGATCTTCTCCATGCGCTGGCCAGTGATCAGCGACACCGGACGCGCTACGGGCGAAGCCTTCTTCTCCTCCGACGTGTGCAGATGCTCGTAGTCGAAAGTGAAGGGCTCGTAGTAGTCGTCGATCTCGGGCAGATCCGGGTTGGCGAAGATGCTGGCGAGCACGCGCCAGCGCCCGCCGATGCGCGGCTCGATCTTGCCGTTGGCCTTGCGACGCCAGCCGCCCTTCCAGCGGTCCTGGTTCTCCCACTCCTTGGGATAGCCGATGCCGGGCTTGGTTTCGACATTGTTGAACCAGGCGTACTCAACGCCCTGACGGCTGGTCCACACGTTCTTGCAGGTGACCGAGCAAGTATGGCAGCCGATGCACTTGTCGAGATTCAGCACCATTGCGATCTGAGCGCGGACTTTCATAGCGCTATGCCTCCACCTTCGTTGCCGCGGCAAGGGGCTCTTCCATCCAGTCAACCTTGTCCATCTTGCGCACGATGACGAACTCGTCGCGATTGGTTCCGATCGTGCCGTGGTAGTTGAAGCCGTAGCTGAGCTGCGCATAGCCGCCGATCATGTGGGTCGGCTTCGGGCAGGCGCGGGTGACCGAATTGTGGATGCCGCCGCGCGCGCCGGTTATCTCGGAGCCCGGCACATTCACGATATTCTCCTGGGCGTGGTACATCAGGACCATTCCCTTCGGCACCCGCTGGCTGACGACGGCGCGCGCGACGAGCGCGCCGTTCACGTTGAAGGCCTCGATCCAGTCGTTGTCGACGATCCCTGCCTCCTTGGCGTCGACCTCGCTGATCCAGACGATCGGTCCGCCGCGCGACAAGGTCAGCATTAGGAGGTTGTCGGTGTAGGTGGAGTGGATTCCCCACTTCTGGTGCGGTGTGATGAAGTTGAGGACAAGCTCCTTGTTGCCGTTGTTGCGACGACCGAGAAGCGGCGCGGTCGTCCGGGTGTCGATCGGCGGCTTGTAGAGGCACAGCGCCTCGCCGAAGTCCCGCATCCACGGATGATCCTGGTAGAGCTGCTGGCGTCCGGTAAGCGTGCGCCAGGGAATCAGCTCGTGCACGTTGGTGTAGCCGGCGTTGTAGGTGACGTTCTCGGACTCGATGCCGCTCCAGGTCGGCGAGGAGATGATCTTCCGTGGCTGCGCTTGCAGATCGCGAAAACGGAGTTTTTCGTCCTCACGGGTGCGAGCGAGGTGCGTATGCTCCCGTCCTGTCGCCTGGCCGAGCGCCGCCCAGGCCTTGACCGCGACCTCGCCGTTGGTCTCCGGCGCCAGCATCAGAATGGTCTCGGCGGCATCGATGTCGGTCTCGATCTTCGGCAGCCCCTGCGTAACGCCGGGCTCGGAGACGATGCCGTTCAGCTTGCCGAGCGCCTCGACCTCATGTTGCGTGTTCCAGGCGATGCCCTTCCCGCCATTGCCGATCTTCGACATCAGCGGCCCGAGCGCCGTGTACTTGCGGTACGTGGCCGGGTAGTCGCGTTCGACGACGGTCATTGATGGCATGGTCTTGCCCGGCACCGGCTCGCACTCGCCGCGCTTCCAGTCCTTGGGATCGAAGGGCTGCGCGATCTCGCCTGGGCTGTCATGCATGATCGGCGTCAGGACCAAGTCCTTTTCGACGCCGAGGTGCCCGACGGCCACCTCGGAGAACTTCCGCGCGATCCCCTTGAAGATGTCCCAGTCGCTGCGCGACTGCCACACCGGGTCCACCGCCGCCGACAGCGGGTGGATGAAAGGATGCATGTCGGAGGTGTTGAGATCGTGCTTCTCGTACCAGGTGGCGGTCGGCAGCACGATGTCGGAGTAGAGGCAGGTGGTCGACATGCGGAAGTCGAGCGTCACCAGGAGATCGAGCTTGCCTTCCGCGCCATGATCCTTCCACTCGACCTCGAGCGGCTTCTCGCCGCCCTCGACGCCGAGATCCTTGCCCTGCACGCCATGCGAGGTGCCGAGCAGATACTTTAGGAAGTACTCGTGCCCTTTGCCGCTCGAGCCGAGCAGGTTCGAGCGCCAGACGAAGAGGTTGCGTGGGAAGTTGCGCGGGTCGTCGGGCGACTCGGCGGCGAAGCGCAACGTGCCGCTTTTGAGGCGCCCGACCGTATACGGCACCGGCTCCTGCCCCGCCGCCGCGGCCTCCTTGGTCAGGCTGATCGGGTTCGATTCGAGCTGAGGCGCCGAGGGTAGCCAACCCATGCGCTCCGAGCGCACATTGAAGTCGATAAGGCTGCCCCGGTACTTCGCTTTGTCAGCCAGGGGCGACAGGATCTCCGAAACCGACAGTCGCTCGTGACGCCACTGGCTCGTGTGGTTGTAGTAGAACGAGGTCGAGTTCATCTGCCGCGGCGGGCGGTTCCAGTCGAGAGCGAAGGCCAGCGCCGTCCAGCCCGGCTGCGGGCGCAGCTTCTCCTGCCCGACATAGTGCGACCAGCCGCCGCCGGGCTTTCCGACGCAGCCGCAGAGGACCAGCATGTTGATCACGCTGCGGTAGTTCATGTCGCTGTGATACCAGTGGTTCATCGCCGCGCCGATGATCACCATCGACTTGCCTTCGGTCTTCTCGGCGTTGTCGGCGAATTCGCGTGCCGTCTGGATCACCAGCCGCCGGTCGACGCCGGTGATCTTCTCCTGCCAGGCCGGCGTGTAGGGAACGTCATCGTCGAAGGAGGCGGCGACGTTGCCGCCGCCGAGGCCGCGATCGAGGCCGTAGTTGCCGAGCAGCAGGTCGTAGACGGTCGCGACCAGCGCTTCGCCGTCCTTGAGCTGCACGCGCTTGGCCGGGACGTGGCGCATGAGGACGTCATCATGCGTGCTCTCGGCGAAGTGTAAGCGCCGGAGCAAAAATCCCTCACTGAAGCGGCCGGATTGTCCGGTTGCGCCGGAGTAAAAATCCGGCAGCAGATAGCTCTTTGCGGTTTTGGCAGAGGGCGGAGGGATGAAGGGCGTGGAAC
>Ga0194128_10006259_pt1 | contig 16117 bp, 13 predicted proteins | sample TA2KigCa65mmetaG_FD_148650 | JGI IMG/M metagenome (GOLD analysis project Ga0194128, IMG submission 148650) | Freshwater microbial communities from Lake Tanganyika, Tanzania - TA2015037 Kigoma Deep Cast 65m | ecosystem: Environmental > Aquatic > Freshwater > Lake | place: Tanzania: Lake...
CCACATCTCCTCGGCGTTGGCGGCGCGCCGCCAGCCGAACGCGAGGGTCCAGGGACGCGTGAACACCTTCGGGTCGTCGATCGTGGCCGTGTAGTGGATCACGTCCCTGTCGATCATCGTCAGCCGTTCGACGACGTGCGCATGTTCGCTGACGAAGTTGCCGACGTGGTCGATCTGGCTCATGGCGAGCTGGTTGGTGACGTCGATCACGAGCGTGTCGCCCTCCCAGCGCCCCCGCAGATCCCCTTCCCACAGCCGGATGCCCGCGCTCAGATGCGGGCGCCCATCGGTTGGAATGATCCGGTACGTGTCCGCGTAGTTGTTGAGCATGAACACGTGCCCGCGGGTCTGGACGACGAGCTTCCCGCCCCCGTACGCAAAGCGCGGCGAGCCGTGCGGCAGGCATAGCTGTGCGGCGTCGAGATAGGTGGCGAAATGGGCGTCGCGCCTGGCGGCGGCCCATGGCTGGTACGGAATCCGGCCGTCGGGCGGGTCGACGATCGCGCTCCGCCCGCCGGAGCCGTCCATGGTTTCGGGATGCTCCTCGATGTTCTCCATGTTGCGGATGCCGAAGCGCCCCCAGGTGCCCTGGAAGTCGGGCACGCCGTCGGGCGTCCGCGGCGGCGTGAAGGTCTTCGCCTTCTCGAGGGCGCAGCGATGGAAGCGCGCCGGCTCCTCGGGGCAGCCGGCGACTTCGCCGTAGGGCCGAATCGTGGCCGGCGGCGATCCCGGCGGCGGCGTGGCAAAGGGCGCCGACGACTGGCCCGCGATCGCGGACACCGAACCGACCAGGAGCACCAGGGACACGCAGGGCGCGGCTCGACGCCGCGCCGGGCGGGCCGCAGGGGCCCGCCCGACGACGCTGGATTCAGCCACGGTCAGAACGTGAAGCGAACCGCCAGCTCCGCCTGCTGGCGCGGCTGGACCGCGAGGATGCGCCCGAACGCATCGGACAGCGCGTTCTCCTGGTAGGGACTCTGCGTGGCACCGGTCAGCCCGACACCCCAGTTGTCACGCCCGAAGAGATTGAACACTTGCGCGATGAACTCGACTCGGCGCGCGCCCAGCGTCAGCGCCTTGCTGACCCGGACGTCGAACCGGTTGTAGTCGTTCGTCGCGATCTGGCTCGCCGCAATCGGGGCCCGCCCGTTCTGCGCGCGCCAGGCGTTGACGGCCGCCAGGAAGGCGTCGTTGTCGCCTCGATTGCCCTGGTTCCGCCGGGTACCCGGCACGTAGTCGGTGCCGGTCACCCCGTCGGCGTTCAGATCGCGCCCCGCCCGCGCGCTGAGCGGCATCGTCGAGCGCAGCGTCCAGACCCCTCCGAGATTGAGGTCGTACGGCAGGACGATTGAGCCGCTGGCCACGAAGCCGTGGCGCCGGTCGCCATTGCCCGGCCCGATGTCGAGATCGGGATTGTAGAAGTCGGCGAGGACGGCCCCCGCGACACCCGTCGGGCCCGAGTTCTCCTCCTTCGCCAGCGTGTAGGAGAGCATGTACTGGTGCCGGTCGGCGAAGCGCTTGTCGAGCCGCACGTACATCGCCCGGTAGTCGTGGAAGCCGATCGACCCCAACTCGGTGATGTGCCCCCACCCGGCGATCGGGCGCACCCGCGTGACCGGATCGGGCGTGTTGATGTTCGCGGGACGGAACGTCTTGTCGACGTCGGTGAAGATCCCGTCGACGTGCACGGCCAGGTTCGGCCGCAGCTCGTGGGAGAAGCCGATCGTGCCCCCCTTCGCCTGCGCATTCTCGAGGTCGTCGCTCACGATGCTGACGTTCGGCGCCGCCGACACGGTCACGAAGGCCTGCGGCGACAACGCGCCGTATGGATTGGGATACGAGGGACGGGGGATGTTCACGCTGCTCTGCAGCAGCGCCGTCAGCTCGGGCCGGAGCTGATTCTGCATCACGTACTGGTAGTACCAGCCGTACGCCGCCCGTACCACCGACCGCCCGTTGCCGTTGACGTCCCACGCCACGCCAAGCCGCGGCGCGATGTTGTCGTTGTCGCCGCGCGAATCCGGGCTGATGAGCTGGGCGAGCCGCTCCCGACCCGCGAGACTGATGTGGTTGTTGAACGACCGGTACTGGTTGTCGTAGCGGAGCCCGAGATCGACCGTCAGGTTGGATCGCACGCGCCACTGGTCGGCCACGTACCCCTGGAACCAGTTGTTCTCGAGGTTCCGCGGCAGCGGCGGGAAGGTCTGCGTGAACTGAATCGGATTCCGCAGGTTGGCCATCGCCGCCGGGGTGCCGTCGAAGAACTGGTCGCGGTCGAACACCCAGGTGCCGAGGTTCACGCCCTGCTCTTCCGGCGAGTAGAGGCGCACGTACGCGCCGCCGAACTTCAACGAGTGACCGCCCATGGTCCAGGAGAAGTCGTTGCGATACTCCTGGCGGTCGGTCCAGTTCATCGAGAGCGCGTTGGAGCCCCAGGTCAGGCTCGGAAACTGGAAGATCGCCGGCGGGTAGCTGGCGAACCGCTCGGGCGGAAACTCCCCTTTCCTGGCCGGATCCCAGAACGGCACCCCGGGCGGCGCGTTCCGGTTGTCGAGGTGCGACGGCGGCAGCTGCACGCGAACCTCGTTCAGCATGCGCGAGCCGATCACCCAGGTGTGCGCCACCAGGTTCGAGTCGCGCGGCGACCAGACGTTGGACCCGACGTTCGCCGCATTGGAGCCGCCGCAATCCTCGCAGACGACGTGCTCGAGGTCGGTGACGTAGCGCCAGAAGAGCTGCTGCTGCTGGCTGACCTGCCAGTCGACGCGAGCCAGCCACGCACGTCGCATATACGAGCGTGGGAACGCGCCCTCGAGCGCCGAGTAGAACTGCGGCTGGCCGGTCTCGACGATGGCGCGCTCGTCCTCCTTGGAGCGCTCGAAGGACGCGAAGAAGTGCAGGCGGTCGCGAAGGATGGGGCCGCCCAGCGCCCCGCCCGCCGAATGCCGCCGGTAGTCGGGCTTCGGCTCGCCCGTCCGATCGTGCAGCTCCTTCTCCAGCCGGTCGAACGCGTTGAGGCTCTTGTCGCGGAAGAACTCGAACACCTCGCCGTGGATCTGGTTCGTGCCGCTCTTGCTCACGACCTGGACGACGCCGCCGATGGCGTTGAACTCGGCGGAGGACTGGCTGATGTTGACCTTGAACTCACGAATCGCCGCCTGGGGAACTTCGAGGTGCTGCTGTCCCGAGTTGTTCGAGGTGTTCATGCCGCCGTCGGCGTAGTAGAGGTTCATCTGGCCGCCGTTGCCGCCGCCGGCGCCGATGGTGGCCGTCGGCCGGCGCCCCGCCAGGTTGTTCATGCTCGTGCCCGGCAGGAGCAGCGCCAGCGAGATCGGCATGCGGTTGGCCACCGGGAGCTGCTCGATCTGCTCCTGCGTGACCACCGCGGCCACTTCCGTCTGGGTCGTCTCGACGACGGGCGCCTCGGCGGTGACCGACACCGTCTCCTGGAGCGTCTGCAGCGCCATCGTCAGGTCGCGCCGCAGCTCGAGGCCGATCGTGATCGTCAGGTCGCGGACTTCGGCGTTGGCGAATCCCGCCAGCTCCGCCATCAGGTCGTAGCGGCCGGGCGGCAGACCGGGCAGACGGTACGAGCCGTCGCCCTCGGTGACCGCGCTGCGCAGCACGCCGCTCTCCGCGTTGCGCAGTGTCACGGTGACGCCGGGCAGCACGCCGCCCTGCGCGTCTCGAATCGTGCCGGCGACGATGCCGCTGGCGCTCCCCTGCGCGGCGGCGGGCCCGGCCGATCCGGCCAGCCACGCCACCATCAGGGCTGCGAGAAGAACCACACGACCGATCCGACCGGAAATCTCCATGAAAGTCCTCCCTGGGACGGATGAATCAGGCGAGAGACGAACAACGCGTCGCGTCGGTGGCGGGTAGTCTAGGCTGGCACCCGGGCACCGTCAAGACAGGATGGGGACGGAGCGGACCGAAAGGAGGGGGACCGCGAAGGCCCCCCTTGCCGCAGGATCTACGAGCAGCTGTTGCCCGTGCGGTCGCCGCGGACCCACGAGGCCAGCATCTGCCACTCGGGATCCTTCTTGGTCTGCCAGCGGCGCACGCCGTTGTGCGCGTAGGAGCCGCCGCCGTCCGGATGCAGCGGCTTGTGCAGGAACCGGCTCTGATCGGGATTGCCGGGAATGATCAGCCGCGACATCACCTGGAACGCCCGCTTGGCTTCCTCGTCGTTCCACTGGGCGCGCCCCTCCCCGGGCACGGGCGCAAACCCCATCTGACCGGCGCCGTGGCAGTTGCTGCACCGGATCTGCCCCTCGCGCGGGTTCCGGAAGATCGGCTGCACGCACGAGCGGAAGAACGCGAAGTCGAGCTCCGGCTGCGCCTTCTGCGCGTACCGATCGCGCGGCAGGCTCTTGATCCACGCCAGCATCTGCTGGTATTCGGGATCGTCCTTCGAGGTCCAGAACGTGCCGCCGGTGTGCCCCAGGCCGCCGGCCTGCGGGGCGAGCGGCTTGCGGAGCAGCCGGCTGTTCTCGGGGTCGGCCGTGTCGACGAGCGGCGCGATCATCTCGAAGTTGCGCCGCGACTGCTCCTCGGTCCACCCGGCCTCGCTCGCCGGCGTCTCGAGGGCGAACCGCACGGGCCGCACCTGCCAGGTGTGGCACATCACGCACGCCGCATATCCCGGGCTGTTCCCGCCGCGCGGGCGCATGAAGTGCGGCTCGATCTGCGCGCGGAACGACGCGACGTCCTCCGCGCGCGGCGCGCCCTGCGCCTGCGCGCGCGCCGCCTGCACGCCGGCGCCCGCCAGCGTCGACCCGATCAGCGCGGCGGCCAGAACGAAGAACCGCGTACTCGTGCTCATGACTCGTGCTCCCCCGACGCGGCGCCTAGCGGCCCGACGCCTGCGTGCCCCGCGGCGCGACGCTTGCCGTCGGCGTGTTGACGCGGTTGAGCGGCAGAATGGCCGTGGCGTTGCGGGCCGGGCGCGCGCCCACCTTGATCTTGTTGACGACCGCCAGCTTCTGCAGGTCGACGACCACCGTGTGGTCCGCCCCCGACACCGCGACGTACATGTAGCGGCTGTCCGGCGTCGGCGTCATCCAGTTGGCCGTCGGGCCCACTTCGACCGCTCCGATGTACTTCAGGTCGGGCAGCGACCAGCCATAAATCCGGCTGTCGAGGCGGCTCGACGCCCAGACGGCGGAGCGGTTCGGCAGGACCTCGACGCCGTGCATCGGCGCGCCCTGGATGCCGTCCGCGTTCTGCTGCCACGGCTTGAGTTCGGGCGGCCAGAGCATATCGACCACCTTGCGGCTGTTCCAGTCGATCACCCACACCGCGTTGATCGACGCGGCCTGCGCGTACATCCGCCGGGTCGAGCCGTCCGCGTTCGCCTCGAACGCCATCGGCCGCACCTCGTGGTTGTCGCGCCCCTCGGCCCGATGGCCCTTCAGCTCCATCCCCCACACGACCACGTCCTTGGCCGCGTCGATGACCTCGATGGTCGGCTCGCCCGGCTCGGGGTCGCCCGACAGGCCGGCGATGACGAAGTTGTCGTCCGGCGTCGTGTAGACGTTGTGCACCTGGTGGTGCACGGGGATGCTCTTCACGAGCTTGTGCGTGTTGATGTCGATGACATCCACGTACGCCTTGCCCTGGGCGAGGTTCCGGATGCCCGCGTAGATCTTCTTGTGCTTCTTGTTGACAGCGATCTTGTTGGGCCGCTCCGACAGCTTGATCTGCATCACCTGCTGCAGCGTCACCGTGTCGAACACGTCGACCGTCTTGTCCTGCTCGTTGGCGCAGTAGTAGTACAGCCCGTCGGGATGCGTCGTCAGGTTGTGCGCATGCGGGCAGCCGCGGATGACGCCCACGATCTGCTGGCTCACCGGGTCGATGATGTGATGGACGTTGCCGGCGTTGTTGCTCTGGAGAATCCGCACGGCCACGCCGTTGTAGGAGTCGAGGCGGGGCACCCCCTGGGCGGCCGATGAGGAGGCCAGAACCAGGGTGGCGAACAGGGCGGGCAGTGCTCGGATAACCAGTGAACGGGTCATCGTGACCTCCATCTGACTCTGGCGCGTCCTGCCAGGACGGCCAAGGGCCTGAGAATATCATGACTGCCGCGTGGGGTATGATGCCGTCCGTCTTCGTCACAAGGAGTCGCGATCGATGCGTGGATCAGCCATTTTTCGGATGTTCGTCCTCATACCGGTCGTCCTGCTCGGCCTCGCAGCGGCGCCGCTCGGCCAGAACGGCGGCGGCTGGGTCAGCCTGTTCGACGGCAAGACGCTGGATCAATGGGTCACGACCGGCAACGCCAACTGGCGCGTGGTCGACGGCGTCATCGAAGCCGACATGCCGCGCGGCTATCTCGTCTCCAAGGCGTCCTACGGCGACTTCGAGCTGCGAGCCGATGTCTGGGTCCGGCCCGAGTCCAACGCCGGCATCATGTTCCGCATCACGGACGTGAAGGACCCGGGCATCCAGAACGCCTACGAGCTGAACATCAACGACGAGCGGAAGGACCAGTCCGGGCGCACCGGCTCGATCGTCAATGTCGCGAAGCCGCTCGTGCAGTACGACTCCGGCAACAGGTGGACGACCGTGGAGCTCACGGTGCGCGGGCCGAAGTTCACGGCGAAGATGAACGGCACCCTCATCGCCGAGGCGACCGACACGAAGTACGCCCGCGGTCCCGTCGCCATTCAGGCCGCGGGCGGGCTCGTGCGCTACCGCAACATTCAGATTCGGCCGTTGTAGCGGGTAGCCGGCAGGTGGTAGCCGGCCTCCTTCTCGGCTATCGCGCGGCGATCATCTGGAGCTCGACGCGCGCGCCGGCGTTCAGCGCCGCGACCTGCACCGTCGCGCGCGCCGGCGGGTCGGTCGGGAAGTACTCCCGGTAGACGGCGTTGAAGCGGTCGAACTCCTTGAAGTCGGTGATGAAGACCGTCACGGTCGTCACGTCCCTGAAGCTCATCCCCGCCGCCTTCAGCACCTCGCCGATGTTGGCGATCGACTGCCGCGTCTCGGCCTCGATCCCCCCTTTCGCCAACTGCGAGGTCACCGGATCGCGGCCCAGGTGGCCGGCGATGTAGAGCGTGTTGCCGACCATGATGCCCGAGCTGTACGGCAGCCCCGTGTTCGGCGCGCGCTCGGGCCGGATCACGCGGCGCGAGGACGTCTGGGCCGCAATGGGCTCCGGACGCGCGATCATCAGCGTCCCCACGACACCCAGGACCACACCCACGAGGCCGGCCACAGCGGTCCGGGTGCCCGGACTCCGCAGCCAGCGCTTTCGCCCGATCGGACGTGCCGGATCGCTCGCCATGTTGCGTCCCTCCTGACTCCTCGCTCCTTTGCCCCTTGCCCCTTGCCCCTTGCCCCCTGCCCCCTTATCTCCTTATCTCCTTATCTCCTTATCTCCCCATCGCCCGTTCCTTCCAGAACGGCCAGCTGCGCGGGTAGGCCGTCTGCTGATTGGGCTGCGCCGTCTGGCCGCCGCCCCCGCCCACGTCGGCGCTCGTGAGGTAGTTGACCGTGCCGCCCAGCCGGATGGCATCCATCTGCACGCGCGCGTTGACGTCGGTGAAGATGCTGCGGCTCACCACCTCGGGAATGCTCGGCCCGACGGCGATGAATCCGTGGCCGCGCATGAGCGCGATCGCCTTGTCGCCGAGCGTCTCGGCGAGCGCGGTCCCGGTGCGCATGTCGTTGACGAGCATCCCCTGGTGCCCGGCGATCTTTCGAATCTCGTACATCGGCACGCCGGGCACGAGGAACGACGCCATGTGATAGATCGGACGCAGTGGAATGTTCGAGATCGCGAAGGCGAGCACCGACGGGGTGTGCGCGTGCACCACCGAGTGCACGTCGGGGCGCGCCTTGTAGATGGCCGCGTGGATGAACCGCTCCTGGTACCCGCGCGGCGCCTGCTTGTCGGTCGCATTGCCCTCGAGGTCGTACTCGACCAGGTCGGCCGCCGTGACGAGCGCGGGCGCGATGTCGCGCGAGAGCAGGAAGCGGTCGGGCCGGTGGCGCACGCTGATGTGCCCGAGGCCGTCGAGGATCGCTTCGTGCGCCAGAATGCGGTTGCCGACGACGAGGTCGTCGACGAGCTGCAGGCTGGCGCCCCCGGCGCCGGTGCGGGCCTCCTGAGCGGCCGCGCGTGGCGTCACCGCCACCGCCGCGGCGGCCGCGACGGCCACGGCACCCGAGACGATCCGCACGAACAGGAACCCGTGGCGCATGACTCCTCCCCTCGCGAAAAAAAACGCCGGAGGCCCTGAGGCCTCCGGCTGCGATCGGCTACCGGCTACCGGCTACCAGCCACCAGCTAGTTCGTCCCCGTCGTCCCCATCCGGCGGCCGGCAATCCAGACCGAGTTGATCTGGCGCAGGTTGCGGATGTCCTGGAGCGGGTTGGCGTCGAGCACGAGCAGATCCGCCGCCTTGCCGACGGCAATCGCGCCCAGGTGATCGAGCCGCGACACCGTCGCCGCGGCGCCCGTCGCCGACACGATTGCCTGCATGGGCGTCAGCCCCCCCTTCACCATCATCTCCATCTCGAGCTGCTCGAAGAACCCCTGCCAGCGCCCTTCGTCGGTGCCGCTGTCGGTGCCCATCGCGATCATCACGCCGGCGTCGGAGAGCAGCTTCATGTTGCGTGTCCCCTGCTCGAGCGCCTTCTCGATGACCTTCGTCTGCGGGTTCTCGCGCATCTTCTGCTGGTAGGCGGGCTGGCTGATCATCTCGACCTGCTCGCGGTAGACCGCCATGCCGCGCTGGAAGAACGGCTCGTCGAAGAACGCCGGCCGCGACTGGTAGACGACGAGCGAGAGGTCGCGCGTGAGCGTCGGGATGTAGCCGACGTTGCGGTTCTTCAGCGTGTTGATGAACGCCTGGTCGACGTCGCGGTCGCGCACGCTGTGCGCGATGACGTCCGCCCCGCGCTCCAGGATCGTCTTCGCCTCGTCCAGCGTGAAGATGTGCGCGGCGAGCCGCAGCCCCCGCTTGTGCGACTGATCGATGAGCGTGGCATACAGCTCCGGGCTCATCTCCTTCAGGACGACGTGGGTCTTGATGCGGTCGACCCCCGCGTCGGCGTACTTGTTGACCACCTGCCGCACCTCGTCGGCCGTCTTCAGGCCGCGGATGCTCGGGCCCGACGTGTAGACGCGGGCGCGGTCGAGCGCGATCTTGTCCTGCTCGTTGCGCAGGCGGATGAGCTCGGCCTGCTCGTCCGCGTTGATCTGCCCCAGGCTCACGGCCGTCGTCACGCCGTAGGAGGCGTAGAGCCGGAGCCGCCGCACCAGGTCGTCGCGCATCGGCATTGACTTGGTCTGATGCTGGACGTGGGCGTGGGCGTTGATCATGCCGGGCATCACGGTCTTGCCGGCCAGATCGATGCGGGTGGCGTTGGCCGGCACCTGCGCGTTCGCGCCGGCAGCCGTGATCTTCCCGTTGTTGATCACGATCGTCCCGCGCTCGACGGCGGGCGCGCCGGTCCCGTCGATGATGCGGACGTTGGTCAGCGCCGTCACGCCGCCGGCCGGCGCCTGGGCCGCCGGCCGCTCGGAGCCCAGGCTCCCGGTGATCACCAGCGCCGAGATCAGGCCGACGACGAGATGGGTGGAGATGCGGAACATGGTGGCTACTCCTTCTGGCACCTGCGACCGGTGATCGGTGATCTGCACGGGGCGTCCCCGCGCCGCCGACGCGACTACACACCGAAAAAAGACGAATGCGCTCCGGGATGATATCAGACGGCCCCCGCGCCCGCGCACGGTCCGCGCGCGGGATCCGACGCTAGCCGTCCCGCTGCAGCAGCTCGATTTTCACGCCCCATGGATCCTCGGTGAACGACATGAGCACCGGCGCGCCCGGCGACGCGGGGCCGGGCTTCGGCTCCACCGTGAACGTGACGCCCTTGCCTCTCAGCTCCCCGGCCTTGGCGAGCAGGTCGGGCATGCGCCAGCCGACGTGGTCGATGGCCCGCCCGCGGCTCGGCGGCGCGTCGCCCTCGTCGAGGAACACCCACACGCGGCCGTACTGCAGCCCGTCGAGCGTGCCCTTGTGCCGCGCGCGCGTGCCGCCGAGCCGCTCCAGGTACCACGCGCGGGCGGCATCGGGGTCGGGCAGGCGCAGGTGAACGTGATGAAAGCCCAGCGTCTCGGGATCCTCCACGAGCTGGATCTTCGTACCCCAGGGGTCCTCGACGTAGGCGTACCGGCCGAGCCCCGCGGCCGTCGACACCGGCGTCGTCACGCGCACGCCCGCGTGCGCGAGCGTCTGCGCGGCGGCCGCGACGTCGGCGTACGACAGCGCGAAGTGGTCGATGGCGGCGCCGCCGCTCGGCCCCGGCGCCTCGTTCTTCAGGAAGATCACGCGGACCTCGCCGAACCAGACGCGGTCGACGTGCTCGCCGGGAGCCGCACCCAGCGCGTCGACGTACCAGCGCGCGCCCGCCTCCGGGTCGGGCACCCCCAGGTGCACCTGATCGAAGATGAGGGTCTCGACAGCCATCGTCGTGAGCGACGTCCTCCAGACTCGAACGTGGCGTCGGCGCGCGCGTTTCTCCGGTTGCGCGTCGCGGGGATGTGGGGCGAGCCTTGCAGGCTCGCCTCGCGAACCCGAAGGGTTCGCGCCACGCCAGCGAAGTCTCCGCTACGTGCGCATCAGCGCGGGAACCGATCCAGCATCGGCGGTCCGCCGGGCGGCACCGGCGTCCGCGCCGTGTTCAGCACCATCGCAATCAGCGAATAGTGGCCCATCAGGCCGATGGTGTCGAGAATCCCCTTCTCGCCGAACTTGGCCACCGTGCGCGCGTAGGTCGCGTCGCTCACGCTGCGGTTCTGGAGCAGCTCGGTGGCGAAGTCATACAGGATCTCCTCGTCCTCGTCCATGCCGTGCGGCCGGCGGCCGTCGGAGATCGCCTTGGCAATCTCCGGGTTGAGGCCGCCCTTGAGGGCCAGCGGCTGGTGGGCGTTCCACTCGTAGGGCTGCGACCACTCCCGCGCGGTGATGAGGATCACGAACTCGGAGAGCCGCGGCGACAGCGCGCCGTTCCAGCGGACGTAGTCGCTCAGGCCGCGCACGCGCCCCATCAGCTCCGGGCTGCGGAGCAGCACCTGCCACGGCCCGGTCAGCGACCCGCGCGCCTTGGTGTGGTCGTCGGCGGCCTGCTTCTGCGCAGGAGTCATCTTCTCGGCGGGAATCGGCCCCATCCGCTCCTGCGCGAAGGCGCTCAGAGACCAGGCCAGGGCGAGAACCAGGGCCACGGTGAGCTTCAGCATGTCTGCCTCCCTGCGAAACGTCGAACTCGGTGAGTATCCGGCTTTCCGCCTCCGCCACGGCTGCGGCGGACCCGCGTCGCGTCAGCGAAGCCGGGCGGCGGGACCAACAATAACCCGAATCGGCTCGGGCGGGCCGCCGGCCGGTCGGCGCCGGCGCCAAACGCTGCCGCGCTACGGCGCGGCCCCCAGCCTGCCGCGCGCGGACTCCAGCAGTCCGACGGCGTCGACGGTCGTGCTGGCCTTCGCCAGGCCGATCGGCGGCATGCCGCTGTAGACGCACTCGTACTCGCCGGCGCGAACCCGGTAGGTCTCGTGCCAGATGCCGACGTCGCCCCGACTCCTGCCGACGCGGGCGTTGAAGGCGACCCAGGCCGGCCAGTGCGAGCGGTTGGGATCGCGCGCGTAGGCTTCCAGATGCTCGAACGACCGCCAGTACTGCACGATGACGCCAAGATTCGTGACGTGTCCGAGAAAGCCCGATTCGGGGTGCCGCTCGAGCTCCCGAATCATCCTGGGCATCGCCAGGAAGACCGGAAGCCACTTGTGGAGCTTCCACGGCTTGTTGACGCGCATCCCGATCAGGAACACCACGAAGTCCCCGTCGATCCGCGCCGTGACACGCCTGGCCGCCACTGTCGCCATGAGACCTCACTTCGCTGGGTGATTTCCTTTCTCCTAAGAAACTGCTCCGTTGAGGACCTCGCCGGTCGAAAGGTCGACAAGACCAAACCCGAGGTTTTCCGCGCGTTGACGGAGGCGGCGAACGACGCGGGTGCGGTGTTGAGCGTCGTACACGTCAGCGCCGGGGTCAGCGTACACGAAACCGTCTTTCAAGGTCCGGTAGACCAGGATCGCGAGTTTGCGGGCGGTCGCGGTAATCGCTTTGGCTTTGCCGACACGGTAGGCCAACCGACGATAGAACGCGCCGAGTGCCGTCTGCGTGCGTCCGAGATTCATGGCGCCGAGGCGAAGGATGGCGGCCGCGCGATTGGCCGACGGCTGCGTGCGACTGCTGAGGAGCCGTCCGCCGGAGATCTTGTTGTGCGGCGCGAGCGTCAGCCACGACGTAAAGTGCTTCTCGGTGGGCCACTTGCTCATGTCGGTCCCAATCTCCGAGAGGAGCCGGAGCGCGTTGTACGGACCGATGCCGTCGATCTGCGAGAGGTCGGCACCGGTCAGTTGATGCAAGGGTGTGCGCAGGTCGATGCGCGGCTCGTTCTTCTCTCGCGCGCGCGGCCGCCGGCGTGAGGGGGGCAATGGAGTCGTCGGGGCCGGGACGGTCGCGGTGAGCCGGGCAAGTTGCGCTTCGATCGCCGCATCGCACGCGGCAAGCTGGCGCTGGTACGTGTCGAAGAGTTCCAGATTCTGCTGCAGGACGAAAAGGTGTTCAGCACGGTAGTTGCCGGTGAGCGCCGCCTCGATCTCGGCCTCCGACGCGCGGCAGCGATAATCGCGATGCTGGGCGAGCTGCTGCGGATCGCGCTGACCGGCGATGATGTCGCGGAGGATCCGTAAGCCGGTCACCCCAGTGATGTCGCTCACGACCAACGGCAGCTGCACGTTCATCTGAATCAAGGCCTTCTGCATCCGCTGCACGAGGGCGCCCGCGCTCTCGATGAGCGTGGTCCGGTGGCGCAGATAGCCGCGCAGGGCGACGATCTGATCCGCCGGGCGGAAACTGCCACGCAGCAACCCCAGGATGTGCAGGTCGCGCAGCCACTCGCAGTCCGAGACATCACTCTTGCGCCCGGGGAGATTCTTCACGTGTCGCGCGTTCACGAGAATCACGTGAAAGCCGCGTGCGTCGAGTATCTCGAAGATCGGAATCCAGTAGACGCCCGTGGCCTCCATCGCGACGTGCGTGATGCGGCACGCCGTGAGCCAGTCGGCGAGCCGGTGCAGGTCGCCCGTGAAAGTGGCGAAGGACCGCACAGGTGTCGTATCCCGATCGGGCGGGACGGCGACGAAGTGTTCGGCCGACCCGCAATCGATGCCGGCGGCGTCGGGATGCAACCGCTCGAGGGCAGCGGGCGAGGTGCGAGGTTTGGACGAGGGACGACGGCGATTTCGCTTCATCGGAGGCTCCTGTAGACTGACGACTGCCTCCGGGAACAGGGATGCGGATGAGTGGCAATCTCCTAAACGGGATCACGCCGCGCGAACGGTGTGTCACCAATGACGATGCCGCGAATCCCCGGCCCACGCTAACCAACGGGCTGCAACGCACCAGTGGCGGGTCGGGCTCGGTTCCCGGAGGCCCGCCATTCTACGCACGCCGCACCGCCCGCAGTTTCTCGCCTGTCGAATCGCGATCACATCGCGTGGGCCGCTAACCATAGACAGCGCGACCCCGCGCGAGGTCCGGATTGAGAGCGTTGCGGTGGAGTGAGCGAGGCGAGCGATGGCGGGCGCGCCCGCCGTCTGCGGGGCCCGGCCGTCCAGCCGTGCCCCGCAGACCGCGCGACGCGCTCGGAAGGAGGACTACCGCTGCTGCCGGAGCGCGCGGAGGTCGGCTTCGCTGCGGACCGTCATCACGCCCATCTGGTTCGCGCGATAGATCGGCACCACGACGTGCACCTGACCGTTGCGCTCGAGGTGCGAGATGTGACGCGCCTCGGTGCCGTGCACCGGCAGGTCGAACATCGTGAAGCGGTTGGCCGACGGGTCGTACTTGAACAGCTGATCGGCCGTCCAGAGATTGCCCCACGCGTTGTGGCGGCCGTCGACCGTGATGTGGTACGCCTGCAGCGCCGGATTCGGCAGCTGGATGGTCCGCGTCTCCTTCGTCTTCGTGTTGATCCGGGTGATCGAGGCGTCCCACGAATTGCCCACCCAGAGCACGTCGGCGTTCTTGTCGGTCCCCATGCGGCGCGGCCCGACCGACCACGGAATCGGCACGCTGAAGCCGGCCTCGCCGAAGCCCTCGTAGAAGGCGCGGTCCTCGCGGAAGCGCTCCAACTCGCCGGCCACCGGCGGCAGCTTGATCTCGGAGACCTCGCCCGTCTTGGTGTTGGCGTGGCCGATGGTGTCGATGGCCATCTGCGCCCACCAGCCGTTGCCGTCGCGGTCGCCCGCGGCGCCGTAGGTGGCGACGGTCCCCTTCGGGCTGCTCGACGTCACCGACCGGTAGGCGGTGAACGTCTCCGTCGCCGGATCGAACCGGACGGCGCCCTCCGGCGCCGACGCCCAGATCTTGCCCTGGCCGTCGACATCGAGGGTGACGGCGCCGCCGACCGGCGTCATGTCCGCGGGCGTCTGGTAGATGGCGATCGTGCCCGTCGCGGGATCGAGCTTGCCGAGGCCGCGGCGGCCGGGGTTGATGTCGAACCAGAAGTTCCCCCGCGCGTCGCGCGTCAGCCCGTGCGCCGTCGCCGCCTCGCCGTTGCGTCCGTCTGCCTTGAAGTACGACACCTCGCCCGTCTTCGTGTCGACCTTGCCAATCGTGACGAGCCGGTTCGGGTTGTTGACGGTGTAATAGAGGTTTCCGTCGAGCCCCATCGCGGCGTCGTGCGGCAGCTCGGCGAGCTTCGACGGCTGCCCGAGCGCCCAGTCCATGCCGTCGTTGTCGTTGTACTTCACGCCCAGGCCCACGTCCGGATTGAGCGGCAGGTCGTAGATCTTCCACACCGCCCGCGCCGCTTCACCCGTCGGCCGCGCCCGCGCCGGGAACTTCATCGAGGTCTCGCTGGGTCCGCGCGCGCGCGCCAGGTACGCCGCCAGCTCCTTCTGGTTGCGGTCCATGATCTGGTTGACGCGCGCGTTCGGCCCCGGATACACGCCGCTGCCGGGGACGACCTTCATCAGGTCGATCACCTTGTTCCACCCCGCCTCGTCGAAGCGGAACTGCAGGATGTAGCCCGGCGGGTGGCACCCGGTGCAGTTGTTCATGAAGATCTTCTTCATCCGCGCGTCCGACGGCGTCCCCTCGGGGAGCGCCAGCGCCAGCATCTCGCTCGGCATCTGGCGGATGCGCCGCTCGGGGTCGGTGATCGCCTGCAGCACGAGGTCCTGTTTGCGCGCCGCCGCGAGGTCGACCGTGCTCTTCGCCGCCTCGAAGCCGAGCGCCTGCGCCCAGACGCGATACGTGCCGGCGGGGAGCGGCGGGAAGTAATAGGCGCCGGTCTGATCGGTATAGACGGTCGTCGTGATCGTCGAGCCCTCCTGCTTGGCGTAGACGGTCACGCCCTCGAGCTTCTGTCCCGATGACGAGGTGATCGTGCCCGAGAGCACTTGATCGGCCGCCTGGGTGCCCGCGATGAGCAGCAGGCTGGCCGCTCCCACCAGGAGCAGGGTTCGCAGCGTCGTCATAGCAGCTTCTCCTCTATCCTCAGCGGGCCGCGTCCGCGGCGGGCGCGGGCGGCGGCGGCGGAACCGTTCTCATGAACGCGATGATGGCGTCGATGTCGGCGCTCTGCAGCATGTACTTGAACCCCGGCATGCGCGGCGTGCCCTCCAGGACGATCGTGCGCACGAGGTCGTTGTTGCCGCCGGTCGTCCCCTTGTGCAGCACGGGCCCGAAGGTCCTGGCGTTGCGGGCGGGCGGCAGGTGGCACACGCCGCAGTTCTGCGACAGGAGCTGCCGGCCCAGCCGCTGCTGGTCCGTCAATCCGTCGGAGCCCTGCTGTGCGAGCGCGTCCGGCGCGCCGAGGGGCAGCAGGAACAGCAGTACCAGCGCGTACCGGGACATGCGGGTCCCTCCTGGGCCACCCATTCTGCGCCTTTTCGAACTATTTCTCCAGCCCGCGTATCGCGCCATGGTAAGTGTTACCGAGCGGGGCATCGTCGCGCCAGAAATTGGGTTACCCATGAAAGGACGACTTCATGGGAGCGACGGTGGGACCACAGGCGAGACGAGAGTAT
>Ga0194128_10006261_pt1 | contig 16112 bp, 13 predicted proteins | sample TA2KigCa65mmetaG_FD_148650 | JGI IMG/M metagenome (GOLD analysis project Ga0194128, IMG submission 148650) | Freshwater microbial communities from Lake Tanganyika, Tanzania - TA2015037 Kigoma Deep Cast 65m | ecosystem: Environmental > Aquatic > Freshwater > Lake | place: Tanzania: Lake...
CCTTGGCCAGAGTCTCGGCAGCCTCCAGGCATTTGCACAGGCTGGCCCCATACGTCAGTAGCGTGACATCACGTCCTGGACGGCAGATCCGCGCCTGGTCAATGTCCACTGCCCCGGCGTCTTCCGGTAACTCGCCTTCCATGTTGTAGAGCGTGGCGTGCTCAAAGATAAGCACCGGATCTGGATCGGCCAGGGCCGTCCAGAGCATGCCACGGGCATCTTCCAGCGTGGCAGGTGTCAGCACCTTCAGGCCAGGAATATGCGCGTACCAGCCTTCCAGGCTGTGCGAGTGCTGCGCCGCCAGCTGCCGCCCGCCACCGGTGGCCATGCGAATGACCAGCGGCACGTTAAACAGCCCACCCGACATGTGGAGATAGGTTGCCGCGTTATTGAGGATCTGATCCGCCGCCAACAAGCTAAAATTGACCGTCATAATCTCCACAATAGGGCGCATCCCGCCTAACGCCGCACCGATGCCCATCCCTACAAAGGCCGATTCCGAGAGCGGCGTATCCCGGATGCGCTCTGGACCAAACTCGGCCAGTAACCCCTTACTGACCGCAAAACACCCCCGTACTGCCCGACATCCTCCCCCATCAGAAAGACGCGTGGATCTTTGTAGAGCGCTTCCCGGATGGCGTCCCGTATAGCTTCACGATACGTCACTTTCCCCATCGTCTCCCTCCCCGTTCCTCGCCCCTCTCACTCTCGCCCCCTCTCCCCCTCTGCTTCACCTCTGCTCGGAATAGACAAAGCGCGTCAAGTCTTCGACAGCTTCCCAGGTGCCCGCCTCGGCAAACGCCACGGCAGTGTCGATGTCCGCCTCGACCTGATGTTCCAGCTCCGCCAGCGTCGTGTCGTCAAGCAGTCCCCAGTCGCGCAAACGCTGGGTAAACGTGAGAATGGGACAGCGTGGTCGCCAGGCATCTACTTCGGCTTTGTCGCGATAGAGTTCAGCATCGAACATGGAATGTGCGCGGAAGCGATACGTGCGGCATTCGAGAAAATACGGTCCTTGACCCGCCCGGATGGCGTGCGTGGCGCGTTGCGCAGCCGCTTCTACGGCGAGTACGTCCATGCCGTCCACCGCTTCCGCAGGCATGCCATAGCTCGCCGCCTTGTGCGTGATGTCGGTGACTGCCTCGGAGAAACGCAGGGCCGTTCCCATGGCATACAGGTTGTTCTCGCAGACAAACAAGACCGGCAAGTGCCAGAGCGTCGCGAGGTTCATAGACTCGTGAAATTCCCCTTCGGCCACGGCACCCTCACCAAAGAAACAGCAGGTTACATGAGGTTTGCCTTGCATGGCGTCCGCCAGGGCCAGGCCAGCAGCGACCGGCAAGGCGCCACCCACAATTGCATTCCCGCCGTAAAACCGCGTGGCAGCATCGAACAGGTGCATGGACCCCCCGCGGCCACGACTGCAGCCTTCCTGTTTCCCATACATCTCCGCCATAATGGCTGCGGCTGAGACACCGCGTGCGAGGGCTTGCCCATGCTCACGATACGTCGCGACCACTGCATCGTCGGGCGTCAAGGCCGCCATGATGCCGACTGCCACAGCTTCCTCGCCGTCATAGAGATGCATAAAACCGCGAATCTTTCCGGCGCTGTAGAGTTCTGCTGCCTTACTTTCCAGTTGCCGAATATGCAGCATCTGCCGTAAGAGCTGCAAGGCGTGCGCGCGCTCAAGAGGCGCTCGCATTGATGGGGTGTGGCTGTCCTGACTCATACACTGCTCTCCAGCGTTGAAATATCCCCTTCGGGCAAGCCGAGCTCACGCGCTTTGAGCAAACGCCGCATGATCTTGCCGCTACTGGTTTTGGGGAGGTTGTCCTGAAAGGTAATCTCCTTCGGGGCCACTGCCGAGCCCAGGCGCTTGCGGGCAAAGCCCAGCAGTTCCAGGCGTAACGCGTCGCTAGGCGGCACATGCGCTTTCAGCGTGACAAAGGCTTTGACGATCTCCCCAATGAGCGGTTCGGGCTTGCCAATCACCCCGGCTTCGGCCACTGCCGGGTGCTCCATGAGGGCGCTTTCGACCTCAAAGGGGCCGACCATATGCCCGGCGGTTTTGATAATGTCATCAGCACGTCCGACAAACCAGAAATAGCCATCAGCGTCGCGCCGTGCCAGGTCGCCCGTGAGATACCAGCCACTCACAAAGCACTTCTGGTACCGTTGCTCTTCATGCAGATAGCCGCGAAACATGGACGGCCAGCCAGGCTTGAGGGCCAGCTCCCCTTCGACCTCAGGTGCTCGCACGACTTCCACGTGCTGTTCGTCGACCCGCTGCACGATAGCCGCCTCGACACCGGGCAGTGGGCGCCCCATAGAGCCAGGCCGAATGGTCATGGCCGGGTAGTTAGCGATCATGATGCCGCCCGTTTCCGTCTGCCACCAGTTATCGTGAATCGGCAAACCCAGCGCCTCCTGCCCCCAGACCACCGCTTCTGGATTGAGGGGTTCACCCACACTGTGCACGGCCCGTAGATGCTGCAGGTCGTAGCGCGCTCGTGGGGTGCCTTCCAGGCGCATCAGGCGGCGAATAGCCGTTGGAGCCGTGTACCAGATGTTGACCCGTTGCTCTTGCAAGATGCGGTACCAACGCTCAGCATCAAAATCAGCCTCGTCAATAATGCTGGTGACCCCATGCACCAGTGGCGCGATGATGCCATAGGAAGTGCCGGTCACCCAGCCGGGATCTGCGGTACACCAGAACACGTCGTCTGGATGAAAATCCAACACGTATTTGCCAGTGACGTAGTGTGTAATGACGGCGTTGTGCACGTGGATGGCACCTTTGGGCATGCCAGTAGTGCCGCTGGTGAAGTGCAGGACGGCCATATCTTCGGGGTCTGTCGGTGGGATGCTGAACGTACTTGACGCTGCGGCCAGGCGCGGCGGTAGGGCGTAGACGCCAGCCTCGCCATCGGCCTCTGCATCGGTGAGCAAAATGTGCCGGAGATGTGGTAAGCGTGACCGGAGCGCGGCTATCTTTTGCGTATAGAGTTGCTGGGTGGTCACCAGAACAGTTGCATCACCCCGGCTGAGACGCTGATACACTGGCTCTGGGCCAAATGCAGCAAACAGCGGGCAAAAGACACTGCGGTTTTTGAGCGTGCCGAGTGCGGCGATGTACAGAGGCAAGATACGCCCGGCCATGAGAAAAACCCGCTCTCCCGCCCCAACGCCCAGTTCCCTGAGCACATTGGCAAAGCGATTGCTCTGGGCGTGCAGTTCCCCGTAGGTCAGGTCACAGCAACTCCCGTCCCGGCCTAACCAGCGGAGCGCCAGGTGCGCCTGGCGTGGCCCCTCGGCGTGGCGGACAACGGCTTCGTGCGCCATGTTGAGCCCTGCCCCTGCAGGGAGGCCAGCCAGCTCACGGCGTGCGGCCTCCCAGGAGAAGCGCGCGCAGGTGGTGTCATACTCCAGTAGATGGGGCGCTGTTGCCCAGGTAGACGTCGCTTTGGCAATTGGCTTCCATTCCATAACACTCCCTTTGTTTCCCTGGCCCTGGTGGATCTCCGGCGCCAAGGGGCGCCCAGGAACACTGGCTGTCCGTCATCGCCCATGCACGAGAACCTGCAATGCTATGGTGAAAAGCAAGAAACATGCCAGGAGGGATGCCTGTGGCGTGGGTGTGTGAGGTGAGGCATACTCCGTCAACCGCACAGCACGATGCCGCACGGCCTACCGTGTGACAACCATCTGGGACGACGCGGATCTTATGCCGATGGATACACCTGCATTTTGATGTGCGCCGCCCTGGACTGGCTGAGTGGTAGAAAGCCGTGCGAGACGATATCGTGCAACGGCATTTCTGCGGTGATGTGGCGTTGCTTCTGTACTCCACTCTCGGCCAGAATGGTGATCGCATCAGCAAAGTCCTGACGCTGATAAATCAACGAACCGATGATCTGCTTTTCGTGCATCAAAATGGTCCGATAATCTAACGCCACTTCCTCGTGAAAGACCCCCAGGACGACTATCTTTCCACCTTTGCAGGCCACCTCGACAGCGGTCCGCAGACTGCTTGGTGCCCCTGCCGCTTCCAGCACTACGTCAGCCCCGAGGCCCTCCGTACGCTCCAGTACGCGCGCTTGGAGGTGCGGATCATCGGGTTCCAGCACCAGCGTGGCGCCATAGGCATAGGCGAGTTCCTGGCGCGGGGCGTATTTCCCAATGGCGATAATCTGCTGCGCGCCACGGGCTTTGGCGACCAGGATCGCCAGCAAACCGATATTGCCAATCCCTACCACCACCGCACACTTGGGGGCCTGCACTCCGGCCAGGCTCCAGCCGTGTACGCTCACGGCCATGGGTTCTACCAGGGCAGCAACCTCAATGGACAGCGCTTCGGGGCGGGCGTGGGGCTGATAGGCAGGCACGCAGACATATTCGGCAAAGGCGCCGTTCGTCCCTGAACCTGTCAGACCGCGGCGCACAAAATCGACACAACGGTTGTGATAGCCCTGGCGGCAATACGGACAGGTACCACAGTACAGCGTCGGCTCGACCACGATCTGGGCGCCGAGCTGGAGTCCGGTCACGTCTGGCCCCAGGGCGGCAATTTCTCCACAAAATTCATGCCCCATAATAAAGCCCGGGGGCCAGGGGTGCGAACCATAGCGAAAGCGGTTCACGTCACTACCGCAAATACCAGCACGCTGCACTTTGACGAGCACCTCACCGGCCTGTGGGCTGGGGGTGGCCATGTCGATCAGCCGTACGTCCCGTGGTCCATAAAACATGGCTGCCTGCATCTTGCGTTCTCCTCTCGCCGAGCGCCCAATGTTCCTGCATGTAAAATTCCCAACGTATCATACCGACGCTCCAAGATGGCGACAAACCTTTTCTCTGGGCGGAGCCTGGGAGAGTCTCGACAAAGTACCCTGGAGGTTGTTATACTGCACGCCTGTATAGGTTGTTCCACCGCCAACAGGAGGTCGTATGCATCAGGAAACGCCCGACACGCCCGCAGACCTACCTGTCCACGAGGCACGTACTCTGGAAGCGGCGTTGACGATGGCCATCCAGTATGTTGTGGCCCGTCCGCGCACAGCGCACGAGGTCCGGCAGAAGCTCGGGCGCAGCGGGGTCACCGAAGCCGTGGCTACAGCAGTCATCGCGCAGCTCCGTGCCCGTGGTTTCCTGGATGACGCTGCGTATACCAGGGCCTATGTAACGTCACGCCTCACACATCGGGGTTACGGTCCACAGCGTCTGCGCCGTGAGTTGCAACAACGCGGAGTCGGGCGGCAGCTGGTTGAAGAGACGGTGGTCCAGAGCCTCGATACTGAGGACATCCTGGTCGCCGCACGGCAGCAGGCCGCCAAACGCTGGGGTCGCCTGACCCGGGAGGTTGACCTGGCTCGGCGTCGTCAAAAAGTGTACGACTTTCTCCGCCGCCGTGGCTTTACTGCCGCCATTGCCCAGCAAGTCCTCGCGGAAGTCGTTGCCGACCCCATGGCGTACTGAAGCATCCCTCTGGAGGACCCCATGCCTGTACCCAACGCTTCGCTGATACTTCACACGGCCTCTCAGCCTCCATTGACCCGTCGGCACCTTTTACGCGGTGCCGTGGCGCTAGCCGCGGCCAGTCTGGCAACCCCCATGCGGCCTCGGGGTGTCCAGGCCCAGGCACGCTTCACGGGCTATCCGTTTACGCTGGGGGTGGCCTCTGGTTGCCCCCTGCCAGATAGCGTGGTGTTGTGGACCCGTCTGGCGCCAGAGCCCCTTGCTGGGGGCGGCATAGAACCAGGGCGGGCTCTCGAAGTGCGCTGGGAAGTCGCGGCGGATGAGCATTTCACCACCCTGGTTCAGCAGGGGAAGGTGTGGGCTGCGCATGAGCTCGGACACAGCGTCCACGTGGAGGTTCAGGGTTTAGAGCCGGCCCGCTGGTATTGGTACCGCTTCCTGGTGGGGGAGGAAGTCAGCCCGGTAGGCCGCACGCGTACAGCGCCGGCCGTAGGTACTATGCCAGAGCGCCTGCGTTGGGCTTTGGCCTCGTGTCAGCATTATGAGCAGGGTTATTTTTCGGCCTATCGCCACATGGCTGAGGACGACATTGAGCTGGTGTTGTTCGTGGGTGATTATATCTATGAATCGGCTGGGCGTGAGCAGCTCGTACGCCGCCACGCCGGTCCTGAACCATATACGCTGGTGGAATACCGCAACCGTTATGCCCAATACCATACTGACCCCGATTTGCAGCGCATGCATGCCCTGGCACCATGGCTGGTGACCTGGGATGACCACGAAGTCGATAACGATTACGCCAATGACCAATCAGAGCATCTCGATCCGCAGTTCCTGAGCCGCCGTGCTGCCGCCTACCAGGCGTATTACGAGCATATGCCCCTGCGTCCCAGCGCCCGTCCGCGTGGACCACACCTGCGTCTGTATGAGCGCTATACTTTTGGTAATCTGTTGCAGGTCTATCTGCTCGACGCCCGCCAGTACCGCTCACCCCAAGCCTGTCCACGCCCTGGTATAGGGGGGAGTACGACGGTACAGGCGACGCAATGTCCTGACCTACGGGATCCAGCCCGCACCCTCCTGGGTAGTGAGCAGGAAGCCTGGCTCCTCGCAGGCTTGCGCGCCTCGCACACGCGCTGGAATGTGTTGGCGCAACAGACCCTGATGGCGCAGGTGGATCAGCACCCCGGCCCAGGGCAGTCGTTCTGGACGGACGGTTGGGATGGCTATCCAGTGGCCCGCAACCGGCTGCTGACAGCCATTGCGGATATCCGGCCGGCCAATCCTCTGGTGCTCGGTGGGGATGTCCATAGTTACTGGGTGTGCGATCTGAAACCTGACTTTGATAACCCGCAGTCGCCGGTCGTGGCCACAGAAGTCTGTGGCACTTCCATTACGTCTCAGGGACTGCCGCAAGAGCGTTTGGATGCCTGGCGGGCGGAGAATCCCCACGTCAAGTTTGCCCGGAGTGATACCCGAGGCTATGTGCAGCTTGACATCACTCCCGAGCGCTGTCTGGCGCATCTGCGAGGGCTTGACAGCGTGAAAAAGCGTAGCAGTACGGTCACGACCCTGGCGTCATATATGATCGACAATGGGCGGCCTGGGGCAACGCTCGCGTGACTGCGGGGCTGCCCCTGTCTTCAGGCCTGGACTTTGAAGCGCGAGATGCCGTCGTGCAACCCCTGGGCGGCGTTGGTCAACTGGGCAATGGCTTTGGCAGATTCATGCAGCGAGGCCGCGGTATGCTGGGCTGCATCGCTTAATTGCTGCATCGCTTCGCTGATCTGCTGTGCCCGTTGCGCTTGCGTCTGCATACCAGTGTTCACGGCATCGAAGCGCGGGGTCAGAGCCTGCACCTGGTCGATAATCTGGGCTAACTGGCCACCCACCGTCCGGACATCCTCGACGCCTTGTCGCACTGCCTGGGCAAACTGATCCATGCCCAGGACGCCAGCAGAGACCGCGGCGGTCATCTCCTTCACCATGTGTTCGATATCCAGCGTGGCTACCGCGGTCTGATCGGCGAGGCGTCGGATTTCGCGCGCTACGACGGCAAAGCCCCGGCCATATTCCCCGGCCCGCTCGGCTTCAATCGCCGCATTGAGGGACAGCAGATTAGTCTGATCGGCCACTTTGGTGATGGTCGTTACCACCGACGTAATGGTCGCCGCCCGTTCATTGATCACACCCAGCCGCATGGCAATGGTCCGGGTGGCGTCCTCCATGTGCCGCATGGTGGTTTCCATATGCGTCAGCTCGGTCTGGCCACTCGCGGCCGCTTTTGCCGTATCTTCCGACACCACGGTGACATCCCGCATGGTCCGCACCAGGGCTTGCGAGGTGGCGGCAATCTCTGCGGCGGTGGCGACCACATCCTGGGTGGCCAGGACCTGGGCGCTCATCATCGTCTCCAGTTGCTTGCCTGCATCGGCGAGTTGGATGGCCGACGAGGTGACCTGCAAGCCAGAGTGCTGCACCTGGCGTACAAGGTCGGACAGATGGGCAATCATGAGATTAAACTCGGTGGCGAGCATGCCCACCTCATCGCCTGACCGGTAGGCGATACGCTGATCGATTTCGCCGTTGGCGATCTGCTTGGCCACACCAACCATCGTGCGGACGCCTTGACTGATGCCTAGCGAAATCCACAGGGCAATGCCGAGTCCAACGAGCACGCTGCTGGCCAGAATAAACAATGTGAGCCGCCGAGCGGCAGCGTAACTGCGCTGGCTTTCATCCTTATCCCGATGCATCGCCCTGGCAGTGGTGGCGGCAATGGTATCCATGGCCGCCATCGCGGCCTCGAACGCCTGCTGGCCCTGCGTCCCCGAGAGGCGCTGTGCCACCGCATTGGAATTCTCCAGGGACAGAGCCCGCACCTGCTGATTATTGGCCAGCCATTCCTCATACGTACTCCGGAAGGCTTCCAGTTCACGCGTGTCCTTCGGCGTTGCCAGCCCCATAAAGGTGCGCAGCTTGTCTCGCAGGGCATTGTCCAGCGTCTGTGTTTCAACGGTATACTGCGCCATATCGTCGGTTGAGGTGGCCAGAATGGCATCTTTTTCCGCGCGCTGCAAGGCGATGAAGTCTTGCAGCATACGCGCGGTGAGGAGGGTACGTACGGCGGCCTGGTCCGCGGCGGTTACGGCAGTACTATGGGCCATATTGTTAAAGTCCGCCAGTTCTTTTAACGCTGCCTCGGCACGGTCATACGCTTCCTGTCCACGGCCAACCGAGAGTTCTCGGGCTGCCGCAAGATCCGCCGGAGTGTCTGCCAGCAGCGCCGTCGACGCGACTTCGGTGCTGAGATCCCGAAACACTTGGAAAGTGCGCTTAAACGTCGCCAGGAGGGCTTCTTCTTCCAGGGTGGCACCGAGGTCGAGTTGTTTGATGGCCTCCTCGATATTGCTCGTGGCGCGCTGACGCACCTCTTCGTGGGGTTTGCGGCGTTCCAGGGTTGTTTCCAGAATGATATTTTTTTCCACGCGCTGCATCCGCAGGAGATCTTGCACAATGTGTGCGCCAAGTAACACCCGACTGGCCGCAACGTCGGCCAGTCGGGTCAGGCGGCTGAGCTCTTGCTCATGGCGTCGTGTGATGACCTTGAGCATAATCTCCCCGCGCACTGACAGGGTGCGCCCCGTCCCCGCGGACAGCGCAAAGGCCCGCTGGTTCGTATTCCGCTGTCTGGACTCGCGTACCTGCGTCGCAATCTGCTTAAAGTCGTGGAAAGCGGTCTCGAAAGCGTTCACGTGGCTGGCATCTTCTTCTGAAACCATGGCTTTGAGCCTGGCAAGTTCTTGCGCCAGGGTATCTCCCATGGCGTCCATTTGCGCGGCGTACGTCGTCATGTCGACGTCGCTCGCGGCCAGAATCATATTCTTTTCATCCCGGTGCAGCGCCAGCATATATTGCTGAATGCGCGCTGCCAGGAGCTCCCGCCGGCTCGAAATCTCGACCAGATGACGCAAACGGTCGTTCAGCCGGCCCAGTTCCGATACACTGGTCAAGGCACTAAAAGAGACCAGGAGAATGACCAGCGCAAAGCCGCCGATCAGCTTGGCTTTCATCGTCATAGCGTCGCGGCTCCATCTGTCTTGTCGCCAGACATTACCGTAGCTTGGGCATGACTTCGCGGGCGAACAGCTCCATGGAGCGCATCACGTCCGCGTGGCGCATTTTGCCAAAACCCATATCGGCCCCAAAATACTGTACGTTATGGACCTCCTGCAGCCAGCGCAGGCGCTGCATAAGTTGCTCAGGAGTGCCAAAGTAGGCCGTGGTTTGTAGCTCGGTTTCGTAGGTAGGAATGGCCACTGTACGCGTCTGGCGCCAGTGCTCCAGGTCCCGGTAAATTTCGCTGCCACCGGTAAGTGTGCGGCGCAGGCTATTCAAATCGCGCACCCAGGTGACACTCGTACGCGGTACGTCGATCGCGTGTTTTTCGTCTTCGGCGACATGCGTTAGACGGAAGAACGGCATATCCTCGACGAGCGGTCGTTTGCCTGCTGCGGCACAGCGCTCAAAGTAGAGTGCGCGGATGCCCAGTACCTCTTCGTCAGGGGTGTTGGCACTCGTGAGTACCGGGAGATCACGCGCCACGGCCACATCGACGCTCGCTGGAGTCCGCGACACGGCCAGGTACATGGGGGGGTGGGGCCGTTGCACAGGCGTAGGGGTGATCGTCAAGTCGTCAACGCTGTAGTATTGGCCATGGTAGGTAAAGCCAGAAGTGCCCCACAGGCCCAGGATGATATCGACAATTTCTTGAAAGCGCTGTGTCCGTGAATCGTACTCCACGCGAAAATTATTGTATTCATAGACCACCTGGCCCCGCCCCACGCCAAAATCCAGCCGGCCATTGCTCAGCACGTCGAGCATGGCGGCTTCCTCGGCCATAAAAATAGGGTTGTGGAAGGTGAGTACACTCACCCCGGTGCCGATCCGGATCGTTTTGGTGCGAGCCGCCACGTAGGTAGCAAAAGGGATCGCCGACGGAATAATACCGAAGCGGGTAAAATGGTGTTCCGCTAGCCACACCGCATCAAAGCCCAGCTCCTCTGCATACTGGATCTGTTCCACAGCTTCCTGGTAAATGCGTCCTTGATGCGAGGTTTCGGCTTCCGGCCAGGAGGGAAGAATAAAAATGCCAAATTTCATGGAATGTGTGCTCCTTTCGTCGTCGCGTCGGCACCGGCGATCAGCTGGCGGGCAATGGGCTCTTCCTCTACTCTCCGGGGGATTGTACACGCCCTCGGCGCAGAGAGCCAGCCAGAGAACCCACCGTGCGGCATGTTGCATGGCCTACCATTTTCTTTCACAACCATCTGGAGTATGATTGTCCGCTATGTCGGTTGTCTGCTTTTCCACCGTGCAAGGAGGCCTAAGGTGGACTGGATACCCCATCCAGACCTGAGTCACATGAGCGAGCAGGATTACGCCTGGCAGGTGATTCAGCATCTCACCGCCCAACTCGCCGTGCATCCTCAGGATCGTCTGGCGTATTTCTTACGCGGCAATGCCTACCTTGATCAACGTCACTTTACCCTTGCCTGTGACGACTACACCCACGCTATCGAACTCGCACCGCACGATCCTATTGCCTATAACAATCGAGGCATTGCGTACCGTGGTCTGGGCCAGCCAGAGCGCGCTATTGCAGACTACCGCGAGGCGCTTGCCCTGGATCTCTCCTACCGCGATGCCTATAACAACCTCGGGTTGGCGCTCTCGGATCTTGGACAATTTGAGGCGGCAGTCCAGGCATATGATCGGGCCATTGCGCTGGATGCTGGGGATTGGCACGCCTATAACAACCGGGGCCTGGCCCTCTGGGCCCTTGGCCGTCAGGATGAGGCGAGACGTGATTATGCCAGAGTCAAAACGCTCCTGGAAGAGACGGAGCGCGGCACCTGAGAGGGATACGTACCTGGCGCATGCCCACGGAGGACACAGTGGCAGGGCAGTTTCTGTGTGAAATCTGTTTTGATGTGTTGACCAATCATAGTACGGCCGTGTGGGACGGGCTCGACACGGCTGTGTGCGAGGACTGCCTGGCACCGCCGGAGCATCACCCCTGCTGGCAAGAACTGGGGAGTGCATTCAGTGTGGCTGAACTCCGTCCTGATGCCCAGGGCGATGGCTATCTGGTCCGCCTCCGGAATGGGCGGACCATTCGCTTTCGCTGGGATGGGCCACTTCCTTCACGCCGTACTCAATAGCCGCGCTACGAGGCAGGCTCTCATCGTTCATGCTGGAGTGAAAGGACATGACCATGCGCCAGCAGCGCAATGTGCTCTTCATTGTCGTGGACCAGTGGCGAGGCGATACCCTGGGCGTGCTGGATCATCCCTGCATTCGCACGCCCCATCTGGATGCCCTCTGTGCCGATGGCGTGACGTTCCGGCGTCATTACACCCAGGCTGCTCCTTGCGGTCCAGGTCGGGCTTCGCTGCTCACCGGTCTGTACATGATGAATCACCGGGTGGTGCAAAATTCGGTCCCCATGGACAGTCGTCACACCAATCTGGCGTTGGAAATGCGCAAACATAGCTACGAACCTGCCCTCGTCGGCTATACAACTACCACACCTGACCCTCGGGAGACGTCACCACGCGATCCGCGCTTTCGGATTCTCGGTAGCCTGATGCAGGGCTGGTTCGCCGTAGGGAATTGGGAACCCGAAAAAATCCCCTATTTCAATTGGCTGCGCAGCAAAGGGTATGCGGTACCCGCGGTGCCTGAAGATATCTGGTTGCCGCAGGAGAACAGCTATACTGGCGCCACGACCTCGGCCTCGCGTATTCCCCAGGAACTTTCTGATACCTCGTGGTCTACGGAGTGCGCTCTGTCATACCTCTCAGGTATGCATGAGCGCTCGTGGTTTTTACACCTTGGCTATTACCGGCCACATCCACCGTTTATCGCCCCGGCACCTTACAACACGTGTTACGATCCGGCTGAGGTGCCAGCCCCGCAGCGCGCTGCCTCACCGGAGCTGGAGGGGCAACAGCACCCGCTTTTACAGTATTACCTGCAGTCCGTGAAACAATCGCAGTTCTTCCAGGATGGTGAGGGGCTCGGCAGTGCGATGTCGGAAGCGGCAGTGCGGCGCCTGCGTACGGCGTATTACGGTATGATCAGCGAGGTCGATGCCCATGTGGGACGGGTGCTGGGCTATCTGAAAGACACTGGCCAGTATGACAACACCCTCATCGTCTTCACCTGTGATCACGGTGAGCAATTGGGTGACCATTACTTACTGGGGAAGATTGGCTATTTTGACGCGAGTTTCCAGATTCCGCTCATCATCCGCGATCCTTCGGCTGCAGCAGCAGGCAGTCGTGGACGTATTGTCGAGCAGTTCACGGAAACCATCGATGTGATGCCCACGGTACTCTCCTGGGTAGGCGCCGAGGTACCACGTGCCTGTGATGGCCGATCGCTCTTGCCCTTCTTACATGGCGAAACCCCGTCAGACTGGCGTACGGAAGTACACTACGAGTTTGATTTCCGGACCTCGTTCCGCGGCATACATAACAATGTTTTTGGTTTGCACGTGGATCAATGCGGACTCGCGGTCGTGCAGGACACCCGTTACAAGTACGTACACTTTGATGCCTTGCCACCGCTGTTCTTTGATCTCCAGGCCGACCCCGGACAGTTTCGCAATCTGGCGCATGATCCGGCGTACGCACCACGGGTGCTGGAGTATGCCCAGAAAATGTTGACCTGGCGTCTGCACTATGCCGACCGCACCCTCACGGGATACAGCTCCTCACCCGAGGGCCTGGTGGATCGGCATCGGGGCGTGGCCACGCTGGTCGCCAGTGCATAGTGAGAGGAGCTGCACACATGGTCAGTCTGCACACTCTGACGACCCCGTTGAGCCAGTCGACTCTGACAGCCCTGCAAGCGGATCCACGCTAACCCCTGGACAGCCTGCAGGGTAATATCCTGCGGGCTCATAGTCGTGACCATGCGGTCCATCTTTTACTGCGTTTTACTGGCCAACCGCAGGCCGTCCAGCAGTGGAGAGCTGACCTGGCGACCCACCTTACGTCAGCTCAGCAACAGCTCAGCCAGCGCCGCCCACAACGGGGGGTGTTCATGGGCTTTCTGTTGTCTGCTCAGGGCTATGCCTATCTCACGCCGACGTTCCCTCGACGCAACCCTGGATTTGCCGACGCGGCATTTCTGGCCGGCATGCGCACGGCGCAACAGCGCCTCAACGATCCACCAGTCGGCTCCTGGGAGGCGGCTATCAGCAGCCCATCCATGCCATGATGCTCCTGGCGCACGACAGCCTCTCCGCCTTGCAGGCAGCCGAACAGGCGTTTCGTACGGGGGTGCGAGGCTATGCTACGATCTGTCAGGTCGAGCGTGGCCTCACGCTGCGGAATGCTGCAGGTGGACATATTGAACATTTTGGCTATGTGGACGGGCTGAGTCAGCCGCTCTTTTTTACCAGTGATCTCCAGCGCTTACGGCGTCGAGATCGCAGTGCGCAGGGGTGGGATGCGGGCGCTGGTGCAGGACCCCTACGGACGGACAGGACAGGATAGCGGGAGTTATGTCGTTTTCCGCAAGCTTGAACAACGGGTCCGGGCTTTCAAAATGATGGAACGTCGGCTGGCGCAAGCCCTCAACCTGACGGGCGAGGACGCAGAACGCGCCGGAGCATTCATCGTGGGGCGGTTTGAGGATGGTACACCCGTGACGCTCCAAGCGACCGATGGCCGACCGACCAATGCTTTTACGTATGTGGATGATCCTGACGGTGGGAAATGTCCACTCCAGGCCCATGTCCGGAAAGTGACCCCGCGCCAGCCTGGGACCCCGCGCATTGTCCGGCGTGGTATTCCCTATGGTGCCCGTCCCCCACTCCCACCAGGTGAGCCTGATCTGGGCGCGTTTCCAGCCAATGGCGTGGGCCTACTGTTCATCTGCTATCAAGGGAGTATCACCAGGCAATTTGAGTATTTGCAGCGGGCATTGGCGAACAATCCGTAGTAATGTATCATCATCGTCAATGCAGAAAAAGTATGTCAAGGGAAACAGGGACAACTTTCTCATGCAGCGCTTCCGGAGCTCTTGTGCACGCGCCGAGTATGTCGCCCAGGATGTACGAGAGAGCCTGGGCTATCCATACGCAAGAAAGTGCCACAATCCCGCGGTGCTCTTGGCAAGTTCTCATACGAGACCATAGCATCACCACGCCCAACGTGCTACCATGCACTTACACATGTTCAAGCATGCTGACGCTATAACGAAGGAGACTACACATGGCACATACCACCTCGTACATTTATGCTGGTGCAGCCCACTGGACATCGGCAGGTGATACCAAGAATCCTGGTGGCCTGTTTCGCCGGGCCCTGGGAGACGATCACTGGCAGGGGCTGACCAATGGGCTCCCCGAGAGCTCGGAAGTCCGAGCCATTGCCATTCACCCCACCAATCCTCAGGTGCTCTACGCCGGGACGCAGCACGGACCGTACCGTAGCACGGACGGTGGTGACCATTGGGAAAAACTCGGTTTTCCAGATCTGGGGATGACCGTGTGGTCCATCCTGTTTCATCCTGCTAATCCGCAGATTATGTACCTGGGCACTGCTCCTGCGGCAGTGTATCGCAGTGATAATGGCGGTGATACGTGGCGGCGGCTCCCCAAAGCCCAGCAGCCAGAACGCGTGGAGATGGGCTTCGCCACGCGCCTCATCCGTATGACTGCCGATCCGAGCAACCCTGATGAGATTTACGCCGGGGTGGAAGTCGGTGGGCTGATGCGCAGTCTCGATGGCGGTGAAACCTGGACCGACTGCAGCGCCCATCTGGTCGAACTGGCGGGCCGGCCGCATTTGAAGAGCAAGATTGGTAGTGACACAGAAACCGAAGGCATGCTGGACACCCATGCCCTCACCATGAGCGCAGCCCAGCCGGGTACTGTGTTCCTGGCCGTACGGATGGGCCTGTTCCGCAGTACGGATCATGGTATGAACTGGGAAGACATGGAAGTGGGCCGTTATTCCCCGCTGACCTATGCCCGTGACGTGCAGGTTTCCCCGCAGAATCCCCAGGTCATGTATGCCTGCCTGAGCCCTGCTGCCCGCAGTCGTGATGGTGCCCTGTATCGCAGCCAGGATCTTGGGAAAAGCTGGCAACGCTTTGACCACGGTGTGCAGGCACACAGCACGATGATGTCCGTGGGACTGCATCAGCGCGATCCCAATCAGGTGTTCTGTGCCACCCGTAGTGGCGAGGTGTTTGGCACCCAGGACGGCGGAGCGACCTGGCAAGAATATCCGCTGCCAGAGAATATCCAGGATGTCTATACGGTGGCCTGTGCATAGCACGTGCGTTGCATGGTAAACCTGCTGCTCTGGTCCCTTCTCCCTCTGGGAGAGGGCCAGGGTGAGGGTTCATGGCCTGCGAGCAGGCCATAGTGCCCTCTCAACACCTCGTCATGTCTCCTCGACAATACCAGCAAAGAGGTCCTCTTCAGGCACGACTGTCGGCACGATACTCTGCGCGAGAATAAAATCTTCGTAGGGATACGTGACACGTGCCACTTCCGGCGGTAGACCAAACCAGTATTTCGAGCTTGGATCAATCTGTGTCGCATGCGCGCG
>Ga0194128_10006269_pt1 | contig 16101 bp, 12 predicted proteins | sample TA2KigCa65mmetaG_FD_148650 | JGI IMG/M metagenome (GOLD analysis project Ga0194128, IMG submission 148650) | Freshwater microbial communities from Lake Tanganyika, Tanzania - TA2015037 Kigoma Deep Cast 65m | ecosystem: Environmental > Aquatic > Freshwater > Lake | place: Tanzania: Lake...
CCTTTCAAGTCCCACGAAAAAAACACTGATGTTTGTGATTCTTCGGAAGAGAAGCAACGCAAACATCAGCGTTTTGCTGACCATCCTGTTATCGGGACCATGGATGGTTATGGCTCTCTCCCCAGAAAGTTTGAATGTTCACTTTACGCACTTTATCCTATCATTTTTTGACCATTTTGTCAAGAGGTTTTGACACTATTTTGGCTAATATCAGTACATTTCGCTGGAGGGCTACCACATAAAAACACCAGTTCTCTGGTGTGTTCAGGGAGCCTTGATCAGAAAAAATCTATGAATCCTGATAGGCGTCAAATTCGTGTCGGATCAACTCGACGACATCAAAGACGGGAGTTTCGTAGGGATGGTTCTCCTTGAGTTCTTGCAGGAGATTCCCAAGGGCTTTTTTAGGAGCGACAACGGTGACGATGACCTCTTGTTCCTGATGCACGTTCCCGGCCTCCCCTTTTGTCGGACAAGCACCAGAACCGGGAATGGCACGGTAGCGACTCGTGCAGGTGAGGAGAGTGACCACATGGTCGTAGTTTCCAACGACACCGACCCCATCGGCGGAACGACGCGCAATGACCTCAAGAATACTTTGAAGCGGTTGATCAAAGTGACGTCCATCAATGGCGCGTGTCATGGCACTTATTGGAACGTAGATGAAAATTTTTACGTACGGTGTCTGCATACGCAAATCATAAAGGCAAAGAGCTGTTGTGGCAACTACGCTCGGCAACACCTGTTTGGATTTGGATGAGCATGGTGAGAACAAAAAACCCTCACGTTTGCGCAGAGCAAAAAGGGTTGGATGGGATGATCATGTGCCGGACGGACGTGAAACGCTCTGCGTCGCGTCGTCAAACGGATACAGGCGTTCCGCCAACGTCAGGAATTCCTCGGACAGATGTTTCACGCGCACAGTGGACGATCGCATCAGGGCGGCATGTTGTTTTGATCGGTCCACGAGAATCTTTTTTTCAAGCCAAGTCATGTGCATGAAGTGGGAGACATACGCGTGCAGGCCGTCATGAAATTCTGCGAAGTTCATCGGATACGCGGCGAGGTACGCCCGTAGAAACGCATGGGCAAGGCGGAAGCTGGATGCGTCCCACGCATGGTCAAAACAGGTGATGAACACGGAACGCGCCACTTCATATCCGCGCGGAGCAAGGCAGGTTTTATCCAAATCAAAGGTCGCAAGGATTTCTCCATCCGGTTTGAAAAAAACATTGTTGTGCGTGAAGTCGCCATGGATCAAGCTGTGGTTGATCAGGGAAATGTCCGACAAGTAGTCATGGTGGTCGCGCAGAAAGCGATCTTGGATTTGGACATTTTCAAAAGCCATCTCATCCACATCCTGTTTTGAAGCCAGGTGGGTATAGGCATACTCAAGGGCATGTTTTTCCGACAGGAACACATTTTTGTTCCAAAGGGCGATGGGTTGGATGTCAGCGGGTGGGCAGTCCATCCCCACACGATGGATGGCGGCTAACAGGCCTCCCAGTTTTTGGACGTCTCTCTCTGTCAGTTCCTCCCCGCGTTTTTTTATGCCTGCCACGAACGGGAACACGCTCCACCAGGACTCATCCAGAAAAAAACAATCATCACCTTGGGCGTTCCGGATCGGGGTAATGATGGGGATCCCGCCGCGGGAGAAGCATGCATAGGCGGCCATAATGTCATGGAGGCGGGACATGTCCGGCGTATGGTAACGCTTGAGAAAGTAGGTGTTGGTCCCGTCTGAACACAAAAAGTTTTCCGTGGTGAACCCTCCGCCGGTGGCACGAAAATCCGCAACCGAAGACAGCCCATAGAGCTCCTTGAGCATGTCGCATAGCTTTGCAAAGACGGAAAATGGGAGATTGCTCATAGGTGCAGACGAGCGACGGTTGACAGGTTTGCTTTTTCTTTTTAAGGTTTGAATATCGGCTAGGAGCCGAATACCCTTACGGTATCGCAGGGAAGCGGAGGTGTCTATTTGTCCACCCATTCTTTCGGAGGTCGCCATGGGGATGATCTTTCCCTGGGGGTTTATCCTCCGGGGTGGTACGCCCCGCGTGGACGACTTCCAAAGGGTGGCGCAAGACATCCTGGAAGTCGCCCAACGCGAGAAGGTCTTTAAAGCCGCCGCGTTCATGGGTTCGCTCGTGCGCGGCGACCTCCATCCGCGGAGCGACCTGGATCTGATCCTGGTCGCCCGTGATTCGGGGATCGATCGGGCGCGGATCCTTGAGCGCCAGTTCGTACGCATGGCGACCGAGCAGAACATCCCCCTGGATGTAAAGCTCTGGCTCTCCTCGGCTGCGCGGCACGGATTTCACCCCTACGGTCCGTCCTACCTGAGCACGTTCCCGATGGAAATGAGGCCGTTTGCCATCGGGAAGCCGCTGGGCGAGTGTTTCCGCATTCCCTGCACATCCGTGCAGGAAGAAATGCGAAGCAAGCTTGGGCACAAGCTGCACTCCACCCGTGTGCGCGCTCACTTTTTCTCCGCACGCCACGCCGCACATCCGGACTCGATTGATCGGTGGCTCGCCAGCAGCTGGGGGCGCATCGTTCGACCCATGCGGGTCTACGTCACGATCGGTCGCCGTCTGCTGTGGTGGCAAAACGGATCCCTTCCCGACGACGGGAGGGATTCCGTGACCGGGGCCTTCCTCGCGGAGCAGGCGTTCGCCCGGCTTCACGCGGGCTTTCGCAGTCTGATGGACTTGGATCGGAAATACGATTCGCTCCTCGATTGCGGGATCCGCCGGACCGAACCTCGCTGGAGGTACCTCCTGCGGGTGGCCGGTCTCCTCAAAGCGAACTTTGAGGTCAGCCTGCAACTGCTCAAAGACGCGCTTGACCTCACTGATCCTCGGTCGCAGTTCTGCGATTTGGAGGAAGCGAGCGTCGCCTAGCCCTGCACGCGCGGGGCCTTTTCAATTAACATCCTATCCTCTGTCAGACCCGTCTGTTCCTTCATGGACGCACACCAGCCTTGCTTGCCCACCGTTTCAGTCAAGCGTACAGGGATGGTCCGTCCATGCAACGAATAGGTGTTCGTTTTCAGAGAATTCAATGGAGTATGCGTTTGTTGGGAATTGAATCGTCGTGTGATGAGACCGCGCTTGCCCTGGTGGTGAAAGAGGGTGAGCGTTTTGAAATGGAGAAGAGTGTCCTCTCGTCGCAGGCCGCAATGCACGCCCGTTACGGAGGCGTCGTGCCAGAGGTCGCGGCGCGTGAACATGCCGAGCAGGTGTTTCCGCTGTTGGTTGAGTTGGGAGTGCCGTGCGACGGTTCGGGGATTGATGTCGTTGCCGTTACCGCCGGTCCTGGGCTCATTCCCGCTCTGCGCATTGGGGTTGAATTAGGGAAGAGTTTAGCATGGGCATGGGGCAAACCGCTTGTGGCGGTGAACCATTTGGAAGGGCATATCTATAGCGTGTGGATTTCTGCCCCTGCGGTTTTGCGCGAAGCCAAGGGTCCCCTGAAATCCTTTGACGTTCGGTCTGAAGGCCGGATTCCTCTGTTTCCTTCGCTTTGTCTGATCGTCTCGGGAGGGCATACCGAACTCGTACTCATGCGTGGGCACGGGCAGTACGAGCTCTTGGGACGCACGCGCGACGACGCGGCTGGCGAAGCGTTTGATAAGGTGGCGAAATTGCTCGGTTTGGGATATCCGGGCGGGCCGGAGATCGCGCGACTGGCGCAAGAGGGCGACGCGGAAGCCATTGCACTGCCGCGACCCATGCTGGAGAGTGGGGATTTGGATTTTAGTTTTTCCGGCCTCAAGACGGCGGTGAAAAGGGAACAGGCTGAAAGGGAACAACGGGCTGACCTAGCAGCTGGATTTCAACAGGCGGTTGTGGATGTGTTGGTGTCAAAGACGATGAAGGCCGTTGAGCAGTATCATCCGCGCTCGGTGATTCTCACCGGCGGGGTTTCGGCGAATCGGCTGTTGCGCGAGACACTTGCGCACGCGCTCAACGCGCGTGATGCACGCATCACCTTCCACGCGCCGGATCTTTCGCTCACCGGCGACAATGCCGTGATGATCGCGGCGGCAGGCGCCATGCGTTTTGAGGCGGGACAGATCTGCGATCCGTTGACGCTCTCTGCGGATGCGAATTGGGCACTCGTGCGATGATCAACACACCACGGCGAACAGGACTTCGTCGTTTTTTCTCAACACCTATGCAGACGGTTATCTCTTCATCTCCCGACCAGACCAAACAGATCGCCGCGAAGTTTGCCGCCACGCTCTCGGGCGGAGAAGTCGTCTTGCTTGAGGGCGATATGGGTTCGGGTAAAACCACCTTTGCGCAGGGTCTCGTAGAAGCGCTCTCCCGCGGAGAGGGGGCGCGCAGTCCAACCTTTACGCTCGTGAACATCTATCCGGTGTCCCAGGATCGAATCAAACAGGTGGTGCACGCGGATCTGTACCGTCTCAAAAGCGATCAGGAACTCGCCCCGCTCGCGCTGGAAGAATGGCTGGGTCGCAAAGATACGGTCGTTTTGGTAGAATGGCCGGAGATTGGCACGAGCGTGTTTCTGGATTGTTCGCCGATCCGTGTCCATCTGGATGCGACGAGCGAACAGGAACGCCTCCTCACGATTTCATCTTATGCCTGAATCCCAATTGAACGCGCTTAAGCGCGTGTGGAGTGAGCCGGTCAGGGATGCGGAAGGCCGTCGCGGGACGGAATTGATCTATCGCATTTATACCGCGCTTGATGACCATGCGGACATTGAAGAATTTTCCATCCATCCCGATGAACGGGATCAGGATGCGGAGCAGTCGCGAACTTTTTTTCGGTCTAAAAAAACAGGGAAGCGTCCAGACGCCGGCGAGGCGCTGGAGGCGATGCTCAATGTGGAAGCGGATCGCAGTATGTGGTTTGGCGCGTATACGTTCCGCACGACGCAATACGATGACATGAAAGGGGTGGATGCCGTGCTTGAGTGGGACGAGGGAGACCGGTTTGGCTTTGCTCCGCGTCTTGCCGTGGATTTTTCCGGTTCCACGAATGCAACACGCATCGCGGACAAAATGGGAAAAGTGGAGAATGGCGTGCGGGTGAAATATTTTCGGTCACAGGCAACGGACGAGATGGACCAAGAGATGACCCTTGATCGGCTTCCGATCGCCGTGCTTGGCGTAGACGCCGCGTTTGCCGAAGGCATGGGGCAGTACGCCCTGCTGTTCAAGCAGACGGTCGGCGGCGAGGAGCGGCTTCCCCCCAAGACCTTTGCAGAGTTCCCGATCCGTTTTCTCCTTCTGGAAGAAGCGGTCGCACAAGTAGACGATCAAGTGCAAGCCGAATCCAGACGCCTTTTTGATTATCTGACCCGGATGGATGGTTTGCCCGCATCGGTGCAGGAGGCGCTTGCCTGTTACCGATCTCTGACCTTACAACCGGTGAGGCCGTCTGTTGTCTCGGTCGCCACTTGTTTTGCGCCGGCCACGGAGGACTTCGCGCGTCTGGAAGAACAGATGAAGAATCGAACGCCTGCACGTTCCTACCGGCGGGGCGATGAGAAGCTCCCGCCTTCGCCCGTGGAAGTGCTTGGGCGTTGGCGTAACCTCGCGGCCGTCCGCGAGCTTTTAACGGAAAAAAAGCAGGAATTAGAAAACGCCGCGAGGGCGGCGCAGGTGCAGAGATGGCGCGAAGCGTCCAAGACGTACGAGCAACTCATGGCTTCGTAGGGAGTTGCTCCAGTTGTTTTCGCAGGGCTTCATGCTCCCGCTGATCCCGTTCGTCCAACGCTTTCATGAGCGCGCGGACGAGAGCGGAAGCTCCCCACAGAGGATCCGGAAGTTTCTCCGGAAGCGTTGGCTGGCGAACCGTACGCAAGTGCACCTCCTTTTCGATGCAGGGGCCACCCTAGAGGATTCTGGGGTGGATGTCAAGGGAACGCGCTCGCGCTAGGCGCCCTCGCCCGCGACGCGTAAGACCTCCTCGACCGAGGTCAGCCCGTCCAGCACCTTGAGCACGCCATCCTGTTGCATGGTGACCATGCCTTGTTGTTTGGCCAATTCCCGCATGTGGTATTCCGAAATCGTTTCCGACAGTGCCGCCTTGATTTCATCGTTCATGGTCAGGATTTCATAAATACCCATGCGTCCTTTATAACCGGTTTGGTTGCAGACTTCGCATCCCTTGCCTTTGTAAAATTTCCATTCCGTTTCCGCCGCCGCTTTCTCGCCGGATGCCTCCGGGATTTCCGAGACGGCTTTTTTAACAAACGCAAGTTCTTTCGCCGTGGGCTCAACGACTTCTTTGCACTTCTCACACACGTTGCGCACGAGCCGTTGGCCGATGATTGCGTTGAGCGCGGGGGCGATCAGGAACGGCTTGACGCCCATAGAAACCAACCGCGGCAGGGCGCCGGCGGCATCGTTGGTATGGAGTGTGGAGAGCATCAAATGTCCGGTGAGCGCCGCGTTGATCGCCACCTCCGCCGTTTCCAGGTCGCGCACTTCGCCCACCATCACGATATCGGGATCCTGGCGCAAGATAGAACGCAAACCGTTTGCGAACGTATAATTTTTTGACGCGGCCACTTGCGATTGGTTGATCCCGGCGAGTTTATACTCAATCGGATCTTCCAGCGTGACGATTTTGACGTCGGGTGTGTTGCGTTTGCGGAGGATCGCGTAGAGCGTTGTTGTTTTTCCAGAACCGGTCGGTCCGGTTGTCAGCACCATTCCGTGGGGCTTCTCAATTTCTTTCAGCAGTTTGGCTTTCGCAAGCGGCCGGTAGCCGAGTTGTTCAAAATCCACGTTGATGGCGCTTGGTTTCAAGATGCGCATGACGACCGATTCGCCCCAGGTGGTCGGGATCGTTGAGACGCGCACATCCGTATCTCCCTGTTTGAGGAAAATCGTGAAGCGGCCGTCCTGCGGGCGTTCGGTCACATTGATTTTGAGTCCACTGATGAGCTTGATGCGCGCGACGATTTTTTTCCACGCGTCGTGGGGGAGTGTGGCGACTTCTTGCAACACGCCGTCTATGCGGAACCTGACGGTGATTTTTTCCTGTTCGGCCTCCACATGCACGTCACTTGTGCCGAATTGGAGTGCGGCGGCCGTCACGATCGTCATCACATCGGTGATGTTGGCGCGTTTGAGGATCGTCTGGATATCCTGGTAGGTCTGCAGCTTGCCTTGGTACTCGGTGAGTTCCTCGTCCGTAACCTTTACGCCCTTCACGATTTGTTTGATTTTCGGGAGTGTTTCGTATGCTTTGAGCGCGACACGCAGACTTTCCTGCGACACCAAATACACCGCGCCATTGGCTTGGAGTCGTTCGGTGAGCTGGAACAGGAGTTCTGTCACTTCCGGCGCCGTTGGCTGGGCGCTCGCGAGCCGGATTTCGGTTCCCGTGAATAAAAAAGCAACCGTTTGGAGGGCGCGCGCTTGCTCTTCAGGGATTTGCCGAAGCGCCTCGGGGGAGATCGGGAACCCCTTGAGGTTCACATACGCAACGGAGAGTTTTCCTGCCTGTGTCTGCGCTTCCACTTCCTTCTCTTTGAGTCGCACCTCTTCCATTTTTTCGGTAAACGCCTGTTGGACCGTTGGCGTGGTGCTCGCTGGGACAGCGGACTTCGCACCACTGCGGTTCAACAGGTCTTCTATGCTGGGACTGGTATCGGACATAGGAACACCGTTAGCCGTTAAGGGGGATGGTCTTCTCGCTCATGGCGAACGGCTCTTGTAATTTATGCTTTTTCTCCTGCGGACGCAAACATCAACCTCCACAGTTTGGCAAACGGTTTTTTTCCGTGCAGGGGATGGACGGCGCGGGCGTAGAAGAGCCGCCAGGCACCGTACTGGAAAGTGACGGACGCGCCGCTAAAGGCGGCAAGCAGAACAACCATGATGAGGCCGGCGACGGCATTGGTGAGGAGGTACAGGGCCGTGGACCCCTTGGCGACAGAAGCGGTGTAGGCCAAGCCGTAGGGGAGCGAGAGTGCGCCCAGAAGTGCGATGAATAGCAAGGTCGCAAACAGGACAAGCAGGAACAGCAGGAGGCCGAACTCCGCGGCGGAGAGCCAGTGGCGGCGGAACAGCGAAAGGGCATGGGCGATCGCATGGCTTGCCCCCGCGTTTGCTTCCACGGCGTCAATGATCGCGAGCATGGTCAGGATATGAAGGACGATCGCGGCGGGGATATACAGCATTAACGACAGGAACGCGGCCGTGGCAGCGGATGGACCTTCAACCATGAACAGCACGAGCGGGAGGGTTGCGGCGATCAGCAGTGTCAGCGAAATGGCCTTGGCGATCAGGCCAATCGTGAGCACGCTCCAGAAATGCTGAAGGACATGCGCGCGCAGACGCCGGGGGTGCTGGCCTTTGCCTGCGCCCGTGCCGTGCACGAGCGCGGCCTGCGAGAGGACTCCGGCGGCAAGCAGAAAGAGGCAGACGAGGGTCACGAGGGTCAAGAGCACACCCACCCGGTTTGAGCCGATGCGCTGGAGATGCAGGATGAATTGTGAGGCGTACGCGTAGCCGATGAAAGAATGGTCAAACCATTGCGTGACAAGAGAACCAGTCGCGTGGATGCGGCGGACGCCGGTGATCGCAATATCCACGACCCCGCCCGTGGAGATCAGGCCCGCGAATAAACCAAAAACCCACAGCGGTTTGTGGCGCCAAGCGGTCTCCAGAGCCTCCAAGACCAAGCGACGGTAAACCGTAATGGGTGTTTGTTTCATATCCTCCTTCTCTTTTCACTTCTTGTGAGTCCGTTCTCTTCGCGTCACATACCTGTCAACGATGATGCATCCCCAATCTCCCTTAGGCATCCGTCTTCAAGGCGTTTACGATGCGAAGAGGGCCGCGAACTCTTCCTTTTCAATGGTTTCTTTCTCCAACAGCACTCCCGCGATTTTATCCAAATAGGCCTTCTCTTTTTGGATGATACCACGCGCCACTTCCATTGCGGAAGAGACGAATGATTTTACTTCGGCGTCAATCGCTTCGGCTGTTTTTTCCGAATAATTTTTTTGTTCATGGATTTCCCGTCCCAAAAAGACCAACTCTTGCGCCTCCCCAAATACCTGCGGGCCCAGGTTCTCGCTCATGCCGTAGCGGGTCACCAGTTCGCGCGCAAGGCGCGTGCATTTGCGCAGATCGTCGGACGCGCCGGTCGTCACATCGCCAAACGTTTCTTTTTCGGAAACAAATCCTCCCAGCATCACGGCCATGTCGTCCATGAATTCTGCGCGTTTGTGCAGACGCCGATCTTCGCTGGGCAGTTTGAGTGTGTAGCCGCCCGCACTGCCGCGGGAGATAATGGAAACCTTGTGGACCGGATCGGCGTTGGGGAGCATCCGGGCGACGAGCGCGTGTCCCGCTTCGTGGTAAGCCGTGACCTTTTTTTCCTCCGCGCTCATCACAAAACTCTTGCGCTCAGGTCCGAGCAACACTTTTTCAATAGAGTCCAACACGTCTTCTTGCGAAACGGAAGTCCGGTTGAAACGCGCGGCGCGAATCGCCGACTCGTTGAGCAGATTCATCAGATCGGCGCCAGAAAATCCGGGAGTGCGTTCTGCCACGCGCCGCAAGTTCACTTCCTCCATGAGTGGCTTTCCCTTCGCGTGGATGTTCAGGATCTCCTCGCGCTCATTGATATCTGGCAGATCAAGCACCACGCGGCGGTCAAACCGCCCGGGGCGTAAGAGCGCAGGATCCAGCACATCGGGACGGTTGGTTGCGGCCACAACAATCACCCCGATGTTGGGGTCAAAACCGTCCATCTCCACCAAAATCTGGTTGAGCGTTTGCTCGCGTTCATCGTGACTGCCGCCCAGTCCTGCGCCGCGCTGGCGTCCCACCGCATCAATTTCGTCAATGAACACGATACACGGCGCCGCCTTTTTGGCGCGGGTGAACAAATCGCGCACGCGGCTTGCACCCACCCCCACAAACATCTCCACAAACTCCGATCCGCTCATGTGGAAAAACGGCACGCCCGCCTCACCCGCGACCGCGCGCGCCATCAGCGTCTTTCCCGTGCCCGGGCGGCCCATCATCAACAGCCCTTTGGGAAGCTTTGCCCCCAGGTCGGCAAACTTCTTGGGGTTCTTCAAAAATTCCACCACCTCTTGCAGTTCCTCTTTGGCCTCTTTAGAGCCAGCCACGTCCGTAAAGGTCACTTTTTGTTTGGTATCCTTAATCTCGCGCGCGCCCGACATCCCAAAGGAGAGCGCCCGGTTGTTCGCCCCTTGCATCTGGCGAATCATGAAATAGAAGATGACGATGAGCAACAGAAGCGGCAAGACCGACGGAAGGATCACGCCAAGCAGGTACGAGCGGGTGGAACGGTCCTTGACGGTGATGTTGGCGTTTCTGATTTCCTCGGCATCGAGGCCGTACTGCGAGAGCAGTTCCTCCAGCGCAACCGAGACATCCTTGCGGGATTTTTGGATCGTGCCGTCTTTGAGCGTCACAGTGATTTCCGACCCCTCAATGTCCGTTTGGGACACGGATCCCTGTTCAACCTGCTGTGCGAGTTGGGCGATAGAGACCGTTTCGGGCTTCGCGGTGGAAAGCGACATGCTTGAAAACAACGCGCTCACGGCGAGCACCCCGATCAAGGCGATAATGATGTTTTTTGACAGCGGTTTCATAGCTCCTTCACGTCTTCTTTAAGAGGCTTCGCTCCCGCCAGAGGCAGGTGTGGCACCCGGCTCGCTTTGCAGGACCGGTGAGTTCATTTTTTTCCAGACGGTTTCATCCACCGCCTTGAGCGAGAGGCCCAGCCGATGCTCCTTGGGTTCTATGGAAACGATGCGGAAGGTGATCCGGTCGCCCTCTTTGGCGATTTCCGTGACATCCGCGACGGGTGTTTCCGACAGTTCGCTCACATGCGCGAGGCCATGGATTTCCGGGTCAAGCTCTACGAAAAATCCAAATGGGTTCACCTTTAACACCGTTCCTTCCACGAGGGCACCGACGGTGTACCGGCTCTCGACAGACGCCCAGGGGTCCTCAATGAGTTTTTTCATGGACAGAAAAATCTTGCTTCCTTCAATCCCGATGATTTCTGCCTTGACGCGCTGACCGACCGAAAGCAAATCGCGGGGATGGTCAATCCTCTGCCAAGCGATTTCGCTGATATGCACGAGGCCTTCGAGCGATTCAAACTTCACGAACGCGCCGAAGTCAGCAAGCGCCGTCACCTCGCCCTCAATAATATTACCCACGTTGAACTGGGAGATGACGCCCTTTTGTTCGTCCTCCCACACGGCCTTCTCCGAAACGATCAACTTTTCGTCTTGGTCGTTGACGTCAATGACGCGCACGGTCATCGTTCCGCCGATATAGGACTTGAGTTTCTCAAGGATTTTGTTTTTATCCCCGCCGATGACGCGCGGGTAATGCTCGGGCGAAAGCTGGGACACAGGCAAAAAGCCGGTGATGTGCTCAAGCCGGACGATGAGTCCCCCTTTGTTTGCTTCCAGGATTTTGGTTTCAACCGTCTGTCCGGTCGTGAACAGGCGGCGCAATTCTTCCCAAGCTTTCTTCTGGCCGGCGAAGCGGAAGGAGAGTTCCATCTCGCCGTTCTCGTTTTCCAGGTCAATGATGGTCGCTTGCACTTCTTCGCCCGGCACAAGGCTTGCATACTCCTTGTTTTCGGCGAACAACTCGCGTCCGCGCACGACGCCGGTGCGCACACCGTCAATATCCAGACGGATTTCCCGCCGGCCCGCGCCGATGACTTTGCCGGTGATGACATCGCCGACCGCGGGGAGATTAAGGTATCCCCCTTCCTCCAGGAGTCTTTGGAACTCCGAGAGATTCTGTGGTGTAGACATAGGTTTCAACCAGGCGGCTTTGGCAAACATGCGTGGCGGCCCGATCGGGCTAAGAATAAAAAGACCAGGCGAGTGTAGCGAAAACAGGTGGTTTGGTCAAGCGGAGGAAATGCGCTAAAATGGGGCTGTATGTTGGAAGAAAGACGACAAACACAGGCCGAAAGGCCCCGCACACCACGACCAGAGAAACCCAAGGAGCCGATCTGGCCGGAGGGGTTTCATGAAACGCAGGAGGTGCCGGAGGTAGAGATACCCATCGGCAAGAACTTTACGGACGAGCATGGCGACGCGCATACGGTGCTTGCTCTGCTAGGCAAAGGCGGCATGGCACGCGCGTACAAAGTGCGCGAGGAGCGCACCGGCCGCGAGATGGCCGTCAAGTTTATGAACGCCTACTCGCGCGGGACGCCGGCGCTCGTGAAACGGTTTGAACGCGAAATCAAGGTGCTCGGGGGATTGCAGAATCCGTTTATCCTGCACGCCTCTGATGTGATTCATACCAAGATCGATGGACAGGAGATGGTGGGCCTGGTGATGGAGTTTGTGGAGGGCCGCACGCTCGCGCAAGACATTGAAGAGCGTGGCGAGCTTGAGCCAACGCGCATTGCGAAGTTTGCCGCCCAACTTGCCGTGGCGCTGGAGAGTTTGCGCAAGGCCGGGGTCATCCATCGAGACATTAAGCCGGAGAATGTGCTGATTGAACGGCTCTCGACGAGCGAGGAGATCGTGAAGCTCGCTGATTTTGGCATCGTCGGATTTACGTCCGAAGAGCACGAGGGCACAGGGGCGTTCCGTGGAGACCCGGCTGAAAAGGAAACCGTAGAGGGGCACCTGACCAGGGTCGACAGGATGCTGGGATCTCCGCACTTCATGTCGCCTGAAGCGGTGAGCGGCTTCCCGCAGGACCATCGGAGCGATTTGTATTCGTTTGGCGTCTTGCTCTATGACATGGCGGCCGGGGATGTGCCGTTTCACGGAAGGGATCCTCGGGATGTGATGCTCAAACATATCACGGGCGAGGTCCCTGTGTTTGAGGAATACGGAATTCGCGATGTGCCCGATTGGCTTGAGGCGATCATTCGAAAACTTCTGGAGAAAAATCCCAGTGACCGGTACCAGACGGCTGGGGAAGTGTTTGCGGCTCTAAAGGAAGGCGTCAGAAAAGAGTACCCGGAGTTCTTAAACGAGATTCCTTTTTCCTGGGACGTTGCTTGACAAGCGGTCTCTTTTTTCCAACGCCTGACGCTTGCCGATGTCGGCGCATTTTGATAAGATTTTGCCGCTATGCAAATTTCCTGGCTTGGCCTTTCCGCCTTTGAGATCACGATGAAGAACCCGCAAGGGGAGGTTGTCCTTGTGACCGATCCTTACGACAACCAGACGGGACTGCGGTTTCCCAAAACGCTTGAAGGGCATATCGTTTTGGTCTCCCATGACGAACCGGATGCCCATGCGGTGAGCGCCGTTTCTGGTCATCCCTTTGTGATTGATACACCCGGCGAATTTGAGGTGCGCGGGGTGTTTGTGTTTGGGGTGGGCGCGCCGCTCAAGCGCGGGAACGGCAATGTGCTGTATCGGATTGAGGCGGAAGGGATCTCGCTTGCGCATCTGGGCGCGTTGGACCGCGAACTCACGGACGAGGAACTCAAGCGGCTCTCCAACATTGACATCCTGATGGTACCGGTCGGGGGCGCGGGCGTGCTCGCACCTTCGCGTGCCGCCGAAGTGATCGCGCAAGTGGAACCGCGCGTGGTGATCCCCATGACACATTTTCTCCCAAATTTGAAAACCACATACGAAACGCTCGCGGCCTTCTGTAAAGAGATGGGGGCGCAGAAGTGCCAGGAGATGAATAAGTACAAAGTGAGCCGGAAAGATTTGCCCGAAGAAGAGATGCAGATTATTACGTTGACGAGATGATATGGCAGGAAAAAAGGAAAAAAGAGATGAAGGGGCAGGGCCTGCTCCCGAGACAACCGGCCATGTGATTGAACAAAGTCTGGTTGAGGAGATGCAGACGGCGTATTTGGATTACGCCATGTCGGTCATTGTGGGGCGCGCCTTGCCGGATATTCGCGATGGGCTCAAACCCGTGCACCGTCGCATTTTATATTCCATGTGGCAGACGGGTCTGCGCGCTGGCGCGAAGTTCAAAAAGTGCGCGACGGTCGTCGGGGATGTGCTCGGGAAATACCATCCCCACGGCGACAGCGCGGTATACGATTCGCTCGTGCGCATGGCGCAGGATTTTTCTTTGCGCTACCCCCTCGTGAAAGGGCAGGGTAATTTTGGCTGTTTTACAAAAGACGTGAAGGTTCGTTTGACGGACGGGCGCGATGTTGACTTTGGCACCTTGATAGAGGAAGACCGAGCTGGCAAGACGAATGAGACGTACACGGTGAATACCCATGGGTGCATTGCCGTCGCGCAGATTCGGAATCCGCGTCTGACGCGCAAAGACGCGGAGCTTGTGGAAGTGGTGTTGGATAACGGTGAGCGATTGCGTTGCACTCCTGACCACCGGTTCATGCTTCGCGACGGTTCCTATCTGGAAGCGGAACATCTCGCATCGGGACAGTCGCTCATGCCGCTGTACACAACGTTTTCAGAAAAAACGGATCGCCTCAACCCCGAGGGATGCCTGCTTGTGCTTGAGAACAAGACGGGTGAGTGGGTTCCAGCAGATCAGCTTGCGGACACCTTTCCTCTTGCACACGGTGTGTCCCGAACGTCGGCGGGGCGTGTCAGACACCAGAAGGATGTTCAGACGTTCAACACGGATCCAGACAACATACAGCGGGTGGCACGGGGCGGTCACTGGCAGATGCATGCCCAACAAGAGCTGAACAGAAACCATAAGGTCGTGAGCGTTGCACGTTTGTCCGAACGGGAAGACGTGTATGACTTGACCATTGATGGCACACACAATTTTTGTCTCGCTGCCGGTGTCTTTGTACACAACTCCATCGACGGGGATTCTGCGGCGGCGTATCGATACACCGAGGCGAAGCTTGAACAGGTGGCTGAGGAGCTTCTTTCGGATATTGAAAAAGAAACCGTGGACTTTTCGGCGAACTTTGACGGCACGCACAAGGAACCCAATGTCCTGCCCGCGAAACTGCCCAACTTGCTCGTGAACGGCACGGTTGGCATCGCGGTGGGCATGGCGTCCAACATTCCGCCGCATAATTTGTCCGAGGTGTGCGATGGCATTCTTGCGCTTATTGAGCATCGCGATATCAGCGCGGATGATCTTGCCGAACATATCAAAGGACCGGATTTTCCCACGGGCGGCATTATCTACAACGTCCGCGACATCAAGCAGGCATTCTCAACCGGCAAGGGCGGGGTGGTGGTGCGCGCGAAGACCGACATCGTGGAGAATAAAAAAGGCGACTTCCATATTATCGTTTCCGAGATTCCCTATCAGGTGAACAAAGCAAACCTGCTCATGAAAATCGCCCAGCTCGTGCGCGATAAGAAAGTGGAGGGGATCAAAGACCTGCGCGATGAATCCGCCAAGGGTGATATCCGCATTGTGATTGAACTCAAAAAAGACGCGTATCCCAAAAAGGTGCTCAACCGTTTGTACCAGACGACGCAACTGCAAGAGACCTTTCACTACAACATGCTCGCGCTGGTGGACGGCATCCAGCCGAAAATTTTGACGCTGAAGATGATCCTGGAAGAGTTCCTCAAGCACCGGCGCGAGGTGGTCAGGCGGCGCACGGAGTTTGACCTTGCGCGAGCGCGCGAGCGGGCGCATATTCTTGAGGGATTGAAGATCGCCATTTTGAAGATTGACCAGGTGATTGACACGATCAAGAAATCAAAAGATAAGGATGAGGCGCGAGTGAATTTGATCAAGAAGTTCAAGCTGTCCGAGATCCAGTCGGTGGCGATTTTGGAGATGCGCCTGCAACAGCTCGCGAACCTGGAACGGCTCAAAGTGGAGCAGGAACACAAAGAGAAGATGGAACTCATCAAGGAATTGGAATCCATTTTGGCGTCCGAGAAAAAGATGCTCGGCGTCATCGCCAAAGAAGTGCGCGATCTCAAAGACAAACACGGTGACGAACGACGCACGCAGATCATCAAGACCGGCATTAAGGAGTTTTCCATTGAAGATGTTGTGCCCGATACGGCAACGGTCGTCATGATCACGCGCGCGGGGTATATCAAGCGGGTGCCGCCCGATATGTTCAAGACGCAAAAGCGCGGCGGCAAGGGGGTCGCAGGGCTCACCACCAAGGAGGAAGATGCGGTGGAACAGGTATTCTCTACCAC
>Ga0194128_10006272_pt1 | contig 16093 bp, 14 predicted proteins | sample TA2KigCa65mmetaG_FD_148650 | JGI IMG/M metagenome (GOLD analysis project Ga0194128, IMG submission 148650) | Freshwater microbial communities from Lake Tanganyika, Tanzania - TA2015037 Kigoma Deep Cast 65m | ecosystem: Environmental > Aquatic > Freshwater > Lake | place: Tanzania: Lake...
GTCAGGCGCAAGCGGCGCGGGCTCTTGAGGGACTCGAAGAAAGCGCCGACCTCCCGCGTGTCAAGCCTTTCCTGGATCGGGAAGGCACTTTCTTCGCATCAGAATGAACTTTCCCACAAGCGGCGACCCCCTGATTCCCGACTTCCCAGCGCCTAACCAATGCGCGGCGCGGGCCAGCCTCAGGCAAAAATCCCATCCGAATCTTGGACACCATTCAGAAAGCAGCTTTCTCATGTTTCCCTCGCCCCGAGCGGCTCCATGCGCCAGCCATTCTTTCCGGGATCTGCTTGCCCATGCGCTTGCCAATTCTCTCAACTTCCGCCAATGACTTGTCATGCAAATCACTCGCCTTGTTTTCGGGGTCTTGTTTGCGCTCGCGTGTCGCTGGCACGTTCTTGCCGCCGAAGCCAAACAACCCATCTCGCACGAAGCGCTCTGGCGGCTAAAACAGGTCGGTGCGCCCGTGCCTTCGCCCGATGGCCACTGGGTCGTCGTGCCCGTGACCGAACCCGCCTACGACGACAAGGATGAAACCGCCGATCTCTGGATCGTCCCCGGCGATGCCACCGCGCCGCCGCGCCGGCTCACGACGGCGAAAGGCAGCGAGAGCAGCCCGGCCTGGAGTCCGGATAGCGCTCGTCTTGCTTTCAGCGCGAAACGGGAAGGCGACGAGGCGAGCCAAGTTTACGTCATCGAGCTGGCGGGCGGCGAGGCGCGGCGTCTCACTCAACTCGCGCTCGGAGCGCGCGCGCCGCAGTGGAGTCCGGACGGGAAGACCATTCTGCTTCAAGCCGCAGTCCACCGCGGCGCACCCGACGACGACGCCAACAAGAAAATCTCCGAGGATCGAAAGAAGGCAAAGTCAAAGGTCCGCATCTACGAACGTTTTCCGATCCGGCGCTGGGATCGATGGCTCGACGACACGCAGACGCATCTGTTCGTTGTTCCGGCGGATGGCTCGGCGCCTCCGCGCGATTTGCTCGCAGGCACACAGCTCGTTGAGGCGATTGGGTTCAGCGGCGCGTCGGGCGAAGGTTCACGCGACGATCTCCAACCAGTGTGGGCGCCCGACTCGCAATCGATCGTATTTACCGCCGCGACCAACCTCGACGCCGCCGCACACTCGAATCCGGTGCACCACCTCTACGAGGTTACCCTCACCGGTGGCGAGCCGCGTCAACTCACTCACGGCGAGATCAGCCATTCCAACGCGGCGTTCAGCCCCGATGGCCAGCGGCTGGCCTTCACCACGAGCAACGAGGGCCGCACGGTTTATTACGCGCTGAACCGCCTGGCTTCGGCCGCGTGGCCGTGGCATGGAAAGGTCGAACCCAGCGCGCCCGTCTTCGACCGATCCGTGTCGAGCTTTGAGTTTTCGCCGGACAGCCGGACGATCTATTTCAATGCCGAAGACGCCGGACGCGTTCGCATCTGGTCTGCGCCGGTGGCCGGAGGCGAAGCCCGGATCGTCGTCGATGCGCCGCAAGGTGTCTGGCTTTCCCTGCGCATTCCGGAAAAGGCCTTAACGCCTACCCTCTTTGGAAACTGGGAAGCCGCGCACAGTCCGGCGGAGGTTTACCGAGTCGATTTGGCAACCGGGCAAAGGAAGCGTCTCACGGTGTTCAACGTCGAGGAGTCGGCGTCGCTGGACTTGCCGCCGCTGCGCGAATTCTGGTTCACGAACAAGGTGGGCCGGCCGATCCACAATTTTCTCGCGCTCCCGCCGGCGTTCGACGAATCGAAGAAGTATCCGTTGCTGGTGCTGATCCACGGCGGGCACGCCAACATGTGGCGCGACTCGATCACGAAGCGCTGGAATTATCACTTGCTGGCCCAGCCCGGTTATGTGGTGCTCCTGACCGATTACGTCGGCTCCACCGGGTACGGCGAGAAATTCACCCTGGACATCCTCGGCGATCCGTTGCGCGGGCCGGCCGATGATCTCAACTCCGCGGCGGACGAGGCAATCCGGCGTTTCCCGTTTATCGATGGCGCGCGCCAGGCGGCGGCGGGAGCGAGCTACGGCGGGCATTTAGCCAACTGGCTCGAAGCCACCACCACGCGTTACAAATGCCTCATCAGCCACGCGGGCCTCGTGAGCCTTTATTCGCAATGGGCGACGAGCGACGTCATCTATCACCGCGAACTGATGATGGGCGGGCCGTTCTGGGAAAAACCCCAGGCCTGGCTCGATCAAAGCCCGTCCACTTACGCCAAGAATTTTCGGACGCCGATGCTCTTGACCGTGGGCGAAAACGATTATCGCGTGCCGCTGAACAACGTTCTGGAAATGTGGAGCCTGCTCCAGCGCCAGCGCGTGCCGAGCCGCCTCCTGGTCTGGCCGGATGAAAACCACTGGATTTTGAAAGGCGAGAACAGCCGTGTCTTTTACCAGGAAGTCCACGCCTGGCTGGCGAAGTGGCTCGGGCCTTAGAGCGTGTCCGAAAATTCCGCGGGGTCCTGTTTTCGCGCCAAAGGCCGGATGGCGAGGCGCAACGAAGGAGAATATCCTCCCTGGATCTTCGACTGAGGAGCAACGAAGCCAGGCGGCCTTTGGCGCGAAAACCCTCCGGGCGGCGGGTCTTTTGTCCGTGGTTTGCGTTGGCTCGGTCCTTACAGCCCGCGTTGGGGATGCTCGGACCTCGCCGCCTTGGCCACAGCCAAAATCCCTCGCCGCAGGACCCCGCGCAATTTTCGGACACGCTCTTAGCCTTTCCGCGATGATCAAGTGATCTCAACCATCCCGATTATGTTGACTTCGAACCTCCAAAGGAAAGTGGTTTCGTTCGCAGGATGCGATGAAAAGAAAGGTTCCTGAAAACAGGACCGCAGTCAGCACATCACTAGCGCTTTACGCTTCATACGATTCAGACGATCTTCTCAACTTCCGTGTACAGGAACACTACGCCTCCGCTGGCGTAATTGGGGACATCGGCCACAGCGGCCTGGCCCTCCGGAGAAAGCAGAATCGCTTCCATGGCCTCGCGGCTTTCCGCGCAGAGATCCGCCACGTAATAAAACGGCGACGGCTTGCCGTCGGGCGTGCCCAGGACTTTTCCAATGGTCCATTTCTTGAGACCTTTCATCTTCTTGGCCAGAGGAACGTGGATTTCGTGGTAGTACTTGTCGAAGGCGGCCGGGTCCTTGGGCTGACCGTACAAAACGAGTAATCGAACCATAATGTGTCTCCAGTGCTTCGAGGTTTGCTAGCCCCGACAATGCCAGAACGGCTGAGTCTGAGCAAGGCCACGGGCGTCAATGCTTTCCTCGGAATCCTCTTCCGTCCCTGACTTTGTTCGGCGGTCGAAAGAGCAATTTCACGGACGCGGTGGAACGCGTCCTTGCCGGTTTAGAGACCGAGTGCGCAGCCGTAGGGCGAGCCTGTCCTCAGCGAGCCGGTCTGGACGTACTGTGCAGACCGTGGGATTGACGACAGATCGACCGGAGAACCGTAGCGCAGATTTTCAATCGGCTCTATCGCCGATTTCCAATCGGCAGGGCGCCGGCAAGTCCCAGCGTGCTCGGACTGGGAGACGCCCCGCAGAATACAATTCTGCGATACGGCAGAGTGCAACTCTGCGCTACGAGCTTTGTCGTCCATCCGCGGACCAAACAGTATTTTCTCGCGGCACGGTCAGCGAGAGGGCGCGTGTCGCAATCGTCCAGATTCCTCGCGGGCCGCGGTTGATTCTATGCCCGCATTCGATCTATTGAACCGATTTAACGATTTAACCTTGTAACGCTGTAACGCTTCGGTTGAGTCCTTGTCGCGTCAGGCCGTTGTCCAGGATTGAAGCTCGCCGAGGTCTGGCGCATCCTGTGAGCCATGAACTCCAAGTATCGCCTTCTGTTGGTTTGCCTGTTGAGCCTGGCGCTCCACGTTCACGCCGCTGAAACGAACCGTTTCAACATCCTCTTCTGCTTCGCTGATGACTGGGGACGGTATGCGAGTTGTTACGCGCGGCTCGAGACTGCTCCCTCGCTGAACCAGGTCATCCGGACGCCGAACATCGATCGCGTCGCCAGGGAAGGTGTGATGTTTCGCAATGCGTTCGTGCCCGCCCCCTCTTGCACGCCGTGCCGCAGCGCGCTGCTCTCCGGCCGTTACTGGTGGAACACCGGGCGCGGCGCCATTCTGCAAGGCGCGGTCTGGGACGCCAGCATTCCCAGTTTCCCGCTCTTGCTGCGCGACGCCGGTTATCACATCGGCAAGAGCTACAAGGTTTGGAGCCCCGGCACGCCGGCGGATGCGCCGTTCGGCGGACAACAATTCGCCTACGAGAAGGCCGGGCGCGCGCCGAATAATTTTTCTGAGGAAGCCACGAGAATGATTCTGCAAGGGAAGAGCGTCGCCGAAGCCCGCGAAACAATTCTCGCGCAAGTGCGCGGCAACTTCGACGCGTTTTTGGCCGGGCGGAAAACCGGCCAGCCGTGGCTGTATTGGTTTGGCCCGACGACCACGCATCGCACCTGGATCAAAGGTTCCGGAAAGAAACTCTGGGGCCTCGATCCGGAGTCATTGCTTGGGAAGCTGCCGCAGGCCTTGCCGGACGTGCCGGAAGTGCGCGAGGACGTCGCGGATTACCTCGGAGAATGCCAGGCTTACGACGCCTACATCGGCGTCCTGCTCAAGCGCCTGGAGGAATCCGGCGAACTCGAACGCACGCTCATCGTCGTCAGCGGCGATCACGGCATGCCGGGCGTTCCTGATGGCAAATGCAATCTCTACGATCTCGGCACGGCCGTCGCGCTGATCGCTCGCTGGCCCGGAGCGCTGGGCGGGCGGATCGTCGATGATTTTGTCAACCTGCTGGATCTGGCGCCGACGTTTATGGAGGTCGGCGGAGCCAAAATCCCGGAAAGCGTGAACGGACGCAGCCTGATCCCGCAACTAAACTCCGCGAAGAACGAACAAATCGACCCCGCGCGGACCTATGTCGTGACGGGCCGCGAACGGCACGTCGGCGCGGCGCGGGAGGAGAACTTGCCGTATCCCATGCGCGCGCTTCGCACGAAAGATTTCCTCTACGTGCGCAACTTCGCGCCGGAGCGCTGGCCTATGGGCGCTCCCTACGCCGCAACCGAGACCAGCGCGCCGGCCGCGGCTGAATTGGAAACGAACACACGCGTCGCTTTTGCGGACATGGACGGCAGCCCGACCAAAGCGTGGCTCGTGGCTCATCGGCATGAGGCGCAGGGACGAACCTTTTACGAGCGGGCCTTCGGCAAACGTCCCGCGGAGGAGCTTTATGACCTTCGCAGGGATCCGCAGCAGACAAAGAACGTCGCTGGCGACAAGGCGTATCTCGCGGAGAAAAACGATCTGGCACGGCGCTTGATGAACGTTCTCACGGACACGCGCGACCCGCGCGTCACGGGCGATCGCATGAAGTTCGAGCGCCCGCCATTCACGGATCCGGAACCGAAATCAGCAAAGGCGAAAAACCGGCCTTGAGAAAATGCTCATCCGGTAGGGCGAGCCGGTCCCCAGCGAGCCGAGTCGGACGTGCTCCAAGCGCGTGGAGCGGCTCGCCGGGACGGACTCGCCCTACCGGATGCGAGGGCCGTGTGCATGGTTGGAAACCAAGGAAGCTTTCCAGGAAAGCCCGGATTTGCATGAATGACCGCGATGCAACTGACGACGTTCGATCGGGACGGGTTCGCGCGGCGCGTCCGCGAGCTCTCCGACGCGGGCGTTTTCATCGGCACGTCCTCCTGGAAATACGCGGGCTGGCGCGGGACGTTGTACGATGAGGCGCGCTACGTTTATCGCGGCAAATTGTCGGAAAGCCGCTTCGAACGCCTGTGCCTCGCTGAATACGCAGCAGTCTTCAAAACCGTCTCCGTCGATGCCGCCTACTACAAATTCCCCGACGAACGCTGGATGGGAGAGATGGTTTCCAAGGTGCCGCCGGATTTCTTGTTCGCGCTCAAGGTGACGGATGAAATCACCGCCCGTCGCTTTCCGAATCTGCCCCGGTTTGCTCAGCGCGCCGGAACAACGAATCCTCACTTCCTCAACTCGGACCTGTTCGCCTCCGCGTTTTTGCGGCCGTGCGCGCCGTTCCGCCAGAACATCGGCGTCCTCATGTTCGAGTTCTCGCATTTCCGCCCGGACGACTTCGAGCGCGGACGCGATTTCGCCGAGGCGCTCGATCGATTTCTCGGCCGGCTGCCGCGGGATTGGCGTTACGGCGTGGAAATTCGCAGCCGCAATTTTCTGCACACAGATTACTTTGCCGTGCTGGCGCGGCACAACGTCACCCACATCTACAACGGTTGGGAGCGAATGCCGCCGATCAGCGAACAACAGGCGTTGCCCGGCAGCGCCACGACACCCGATTTAACCGTGGCCCGCCTTCTCCTGAAGCCGGGGCGCAAATACGAGGATGCCGTCAAGGCCTTCAGCCCATACGACCGCCTCAAGGAACCGTATCCGGAGGCCCGCGCCGCCGCCGTCAATATGGTCCAGCAAACGCGGGCAAGCGGCGGCAAATCCAGAGCGTTCATCTACGTGAACAATCGACTGGAAGGAAACGCGCTCGAAACTATCGCGGCGATTCTTGACGCCGCGTGAGCTCCACGTAATCCACCCGCCCCACCGCGCCCTCGGCATCCACCGTTTCCAGCTTGGGCTTATCTGCGTTTATCCGCGTTCGTCCGCGGTTTAAGATAACCGTTTCAGTTCAACCGGACACGGGATCTTCATGCAGGTGCATTCGTCATTCGATTTCTCTCAGGTCCGGTTCGAACACGCCACGGGTCACTTGAAGTCCTTTCCGCCCCTGCGCACTGACGCCGGCTCGCGCGCACCGAGGTGACCACGCAGCCACGCGAGCAAGTTCGCCACGTCGGCAGGCGAAATGGACTCGGCGAACGACGGCATCAGCGACGTCGCCAGGCGACGCACGCCTTTGATGTCTTTGCGAAGCACGACGTGACTGACGCCGGACGGCGCAAGCAACGTCAGGCTGGTCGCGCCGTCGTCTTTGAGCAGGCCCACCAGCGCGCTTCCATCCTGGGTTTCGACCAGCGTGGTTTCGTAGCCCGGGCGGATGTTTTCGTTGGGCAAAAGCAGATGGCGCACGAGGGTCTCTTCGGCCACGCCTAATTCGCCGAGCAGATCGGGCCCCACCTGGAATCCCTCCTCGCCGATGCGGTGGCACTGAATGCAAGCCTGGCGAAAGATTTCGCGGCCTCGTTGGACGTCGCGCGGCCCAGTCAGCGCCGCGACGAACCTGCGAAACGCCGCGTCGCTCACTTCGAGAGCCGGCGGCAGAGCGCTCGACGGCGCGAGGTTGGCATCGTCAATCAGCGTGGCGATAAATGTCTCCTCCAGCGCGCGCGCTGCTGCGCGTACTTCGGCGGAAGCGCTGGCGGCCAGCGCTGCGAGCTTCTGGCGTGCGGCGGCATCCATCAGCGGTTTGCGCGGGGCGTTCTTGCGGCCTTTCGCGAGACCGCCCAGGACTGCGGCCTGGCGGTCTGAGGCGGCGGTTGCGATCAGGGAAAGCGCGCGGGCCAATTCGCTTTCCTCGCGTCGTGCCGCGATGGTTTGCGCGAGCGGTTCCAGGAATTTCAAGCCGGCCCCAGGCTCGCGAAGCAACTCGGCCAGCATTTCCAGGCCGCGTCCGTGCAGCGACGACAACAGCGCGGCGTCCATCCAGGGCACGTCGAGCCGGCCGCGAGCAAAACGGGCCAGCATCGCAAACGCCCGCGCATCGCGGGATTCCCCCAGGCTGAGAGCGAATTGGATGAGCACACGGGGATTTTGCTCGGCGGCCGCCGCGGCCAGCGCAGTCGCGAGCACGCTCCGGCCTTCCGCCTTGGCGAACCAGCGGTCAGCGAGTTGCAGCGAATGAACGCGGACGGAGGGCTCCGGATGCTTGAGGAATGGGCGCACGTCCGACGGAGTCAGCGCTCCCAATTGATCCAGCGTGCGCAAAGCCTCAATCCGTCGGCTCGCTCTGCCGTTCAGCGTGGCCGGCGAGTTGTTCTTGTCGGACAGCAATGTGCGCAGCCGCCGCGAGGAAGATTTTTCCCCGCGTTCGACAAGCAAGCGTTGCGCGGTTTGGCGCCGCCAGAACAGAGAGCCGGCCAGTTCATGCGTGAGCTCCGTGGCACGGAGCGCGCTCATGTTCGCGGCGGGAGCACGCGGCGCGTCCCGGTGAGTGAGGCGATAGATGCGGCCACGGTCGTGGCCGGCGTACAGGCCGTATTGCTGCTGGAGATGACGCGGGATGGCCGAGTAGTCCTCGATGATTTCGCGGTAGTAATCCACGACCCAGATCGCGCCGTCCGGGCCGTGCGCGAGATTCATCGGATGGCTCCAGGGATCGTGGGACGCCGCGAACTCCGACCGCTCATCGCCCGGCGCGCGGCGCAGTCTGAGGACGGAGCCGTCCGCCTCGATGGTCGCGCGATGGATGAGGTTTCCCGCCGGCTCGCAAACGAAGTATTGTCCGCGCAGGCCCGGCAGCGCCGAATCCTGATAGATGAGCGGGCTGCACGCCGAGGTGAACCAGCCGTCCGCCTCGCTCTCGGCCGGGCCGTAGCGGTCGCGATAGAATTTGAAGTAAGCCGGATCTTCCGCGCGCTTCCTCCGCCAAGGATGCGGCGGCGCGAGCGAGTAAGCGCGGCGGTCGCCGGTCGAGACTTCGATCGCCGGCATGGCCGCATCGGGATTGCGCGCGAGATAACGCCAGGGCAATGGAGCGACAAAAAGGCCGGGGACGGTCGTCGTCACCACGAAGCGGTCGCCGCTCTCCGTCATCGCAAAGCCGAAGGTGTGGGTGCCGCCGGTGACCGGCTCAATGGCGCGGCCATCGGCGCGGAGGCGGAAATCGGACTGCGGCAAAGTGACCGGTTGCACCAACTTCGGTCCCGTGATCTTCCCGCCGCTCCAACCGCGGCCGAAATAAATCCAGCCGTCGGCGCCCCACTGCGGCGCGTTGATGCCGCGTTCCAACGCGCCGGTGCGGAAGCCGGTGAACAGCGTCTCCCGCACTTCAGGCCGCCCGTCGTTGTCACGGTCGGCGAGAAAGACGATGTCCGGCGCGCAAGCCACGATGATGCCGCCGCGCGCCGGCACGATGCCGTAGGCGGGCGGAAGATTCGTGGCCCAGAGGTCCGCTTTGTCCATCCGCCCGTCGCCGTCGGAGTCGCGCAGCATTTTCACGACGCCAAACGTGCCGGCCAGCGCGGCGCGTTTGAATTTCTCGTCGGCCTGCACGCGGCGCACCTGCGTGTCGAGTTGGCCAGTCTTGTTCAACGCCTCGATATCGAGCTGGCCTTCGAGGTTGTAGCCGTGCAGTTCACAGACGAAGAGCCGTCCGCGTTCGTCCCAGCAGATGCCGGACGGCGACGCGATGAGCGGTTCGCTGGCCACGACCTCCATTTTGAACCCGTCTGGAAGCTTGAACGCCGCCGCGCTTTCTTCGGGTGAACGCGGTTTGGGCGCATCCGTGGGCGCGGGGATTTGCGCGTGCAGGGTGGAGGCAAGGAGAATGGCAAACAGCCGGAGGTGCATGCCCACGGAGTATGCTCAATGGCTAGGCTGAGGCAAGAAGCATGGTCTGCGGGCAGACGGTATCACCAGGGGGCGCTGGGCCGGCGGGATCGCCTCCGCTTCCGCGCCAGCCTCCTTCCGCTCTTTTCTCCGGCACGGATGCACTCTTAGAGCGTGTCCGAAAATTCCGCGGGGTCCTGTTTTCGCGCCAAAGGCCGGATGGCGAGGCGCGACGAAGGAGAATATCCTCCCTGGATCTTCGACTGAGGAGCAACGAAGCCAGGCGGCCTTTGGCGCGAAAACCCTCCGGGCGGCGGGTCTTTTGTCCGTGGCCTGCGTTGGCTCGGTCCTTACAGCCCGCGTTGGGGATGCTCAGACCTCGCCGCCTTGGCCACAGCCAAAATCCCTCGCCGCAGGACCCCGCGCAATTTTCGGACACGCTCTTAGAGCCTGTCTGAAAAATGGGTGGAACCGACAACTCGTAGATGCACCGGCGAGGGACTAGCCTCGCAAAACGGAATAGACAACGGCGACGAGCGTTTTGGGGAGGAAAGGTTTGCTGAGGAAGCCGTCGGGTTTGGCGGAGTAATACTGCATGATTTCCTCGCCGACGTTTCCGCTGTAGAGGATGGTTTTCAACTCCGGCTGGACGCGTTTGCAGCGCTCGATCAGCTCCATCCCATTGATCGGGCTCATGAGGAAATCCGTGAGGAGCAAGTCCGGTTTGGGTTCCTCACGGACAACTGATAGGCGGCTTCGGGATCGGTGAATAATCTCGGCCGGAATCCCTTCAGTTTCAGGATGACTTCCACGACTTCGCCGACCATGGATTCGTCATCCACGACGTAGATGAGAATCTCGCGGCCTGGCACTTCTTCAGCCGGCCCCGGCTCAGGCGCTGTGTTCTCACCGCTGGAGGACATACCGTTATCGGAGACAGAGCGCAATCTATACGCGCGACAAAACTTGGCAACGATTTATTGGGAAACTAAAAGCATGGGCGTGCAACGTCGGTGGCTCTGGCTCTTTCTGGCGATCGCGCTCGTCGATCTGGCCGCGATCTACTGGTGGTACCGTTCCCAGGGTGAGCGCCGTTACGATGGCTCCATCCAAAGCGCGGCGCGGCAGTACGGGGTCGATCCGACCTTGATCAAAGCGGTCGTGTGGCGGGAAAGCCGCTTCAACTCCGGGGCGCGCGGCAGCGCCGGCGAACTCGGACTCATGCAAATCCGATCCCTGGCCGCGAAAGAATGGGCGGAAGCAGAGCGTTTGTTGTTTTTTTCCCACGAACAACTGCTCGACCCCGACATGAACATCCGCGCCGGCGCGTGGTATCTGGGCAAACTTCTGAAACGTTACCGTCAGTCCGACGATCCCGAGCCGTATGCGCTGGCCGATTACAACGCGGGCCGGACGCATGTCTTGCGCTGGATGCGCGGGGCGGCCAAAACCAACAGCGCGGCGTTTCTGGCGGAAATGGATTTTCCCGGAACGCGCAGTTACATCCAGGCTGTCCGCGAACGGCGGGCGCTCTACCAGACCGCCTTCGCAACGAACCCGCCGCAACGCGGCAGTCGGTGAACACTTCCCATGAACCTGGTAGGGCTGCGTTGCCGCGCAGCCGGTCTTCGGTCGATACGGCGGCGCAGCAGCGCCGCCCTACCATCGACGGGTTCAAGGGCCGAGTGCATGGCACCGTGGCCATGGGAACTTCCCATGAACCGCTGGGTAGGGCGAGCCTGTCCCCAGCGAGCCGAGTCGGACGTGTTCCATGCACGTCGAGCGGCTCGCCGGGACGGACTCGCCCTACCTGTTCAATCCACCGTGAGTTCGCGCATTTGCGCTTCCAGTTTCTGCCGCAAATCAGCGCGCTCCGCGTCCGAAGCCTCGCGGGGCACCTGAACCGGGCGGCCCAGTGTCACGTCGCACTTCGCGAAAGGAAGCGGAATTTGAAATCGGTCCCAGCTCTTGAGGCAGATTTTCCGGCTTAGATGGTAAGTCACGGGCACGATGGGCAGGCCGGTCAACTGAGCCAGCGAAGTTATTCCATCTTGCACCAGGTAGCACGGGCCCCGCGGGCCGTCGGGAGTGATCGCCAGATCGTATCCGCGTTCGGCCCACGTCGTGAGTTCCAGGAGCGCCTGGGGTCCCCGCCGGCTGCTGGAACCTCGGACGGGCTGAACGTCGAAGAGTTCGAGAATGCGGGCGAGCAAACCGCCGTCTTTGCTGGCGCTGACCATCGCGGCCAAGGACCGGGGCGCATCCTTTCGGCAAATGAATTGGCGGTAGAGAATCAGCCCCAGCGCCAGACGATTGTGCCAGACGCAAAAGATCGCGGGGCCTTTGAAGCTGCCTTCCGTCACGCCGGAGCGATCCGCCACCCGGAAGCGAACCGTCCCAGCGATGAGTCGAATGAGCATGTAAATCGCCGCCGCCGCGAGCCGTCCATGCCACGCAACACCGTGCGGCACCACCACGCGCGAAGGTTTGGTTAAACGGTCCATGCAAAAGGGCGGTGCGCAAGATTACGATCAGGGGCAGGCCCTTCTTCCTCTCCCTGCGAGGAACGAGCGGGGAGAGGATCGAGGAGAGGGGAAAGCCCGTGAAGACGGACCTCATCTCCCCGACCCTCCCCTCCCTGTGAAGGGAGGAGAGGGAGAAATCCAGAGGTGGCTCCTGGTTCAAGCCGGGCGGGCATCACACGCTTTTCTTGAGGCTGGCGCGGACCAATTCCTCCACCCCGGCCTCCGGCCCCAGCAACACCAGCGTCGCGCGCACGGCATCGTGCGCTTCGACTTGTTTGTAGCCGAGCGCGATCAACGCCAGCACGGCGTCGTTGACTTTCTGGTCTTGCGGGGAAAGCGCGCGCCTGGCGCTGGTCGCTTCCCAGGCGCCGACCGCGCCGACCTTGTCCTTCAATTCTACAACGATGCGTTCGGCGGTCTTCTTGCCCACGCCCGAAATCTGCGAGAGCGCCTTGACATCGCCGTTGGCCACGGCGCCGCGGAACGCGGTGACGCTCATGCCGCTGAGGACGTTGAGGGCGATTTTCGGGCCGATGCCGCTCACCGTGTTGATGAGCATGCGAAACATCTCGCGCTCCTCTTCGGTCATGAATCCGTAGAGCACGTGCGCATCCTCGCGCACCGCCAGATGCGTCAGGATGCGCACTTCACGTCCAGGCGCGGGAAGCTTGTCGTAGGAGGATAATGGGATGAGCACGTCGTAGCCGACGCCGTTGACATCGACCGTCACTTGCGTCGGCAGAACGTCAACCAATTTGCCGTGTAAGAAGGCGATCATGGGGAAACATTTTCCGATTTGCGTTAGTGTTCGGTTCTAATCCACGAGATTGGCGACGGATCGACGCGGGGGGTAGCGCAGATTTTCAATCTGCTGTATCGCCGATTTACAATCGGCGGCGCGGCAAACAATTCCCTCGCTCTCGATTAAGCCGAAGCGCTGCAGAATGCAATTCTGCGATACGGCAGAGTGCAACTCTGCGCTACGAGATATTATCACCCGCCCCACGATCGTAATCTGTTCCTCGGATTCGTTGTGCATGTCAAATCCGCCGGGGCGTTGCGAGCGAATAACGCGAGCTTTGCTGCGCGTGGGCCAGCGCCAGAGCCAGCGCATCGGCTGCGTCCGCCTCTGGCGGGGCATCCAGGTGCAACATCCGTTGGACCATTTTGGCGACGGCCAGTTTCTGGGCGGCGCCGTAACCGACGATCGCTTGTTTCACTTTGCGCGGCGCGATTTCGTAGATTGCGACGCCGGCTTCAGCCACCGCCACGAGGCTCGCCCCACGCGCCTGGCCCATGGCCAAGGCGGTTTGCAGGTTTTGCGCGTAGAAAAGTCCTTCGATGACGCACGCCGCCGGGTGATGCTTTTTCAGGACTTCCCGCAATTCGTGAACGATCCGGACCAGACAGCGCGACGGCTCCCAGCCCGCCGGACAGCGAATCGTGCCAAAGGCCAGCGCGCGCGGATGCGGCCGGGCGGCTTGAATGATTCCGTAGCCCGTGCCGCGCAACGATGGATCGACGCCCAGGATGATCTCGTGATTCGCGGCGGGAGCGCGCAATTGAGTGCCGAGGACCGGGGCCGCGACTGCTTTCCGGCCGCCGCTCAGACGCTGCTTCATTTGCTCAAACTGCCGAGGCGAAATGCCCATGGGCCGGATAGTGCCAGAGTTTCGCCTGGAAATTCAAATGCCCAAATCAGCCCCGAGCCGTCGCAAGAAGTTGCTGATCTTCGGCAGGCAGTTAGAATATCCCTATTGAAACCGGCATCAACCATCGGGGCTGGAGACGTTCAGGGGGCATTGGAACAGGCCCTCAAGCATCAGAGGTCGGGGCAGTGGGGCCAGGCCTCTGAACTCTGCGATCAAGTGCTGGCGCGGGAACCCGAAAACTTCGAGGCGCTGCACCTGCGCGGTCTCTCCGCTTTGAATTCCAATGACGCTTCCGGAGCCGTTCGGTTCCTGGAGCGGGCGGCAGCGCTGAAGCCGAACAACCCGACCATCCTGCTCAACCTCGGAAACGCCCTGGCCGCTTCGGGCGACTTTCCCAAAGCGGTTTCGGTCTATCGAGAAGCTCTCGAAGTTGAACCTCAGGCTCCGGATACACTCTTCAATCTCGCCCTCGCCACGAACCAAATCGGAGACAGGACCGGCGCCATCGCGTGCCTGGAAAAGGCCCTCTCGTGCAAAGCGGATTTCCTTGAAGCGCACTTTCATCTCGGATGTTTGCTTTGGGAACAGAGGCGGGTTGAGGACGCCATCGCGGCGTATCGTCGCGCGCGCGATGGCGGGGCGAATTTCCGGGAGATGCATGCAAATCTGGGCGTGGCGTTGCAGGAGGCCGGAAGGTTCGAAGAGGCGGCCTCCGCTTATTGCCGCGCGCTCGAATTCAAATCCGACGTGGTTGAGGTTCGGCTCAATCTGGCTCTGGCTCACGAACAGAGCGGGCTGACCGCAGAAGCGATCCGCGAGTACGACGCCACCCTGCAGTCAGCTCCGAATCATTGGATGGCTCGCTGGGGCCGGACTTTTGCGCTCCCCATCGTTTATGAGGACGAGAAGGAAATCGACACTTGCGAAGCCCGCTGGTCCGAAGGCCTCGCTTGCCTGTTGCATGAAATCAAAAGCAAGCCGATGGCGGACGCCGACCAGGCCCTCGCTTTGCTTTCCTGGAAAACCAATTTCTACCTGCACTACCAGGGGCGGGATCACACGCGATTGCAGGGGCAGTACGGCGAACTGCTCTCTGCACTGGCCGCCATCGCCTGCCCCGGACTGACGAAACCCATTCCCAAACGCCGGCTCGGCGCGCAGGACAAGCTGCGCATCGCTTTCGTGAGTTCCCATTTCCGGCATCACACCATTCTCAAACTGTTCGAGGGGTGGCTCCGCGAGCTGGATCGCTCCCGATTTGAGGTTCACGCCGTCAGCCTCGTGGGGAACGTGGATTCGCGTGCGCCGGATGCCTCCTTGCATTGCCGGACTCACGATCTCGGCGCGTTACCCGTGAGGCGCCTGGTGGAATGGATGCAAGACGCGGCGTTCGACATCATCGTGTATCTGGACATCGGAATTCATTTCCGAACGCAACCTCTGGCCGCGTTGCGGCTGGCGCCGGTCCAGTGCGGCACGTGGGGCCATCCGGTGACCTCCGGTCTTTCCGCGATCGATTATTTTCTGAGCAGCGAATTGATGGAGCCTGAAAACGCGGCGGCGCACTACTCTGAAAAGTTGGTGCGGCTGCCGTCTCTTTCCATCTGCTACGCCCACCCCGAACTGCCTGCGGCGGACCGGCAGGTCCGCCCCACCGGCGGGCCGCTGAGTTATTTCTGCAGCCAGAGCCTCTTCAAACTGCTGCCGCAGTTCGATTCCGTTTATCCGCGGATCGCGGCAAAAGTGCGCGGAGCGAAGTTCTGGTTCATTGGGCATCATTCGGCCGCGGTCACCGAAAAGTTCCGGAACCGATTGCGGCGCGCCTTTGCCAAACTGAATTTGAACGCGGATGAGCACGTCGCCTTCTATCCCAGAATGTCGGAGGCCGAATTCTTTCAAGCGACGCAGCGGGCCGCGATCGTCCTGGACAGCATCTTGTGGTCGGGCGGGAACAGCAGTCTGGAAGCGCTGGCGTGTGACAAACCCATGGTCACGTTGCCGGGACCGATGCTGCGAGGACGGCACACTTACGCGATTCTGCGCCGCGCCGGACTGGATGAATTGATCGCTGGGGACGTGGACGAATACGTGGAGATCGCCGTCCGCTTAGGACGCGACGCAAACTGGCGGGCGATGCTCGGCGAGAAAATCCGCGCCCAAAAAATGGCGGTCTTCAATGACCTTGCGCCGGTCCGGGCGCTGGAGAATTTCGTTGCGACGGTAGGACAAACCGCTCACGGTGTGAGTGCGTCATCTGCCATCGGTTAACGCCAGGCTGGGCTGGCTAGTATATTGTTTGTATGAAGGGTGAACAATAGCTTGCGTCTTCCGCCGCCCTCTGGCAGTGTAGTTGGGCATGGCCAAAACGACTGCCCGTGCTGCCTTGGTCCTCTCTCCGGAGGAGCAACAAC
>Ga0194128_10006273_pt1 | contig 16086 bp, 8 predicted proteins | sample TA2KigCa65mmetaG_FD_148650 | JGI IMG/M metagenome (GOLD analysis project Ga0194128, IMG submission 148650) | Freshwater microbial communities from Lake Tanganyika, Tanzania - TA2015037 Kigoma Deep Cast 65m | ecosystem: Environmental > Aquatic > Freshwater > Lake | place: Tanzania: Lake...
GGATTACACAACAACGAAAGGAATAAGGTATGGGAGAGTATGCACAATTAGGAAAGACACAGATCAAGATCGGCACCTGCGAGCAGATGTATTACCTGCGAGCAGACCAGGTGCATCTGATCACGGCGGAGAGGAACAGCGTCGATCCGCAAAATAAAGACACGGCTGGGCGGATTCGGTTTCGGTTTCCGTTCCCGGACGAGGACGGAATGCAGCCGGGAGCATTCGCTAATCACAACCGGAGCCTGTTTGTTTACGGGCTGGAAGTCCCGGAAGACGTAGAGCACTACTCCTTGCAATTCACCCGGAATTACCCGGAGAGCAGCGGGATCTTGCTTTCAACTTCGTGTCCGTTCTCCAAGGAAGGGAAGGCGAGCGGTCTTGCGTTTACGCTGAACGGCTTTGCGGGTCATGTTGGGATCAACTCGCAGCGTCTCGTTGACGGTCAGTTGAAGCTGGTCTGTGCTTGCGGCGGGTGCGGTGCGCTTTGGAGAATGGAGACGGTCAAAGACTGTGAGCAATTGCTCGAAGCTCTAAAGTGTGACCCCCCGGATGCCAGGGCGAAGCTATTCGCTGAAGTCCGTCGGCGGATTGTCGCGGGTTACACGGAGCCGAACTACTGGACAACTTAACAACTAGCTCCCTGCGTTCAGCCGGACCTGGAGCCGGCTGACCGCGAGAAGCAACCAAAAAAGAACCATGAAAAACACAACAATATGACTACAGACAAGCACCATGACATCATTCTTGATGATCTGCCGAAGAAATTCGGCGGGTCAGACATCGACCTTTCCCCGCACTCTTTGGACGTGCGTGGAATTATGGTTTTGTGGAATAACCGCCGACAGGACAAGGCGGTTATCATCAATTCCACCACAAAGGCGCTTTCGCTGCGCAGCGGGCGCGTGTGCCCGCCGGGCGAATTGGTTTGGTTCGACGATCCAGACCCGCGCACCGAAATCGTCCTGACGATTGGGAACCAAACCGGGATCGTCGGGAATTACTACAATCAGAACGGACCGGAATACTGGTCCCTGTTCGCCGGTGGGTTCCCGTTCGAGTCAACTTGGTCCAAGACCCCAGAGACGTGCATCCACAAGGGATTGAGGCTTCTTGCCGAGTGGCAAGCCAAGGCGGATAAGATGGCGGAGCGCAAGGCAGCCCGCCAAGCTGCGGAGAAAGTTTTTGCCGAAGTGGCGGCAATGGAGCCGCTGCCCATCCTCACCCATACGGCGGAGGACATCTTCATCTGCGGACCAAACAGCCACAACCGCATCCCTGGCCACTATCAGGTTGGGGATCGTCACTTCAAATGGTGGGACAACGCCAGGTTGTGGCAGAACAAGGGGCGAAGAATCAAGGTGGCGGCGATGCTGCGGAAGCTCGCTCCTGAAGTCCGCCAACACCTGGAGTTCAGTTGTAAAATGGACGATTACCCTCCTGGGTTACGCTTCATGCTTCGCCTGCTCCCACTAGCAGAAGAGTGGCGGGACGAAGCATGGCTGCCCAAGGCCGACGCACCAAAACTGTCTTGGTACGATGGCGCGAAGCGGTCAGACGCAGCATGTTGGCTCGAACCGGTACCAGAAGGACCAAGGGAATTTCTGGTCAAATGGCTAGGCAAACAAATCACACTCCTATGAAACCGGGAGACAAAGTTTCGTTCACGCATCCCAAGGGTCATCAGGTCGTTGGAACCCTCGTGGCCATTGAAGACGGCTTCTACGTCATCGACGATGGGGTGACGCGTCCGATCCACCGGCTTGCCGCCCGGTTTGCCGCCATCTTCGATTTCCAGGTGATTGACTCGGATGAAACCAGTCACGCGGAATAACAACCAAACCAAAGCGAAAGGAACACAATGAAAACCATCCGTTTGAAAGCATGGGAGCAGGTTGACGGAAAAACCTGCCTGACCGCAGAAGCAAGGGATGCTGCGGGAATCCGCACTCCTGTTGTCTGCCACAGCTACAAGATGAAGGGATCGGACGGGATCGAGTTGGAAGTTATTAGAGTCCGCCCGCGGTTGTCCGATCCACAATCCGACATCGTCATTATTCCACCGGAGGCGCCGGCGTGGGCCGAACCCGCGATAACCTCCTACCTCACCGAAGCAACTCAGACCATGAACCAATGAAAAACACAGCACTGCAATGAAAGCGAAACTCACCGACGGAAGAATCGTGGAACTCCAACCGGACGACTGCAATCTTTCGGGCAATAGCACTACCGCCAGCAAATGAAAACCCTCTGGCGGAAATGCAAGGAAGAAGCCCTGACCGTTGTGTTTGGGCTTCTTCTGCTCGCCCTAATCATCCTCCTATGAGCGCGAAATTTCACTATTCCTTGACCCGATATGGTTCCTGTGAGTTCAAGGTTATGCGGCTGTCCGAGGGGGCATCCGGCAAACAAATGGGCGACACGCCAGCAGCCGTCGCCAACTATCTCATGGAGAGATTGCCCGACTCTCTTTGTTTCAAGGCGGACGTGGAAAATCTCGTCGTGGTTTTTCTCGACTGCCGCCGCCGCATCATCGGGTACGAGATCATCAGCCAAGGTGGCCTTGACACCGTCTTTGTCCATGCACGGGAAGTGTTCAAGCCCGCGATTATCCTCAGCGCGGCGGCGATTATCATTGCGCACAACCACCCCAGCGGCGATCCGACTCCATCGGAGTCTGACATCAAGGTCATGCGGGACATGATGCGCGCCGGTCAGCTTTTGAAGATCGAGTTGCTTGACTCGATCATCCTGGGCGCCGAAGCCGCAGAGCGCCCCAAACCCTGGGTTTCTCTCAAAGAGCTTGGTTATCTGTATCACTGACATTATGACTACCCTCAAGAAACCCCTCCGTCGCGTCAGCAATGACCGGCTCGATGGCACGTTCGGTGCCGACCGCGAACGGCGCATCACCGTGACGCTGCGGCCAGGCAATGGCACGACCACGCGAGACTTGATCGAACTGCGACCGGAACGGACACGGCGAAGCGAGACTGTCGCGTTGATCGACGTGTACCGCTACGCGCTCCGGTGCCGGATCAATGCGGCGCAACTGGAGAAGGCACGCCAAAATAAGGAAGCCAAGGCACGACGCCTTGCCGCACGCCGTCAGGCGAGAGCGGAGAAACGGCTTGTTGAAAGATGAAAATCGGAGAAAGTCACACTCCCATGAACACCGAACCAACAAAACCACCGAGCGCCTACCTAGCCGAAATCGGTCGGAGAGGCGGCCAAGCGAAAAGCGACGCGAAGGCCAAGGCGGCCAGAGAGAACAGCAAAAAAGGCGGCTGGCCGAAAGGCCGAAAGCGAACACCAAAAGGAACACAATGAACACCGAACAACCTTTGCTTTCAGTGAAATCGGCAACCATGAAAACGAACAGGAATACACGATGAATGCGACACTCAAAGTCGGCCAGAGCGGTGAAAGCGGGGACACTACACTGTTCCCCGTTCCAGAATGGACTCTCCAAGATTGGATGAACGAAGCCGAGCGACTATCAGATGAACGGACGAAGAGCGTAAAATGCGAGTTTGAATTGAGACGGGTGAACCGAGAGTTGCGCGACGCCCTGGAACGGCTCCTTGCCTGCTCGCAGCCGACAGGCATGGACACCGAGACTGACCGTGCGATGGAGCAAGCCCGCGCAGCCATCGCCAAAACGAAAGAATTCGGAAAGTGCAGATGCGGCGGCGCGATGGTCGCTAAAGCGCCAAAGCATCCAAAGGCCCGCGTGCGTTGCGCGAAATGCGGCTCACAAATGTTCTTAAGCAACTGGGCGCCTACAACCGGTCCCTCATTGCCGCCCATTGCGCCCTCGCCCGCCGCTTGATGTAATCCCGGTCCTGGCGCAACCGCGCCAGGTCCACGCCGCACCCATTGGAGAAAGCGAACATCACCCGGCAGGTTACATGGTCCCATGTTCGGGCGCGGCTCAATCGATCGATCGTACGGCCTGGGAGTCCCGAATCGATGATGATCTCCCGTCGCGTTTTTGGTCGCCCTTTCTTGCGCGCGGCCAAACGCACTAGGAATGGAGGGAACTGCTTCAGGCGTTGCTCGAAGCGAGTCACAAGCGTAACGTCCTCAAGCCCCGCCTCGATGTTCTCCGCCTCGAAGTCAACCGCACCCTGGGCAACCGAGTTCGGGTTAAGCGCACCCGACGCCCGCGCAAAGCGCGAGGCCGCCGAATCCGTAATCCACGCCGCAACCCACGCCGCAAGCCTCCTCTACTGGTCGCAGGCGCGAAATCCGGCAGGGTTCCTCCCATGCCCCCGAATGCCAACGTCGCCAGAGCAGGGACGGCGGCGCGGGAGCCGCCGGTCTCAAACGTCCTGGCGGGCGCCGCCGCGGCAAATGCGCGAGGCGCGACCGATGCCTCGATATTCACTCCAACCTGACGCAACGCATTGTCATTGGCGCGCGAGAACGCGTCCTGGACGAGCTTTTGCGCCGCTTGCTGGGACGCGGATGCCACCTGACGAGCAATGGGGGCAAGTTCACGAGCGAACAGCGTCCCCCGTTTTTCCGTGTAGTCCTGAAGTTCGCTCCGGGACATCGGGCGATAGACCCCGTTTATCACGTAACCACGGGACGGGATCGGCGGCGATGGCACCCAGTTGGCGTGAAACAGGGCTTCGTAGGCGGGTTGTTTCTGGGCCAGCTTCGGGTTGACCGGCGCCGGATAGGTTCCCCCAGTCAGCGTTTGAACGATCTGTTGGACTTGGTCAAAGTTGCCGGACGGGTCGCCCAGGACATTCACGCGCCGCGCCGGGCTGCCGGGCATGGGCACGAGCATGTCACCGAGGGTCGCCAATCGCGGGTTCATGTACACGCCGGCGATCCGCATCAGGTCTTGCCATGCCGGAAGCGGAGGCGTAACGCCCGAAATTGCAGAAGCCAGGATTTTCACCGGCTCAATGGCCCCCTGGTCAGTCGCCGCACCGACGATACCGCTGACCGTGCGGGCATTCACGAGCGACGCCCCAAGCGCATTCCCGGCCACGCGGATCACATCCCCGGCGCTCACTGGATCAATCTTGCCCGGTTTGACACCGCGTTTGGCCGCGTCCTTATCCAACGTGGCCTGTTTCTCTGCCCGGTCGTCGAACAACTGGCGAAGCTGGCCGGCGCTGACCAGAGCGGGCGCAATTAAACCCAACGGCCCTACCGAAAGGGAGAGCGGGATAAACTGACCGTCGCCGACCGGGATTTCCATCGTGCCAGGGCGCCGCCCCTCGATCCTCCATTTCTCACGTTCCTTGTCGTCCTTCGGCCAGAACCCCCGCACCGCGATGGCACCCAGCATCACTAAGGAGGCCATGAAGGCCGAGACACCGGCACCGATGAACCCTTCGGCCAACCGTTGTTCCCGGTCCAGTTCCGTCCGGTACCACGGATTTTCGCCGCCGCCTTGCGCCAGCTTGCCAAGGCCCATCCAGGTCAGCTTGCGATTGATCCCGATGGCGATGGCATTACCGAAAGCCGAAACGAAGGCTGTGGGAATGCCGATGCTTTCTCCACCGCGTTGTGCTTTTCGCAGGAGACCGCCCACCGCACCGCCAACCCCCGCCGCCTCGCGTTCATTCCAACCAAGCGTATTGGCGACATCCTCGGCGACCGCCTGAAAGTTATCGCTCTTGGAATCGATGGCCCGAAGGGCCGTGTACGCCCGTGCCCGCACGATGTTCCCCGCCGCTTCGTCGAGGTCGGTCTTGTCTTCCTTGATGCCGAGCGCGGCAAAGATCTGCTGTGCTCTCGCGTACGCCTCGACGTACTGGGTTTTCATCTCCCCAAACACCAAGTCAATCTGCTGGTCAATCTCCGCCCGGCTCTTGCCCTGTTCCTTCATCGCCGTGCGGATGCGGTGCGCAACTTCGACGTACTCGGCCCCGGTCGTTGAAAGCATGTCCAGGGCGCGGGAGAAAAGGAGCGCCGACCGCACCCAGGTAACAAGCCGGACGGCGAATGCCTGACCAGTCTTGCCCTCTTCGGCAAGCCGGTCGGCCTGCTGCATCATGCGCTCGAAGATGTCGAGCCGGTGAGAGATTCTCTCCGAATGTTTGATGACACCCTTGCCTCGCAGCCCTTGTTTGGCGCCCGCGAAGGCGTGCCGCAGCGTCCGCGCGCGTAAGTCGAAGGCGGTCTTGAGCGCCGCTCCAGCGTCCGCCCAGAAGTCGGCGGTGAAGACGCCACGGGCGATCTCGTCTTTGTGCGTCAACATCGCGGTCGCCAAAGCCCGCGTGGGATCGTGGGTCAGCGTTTGCACGCCGACATCGATGGATTGCCGAACGAAAAAGCCGAGCTTCAGGAGCAGGTTAGCCGTGATCCACTCGTTGATTGCCTGGGCATTGTTCTGCACGACTTCCAGCGACGGATGACCGCCGAGGGCACGCGGGAGATAGGCCCGCCAGGACACGGGTCTGGTCCATCGGGACCATGTCACGTTCATCCGCTTAATCAACTCCGCCCGTTCAGTGTCCGTTGCGGCCTCCAGGTCTCTCTGTTCCGCTGCGCGGGCGGACTTCTGTTCAGCGCGAGGGAGGGCGGCGATTTTATCGAGCGTCTCTTTGGGCAAGGTGCGCAACTCTATTTCCCGCTCCGCCAAGGCTTGCAGCCGAGCGATTTCTTCCGGGGTCGGCACCGTCCAACCTTCGTTTCGGGCCATGCGCGTGATGGCTTCCTCGAAGTCCAGGTCCCCATCCTGCAATATCGCGTCCAGGCGGCGCCAAAGCGGGGTCCGCCGGTTGATTGCCCGCCTCAGATTCTTTTCCATCCGCGCCCAGGCGCCTTCTTTGGCACGCGAGAGAGCGTTCTTGAGCCGGACCCCCGCCGCATCATTGAACTTCTGGGCTGCATTTTTCGGGTCAACTCCAAGTCGTTCACCCAATAGCCGGGAGAAAATCGTGCCGAATTCATTGACGTGACGGATGCCGGGCGTCTGCAACGTCTGACGAACCAAGGCGACCAAATCATCTTCTGAAATCTGGGCGATGTCTTGCAGGCGAGAAGCCAGACGGGTTTCCTTCACGAGTCGCGTGACGGCCTCGGTGGTCCATGTCTCCCGGAAATGCTCACGGATGATGTCCAAGAACTGGCTCACCGCTTGGCCGCCGAACGCCTCATTGCGCATCGTCCGCAGAATCGCATCCGCATTGCGGACAGCCCAGAGGATGGAACTGGACATCCCGCGCAGGCTGGCGAGCAACTGTCCCCAGAACCGGGCCTGACCCTGCACCAGCCCGCGCAAATCATTTTGAAGGGCCTCGGAGAAGGTCACCGGCTCGCCGTTTTCCCGTCGTTCCGCCATTGTGCCGAGAATGTTCCGGAGGGAATTGATCCATGTGCCCAGGACCCCCGCGCGCGTGCCGTCGTCGGGGTACAATTCCGCCGCGTGATCCATTAGCCAAACGTGACGCTCCAAAAGCCTCTGGCCTGCCGCTTCATTCGGTTGCCAGGCGTCGCCGGTGAACATCCGCGAATGATTCTCCGTCTCGAACTCGACGGTGGGTAATCCGAGATTCTCAAGCTCGCGCGCGGTGAACTGGCCGCCTTCAGCCCTGGCTTCGGGACTCAATGGACCGGTCGCGCCGGCGAACTGGGTGGGGCGCCGGAACTCCTCGGAGATAGCCCGATCAAAGACACGCCCCGCCGTGCCGGTTTCCGCTTCGTCGGGAGGAACACCCTCATCACCCGGCTCAACCCGGCTTTGCTGCACACTCTCTTGCAGTGACACAGGTTCGCCGTTGCGCTGCGTGATCTTAATTACGTTCTCGTCGAAGATGACGTAATTGTAGGTTTTTGGTTTTGCTTCAACTGCGGCTATGGTCTGTTCCAACTGGCGAATGGTCGTTTTCCAGTTGTCAATCTGTTGTGCAATGACACGGGGATCATTTCTAACCCCTGGCCCTTCCCAGCCTTCCAACTCGCGCCTTGCGGTCTGCAAATTCTTCCGCAGTTCCGTCAAGTCCGGTCCTCGACTCCCCTGATCCAGATAGCGGATGCCTTTGATGCCGAGAGAGGCTAGAAGCTCCGATGCACGTTGGGAAAGAGTTCTATCGCTTAGTGGCTCGCCCTTCCCTTGAGCCGATGAAATCCACACATACACACTGTTTCCGTCCGGCTTCATGTTTGCCGCATTCGGAATACCACTTTGCTCGAACGCAATTTGCACCGCCTGCCGCACCTTCTCGCTCTGCTCACTCAACGGCTTGTCCCAGTCGAGCAACTCGTCGGGCTCGACGTTCAGGGAGACGATATAGGTGTGGCCGCTAATTTCAGTGGTGTCAGCGGGTAGGTCTTTGATCCATTCGCCGACTTCCTTGGTAAAATCGTTTCTCAGCTTGGCAGATGCCAACGCCTTAAACCGATCACCCAAATGCAAGGCGAGATATTTGGCGGCAATCCACTTGGGTAATGATCCGTCAATCGGGTTGCCTGTGTCCGTGATAATCTCGCTCCCGGCCTTGTATCTCTCACCTCCGAGCTTGGCAGCATAGTCATCCGCCACGGCCTTGTTCTCCGCAAAGTAAAGTCCCCAGCCGTACACCTGTGCGCCTTCGCCCGTGCCGATGTATTGAGTGGAAAATTGCTCGAATGGCTCCGCCCCTGTGCCGTGGTAAGCCACGATGCTTTGAGCCACCCGCATTTGCAGCGGTGGCACCAACACCGCCCGCCTGCCGTCCACTACCACCCTCCTTGCTCCAGGCAGCTTGGCCAGTTGTTCGGCGATTCCTGACCGGCGAACGTCATTGTTCACCTTTGTGACGGCTTCCGCGGCAATCAATTCCGCCGCCCGCCGCGTCAACTTGAAGCCATGATTGTGCGCCCAGACATGGACCCGTGCCACTAACCGCCCAAACCACGAGCGTTTACGGAACGCATCGACCAACGCCTCCACTTGTCGGGCACCGGTCTCTTCCATCACGTTAGCCGGGCTATAGCCCAACCGCGCCACCGTCTCGGAAATGTCCTGGCGTTCCTTTTCCGTTAACGCTTCCAACACTTCGGCAACCCCGCCGTCGCGCCAAACGATGTGGGAAAACTCGTGACGCAACCGGCTGTCAACCTGTTCGGTGCTGGACAGCTTGGCCGCGTTGAGTTCGATTCGCAGCAGTTCGCCGGTCGTCTGGTCAAACACCACCTGGGCGTCGGCGTCCGAGTTCGGGTCGTCAATCACCCGCACCAAACCGGTTTCCGTGTGACCCTGGGCTTCCAGGTGCGCCTGCACGTCGGCCAACGGCATCCCCGCCCGCGAGGCGGATCGGCTTTGCTGGGTGTCTTCCTCGGTAAATTGAATGGGCGTTGATTGGCCCGGAAAGACAAGAGACAATCCCTTCTCGATCAGAAAGTCGTAGAGGCTCGCTACTTGTGACCTTTGAATCGTTCCACGAAACACCCCAGCATGTTCAACCGGGGACGCTTCAAAGAAGTTGTTGAACCGGCGGTCTCCCCAAATGTGTCTAAAATCGGATCTTGACCATACTGACAGTTGGCGATCAGCGATACGAATCTCGCCATTGGCTGAATTGACAGCTTCCCGATTATTGACGGCGGTAGCGAAATCTTCCCGGTTCTCGACCGGCACTCTGCGCGTCGCTCGCTCAGGCGTCCACCCCGGCGGCATCAGAACACCGGTCTTCAACTCCCCGGTGGAAGTTGAATAAATCGTCACCCTCGGACGACCTTGGGCACTCATCCCATAAGCGGCTGCTAAGCCTTTGAGCAGATTACCGGTGACAGCATAGCGTTCACCCGCCAATTGACGTTCAGACTCGAATTGTTCTGCGGGGGACTCTGCGACTCGCTCCAAGTTGTCGAGTTGTGACAAGGGCACGGTCACACGCTTACGAAGTCCATTAGTCGCCAGAACAAGACGATGCCTAGAAGCTGCCGAGAAGTCTCCCGGAGAGGAATCCTTCAATTCGATGGAAATCGGAACGGCGAGAGCTACACGGTGGCCGCTAATTGTGTATTCCACAACAGAGCCGAGCATCCGTTGCGCATCCAACACACTATCGCGTGTTGCCCAAAGCGCATTATTTGTTCGCGTGATCTGCTCATCTGACATTTCACGCGCTCGCATCGCTTCCAAACGCGCATCGACAGCTTGACTGTGGCGCTGAATCCACGAGTCAACGCGCTGGTCGTTGGTTGCTTCCTGTTCAGTTGCTAACGCCTTGGCTTCCGCGTAGGTGTAGGGTTTCGATGTCGGAGAAACAGACAATTTCTCCAGGATTACCGGTCCCGCAAAGACAGTCTCACCGGTCCCATGCTCCAATTCCGCTGACGCAAGTGTTCTCGCCCGAAGATCGTCTATGTTCGCCTTGAGCGGGTTTTCGCCCGCTTCATCTAGCGCCTGGATTCTAGCGTCGTAAATCTCGGAGATGTCGCGCCATAGTCGTGCGGCATCTGCATCGGGCAACAGCACAAACATTCCGGTCGCCTTCCGCGCATAGTCGTCCAGGCTTTCTGGTACCCGGAAATTCGGCAAATCAATCAAGGCCAGTTCTGCCAACTCAGGATTCGCCTGCATTACTTCGGCCACAATGGAGTCACCGATGAAATTGAAAATGTCAGGGGCCAGCTCTCCTGTGACACCGCTTTCTGTGTCGGCGGACGTGTTGGCATTGAGCGAGGACAGTTTGCCCCGCAACATCGTCATAAAGCGGCGCTCGGCGGAAAGAGACGTGGTCAAGATGGTGTAAACCGGGAGCTTCGTTTGACCAAACCGCATGATGCGGCCCAACATCTGCATGAAGATGTTGATGTCGGGCGCGGGCTGAGCCACGATCATGTGGCGTTGTCGTTGGTCCTTGAATTTCGGATCAGTATGAGCCGATAGCCCTGTGCTGGCGCTCCCGTTGACGATCAGAGCGTCCAACGGATGTGTAATGGGGCCTTGGGACTCATCCCCATTGTAAGCACGCAGTATCTTGTTGCGTTCAATCTTTTCGCGCTTACGAAGAACGATTTCTTGACCCGTTTCGTCAATTTCTCCCTCGCGGGCCGTTAGCTCTCCTATGCTGAAGCCCGCTCGCTGGATTGCCGTCTTTATCGTGTCAATCGGTGAAATTGGCATCCCACCGAAATCTGTATTACGAATCTGAGCTTCTATCCTGTGGTACAATTCGCCACCATCCGGCAAGTCTTCAGGTGTTAGAACAATCAACCGCTGGCCTCGTTTAAGTCCCAACTGGGGGTTCGCTGGGGCCAGAGGGTCTCTGACTTTTACCTCCAGCATCTTCTGCATTTGACGCAGAAGTAGGCCGCCAAACGTCAGCGGCAATCTACGATTTTGCAGGTCCCCAATCGGTCCCTGCATGGTGTTGTAAACGGCGATGAACGGTTTTTGGCCGGCTTTAAGCACTTCGATAGCCTTCCGAGCGGTCGCGTCGGCTCGCAGGCTGAACAGGTACTGGTTGGATAGCTGGAACAATTTTGCGCCAAAGTTGGTATTGGCTAAATCTATCTGTGCCTCTTCTGGCTTGTCCTGGTTGATCCCGTCAACGATGCCGGCCATCGCTTGATTGACTTGGTCAGCCAATGGGAACAGATCACGCAGGAACGAAGTATAGACGTCCGCTTGCTCGACTTCTTGCGCGGTATTTTGGGTCGCAGACTCGAAATGGAAATCGACTCCCTTCATGTTCTGCTCACGGCGCACAAACTCACCTTCCTCGGCCAACATGGTAGTCAATGCCTGTTGGAGCGGAATTCCGCCGGTCGTGAAGAGTCGCTCTAACTGTTGTTGGTTGAGGCGGCTCAATTTGAGCGAGGTCCCCAACGCATAAAGCATTAGATTGGCTGGGCGTTTGGCAAAGGTCGCGGAAGCGTACATGGCACCTGCCGCATCGCGCAGGATACTCTGGAGAGAAAGACCGGTATCTGAATCGGCGCCGGCGGCTTCATGCGCCTCATCCAGGATGAAAATGGCATTCGGCGCCAAAGCTCGCATCATGGCAAGCCTTGGACCGTCAGGCCGCGGACGCAGCAGCCGTTTGCGACGGGCGCGGGCCCTGGGTTCTTCCCTCCATCCGGGAGGTTTGTCCCCGCGCAACTGATAATAGGTCGTAAAAATCCCATCGGACCCTGGAGGCAGCGATCCAGTTTGACCGGCGCGAAGCATAGTCTCGCGCTGCGTTCGGGAGCCTGGCTTCTGTGAGACTTCTTCTCCCTCACCGTTCAGGTAAATATAGTCGGAGTCGGTGATGAATGGGCGAAAACTGGTGTTTCCGATGCTTGGCAGGTCGCGGCCTGCCATATCGGAATAAAGCTGTTTGCTGGCTGTGATGAAAATCGGGACCTTGTTGTGCTTCCGCGCCCACTCAATGATGGTGGCGACCACCCGTCCTTTTCCGACGCCAGTTTGGTCAGAATTAATCAGCCCTGTCTGCCGTGTATTGGCATTGCGGATAAACAATCCGACCGCCTCAATCTGAGCAGCGGAAAGCCGTGAATACAGTTCGGGTATCGTCCAACCCATCTCCTGGGCCGTGTAAGCATCCACGGTTTGACCAACCTCGCGTTCCAATTGCTGGACGGCGCGACGCTGGGCATCGGCGATATTGGATGGGACGACGAGCTTGGGATCGGCATTACCCGATACCGGGACGTAGGGAACGTTTAGTGAAGCCTCTCCCTCGACCAAAGGTGCTCGGCCAGGGAGTTCTTCTCCGGGGACTCTTCCAGGGCGTCCCACTTCATCACCCGGCGGGGGTCCCTCTGGACGACTCGGAGGAATGACGGGAGGCCGACTATCTTGGGGGATAGGGATTTGCGGTCCTTGAAGTGGTCCCGTCGGAGGAAGACCGGGTACGTTTCCAGGTGATTGAGGAGGTATAGGCCGTGGGACACCGCCCCTGGGAGGTCTTCCTTGGCCTTCGCCAGCCAGTGTTGGACTACCGCCTCCGCTAGTCGGTCTGCCAGATTCTCCTGTTGATCGTCGTTGAGCTTCATCTATTTTTGTCTCCAGCGATTCCCATGTTTCAAACACCGGCGGAGGCGACATCCACGGACGGGCAAGACCGCCTTCCGCTGGGGTCAATGTACGCCTTTTTCCGTCAATAACAACTACGTCCACTGGCCACCCGGCCCCCATCTTCTCGTAGAGCTTGCCGTCAACCGTGAACCAATCGACGACATTGAACCGTTCGAAAAATTCGAGCATCTCCGGGCGGTTGTAAGACCTCGCGCGACTTTCCGGGCTTCCCATCTGAGGACCCTGGGTGCCTGTCTTGCTGCCAATAATGACGACGGCCTTGCCATCGGGCGTCATCGCGTCAAGGGCGTTCAGGGCAATCGCAAGGTCGATGCTGGTGGTTTCGTCCTTCGAGGTCGCGGCGTTGATGATGCGAAAACGCTTGTTTTGCGTGGTCCCCTCCTCAACGACAGATCCAAACGGAGGATTCATCACTTCGCGGTCTGGCGCAAATTGCGAAAGATACTCGTGAAACTCCTCCGTGCTCGCGTCCATGCGGCTTCGTGTTGCGCCAGGGAAAGTCTTACCAAGCCGCTTATTGCGGCCTTCATCCATCTCGTTAGCAATCCACGTCACACCTGGAATTGAGGGTTCTGTGGGCGATCCAACAGATAGTGCCCGCACGGGCGGCGCTCCGATGAACAACATTCCGTTGCCCGCGGTTGGCTCGGCTATCCTGCGTCCGTTCTTCAGGTCAGCAAGCAATCCCGCAAGATAGGCAAGCGGCGGCGGCGTGCTGTAAGCCTGATTCGTTTTGCTCTGGACGGTTCGGGTGCCGAGGCGTTTTTGATTCCGGTAAAGCTCCACCAGTCTTTGGTAGGCAGTCAGCGGGTCGGGCGCGGCTGCGATGATGCGTCTAGCGGAATTGATGATCTCGACTTCGGCTAACTCTTCGTTGAGTTTCTTGTCAGGGGTCGCAGGAGCGGTGGTCTGACTAGTGGCGTCTCGGACTCTGTCCAAATGAGCCTTAACACCAGACGGCGGTTGCCATTGGCGAATAACTTCAACCAATGAATCGACCTGCATCTCGTTAAACCCGCCAAGAGTGCTTTCGGTTATTCTTCCGAGGCGACTTAATTGATCCATCATCCTGATCAGTTCAGCCATTTGCAGAGCTTCATTCTGAATCTGGCTGCTAGTCGGAGGCGGGTATATCAAAGAGATGGCTCGCCTTACATTTGTAGGAACCAACTCCCATAATTGCTGGTGGTGTGCATAGAAATACGCCTGCTTGTCAGGATGTTTTGTCTGCCGTTCGTTTTGGTCCTGAGTTGCTACACGGTCCCGCATGTGGACCAATTCTTCGTCAATGCCAAGTTTGACGTGTTCTATTCCACGCCCTCCATGCGATTGATTGAACTTCGCAAACTCTACTATGCGCCCAATGTTGTAGCCTATACGCCCACTCTCTGTGTCATATCCTAGCCCGGACGTTGCTTCATCATCGGCAACCTCAACAAACAATCCTGGATGCGCGGTTGTAGAATCGTGGATGATCTGCTGAATACTTGTCTCCAGGCTTTCGCCGCCGCCGTCTATTTCGGCAATAACCGATGCCGCATCCGCTCGGCTAGTTTCATCGAGGCCGGGATTGGTTGACGCGGCGCTTTCCCACGCGCCACGCAGATAAGCCTTGATCCGATCCCAGATGTCCGGCAAGTCCTCACGCACCCGGCGAGCGAAATCTTTGAAGCGAACCACGCCCTCCTCGGCGTAGGTGACAGCCAATTCAGCGGCGATGGTGGCAATTTCAGGGTCGATATTTAAACTAACCTGGCCGAGCTTTGCTCGCAACCGGGCTTTGATTTCTTCTCGGCGCGCGCGAATCTCGTCGATCTTGGCCTGGGTTGGGGTGGAGGTCGGCGCGGTGGGCGGGGCGGTACCCTCCTTTTCCTGCGGTAATGGTTGTCCTCTGGCAATCGCTTCAAGCTCTTGCCGGATTTTCACCACAAAAGGCTGATAATGCTGGGCTTCTCGCAGGATTACCGCCTTGTCAGATTTCAATCCTAAGATACTGGCTTGAAGCGCCTCGTTAGAAACTTTGCGCACCGCAGCGTATTCAGCTTTCCAGCGCTCAGTATCCCCAAGTTCGGCAAAGTTATTCAACCGGGCAAGAATGATCGGCCCCTGGTGGACTACGCGCTCGTCATGGGATGTAAAATCACCGGACAAAACAGCGGACAAGGACTTTTCAACTTCGGGTAGCCAAAATTCATAAGCGACCTTCCACGCTGCCTGTTTACTGTGCGGTGGCACTTCGCCGGTGGCATCTACGGTCGCGAGTGCGGGAGGCGTGGCGGGCGGGGCCGGCGCGGGTGCGGACTGCGGTTCAAGAAAGGCACGCAACTTGGCCTTCACCGCCTCGAAGTCGTAAGGAAAAGTTCCTTCGATTTCCTTTACGACGGTGTAGCCCTTCTCGTTGGGTGTGCGACTCATCGCCCCACCGGCATCAAAGTCAATCGTGTATTCCGGGGTCTTCAGTCTGAAACTACCGTAGCCAAGATGTTTCGCATCCCGCTGTTCGTGGATCGTGGGGATTCCAAGTTCAGTTGCTCCAACCAAAACCTTTTTGCCTTCTTCGACCAGTGAGAGAAGATGGCGGATGTCCGCTTCCGCCCATCCTTCGGGCAGCTTTGTTTCGGGCGCGGGCGGCGCGGGTCGTTCTCTCAACAGGTTATGGCGCTTCACCCAGTTCAGAACGGCTTCAGCAAACTTAACCTTGTCCCATTGATTGATATAGCCGGTCTGTGCTTGGGTGAATCCCTTCTCGGCCATCTCGCCGGTGACATCCCCAAACACCTTGGCTGCTAACCGCGTAAATAGTGCGGTCAGGTTGGTGTCGGACTGATCGCTCCACAAATACGGTTCCGCTTCCTTGATGACACGGCTGCGAATCTCACTTGATAGCGCGGCGATTTCCTCCAACGGGGTGGCGGGCTGCGCGGCTGGCGCGGGCGCGGCTGACGGCTTGGGAGCTGGAGGCTGCGGCGGCCTGTAGAGGTCGCCTTCGCGCGTCCAACCTTCACGTTTGGCTATTGCTGCCTCTGCCCTCTCTGCCGCTGCCCGCTTTGCTGGATCATACCACTCTGTGATATGCCCGCCATTCC
>Ga0194128_10006277_pt1 | contig 16084 bp, 20 predicted proteins | sample TA2KigCa65mmetaG_FD_148650 | JGI IMG/M metagenome (GOLD analysis project Ga0194128, IMG submission 148650) | Freshwater microbial communities from Lake Tanganyika, Tanzania - TA2015037 Kigoma Deep Cast 65m | ecosystem: Environmental > Aquatic > Freshwater > Lake | place: Tanzania: Lake...
TCACGGCGGCTCTCTCCTTTTTTGTCTTGCCAGACTCCGTCCTTCTACAGGACGGTTGGAGGAGCCGCCGCTCCTACCTCTTCAAATCAGCATTCTCCGGGACATCCCCCTTCCCTCCCGATCCCTGCCACAGACGAGACAATCGAGCCGCTTCGACGTTAGAGGCAGGCGATATTCGAGCATGACACCGTGGTCGTCCAGCCCGCCCTCTTCGACGACGGCGGCCATCGCGCGGAGGGAGTTTCTCCAAGCGTTCACTTCGCTCGGCGGTGGCTGATAACGGTAGTGCTTGAAGAACGCGCTCTTAAGCTTCTCCGCGATCTGGTTGTGGACCGCATCGTGAACGAAGTGCGTCGAGAGCCCCGCATACAATCGCATCTTCAGAGCTCGTCGTACTTGCGATTCTTCCCGCGCGACTTCTCTACGGGGTAACGGACTGCATTTAGAGCGAGCTTCCTCGTGAAGGCGCTCGTTAGATCGATGTCGTAACGTTGCGCCAGTCGAAGGATGAAGAAGAGGACATCGGCCATCTCCTCCTCGACCCGGCGCCGACTGCTCGCATCACCCAGGAGATTCTCGATGTCGGGACCCGTTTGAAAGCGGAAGAGCGCGAGTAGCTCGCCGGCCTCTGTCGCAGCACCGATGGAGAGCTCCTTTGCGTCGTGGAACTGATCCCAGTCGCGCTCGGTGCAGAAGCGCTCCACGACGGCCTTGAGCGCCTCGAGAGGAGTATCCCTGTCGGTACCGGTCGCCAGATTCGACTGCGAACTCATCACGCCCACCTCCGGCGCGGCCTGTATCAGGTCTTTCTCTCGCAGCCTATCAGAGCCCTGGGGTTACTTTCGCCACCGCACTTCGCCACCACCGTCAAGTTGAGGCGCTCAGAAAATGATCTGGATCGCCATCCCGAGAACGCAGGCGTAGCCGATACCATAGAAGATCGCGCGCCACGGCTGCAGGTGATTCAGGTACGCCAGCCAGTGGCCGAGCCGCGCGATCGTGAACGTCCAGCAGTACCACCAGGCCGCGCTCGGCGAAGCGCCGTTCAGCACGAAGACGAGGCCCACGGCCCAGAAGAGCGGGATGTTCTCCAGGTCGTTCCGCTGAATGCGCAGCGCGTGCGCGACCGCCGGGTGCTCTTGCTCGCTCGACCCTCCGCCGAACGTCTTGGCGTCCTCCGGATTGACGAATCCCCGGTTCCGCACTCGCATCACCGCCGTGTAGTTACCCGTCAAAAGCATCTTGATCGCCAGGATCGAGGTACACACCGCATACGTCTGAAACGCCGGATCGGCCAGAAGCCCGTCCATGAGTCTCCCTCCTTCTTCAGTCCGTCCAGCGATCCCACCGCACCACTGCGGCAGGGTCGGGACGCTTCACCGGTCCGAACTTTCCCGTGGGCCAGCCGACCGGGACGACCGCCGCAAGGGTGAACGTCGAGGGAATGCCGAGCACCGCTTCGAACTCGCCGGGTACGAGGACGAACTGAGTCGTCAGTACGGCTCCAAGACCGAGGGCACGCGCCGCGAGCAGCAGGTTCTGCACGGCGGGATACGCGCTCGCACCATCGGCCGATCCACCCGTCCGACTCGAGCCGCGCATCGACCGGAGCACCGTGCCGACGCCGAAGTGGCGCACCATCTTCACGAGTGTCGCCGGCGACGCGAACATCCGCGCCTGCTCCTTTTCCTGCGCCACGCAACACGCGGATCCTGTTCCAGGAGCTCTGCAAGAAGCACGGCTACACGGGGAGCTACGAGACGGTGAAGCTCTTCGTGCGGCCGCTGCGCGCCGAGGTGTCCGTCGACGATCTGACCCAGCGGCGCTTCGAGACGCCGCCCGGAGCGCAGAGCCAGATCGACTGGGGCCAGGCGCGCGTGCACTTCCGCACGCGATCGGTCGAGCTGCACATCTTCGTCCTGACGCTCGGCTTCAGCCGCCGCAGCTTCTGCCAGGCGTGCTCCGACGAGCGGCTCGCGCAGTTCCTCGACGCGCACGAGTCCGCCTTCGAGCACTTCGGCGGACATACGAGCGAGCACCTCTACGACCGGCCGCGGACGGTGTGCTCCGGGAGCGAGGACATCGCGCACGACCTTCACGGCCGACTCGCTACCGCCCGATGACCGTGACGTTCGTGGCTGCGACGCAGCCGCCGCTGCGCCGCCAGCCGCGAGCCCCACGCCGATCGCGGTCATGCCGGCTGCTGTCGCCGCGGCCGGGTTGCCCGAGTAGGCGACGTTGTCGTCCTCGCCGTACGAGGTCACCTTCCCACCTTCGAGTCGCACGAACGCACGAACGCCCACGCGCCGCCGTACGGACCGTCTCCCGTGCGGTCGTACTCGTACCCGAGGACCTCGGCTTCCGGGCTCGCGAGGACCTGATCGGGTTCGCCGAGCGGCTCGATCACGTCGTTCTTGCTCATCCCGAGCGAGAGTGTCCCCGGGTTCGGCCGGGTCATGGAAACGCAGCTCGACGAGACGAGTCGGCGCCGTCACGGACGGCATTGGTCGGCGGAGTGGGCTTGGGGCATCGACGGCTCCATCGTCAGTTGGCGAGCACCGTGCGCAGCAGACGCGCGAGGCGGCTCCGGCTGCCGACCTCCGCGATCTCGGCGGAGTCGAGCTTGCGGTAGGATTCGGGCTCGTCGATGCCGAGCCGCCGACGGACTTCGTCGATCGGCAGTGGCAACATCGCCTCCCAGTCGACGGCGGCGAGCAGCGAGGCGCGGCGGCCGCGGCGAATCGCGTTGCGCAGGTAGCCCACGCTGTCGCGTCGGCCCGCGGCCGAGAGGATCACCACCGCCGGCAGGGCGAGCAGCAGCCAGGCGTACGCGCCGAGCTGGGCGTGGCTGTAGCCGAGCAGGTGGATCTCGCCGTGGATGTCGGTGTCCCAGCCGTTCAGCACGTGCCAGATGTCGTGCATGTCGACGACGCGCGCGGCCATGACCGCGTAGGGGGTCTCGAGCGTGCGCGGCACTTGGGCGCTGATGGCAGCGGCGATGCCCTCGGCGCTCAGGTGCCGGTCGGCGGTCCAGTCGTGGTAGACGCGGCCGAGCGAGCCGGCCGGAAGCGTGGCGAGAGAGGCGCGGTCGTCGAGCGTCGCCTTGAGGTCGCACTTCTCCTCGAGCAGGCGGCGGCCCGTCGGATCGTCCCAGACCCGCTCGAAAAGCCGGACGGCCGAGGGACCGGTGAGCGCGGCGATGAACTCCCCGACCGAGTCGGTGCGATTCGGGTCCTTCGCGACCTCGCCGAGCGCGCGCAGAGCGCGCCGAATCTCGCGCGGGCCGACCCAGCTGCTCCGTATTCCGTCCGTCACGAAGACCTCCCTCGGGTGCGAAGAGAGACGTCTACCTGAGCCTGAGCGTAGTCACCATGAACGGCCGATTTGTCGGAACGCCTCTTCTCGGAAGCTGGAAGTCGGGCCGGTCGGCCGAGCCAGATCCCTCCCATCCCGCGTGCGGCGTCCCGATCAACCGGAAAGGCGGCGGGACCACCACCGTAGGGGCGTGCGCCTGCACGTCGGCCCGGCGCCGGCGGCGCGCGCTGAACCTCCACGATCCGCGGGCGGGGCGCGCGAGTCATTCCTGCGCCTTGGCTTCGCGTCGAATCACCTCGGCGCCGGCCGGGTCGACGACGCTGCCGTGGACGACCCAGCTGTTGGCATGCCCCAGCTGCTGCAGCGACATCGCCGCCTGGAGCGCCGTCCAGAGCCCCTGCGCATCCTGCGCCTGGTTGACCGACTGCTTGGCGAGCTTGAGACCCATGCTCGGGCGTGCGGCGATCCTGCACGCGAGCGCGAGCGTCCGGGACTCGAGCTCGGCGCGGGGCACGACCCGGTTGACCATGCCCAGCTGGCGAGCCTCGTCGGCAGAGAGAGACTCGCCGGTGAACAGGATCTCTTTTGCTTTACGCACGCCCATCTCCCACGGGTGAGCGAAGTACTCGACGCCGTTGACGCCGAACGCCACGACGGGGTCGGAAAAGGTCGCGTCCGCGCTGGCGACGACCAGATCGCAGACCCACATCAGCATCAGGCCGCCGGCGATCGTCTTGCCCTGCACCTGCGCGATGGTCGGCTTGGGCAGATTGCGCCAGCGCCAGCAGAGTCCGAGGTAGATCTCGTGCTCGATCGCCATGTAGCCCTCGGGCCCCGGCGCGCCGAAGTCGCGCCAGGTCCCGACGGGCTCGAACTCCTCCATCCGCGAGCGGTCGCGCAGGTCGTGGCCGGACGAGAAGTGGGGGCCGTCCGCCGCCAGCACGACCACTTTCACCGCGGGATCGCCACACGCGCGATCGAACGCGTCGTTGAGGTCGTAGAGCATCCGCTTGTCCTGGGCGTTGCGTGCTTCCGGGCGCGCGAGGACGATGCGGGCCACGCCGTCGGCAGGCGTCTCGTAGCGGATGAAGGTCTGCCCCGTGTCGCCCACGATGATCGCTCCTCTCCGCTAGCCTCGCGGAGCTCCGTACACGTCGCGGATCGATTCGCCCGCATCGAAGCGGGCCTGCGTCGCCTTCATGCCCGACAGCGCCGCGGGTGTCGCCGCGGTCTCCTGAAAGATGCGCTGCTCGCTTTCGAGAGCGGCCCGCAGGTGCAGCTCGTCGCTGTCGATCAGGACCTGCTTGATCGCCGCGAGCGCCTGCGGCGGTCTGGAGGCGAGCCGCGATGCCCACTCGAGGGCCACCGTGACGGCGCTGCCGTTCGGGACGACGCGGTTGACGCCGCCGAGCTCGTGGATCCGCCGCGCGGACAGCGGCGCGCCGTCGAGCACCATCTCGGCGGCGATGGTTCGACCGATGAGTCGAGCCAGGCGGCTCGTCCCCCCGACGCCCGTCGGCACGCCGATCATGACTTCCGGCTGGGAGAAGGTCGCGCGCTCCTCGGCGATGCGGAGATCGCACGCCCATCCGAGCTCGGCGCCGCCGCCGGAACACGGGCCCGAGACGGCTGCGATGGTGACCACCGTCGTCCGCGAGAGCTCGTCGAGCGCGCGGAACCAGCCGGTGGGATCGCCGGTGACGGGCCTTCCCTCGAGCATGTCGCAGAGGTCCGGCAACCATGCGTGCTCGTACCAGTGGTCCGGCAGGGCCGATGCCAGCACCGCGATGCGCGCGCCTGCTTCCCGCGCTTCCGCGAGCCGCGCTGCGAGCTGGTCGATCGCTTCGAACGATACGAACCCTGCGCTGCTCTGCAGGTTCACGGTGACGAGGGCCACCCCGTCACGCGGACGAGTGAGCTCGATCAGATTCGGCATCACGGTCTCCTTCCGCTTCGCTCCCGAGGGCTCACTTCAGCTCGATGATGCTCGCCGGCACGTCGCCCTGCCAGGCCCGCTTGTAGAACTCGAGGCCGGCGATGAACTGCACCCTGTCGTCCGCATCGATGAACGACACGGGGCCGTGTCCGAAGTAGAGGAGCTCGGTCTCGCGGGGCTGTCGCGAAGGGGTTGCCCGCCACGGCCACAGTCCATTAGTGAGGACTTACTAACCCATCTGGGACTCAGGTGCGAGCGCGGCCCGAATGTCCCGAGCCCGCCCGAGGAGGCGACCCATGGCTGAAGCGGCGAACCCGTACCTGCGAGGCAACTTCGCTCCCACGCACGAGGAGGTCTCCCTTCCCTGTGCGCGAGTCGAAGGCACGATCCCCAAGGATCTCGCGGGCTTCTTCCTGCGAACCGGACCGAACAACCAGTTCGAGCCGATCGATCCTGAAGCGTACCACCCCTTCGACGGCGACGGGATGGTGCACGCGGTCGAGATCCGGGGCGGCGAGGCGAGCTACCGCAATCGCTGGGTGCGTACCGCGGGCTTCGAGCGCGAGCGTAAGGAGGGACGGGCGATCTGGGGCGGCTTCAACTCGATCGGCAAGGTGCAGCCACCCGCCGACGTGCCGATGATGAAGAATCTCGCCAACACGGCGCTCGCCTGGCACGCGAACCGGCTCCTCGCGCTGTGGGAGGCGGGCAGCCCGCACGAGCTCCGGCTGCCGGATCTCGAGACGGTGGACGAGACCGACTTCGGCGGCGGGTGGCCGTACGCCGTCTCCGCGCACCCGAAGGTCGATCCGCGCACCGGCGAGCTCATCGTCTTCTGCTACAGCCCGGTGGAGCAACCGTACGTCCGCTACGGCATCGTGGACGGTCGCGGGGTCGTCAAGCACACGACCGGCATCGAGCTTCCGGGCGCCCCGGTGATGATCCACGACATGGCGATCACCGAGCGCCACAGCTTGATCTTCGACATGCCGGTCACGTTCTCGATCGAGCGCGCGATGAACGGCGGGATTGCATTCGACTGGGAACCTGCGAACGGCAGCCGCGTGGGGATCCTTCCGCGCTACGGCGACGCATCGAAGATCCGCTGGTTCGACGTACAGACGGGCTACATCTTTCACGTCTTCAACGCCTGGGAAGAGGGAGACGAGGTGGTTCTGGAGGCGTGTCGGACGGCTCGTACCTCGATCCTCGAGACCTCGCGCGACATGCAGGCGGACGAGCAAGCGCGCTTTCACCGCTATCGCTTCGATCTGGCGTCGGGCAAGGTGAGCGAGGAGCGCGTCGGCGACATTCCGGTCGAGTTCTCGCGCATCAACGAAGCTTACGTCGGAGTGCCGACCCGCTATGGCTACGCCGCACGTTTCCATCCGACCCGCGGGCTGCTCTTCGATGCCGTGGTCAAGCACGACCGGCAGGGCGACCGGCGCGAGGTGCTGGAATTCCCCTCGGGTCAGTTCGGTCAGGAGTTCGTGTTTGCGCCGCGAGTCGCGAGCCGGGCGGAGGACGACGGATACGTCGTCGGCTTCGTGCACGACGAGCGCGAGAACGCGACCGAGTGCTGGGTGATCGACGCGCAGCGATTCGGAGCGGGGCCGGTGGCGCGCATCCGCACGCCGCACACCGTGCCCTACGGATTCCACTCGCACTGGGTCTCGGCGGCGGACGCCGCGAAGCAGGCGCGCGGCTAGGTCGGCGGCGCTGGTGTCGGTCGCCCTCGATCGTCGAACCACCGCCGAGCAGGCCGCGCGCGGGGTGAAGCTGCGCGGCCGGCACGCGATCGTCACCGGCGCCAACACCGGCATCGGGCTCGAGACCGTGCGCGTGCTCGCGCTGTGCGGCGCGCAGGTCACCATGGCCTGTCGCAACGCGGATCGCGCGCGGGTGGCGCGCGAAGGCCTCATCGCGGGCGCGGGCGGGCGGATCGATGCGACGCAGCTCGAGCTCGCGGAGCTCGACCTGGCATCGCTCGCGTCGGTGCGGGCGTTCGCGGCAGCATGGATCGAGAGCTCGCGACCGATCCACCTGCTGATCAACAACGCCGGGGTCATGTTGCCGGACCGGCGGGAGACCCGGGACGGGTTCGAGGCGCACCTCGGCGTCAATCATCTCGGGCACTTTCTGCTGACGGTCCTGCTGCTCGATCGCATCCGCCAATCCGCGCCCGCGCGGATCGTCAATGTCGCGTCGGACGCGATGCACTTCGCGGCGCTCGACGAGGAGCTGACCGACCTCAACTGGGAGACCCGTCGCTTCAGCGGGATGCGCTCCTATGGGTCATCGAAGCTGATGAACCTGATGTTCGCGGGCGAGCTGAACCGACGCTACGGAGAACGGGGCGTCGCCGCGTACGCGCTTCACCCGGGTATCGTGAAGACGGAGCTGGCTCGCGACCAGCCGTGGTGGATGCTCCCGGTCGGCCTGCTCATGTGGCCGTTCATGAAGGGAGTGGATCGCGGCGCCGCCACGACGGTCTACGCCGCCACGGCGCCGGAGCTCGAGCGTGCCGGCCAGACGATCTATTTTTCCGACTGTGCGCCGGCGCGCACTCCGAAGCTCGCCGGGCAGCCGGGCCCTGAGGCGCGGCTGTGGCAGCGCAGCGCCGAGCTCGTCGGTCTCGGAGAACGGGGGCGAGACGGAGGATGAAGATTGCGACGCAGCTGAGCTACACCGGCGGCTTTCATGCCGCGGCGGCCGAGGTCTGCGAGCTCGAGAAGGCGGGCCTCGACCTCGTCTGGGTCGCCGAGGCGTACGGCTTCGACGCACCGAGCCTGATGGGCTTTCTCGCGGCGAAGACCGAGCGCGTCCGGATCGCCTCGGGGATCCTGCCGATCTACACGCGCACGCCGTCCCTGCTGGCGATGACCGCCGCCGGAGTCGACGCGCTCTCCGGCGGGCGGGCGGTGCTCGGCCTGGGGACGTCGGGGCCGCAGGTGATCGAGGGCTTTCACGGGGTTCCGTTCGACGCTCCCCTCGGTCGGATCCGGGAGATCATCACGATCTGTCGCCAGGCGTGGCGACGCGAGCCCATCGTGCACGAGGGCCGCCACTACCGGCTGCCCTTGCCGCCGGATCAGGGCACAGGGCTCGGCAAGCCACTCAAGATGCTCACGCGTCCGGTGCGAGAGGAGATCCCGATCGTCATCGCGGCGCTCGCGCAGCGCAGCGTCGAGCAGACCGCGGAGCTCGCCGACGGCTGGCTGCCGCTCTTCTATCACCCGGCACGAGCTCGCGACTGCTGGGGTGCGGCACTCGACGCAGGGCGGCGCAGGCGCGCTCCGGAGCGTGGTGAGCTCGAGGTGTTCGCCGGCGGTCTGGTGGCGATCGGTGAGGGGCTGGAGCGCCTGCGCGACGCCGCGCGGCCCGGCATCGCGCTGTACGTCGGAGGGATGGGGGCGCGCGGAAAGAACTTCTACAACGATCTCTTCGCGAGCTACGGCTACGCCGGCGAGGCAGCGCGGATCCAAGACCTCTATCTGTCCGGACGCAAGAAGGAGGCGGAGGCGGCGGTTCCGGCCTCGTACCTCGACGAGACCTCCCTGGTCGGCCCGGAGTCGTTCGTGCGCGACCGCCTGGCCGAGTACAGGGCGTCCGGAGTGACGACGCTCAACGTCGCCCTTCCCGGTGGCGACGTCGCCAGCCGCGTGCGAACCCTGGACCGCTTGCGCAATCTGCTAGAGAAGATCTGAGCCGCGCGACTCGCCTCGGCGCGGTGGCTACTTGGCCGCGATCTCGACGGTCTGCTCCGACGCGGGAAGCTGAAAGCGCGCCTTCTCGTAGTCCGGAGGCCCCATCAGCCCGCGTGCGCTGTTCGAGAACCCGTAGCGCTCCTCGGGCCCGGTCCATCCGATGTCGAGCTTCTGGTTCGAATTCTCGTCGTGGAAGAGCTTGATCGCGGCCGCCATCACTCGGATCTCCTTCGGGCCGCTCCTCGGTCCCCCATCGTCAGCTCCACCATCCCCGCCAGCCCTCCCGCGGACGGCTAAAGCGGACATCTCTACTTTGGAGAAACCGGACATTCGCATTTTGGGTCTACAGCCGTTCGTCATGATCGCAGTGTCATCGGAAGTTCGCGGGCGCGAGCAGTATCCCGTTTGGACGGATCAAGACGTTCAGATCGAGGCTCCGGGCGGCGTCGCGGAGGCCATCCTGCTCCGTCCTGAGCGCGAAGGGCGATGGCCCGGAGTCCTCCATCTGACCGACACCGGCTGCATTCGCCCCGAGCATCGGTCCCGCCGCCGTTTCGGTTGCTCGGGACGCCGTACGCGGGATAGGAGGGACCTGGCTCGGCTGACAGCCTCGACTTCCGAGAGCGCATTCTGACAAATCGGCCGTTCATGGTGACTATGCTCGGCCCACGCGCGTTCCCAAGAGAGATCACTGACAGACGGGTCAGCCGTCCAAACGGGATACTGCTCGCGCCCGCGAACTTCCGATGACACTGCGATCATTGAACAACGCGAGACGTGCCGCGACATCGAGCGAACGCGAACACCTGAATTCGGGCGTCCTTGAACTTCAACGGACACCGGCGGATCGGGTACCGCGAGTTCTTGGTCAGTAGGTCGCGGGTTCGATTCCGGCGGGTGACTCTCTCCGAAGTCTCCGCTTCTTCGGAGGTGTACTCGCTGCTCCGGCGCACTTTCGATTGCGAACGAACGCGCGCTCACGCGAGCTACCCCATCGACTCAGAGCTCGGCGAGCGTTCGGAGCTTCTGCTTCACCTCGGCGAGAAGCGGCGCAGGCAAACGCCCGAGACGCCTCTTGAAGCGCCGATTGCCGATCGACCGGCTCTGGTCGATCATGATCTCACAATCGGCGCGATTGCCCGCGATCCCTTTGGGGAGCACGACGCGGAGGAGGTTTTCGCCGACGACCCGAGTCGTGCACGGAAGGATCCAGGTCGAAGGATGCCCAACCTGGTTGAGGAGATCGCTCTGGACGACGAGCACGGGCCGGAGTTTGCCCGGCTCGGTGCCGCGCGCCGGATTCAGGTCGGCGCTGTAGAGCGCGCCGTGCTCGAGCATCAATCGAGCGCCTCGCCGGAGAGGTGATCGAGCTCTTCGCGCTCTCGCGAGAGCGCGTCTCGCGTCGCCGCGGAAGCGGACCGATATGCCTCGCGCAGGGCCTCGCGCTCGGTCGTCTCGTCGAGAAGCCGGAGGCTTCGCCGGATCACCTCGACGTTCGTCTTCGCGCGAATTCTGCCCTTCAGCTTCTTGACCAGCCTCACCTCCTCGGCGGGGAGGGTGAAGCTCGACTTGGCATTCGATTTCATACCAAACGCATACCACAGACGCAGGTCGCGAAGCCACTTCCGCCTGCCGCGAGGCTGAGAACATTCTCCGGAACTCTCGAGGCTCTGGATATCCTCCAGGCGGCTGGTCGCCTGATTCCGCACGGTACCGGACTCGTCCGGGCACGGGCGATCTACATCCGGTCTCGCCTAGAACCGGTAGCTCAGCTCCGCCCCGAACGTCAGCGGCTCCTCGTAGAACCGCGACACCGCCCCGAACGTCGTCACGAACGCGAACGACTCGCTGAAGTACGCTTCATCCAGCAGGTTCTTCGCCCACAGCGCCACCTGCGCCCGATCCTCAAAGAAGTCATACGAGAGCCGCGCGTTCAGCAGGTTGTACCCGCGCTGGATCCCCGCCGTGACCTCCGGCGGCACGGTGTGGAAGTGATCCCGGTACGCCCACTCGAGCCGCGGCGTCAGCCACCCGTTCATCGACGAGTACGGCCCCACCTCCACCTCGAACGAGTACTGCGCCGCCAGGAACGACTGCAGCTTGGGCGTCAGGTCGAACGTCTCGCCGCTGCGGTCGATCGGCTGCGCGTCGAGCTGGTTCTCGGCGTCCGGGTAGGAGTCGTAGCGCGCGTCGAGGTAGCCGAGGTTCGCGGTCAGCACGACGCCGTCGATCGGCTGGCTGAACACCTCCACCTCGACACCCTTGCTGGTCGCCTTGGCCGCGTTCTGCGTGATTCGTTGCGACGTGACCATTCCGTTCTCGTCGATCGCGGTCACGAACTGCGCGACCTGGATGTCGTCGTACTTCTCGAGGAAGACGGCGAGGTTCACCGTCAGCAGCTGATCGAAGCCGATCGTCTTGACGCCGATCTCGAAGTTGTCGAGCGTCTCGGGATCGAACGGCGCGGGATCGAACGCTCCGACCTGCGACTGGAGGATCGCGTTGAAACCGCCGCCCTTGAAGCCGCGCGAGTACGTGAAGTAGCCCATCACGTGATCGACCACCGTGCCGTCGATCCAGTCCTCGGGCGCGAGCATCGCCACGGTCGCCATCGGCGTCCACGACGTGAAGGTCTTCTCGTCGGACGCCGTCGCGCGCGGGATGGCCGGATTGAGCGGGTTCCAGGCCTCCTGCTCGAACGACTTCGTGTCCGACGTGTATCGAACGCCCGTCGTGAGCGCGAGCCAGTCGGTGACGTCCCACGTCCCCTGCCCGTACAGAGCCCACGTGAAGTTGTCGGTCGAGATCAAGTTGCCCGTCGTCGTGACGAACGTGTCGGTCTGCGCCCGGACGATCAGCGGAAGGTTCGAGCTCTCCCAGTAGGAGAAGAAGCCGCTCACGAAGTTGATTGCACCGTCCCACGTCGAGCCGTTCAGCTGCAGCTCTTGCTGGATCTGCTGCTGGTGGCTCGCCTCGCCGTCGGTCAAAGCGCCGCCGCCGGCGTTCGAGAGCTGGATCGCCGGATAGAAGGACTGGTCGAGGTCGAAGCGGCTGCGCGACGACTGCCGGCGCCACGACGTCAAGGACTTGAGCAGGCCGTCCTCGAGGAATCCGAAGTCGTCCGGCTGGTACTGGATCGTTCCCCAGACCCCGCTGCTCATCACGTCGATCAGCTGGGCCGAGTCCGCGGTGGTGAGGAACGGACCCGACACCGCCTCGCACGCCGGCTCGAAGCTCGGCACGAGAGGGGCCAGGGCGCCCGGCTGCACGTAGACGCACTCCCCTCCGCGGCCATTGGTCTGGACGTCGGAGTACTGGCCGCTCACGTCGATCGTGACCTCGTCTGTGGGCAGCACCCGGACCGAGCCGAGGAAGTCGATCGCAGAGGCATTGGGGAGGAGCTCGTCGCGGTACACGTTGTCGACGTAGCCGTCGGTGTTCTTCGCCGAGACGGCGAGCCGCGTCGCGACGACGTCCTCGTAGATCGGGAGGTTCAGCATGCCGCGCACGAGGGTCGATCCGTAGTTGCCCGGACGCACGAAGACGAAGCCTTCGAGCTCGTTCTTCGGCTTGACGGTCGTCACGTTCACCGCGCCGCCGACGGTGTTCTTCCCGAAGAGCGTCCCCTGCGGCCCGCGCAGCACCTCGACCTGCTGGATGTCGATCGTGTCGAGAAGCTGGCCCGTGGCGCGAGCAAGGAACACGCCGTCGACGTAGAACCCCACACCCGGATCGAAGGCCGTCTCCGCGGTCGTCGTTCCGACGCCGCGAATGCGGATCTGTGGGCCCTGCCCGCTGATGCCTTGCACGTAGGTCATGTTCGGGACGAGGTTCTGGATCTGGTTGATCTGCGTGATCCCGGACTCGATCAGGGTCGTCTCGGAGAGCGCCGTCACGGTGACCGGCGTGTCCTCGAGGAGCTCCTCGCGGCGACGCGCGCTGACGACGATCTGCTCGACGCGGTTGCGAGCTGCTCGATCGAGCCCCGTGGGCTTGCCCTCGTCGATCGCCTCGGCCTGCGCCGCCGCCGCATCGGCCTCGTCCTCCTCGCCCAGGTTCGGCGAGGGCGCGTCGATCGCCTTCTCCTGAAACTCGTTCGGTGCCTCGACGCGAGCCGGCTCGGCCGCCGCGGCGAGCGGCAAGCATAGAACGAGGACGAGCGAGAGTCGGGAGGTTCGCACGCGCGTGTTCGGCCCAGGCGCGGTTATCAACAACGAGCCTCCGTGGGAAGGCCCTCTCAACAGCTCGAACGACGCCGCTGATGCGCTGCGGCACGCTCGGCGCGGCGCGAACGGCCGACCATCTTCTTCGTCAACGTTGGTGGGCCATGGCGCAAGTGATCTAGGACCTCGACGATGCCACGTCCCTGCTTTCACGCCTCGTCGGTCCTTCCGACTCACGTCGACGAAGCGACCGCGTCGTCCACGACCTCGCTGATCGGCGAGAACGACGGGGAACGTCTCAGCGCGCGCGGAAGCGAATCGGCAGCGACTGGTACCCCCCGAAGACGTTCAGGTACCAGGCCGGACAGAAGCGGGTCACCGGCCCGGACACCTCGATCTCGTCGATGCGGCGGAGCAGCTCGTCGTAGACGACCTCGATCTCCATCTTGGCGAGGTTCGCGCCGAGGCAGTAGTGCGCGCCGCCGGCTCCGAACGCGAAGTGATCGTTGGGCGAGCGCTTCACGTCGAAGCGGAACGGCTCGGCGTAGACCTCCTCGTCGCGGTTGGCGGAGCAATACCAGAGGCTCACCTTGTCGCCGGCGCGGATCGTCCGTCCGCGCACCTCCACGTCTCGCTTCGCGGTACGGCGGAAGTAGTTGACCGGGCTCGTCCAGCGCAGGATCTCCTCGACCGCGCCGGGCAGGAGGGAGCGATCGCGGCGCAGCAGCTCGAGCTGCTCGGGATTCTCCACGAAGGCGAGCAACCCGCCCGAGATCGCGTTCCGCGTCGTCTCGCTTCCGCCGGTCGCGATCAGCTGGAAGAAATGGGCGAGCTCGATGTCGCTCAGGCGGCGAGCCGTGCCGTCGTCCTCGCGAAGCTCGGCGTGAGCGATGCGCGAATACACGTCGTCGGTCGGGTGCGCCCGCCGCTCGCCCCCGAGCCGGATCGCGTACCCCCACATCTCGCTGATCGCGGTGAGACGCTGACCCTCCGCGAGCGAGTCGTCGAGAGCCTGGTTCGTCCAGGTGAAGACCTGGCGGCGGTCGTCGGGCGGGACGCCGAGGATCTCGGCGATGACCTGCAGCGGAACCTCCGCAGCGATCTCGCTCACGAACTCGCATTCGCCGCGCGCGACCACCCGGTCGAAAAGCTCGCGCGCCAGTTCGCGGCAGAGCTCCTCGAGACGGCGTACGCCGCGCGGCGAGAAACCGAGATTGACGAGCTGGCGGAGCTGCTGCTGGCGCGGCGGATCCGTCATGATCATGTTCTCGCCGACGCCGAACTTTGCCTCGACGTCGCGGATCATGATCCCGCCGCGGTCGCGGCCGGGTCCGGTCTCCGCCGAGAACGTCCGGTGATCACGATTCGCGGCGAAGATGTCCTCGTGACGGGACAAGACCCAGAAGCCCTCGCCGCCCAGCTCGGCCGCTGCCTCGACCGGAGGGTGGAACCACACGGGCGCCTCGCGCCGCAGAAACGTGAACCAGTGGTCCGGCATGTCGCCGCCGAACTGTGCGAGCTTGGTGAAATCGATGTCCTCGAGCTGCATGGTCTCCTCGCGGCTCAGCCGACTTTCGGCACCGCCATGCCGCGCTCGACCGCGGGGCGCGCCGTCAAGCGATCAATCCAGCGCTGCAGGTGGGGCAGCTTCTCGACTTCCTGCGGCAGCATCCTGGTGAACGGCTCCCAGGCGGCCATCACCCACGGATACGTAGCCATGTCGGCGATCACGAAGCGCCGGTCTGGCCGATGATCGGGCCGACGTGGCTCATTTGATACATGAGCCGTTGCAGCGCGGCGGCACGCGCACGCGGCTCGGTCGGCAGGAAGCTGCCGGTCCGCTCGGCCAGGTGGATCGAGATCTCGCGTCCGTTCGGCGTCGTCGAGGTGTCGAAGTCGATCATTGGCGCGAGCTTATCTCTCGGGCCGGCTCTGTCCACCGTCCGGTTGCGCGACGATCGATCGAAGTCGAGTACGCGCTCTGGCTCCGGCTCTACAAGGCACGAGCCGCAGAGCGTCAGTGAGCGACGAAGCACGTTCCCACGTCCTCGCGTGGGCTCGTCTCCAGGACGCATTCGAGCTCCGCGCGTCGCTTCTCCGGATCCCGCTTCACCCGTGAGGGACAGCCCTCGACGAGGTGCTGCATCTTCGAGTCGTTCTCCGCGAGGCCCTCTCTCGTGCCGATCTTGCGCATGGCGCGGCGGCAGAGCTCGACGAGGGGAACGCCGTCCACGGATGGTTTTGCGGCCTCGACGGGACGGGGCGGCGTCTTCGCGCGGGACGGGGCCGCCGGCCGAGGCGGCCGGGAGGCTGCGGTTCGCACCGTCCGGGTCACTCGGTCCCTGCTCGAGCTCGCTTCCGACTTGCGCGCGAATCGCCCTTCGTACTGGGCGCGGAACGCCTTGGTCGGCTGGTAGTAGCCCAGGCTGATCGTGACCGTGTCTCCTGCGCCGAGGACGTGCTGCGGAGCTTTCGGGTCGGGTGCGCCCGAGTACGGTGCGCCCGCATAACGCGTCGTCAAGTACATGCGCATGGGGCAGCCGTTGGTGAACGTCAACGAGTGGTTGAACGTTCCATCGCCGGAAGGCACCGAGTGGGCTTCCGCCACGAGGCAGTCCGGGACCTCGGTGAAGGCGGGCGCCGCCGAGAGCCACGGGACGAGAATGGAAAAGGATGCGACGAGACAGCTCCTCGCCGGAACACGTACTGACATTCGGGCACTCCTTGGAGACCGAGCGCTTCAGAAAACACTCGACATCGATAATGAAGCGCCGATCACTGCGGTAGCGCCGGCGGGGCAACGGTGGCGTCGGCCGAGGGCGAATTCGGCGGGATCCTAGCCTGCATTTCTCACCAGATCACGTCGCGAGGCGGTCGAGAGTGCCGAAGATTCGCGAGCCTCGGACCGGAGGGCGACGCAGGCGTACTTGAACAGTACGTCGAGGAGCCCGGAGGGAGAAGCT
>Ga0194128_10006285_pt1 | contig 16069 bp, 12 predicted proteins | sample TA2KigCa65mmetaG_FD_148650 | JGI IMG/M metagenome (GOLD analysis project Ga0194128, IMG submission 148650) | Freshwater microbial communities from Lake Tanganyika, Tanzania - TA2015037 Kigoma Deep Cast 65m | ecosystem: Environmental > Aquatic > Freshwater > Lake | place: Tanzania: Lake...
TCAGACGCGGTGTCGTGGCAGCGCGAGCAGACCGTCGTCACGCGCGGGCCGAACGGCTCGATGCTGGTCTGTGATCCCAGCCGCGTGGCGGGTACTGACATGTTCGTGTTCAAGACCGGGATGTGACATGCGGGGAGGAAGGATTCGACGCCGCTGGATCGTTCAGCCGGTGCATACCTTCCAGAGTCTGGCCACCAATTCGCCAGCGGGAGGAAGGTCTCGTACCGCGCCGACGCCGGTGCCTGCGTAGAGTGGCTGCTCATCGATCTGACCGACTTCATTGGGCCGGGGCATGTTCACCCAGTAACGGCGCCGCTCGGTCATGGTGCCGTTGGCGGCTGGATAGGTACCCGTGACGTCGCCTTCGCCCGGTCTCCGACCGGGCGGCGGACAGCCGGCGCCTTCCCACATCTCAATCGTTCGGTTGCGGATGACCCGATGGGGATACAGCCAGCCATCCTGAAAACAAATCGTCAACACCGTGTCGTCGCCGATGGCGCGAAGCAGTTCAGCCTTGTGTGCGGCGTTGCCGGCGGACTCCTTCGTCGCCAGGAACCGCGTGCCCATCAGCGCTCCGGACGCCTGGGCCGTGAGCACCCGACGCACATCAAGGCCAGTAGTGAGACCACCCGCAGCGACCACGGGCACGCTCTTGGCCTCAGCGATGATCTTCGGGAGCGATTGCAGCAGCGGACTCAACGCCTGCACATGGCCGCCCGCTTCCGTGCCCTGGCAAACGAGATAGTCCGCCCCGAGGTCGAGCGCGCGTCGCGCGCCGTCAACATTGCTGACTTGCACCCCCGTTTTGGCGCCGGCCCGCTTGATCGATGCGACCCACTCGGATGAGGGGATGCCGAACGAGAATTGAATGATAGGTGCACCCGCATCGAGCACGGCCTGGAGCGAGACCGGTTCGTACTGCAGGATGTAGTTAAGACGAAGGGCCCCTTGGTGCCGGCACGCGTCTGTTCCACGCGCGCCTTCATGAACGCGCCGGTTGGCGTGCCGCCAGTCCCAAGCGCGCCGAGCCCTCCGGCGTTCGACACGGCAATGGCCAACTCCGGCCCTGCCGAGAGCCCCATCCCAGAACAATAAATGGGTACGCGCAGGCCGAACGCACTCATGAACGCCTTGGCGCGCGGCGTCGGCATCTCCGGCGCTTGTCCGCTCACGGTGCCGCGAACCATGCCGAGGCCCACGGCGATCGCCGAGGCACGCTCGAGAAACGCACGTCGATTGAAGGAAATGCCGCGAATCTTAATCGAGGAGAGCCCGACTCCTTCGGGGCTCGTTGAGACCCTCGTGATGAACCCTAGAGAAGGCATGAACGCCGTATAGGGACCGCCGACACTTCATTCAGCCTCCCCACTCGGCGAAGAGACCCACGACGCGCCGACCGTCGACGGCGTCAAATCCTCGGCGCCATCGAAGGCGAGTTCCCTGGCCGAGCGCGATCGGCTGCCGGCAGACACCACTCGGGCTTGGGCGCCGGAGCCCACCCGCTCCGCCAGGCTTCAACCGAGATCACTTGAGCGGCCGCACCGGCCGGCGGTCACCGCGCCGGGGCCGTTGACAGCGGCGGGCACGTCGATGAGAATGTCGTTCGATTGTCATAACAACATGACAATGTGCAGTCCCGGTCGCGTCCGCCTCCGGGGACGAGGTCGCCATGTTCGCACTGTCCGCTCGTGTTTCGCTCGTCGCCCTCGCCGCCGCCTGGCTCTTCGGCCACGCCGGCGTCCCCCTCGCGCATGCCCAGAACATCGGGCGCACGACCGCAACGCTGACGGGCACCGTCAAGGACGTCACGGGCGGCGTGCTGCCGGGCACCGCCGTGGCCATCAGCGGCCCGGCGCTGCCGGGCGGCCAGGACACCGTCACCGGCGCCGACGGGACGTTTACGGTCGTCGGCCTGTTCGCCGGCACCTACCGCGTTGAAGCGCGGCTCGACGGCTTTACTCCGGCGGCGGTCGAGAACATCAACCTGAAGGTGGGCGAGACGCTGCGCGTGGACCTCACAATGTCCGCCGGCTTCTCCAACACCATCACCGTGCAGGCCGCGCCGCTGGTCGATGTGGTGTCGAGCGAACGCACGGTCAATTTAACGACCGAGCTGCTCGAGGAACTGCCGAAGAACCGATCGTGGGAGTCGATCGCGCAAGTGGCGCCGGGCGTCAACGCCGAGGGGACCAATGCTCAGACCGGCACACCGCTGATCTCGTTCCAGGGCGCATCGGTGGCCGAAAACGTCTACATCGTCGATGGCGTCGACACGACCTCATCGGTCACGGCCACGACCGGCCAGAACGTGGTGTTCGAGTTCATCGGTGAGATGCAGCTGAAGTCCGGTTTCATTGGCGCCGACTACGGCGGGGCGCTGGGTGGCGTCGTGAATCTGACGACCAAGTCGGGCTCGAACACGATGGCCGGCGGCGTCACGTATCAGTACACCGGTTCGCGGCTCACGGAGCGTCCGCGGCGGCGGCTGCGCATCAATCCCACGGCCTTTCCCCCAGCCGCCGACTACGTCCAGGATCCGCAGGATCCCGAGAACTCGTCGGACGTCGGCTTCACGATCGGCGGTCCCATCGTGCGCGATCGCGTCTGGTACTTCGGCGGCTACGTGCCGCAGCTCACGTATATGACACGCCAAACGGCGCTGTTCGGCCGCAGCACGCCGGGCGGCTTCGAGCGCAGCGACCTGCGGCACTACGCCAACGCCAAGGTGACCTGGCGTGCGGCGACACCGCTCACTGTGAACGTGACGGGATCCAACTCGCCCCAGCGAATCGTGGGGCAGTTGCCGAGCTATGACGGCACGAGCGGACCGGATGCCGACTACAACAGCATCGGCACCGTGGCCAACAAGCGCAGCTATGCCGCGTCGTTCGACTGGGTGGCGCGACACAACGTCTTCGTCAACGGTTTCGCCGGCCGTTACGAGCGCCGCGCCTACGACCTCGGCAAGGAGAATCTCGACATCTTCACGTTTGCGACCACGAACGCCACGGTGCCGGGCATTCCCGCGAATCTGGTGCGGCCGGCCGGCTACTCGTCGGTCACCGGCGTCACGACGAACCTGGAGAAGGACAACGAGACGCGGAACAACGCCGGCGCCACCGTCACCGCCACCTTCAGCGCCGCCGGGCAGCACACCATCAAGGCTGGCCTGCAGTATTCCAAGACGACGAGCGACATCTGGTTCCGCTATAGCGGCGACCGCGTCGATCTGCGCTGGGGCCAGAGCGCACTGGGGCAGACCGGCACCTACGGCGTGTGGCGCCTGTTCGACATCGAGACCAACGGCGCGGTCACGGGCGACAACACCGCGCTCTTTATCCAGGACTCATGGACGGTCGCGGACCGCTGGACGCTCAACCTCGGCCTCCGAACGGAGCGTGAGGAAGTGCGGCCGCTCGCCAAGACGCCGGTCGTGATCAAATTCGGATGGGCCGACAAGATTGCCCCCCGACTCGGCCTGGTGTGGGACGTTCGCGGCAACAGCACGTGGAAGATGTACACGAACTTCGGCGCCTTCTACGACACGCTGAAGCATTCGGCGCCCCGCGACGTCTTCGATGGCCGGCGCTTCGAGATCCGCACCTACACACTCGACGACCTGGACTGGCCATCGCTTGGATTCAGCAACGTCAGAGGCCGGCTGATCCAGACCCTGAACTTCGTGGGCACCAGTCCCTCGGTTGATCCCGACGTCCTCCCGACGCGGACCAATGAGTTCAGCGTCGGCACGCAGGTGCAGCTGTCGCCGACCCTGGCCCTGAACGCCCAGTACATGCGCCGCGACCTCGCGAACGCGATCGACGACTTCAACCTCGTGAATCCAGCGACCTATCCCGCTCCGGGAAGCACGATTCGGACAATCATCGGCAACCCCGGCCGTGGACAAATCACCGCCCTGGCGGGAGCAGCGTTCCCGCACGCCCGGCCGTTCACGAGAACCTACGACGGTCTGGAGCTGGAATTGCGCCGCACGTTCGCCAACAACTGGACCGCCACGGCCAACTACACGCTGTCGCAGCTGCGCGGCAACTACAGCGGGCTGGCCGACGCCGACGAGTCGCTGGGCGGGGCCAATCCCAATGCCGGTCGGTACGGGCAGTACGTCGAGAGCTTCTACGGCGCCGGTGGTAAGGCCGACGAGGGCCCGCTGGCCCTCGACCGCCCGCACCAGTTCAAGCTCTCGGGGTCCTATCGCCTGCCCCTCGGCGTCACCGTCGGCGGATTCTTCCGGGCGCTGTCTGGTACGCCGCTGTCTCCGGTGCTCGGACTGAACGCCGCCGGCATCGTCTATCCCGAGGGACGCGGTGGCCGTGGACGAACCGACGCCGTCACGCAGACCGACCTCTTCCTGCAATACGGACTCGACCTCGGCAAGGCCAGAGCGTCGATCTTCGTCAACCTCCTCAACGCCTTCGACCAGAAGGCCGCTATTGGTCGATCGACGCGCGTCCTGAACGGCGACTCGGTCACCATCAACATTCCACTCGCGACCTACTTCGCCGGCGTGGACTACAACACCTTCATCCCGGCGACGTTACGGGACCCCAGGTTCGACCTGGCCAACCGGTTCCAGGCGCCTCGTTCGATTCGGGTGGGCATGCGCGTGGACTTCTGATCGAGCGCCGGGGCTCGGCGCGCGGCCTGGAGCGCTCCGTTCCGTCAGCGCAGCGGGAAGAACAGGGTCAGGTAGCGATCCGTGCGGCTCCGCCAGCTCGCCCAGCCCGAGCCTTCGGGCGCCTCGACTTTCGTCGGCGTGTAGCCCCGGTCTTCGAGCGCCCGCGCGACCCGCAGCGACTCCTCGCGGAGATCGCTGCGCAGCTCCGCGCTACGAAACTCCCACTGGTTCCAGTCGATGTAGACCTGGAGGGGTCGGGTCGCGTGCGTCTGAATCAGGGCCAGCGTCTGTTCCGCAAACGGGGTACCGATATTGAGCGACTGCATGCCGACGGAGCCGAATGATGACGGAAACGTCAACGCCGTGTAGAGGGGCAACAAGCCGGCGCGAAACGCCCCGACCATGGCGCGGTCTGCGGCTGCCGTCGAAACGCGATAGCGCGTGCTGAGGGCCGGCAGCCACTCTTCCGCAATCATCTGCGCGATCTTCGACGCGGGCTCGCCAGCCTCTTCGGAGATCTCGCGAATGTCGATGAATGCCGCCACGACCGGGCCGACCGATCGGCCCACGAGATTGTCGAGCGAACGGTCCATCCACGCCAACGTGAGCGGCCGATGCTCCGGACTGACCACCACGAGCAGCGGCAGGCGCGCCGTCCCCGCCTCGTAGCCGGGAGGGATCCACACGCGCGCTCGTCGGGTGGCGCCGAAGATCTTGCTGTCGATGGTCACATCGTCAATTCGCCCGCGCGGCGCCTGGGGGGAAGGCGGAGCGAGGTGAGCCGGTTCGATCGAACCGGGCATGCGCATTTCAGACAGCTCACCGCGGCCGCGGCGCTCGGGCACCCGTCGCGGGTTGAGCGGATCAAGGGCAAACGTCTCGAAGTTCACGACGAACTGGTAGTCCCACCGCGCGGCGGTTGGCACACGAAAGCTGCGATAGAAGAAGTCCGTGCCGGCGGCGCGGCGCAAGGGCACGCTGGAGTACAGCGGGAAGATGTCCGACATGCTGCCGTTGAGTGCCACGTCGGTGGCCGTACCCCGATAGACGAAGTGGACCAGGTCCGACCCTTCGACAATCGGAAACGACTTCTGTTCGGTCATGAAACGCGTGACCATTCCAGCCCGGTCTGCCTCGGGCGCGGCCTCGACCGACCGAATGAAGTCGGTGAACCGGCTCGGAATCTCGTCGCTGCCCTCTCGGCTCAAGGTGGTGCGACCTGGCCCCGGCCTGACGCGGACCATGGCAATCTCGCTGAGGTTGCGCACGAAGATGCGGCCCCCCGAAATCGACGGCGTCGCCTGGCTGGCATCGTCGGCAATGTTCAATCGAGCGGCTTCCTTATAGCCCGCGGCTGCCGCATCGACGATCACGACATCACCTTCGGGACTGAACACCACCAGATGGGAGCCCGCCAGCACGAGTCCCTGGCCGCCCGGCGGCCGCGATCGCCAGAGTTCCTTGCCGGTGGCAGCATCCACTGCGCTCATGAAGCTGCCGTTGAAGCCGTACAACACGCCGTCGTGCACCACGGGAATGGCGTAGCTTCTCCGGAAGACCGCGGCGTTCCAGATCCGTGCGGCTGAGAACCCTGCTGGCCCTCTCGTGATTTCGAACAGCGTTGCCCCGCTATCCCGCGCGGTCACCAGCAGGCGTCGATCGCCCACGGGCACCGGCTGCGAGAACTGGCCCTGGTCGCTCTTGGCGCCATGGGGCGTCCTCCACAGCACCTCGCCAGTCGACGGCAACAGCCCCACGAGGTCGCTGCCATTGAGCGCGACGACCTGGGTGACACCGTCGATCGTCATCAGGATAGGTGATTCGTACTCAACCGGGGCGTCGAGCGCGGCCCACCGCGGGGTGCCGGTGGTGCGATCGAACGCGGTGATCGACTGCCCCTTCGGCCCGCCGGTTTGGAGAATGAGGAAACCATCGGCGATCAGCGGAGACGATGTGAAGCCGTAGAAGGGACGGCGGGCGCCGTCCTGCTGGTCAATGACTCGCGTCCACAGGACCGTGCCATCACGGAGTCGAAGCGCCACCAGTTGGCCGCGTGGGCCCAGTGCATAGACGACGCCGTCGTGAATGGTGGGCGTGGCCGTGGGCCCGCCGTGCGATCCGCCTTCCATCGGTGGAAACGCGTCGGCGAGCCGATGCCGCCATCGTTCCTGACCGGTGGCAGCGTCGAGCGCGATGACGAAGTCCGACGTCTTGTCGGAGAACAGCGTGACGGCGGTCTCGCCGGCGACGGACACGCTGGAATAGCCGAGCCCGAGCGGACGCCTCCAGCCCGACTCGAGGTGGAAACCGCCGGACGGAAACCGCTCGGAGTCATCGGCGCAACCGTCGCGCTTCGGCCCTCGCCAGTGCGGCCAGTCAGCAACTACGACCGCGTTACCGCCGGAGACGCGTGGCGCCGGCTGCGCATCGGCGGGCGACGACGCGATCACGCAGGCGGCACACGCCAGCGCCGCACACCATCGCACGGCCGCTACTCCCCGCCCGGCTTGGTGCCCGCCGGCGCTCCGAGAATCTTGTTGAGCTCCACGTAGTACCCGTCGGGGTCCCACAGGTAAGTGACCATCACGGGGATGACCCCTTTGCCATCTGGCGACGGATACTCAATGCGGGTGGGCTCGCCGGCGATCCTCACGCCTGGCACAGCTCGCACCTTTTCGAGTCGGGTTTCCTGATCGGTCGCATTCACGACGAAGATGACCTCACCGGTCGTGGGACGCTCGTATTCGACGGGCATGTTCACTGGGTCGGTGGAGCGCCGCATGATGCCGATGGCACCGATGAACTGGTCGTTGCCGCGCAGCAGCACCAGGCGGGTGGTGTTCGGCGCCGTGCCGAGGACGCGGTCGTAGACCACGGTCAGGCCCAGGGCATCGCGCCAGAAGGCCAGCGAGCGGTCGACATCGCGCACGAGGAGTGTGGTGCGCCGAACATCGACCGGAATGCGCTCGCTCGCTGGAACGGGCTGCGCGACGGCTCGCGATGCGAACACGGCCAACAAGGCCGCGCCAACGAACAGTGGAATCGTTCGACGAATCATCGGATCCTCCTCAGCGCTCCGGCAGCGCCATTGGTCGCGACAGGTACTGCCCCATAGGAGTGCCGACGACGGTCGCGCCGTCGTAGACAAGCTGCCCTCTGAGGTACGTCGCCTTCACCTTGCCAGTCAGCTCCTGCCCTTCGAATGGCGTGTACCCCTGGTGCGACGGCGAGTCGGCGGCGCGCACCACGAACGTCTCATCAGGGTCGACCAGCACAACGTCGGCGTCGTACCCGGCCGCGAGGTCGCCCTTCCGGAACAAGCCGTATCGGCGGGCAGGATTCGCGCAGAGCAGCTCCGCCATGTGGCCGTAGCTCATGCCCCGTTTGCGTCCCTCGCTCAGCACACCCGACAGCAGGTACTCGGTGCCGCCGAAGCCGGACTTCGCCATCCAGATGTCGCCGCCGCTGCCCGGAGGCGTCTTGAGCTCGCTGGCGCAACAGGCGTGGTCGCTGCAAATCCAGTCGACCTTCCTGTCGAGCACCATCCGCCACAGGTACTCGACATCCTCGCGAGGACGGATCGGCGGATTCACCTTGGCGTGCGCGCCCGCCGGACTATCGACGTCGAGCAGCAGATGTCCCACCGTGACCTCGCGCGCGAAGTTGACGTGCGGGAAGGCGCCTTGCATCGCGAGCGCGGCGTCGAAGGCCTTGCGAGAGCTCAGGTGCAGCAGGTTGATATTGGGACAGGCCGTCTCGTGCGCGAGGTACGACGCAATGCACACGGCCAGCCCCTCGGAGTGCGGTGGACGCGCCGCGCTGTAGGCACGCAGGCCCGTCAGCGAGCGATCGGCCTCGACGATCCTGGTATACGCATTCAGGATGTCCGCCATCTCGCAGTGCAGGCTCAGGCTGAGGTATGCCCTGGCCTCGGGATGCGCGTCGGCAACACGCGCCAGGCCACGCATCACGAACTCGAAGTGCGCAATGTCGTAGCGCTCGTCGTCGCCAATCATCAGAAACTGCTGTTGCGAGCTCGACCGTCCGTGCAGGCCGTAGCCACCGTAGAACATGAAGATCTTGAACGACGTGACGCCGTGCTCGGTGAAGAGGGCGTCCATTTCGTCGATGTGTGAGCCGGCAATCGGCGCCAGGTGGTAGCCGTAGTCCACGTAGAACCGCCCCGCCGACCGCGCCAGCACTTCCGGGAAGAAGTCGCGATACGCGCCACCCTTGTTGAGGTAGTACTGCCCGGTCCGCATGTAGTTGAGGCTGCTCGTCACGCCGCCCATTGCCGCCGCGCGACTCTCGGTCTGCGCGTCGTCCTCGAGCGGGTGGTAAATGCCAACGTGCATATGGGCATCGACCAGCCCCGGGAACGCCAGCCGTCCACGACCATCCACAATCGTGCGCGTGCCGTCGACCGGCAAGCCAAGTGAGACATCGGCACAGCGGCCATCGATGATGCCGATGTCCGTCGACACCGGCTCGTCGACGCCGGGCCTGACGAGTCGAACGTTCTTCAGCAGCAGGTCGTACGGCATGAGGTCAGGCTTTTCCTTTTTTTCGGCCGGCACGATCGCGAAGCCGCGGCTTGACGGCCCACGCGTGTGCGGAGCGGTCGCGGTTGAGGTGCACGGTGAAGGAGTACACGTCGCTTCGATAATGCACGCGCGTGTGCAGCAGCGGTCGGCCGTCGTCGAGCCTGACGACGCGGTCGACCGCCAGCAGGGGCGCACCAACCCGCGTGCCGAGCATGCGCGCCAGGCCGGCGTCGGCCAACGCCGCCCGCACGGTCTGTTCGGCGTCTCGGAGATGCAGGCCCAGCTTGTCTTCGAGCACCCGCAGGATCGATCCGTTCCAGTCGCTCTTCGTCAACCGCCGGCCGTAGTCGTGCGATAGCACGTTCACTAGGTGCCCGTATGGCTCGCCATGATGCAGGCGAAGCCTCGTGCACTCGGTGACCAGGTCACCGGTGCCCAGGCCGAGCGCCTCGGCGTCCTCGCGTGACGCCGGCACGACGCGCAGGTCGATCAGCTGAACCGATGTCGACTGCACGATGGAGATCAGGTCGTCGAGGGACCCTTCGACGCGCTGCTGCCCTCGGAACGGACGGTGGCCGGTGACGTAGGTGCCGCGCCCGACCTCGCGCCTGACCAGGCGCTCCTGCTCGAGCGACGCGATCGACTGGCGCACTGTGATGCGGCTCACGCCGTACGCGGCGACGAGGTCGGCTTCCGTGGGAATGCGATCGCCCTCGGCAAAGCGCCCCGAGAGGATTTGCTCGCGAAGGATGCTCGCCAGTTGGTAGTAGAGCGGGATCTGCTGTGAGACGAAACCGCTCGACGCGAGCGGTTTGGGACGCGAGGCGCGGCGTGCGGGCATTGGCGCAGCGATGTTACCAGAGCACTCGCCAGGGCCGCTTCGGCCGCGCGGGCAGTTCGCTCTGCTGAATCGTGCGCCGCTGGCCGGCATGCACCGAGAACCCACGTGGACCGGTGATGCGCTCGTAGAACTCCTTCGCCCACCGCTCTCGCATCGGCGCCAGATCGGCGATCTCTTTCGCAATCGACTGGTAGTTGCTCAGCTGCCGTGCCGACTCGCGACGAATCCACGCCTTGACGGCTGGCGTCATGGGTTGCGTGGTCGGCCCGCGGCCGACGCAGAACTTCTCAGGCCCGGGCTGAGCTGCCTTCGCTTTGGGGGCGCGGGCCTTCATGGCGCGGTCCCGCGCTCGACGCTCCTTCTGGATCGACGCTTCGATTCCACGCTCGTGGGGATGTTGGATGTCCGGACGGTCGGTCGCTCGGACGTTCGGTCGTGGCATAGATGAGTCCTCAGGAAGAAACGGCGACACTCTCGCGGTCGGCGGGCCGCGCCTGACGCTCGGGCGCAATCGTCGCACGCATGATGGGCGCAACCGATGGGCCGGCCAGTGCGAGGACGCTGCGACCAAGCGATGCGGCGCCTTCGGCCGACAGCACGCAGCCGGCGTTGGTCGTGAACTTGAGCAGCAATTCCTCGGACGATAGCGGCTGGCCGGGGCCGCCGCGATTGGCCATCACGCGGGCTTCGTGCACCCGGCCGTCACGAGTCGTGATGCGGAGCACGGCCGGAAACTGATTCGGAAAGATCCGGCTGCACTCGTCGTCCGCCACGACGCGCACCTTCTCGGCGAGCGCCAGGTAGCGCGCGTCACTCGCCTTCGCGTCGCTGAAGTCGTCGAGCCACAAGCCGAGCCCGCCGCCACCGAGCAGCGCTGCCGCCACCGTGAACGGGCCGCTGAACTGCGCGTGGTAGCCCGACCGCGGACGCACTTTCTGATCGCGTGGCTCGGCGATCGTTCTGAGGGTGGGTGCCGCCACGCCGAGTTCGATGTCGGTGATGTCGTCGAGCACGACCGAGTGACGCAGCGCCCGCGCCGCATCGATGCCGCCGTGCGTGAAGTGATTGGCGGGATACGGCTTGTAGAAGATCCCGGGCACGCACCAGGCCTGGCCAAGGCCGCGGGTGATGGCGTCGGGATCGACCAGCCCGCCGCAAAAGGCTTGGAAGAACCCGAATCGCCCTTCGAACACCGTCGGAGGCCCGGTGAAGCCGTGTCGCGCCAGGTCTGCTGCTGTAATGCCGGCTTGGGCCGCCCAGCCGCAGTGCAACCGCTTGACCGATCCGCCGGAACGATTGGCCTCGATGACGCCGCTGCCCATCGACGCGGCAATCGCCACTGCATGGCCGATGCCGGCCGCGTCGAGTCCGTAGAGCTTCGCGGCCACCGCGGCGCTCGCGAGCGTGCCGCAGATAGACGTGGCGTGCCAACCCCGCTCGAAGAACACGGAATTCCCGAGGGCCCGGTCGTAGGCGACCATGCCGGTGCGCACACACACTTCGTAACCGGTCGCCGCCGCCGTGACGACGGCCTCGACCGAGGCGCCGGTGGCTTCGCCCACGGCCAGCGCCGTCGGCACGAGACTGGCGCTCGGGTGCAGCACCGATGGCAAGTGTGTGTCGTCGAAGTCGAGGGTGTGCGCGAGCACGCCGTTCACGAAGGCCGCATGCGACGCCGGCAGCTTCGTGCCAAAGCCGACCACCGTCGCCTCTTCGGGCCCGCCCTTGGCCAGGGCCATCGCGTGGGCGTGTCGGCTGGTCTCGACCGGCAGCGCCGCCAGGCAGAGACCAAGCGTGTCGAGGATGCGCTCGCGCACCGACACGGCCACCTCATCGGGCACGCGTTCGGGTGTCGTCGTCGCGACAAACGTGGCGAGCGATTCGAGGAGCGTCATCGCGGCACCACGGCAAAGGGGCGCACGGGGCTGCCGGTGGCGCCGATCAGTTTCAGCGGCGCCAGCACAAACAGAAACTCCCACGTCTCGCTGGCCGCCAACTCCGTGAGGTCGAGCATTTCGATGATGTGGATGCCACGCTCGACGAGCAGGATCCGATGCACCGGCAGCAACGCATGTCCGCGGCCGGCGGGAATGTGTTCGTAGGCGGTGGTCTCGGCCCCCGTCATCCGAATGTTCCGATCGGCGAGCCACCGCGCCGCACCCTCGTCCGGTCCAGGCGCGCCATCTCGCTGGCCGAGAAATACGTCCGCCGATTTCCAATGGGCGGCCCAGCCGGTGCGGACGAGGACCACGTCACCGTCGCCCACTGCCACGCCCTGAGTGTCGGCGGCACCAGCCAGATCGTCGGCCGTCACCGCTTCGCCGGGCGCCATGACGTCGACACCGCGCAGGCGCGCGACATCGAGGAGTACGCCTCGCCCGATCGTGATCGGGATCGTTTCCACGCCGAGCGCACGGAACTTGCCGCCGGTCTGCGCGACTGCCGCATCGACACCACCGTACAGGCACCCGGCGTGCGACACGTGGCAGAGCGCGTCGACATGGGTGCTCGTGTGGCCGCCAAGCAGCAGCATCTCGTTGGCCGCCGATCCGCCGTCGGCCCGCACGTGGTCGCCGTGGCGGCGCTGCAGCGCCATCTTGTAGCCCGGGTGGTTCGGTGACACCGGAATGCCGGCGTCGAGCGGCTGAGCGAGGTCAATGATTCGCGCGCCCGCGAGAGCCGACCACAAGCCGGTTGTCACAGGGCCCCCTTCGCCGCGAGGGCGGCGATGGCGTCGGCGTCGAGGCCGGCGAGGCGCCCGAACACGTCGGCGTTGTCGGCTCCCAGCGGGCGCCCCGCCCAGCGAATCTCACCTGGCGTCTCCGACAGGCGGAACATCACGTTTTGCATCTTCACGGTACCAAGCTCGTCGTCTGGCACCGGCACGATTGACCGCAGGGCCTGGAACTGAGGATCCTCCATCACGTGCCGCACGTCGTAGATCGGCGCCACCGCCGCCTCAGCCTCTTCGAACGCGCGCATCACCTCGTCGAGCGGCCGGCGAGCGATCCAATCCCCCACCATCCGATCGAGCAGGTCGGCATGCTTAGCGCGTTCGGCGCCCGAGGCGAACCACGGCTCGTCGATCACCTCCGGATGCCCGACCAACCGCATGACGCGCTCGGCGATGCTCTGCGCCGAGGTTGAGATCGCGACCCAGCGCTCGTCGGCCGTCTGGTAAATGTTCCTGGGGGCGTTGTTGACCGAGCGGTTGCCGCGCCGTTCCTGCACGACGCCGAGCTGATCCAGCCACGTCGGTTGTGGACCGAGAATCGTCAGGATCGGCTCGATGATCGCCATGTCGACCACCTGCCCGCGTCCGGTTTTGTGCCGCGCCTCGAGGGCGAACATGATGGCCGACGCGGTCGCCAACGCCGTGATGCCGTCGGCCAGTCCGAACGGCGGCAACGTGGGCGGGCCGTCGGGCTCGCCCGTGATGGCCGCAAATCCGCTCATGGCTTCGGCCAGCGTGCCGAAGCCGGGCCGGCCGCTGTAGGGTCCGAACTGACCAAAACCGGTGACCCGCGCCACCACGAGCCTTGGGTTGATTGCATGCAGCACATCGGGCCCGAGGCCCCACTTCTCGAGCGTGCCCGGACGAAAGCTCTCGATGAGGACATCGGAAGCAGCGACCAGCTTCTTGAATACCTCCTGCGCCTCAGGCACGCCAAGGTAGAGGGTGACGGCCCGCTTGTTGCGGCCGATCACCTTCCACCACAGCGGCACGCCGTTCTTGCGATAGCCGTGCGTGCGCACCGGGTCGCCGCGTGGATGCTCGATCTTGATCACTTCGGCGCCGAAATCGCCAAGCAGCGTCGCCGCCAGCGGCCCTGCAAACAGGGTCGCGGCATCGAGCACACGAAGGCCGTCGAGCGCGCACGGGGAGGACATCACAAGACTACGGCGTGAACTCGTCCTTGGTCAGGTATACCCAGTTCATGAGGTCCGGCTGCCGCCGCTTCATCTTGGTCAGCACATCCTCACGACACTCTTCGGGATTCTTGAACGGGTTGAAGTTGAAGTGATTCACGAGCCAGCTGTCGGTGCGGAACAGTCCGACCGTGCCGTACTCGCTCGCGAACGGTCCGTGGTTGATGTACGGCGGCCGATAGACGTAGCCCCCGGTTGGCAGATACCCGAACTGCATCATCCACGACTCGCCCCACAGGTGGTACATCTCCTCCATGCAGTCGTGGAACGACACGTTGTCCTGCCAGAATCCCGGCCCCAACATGTAGAGACCGGTGAAAGCACCGGTCGGCTCGTCGAAGCGGAGCAGCTTCACGAGCGATCCAGGCTCGGTCTGCGGGTAGAAGTTCGGAACCACCCACCGAATGCTGTCGTTGGCGTTGGTCGACACGAACGCCGATGTCTTGACCTGCCGATCGCGGTGCGCCGTGGCGGGCACCCAGTTCGGGAAGTGGTCGTTGAAGAACCACATGGCCTTGCAGCCCTGCCGAGTCGAGATCGGTCCGATCCGGTAACCAGCCGGCACGAACAGGTAGTGGTCCTTGGTCAGCAGCTGGTCGCCGACTTTGAGCGCGCCATCGAGGATGTAGAGCTCCCACTCGCTGGTCGAGAATCCCGCCGGCTGCCGGAACCCGCCGCCAAACTCGACGATTTGCGTGCAAGCGCCGTTGACCGGATCGATGCTGAGCGTGCGGACGCGAGCGCCAGGCTTCCAGCCGGGCAACGTCAGGCGTGTGAGCCGCACGTCGGCGTCGACGAGTGGCTCGAGATGTGGTCGTCCCATGGCGATTCGATTCCCCTGATGTCAGTGCGAGACCCAGTCGGTCAGTCCGTAGACGCGGACGGCGTTGTCGAACAGCAGCTTCTGCAGCGCCTCGGGCCTGATGCCCAGGGCCGCGATCTCCGTCATGGCCTTCTCGAACTCGACGACCGGCCAGTCAGTGCCGAAGAGCACCTTGTCCTGGCCGCGTGAGTTGATGAAACGGACAAACGACGGATCCCAATACCTCGGCGCGTGCGCATCGGACCCGATGTAGACGTTCGGATGCTTCCAGGCAACGGCGATCATCTCTTCAACCCACGGGTAGCCGATGTGGATGCCGACGATCGTCAGCTCGGGAAAATCAATGGCGACGCGGTCGAGCGTCATCGGCCTGGCGACCGACGACAGGAACCGCTGCGCCGAATGACCGACCTGGATCTGCACCGGCACGCCGAGCTCCGCACACCGCGCGTAGAACGGGTAGTAGATGCGGTGGTCAGGCGCTTCGCCAAACCAGTGTGGGTACAGGTGCGCGCCGACGAAGCGATGCTGCTGCACGGCCTCGGTCAGTTCGGCCAGCGCCGGCACGATGCGCGACGGGTTTAGCCCGACAATCCCTTTGAATCGGCGCGGATGCTGCGCCACCACCTCGGCGATGCGGGCCACGGGCTTCCGGAAGTAGATATCGGATCCCTCCCAGCCGCCCGTCGTCGCAATCAGCAGTCCGCGCTCGATGCCGGCGGCGTCCATGCGGCGCAACTGCTCGTCGAGCGGAATGCCGGCCGACGTCTCGCCGAGAATCTTCACGGCTTTCCAGAAGGCGTCGAGCTTCGGCGTGTAGTGCGCCGTCAGGTCGGGCGTCCAGAGGTTGACGACGATATCGAGCGCGCGCATCAGGAATTGTCTTATTGATAAGACAAATAGAGTCTACACCAGGACCCGCTACCGGGCGGGTGCCGTGAGCTCGGTGGCCGTCTTTCGGAAAATGTACTCCTGGCCCTGCGGCGTCTTGAGGTTCAGCAGCGACACGACGCTCGCCGCGAACACCAGCGCCCAAATGAGCCAGACCGCCGGCATGGCCTGATCCATCCGCTGGCGGATCTCGACGTTCAGCTCGTCGACATTGGTGGCACCGGCCTTGATGGCCTTGAGGTTCTTCAGGGCCGTCCCGGAGATCGGCAGCAGGTAGAGCGCATCCACGACGATCACGCCGTACATGACGTGCTTCCAGTTGAGCCACTCCGTCGTCCACAGCGCCGTGCCGGTGATGTAGGCCAGCGCGACGCCAGTGGGAAACATCAGCAGGAACACGTAGG
>Ga0194128_10006289_pt1 | contig 16061 bp, 11 predicted proteins | sample TA2KigCa65mmetaG_FD_148650 | JGI IMG/M metagenome (GOLD analysis project Ga0194128, IMG submission 148650) | Freshwater microbial communities from Lake Tanganyika, Tanzania - TA2015037 Kigoma Deep Cast 65m | ecosystem: Environmental > Aquatic > Freshwater > Lake | place: Tanzania: Lake...
AGGAGGCGCAAATGCTGCTGTTGACCATGCCCGATCAGAGCACCGTCGAACTTGCGGTTGAATGCAGCCGGCGGCTGAATCCGGAACTCGTTCTGGTCGCCCGTTGCACGAGGGCCAATCACCTGCGCCGGCTGCAGGAACTCGGCGTAACGACCGTGCAACCGGAGTTCGAAGGAGGATTGGAGATGGTCCGGCAAGGGCTCGTTCGTTGTGGACGCGCGGGCGAGGAGGTTGGTCCGATCATCGAGAGCCGCGGCGGGATTTGTATGGCGGCATCGTTACGTCCGCGATCAACCGGACCGATCGGCGCGAAATCTACTTTCCCGATTACGAGCGGCGCATGGCGCATTATTCCTTTCTCTCTCCCGATCGGAAGTGGGTGCTTACCGCGGAGATGGAACCTCGGTGGCTCCCATGCCGGTTGCTTCCGTTCGATGGCAGTTCGCCGGGCCGCCGAGTTGGACCCGACGGCGCCTGCACGGCGACAGGCTGGTCGCCCGACGGGAAGTGGATGTATTTCGGGGCCGAAGTCGATGGTCAAAAACACTTGTGGCGGCAAGCGTTTCCGGACGGCGCACCGGAGCAGTTGACGTTTGGGCCCGCCGAGGAAGAGGGAGTCGCGGTTGCGCCGGATGGATCACTCGTTACGTCGGTTGGCGTGCGCCAAAGCGCCGTCTGGGTGAGCGATTCCTCGGGAGAGCGGCCCGTCACGTCGGAAGGATTCGCGGCGGCCAACAACCTCGTGCTGACCGCTCCGATCTTCTCGGCCGACGGCGGCAAGATTTATCACCTTCTCGGCAGGGACATGCCCGGCTCAATCAACGAGTTGTGGCGCACCGACATTGGGAAAGGAACCAGTGAGCGCATCATTCAAGGGTTCCCGATCGTCGAGTTCGATATCGCCGGCGATGAAACCGGTGCGGGCGATGTCGTCTTCTCGGTGCAGCATAAGGGAAAGCCGTCCGAGATCTGGCTGGCCGGCCTGAACCGCGCGGCGCCGCCAGTGCGGATCGCCGACGGTGGGGAGGGATCGCCGCGATTTGGCCCGAATGGCGAACTTTGGTATCGGTATTCGGATGGAAAGGCCAATCTTGTTGGCCTGATGAAGCAAGACGGCTCGGGCCGCCGCAGGGCGGCGGAGTATCCCGTGAGCACCGTGATGAATGTGTCGCCAGGAGGGCAATGGCTGATCGCGATGGCGCCCGCCGAAGGGCGATCGGCGATCGATACGATTGCGATACCGGCGGGCGGCGGCCCGCAGCGGATAATTGGGCCGGGACGCTGGCCGGTTGCTTGGAGCCGCGACGGCAAAACCTGCTATTTCGGAGTGGCATCGAAAAGGACGTTGGCATTTCCGGTGCAGCCGGGGCAGTTGCCCGTGGCGCCGGACGGCAACTTGCAAGTGCTTCTGAAAAACCCACCGGCTAGTGCCCGGATCGTGACGGGGTACGATCTCTCCCCAGGCCCGGATCCATCAATGTTCGCCTACATCAAGGGCACGAACCAGAGGAATCTGTTTCGAATCACACTGAAATAGCGCCTACGGCCTACGACAACAAGTAATCCAGATCCTCGGCGCGCAGGTTGCCGATGACGGAGTTGTCCTGTCCCAGGATCGCTTCGGCCAGATCGCGCTTGGACTGCTGCAGCTCGAGGATCCGCTCTTCGATCGTGTCGCGCGCGACGATGCGGTAGGCGAACACGGGGCGCGTCTGGCCGATGCGGTGTGTGCGGTCGATGGCCTGCGCTTCGACAGCCGGGTTCCACCACGGGTCGAGCAGGAAGACGTAATCGGCCGCGGTCAGATTCAGGCCCGTGCCGCCGGCCTTGAGGCTCAACAAGAACAGCGGGCAGCCGGGATCGGACTGGAAGTGCTCGACCGGCGTCTTGCGGTCGGTTGTCTGTCCATCGAGATACTCGTACTTCATTCCGGTCTTGTCGAGTTCGGGTTTAAGAAGGGCGAGCAAACTCGTGAACTGCGAGAAAACGAGCGCCTTGTGGCCTTCTTGTACGATTTCGTCCAGATGCTCAAGCAGCGTTTCCAACTTGGCGGAAACATTCTGCGCGTGTTCGTCGACCAGCTTCGGATGGCAAGCGACCTGACGCAACCGTAGCAGCGCTTCGAGCACGTGAATCTTCGACTTGTTGAAGCCCGACTCCTTGATCTTCTTGTCGAGATCCCTGCGCACCTTCGAGAGAATCGCCGTGTAAAGCCTGCGCTGGGCCGGGTCGAGCTCGCAGTAGAGAACCTGTTCGGTACGGTCGGGCAAGTCGCTGGCCACCTGTTGCTTCGTACGCCGCAGAATCAGCGGGCGCAGCGCCTTGCGCAGCCAGTCGCGCGATTCGGGATCCATCAGGCCGCCGGTTTTCGACAACATCGTCGCGCCAAGCAAACCTGGATTCAGGAATGCGAACAAGCTCCACAACTCGCCCAGGTGATTCTCGACCGGAGTGCCGGTCATGACGACGTTGTGTTTGCCGCTTAACAGCCGCGTGGCCTTGGCGGAATCCGATGCCGCGTTCTTGATCGCCTGCGCTTCGTCGAGCACAACAGTCGTGAACGGAACGTCCTTCATCTCGACGATGTCGCGGCGCAGCGTGCCGTAGGTTGTGAGGATGACGTCGCGTTTGGGAATGTCGTCCTTGCTGCGCGTCGTGCCGGTAAAATCGAGGAGCTTGAGCTTCGGCGTGAAGCGCTTGGCCTCGGCTGTCCAGTTGAACATGAGCGACTTCGGCACAACGACGAGATCGGGCGGCAACTCCTCGCCGGCCTTTCGGCGCTGGCGATGCAGTTCGAGCAGCGCGAGCATTTGAATCGTTTTGCCCACGCCCATGTCGTCGGCCAAACAGCCGCCGAGACCGGTCTCTTCGAGAAACAGCAGCCACGCGAGGCCTTCCAACTGATAGGGCCGCATCTCGCCCTTGAAGCCTTTGGGTTGCGGCGCCGGCGCGAGTCCATGCGCGCCGCGCAGCCGCGTGCGCGCTTTCTCGAAGGCTGCGTCCGTCGACACGTTTTCCTTCTCTTCGAGCAGCGCGTCGAGGATCGCCGCCTGCGGCAACTTGAACCGATAGGCGCCGTCGACCTCCTTGCCGACCGCGTCGATGGGCGCGTAGCGCTGAATCCACTCTTCGGGCAACAGGCCGATACTACCGTCGCCGAGTTTGATGTAGCGCGACTTTTCGCGCAGCGCGGCGAGCAGCGCGGGCAGGTCGATCTCCTGTTCGTCGAAGCCGGCGGTGGCGCGCAGCTCGAACCAGTCGATGCCGCTCGAAACGTTGACCTTCGACCAGGTCATGTTGCGGATCGGCTTGCCTTCGGCGAGAACTTCCCAACCCTTTTCGACGAGCGCATGCACGGCGGGCACGAAGCGGTGGAACGGGATCTGCCATACGCGGCGGTCTTCTTCGGCGTGGCGCGCGGGCGTAAAGTGCAACTGCCGCAGTGCGAGCCGAGCCGCGTCGTGCGTGGCGCGGTCGAAGACGATCATTTCGGAAGCATCCTCGGCGAGCGCGAAGTCGCCGTCGTAATCGGCGGTTTCGACGATGCGCGGCGCGTCGTCGTAGAGAAACGTCAGCGTTCCTTCGGCCGAGTTGACGTGCGCGTCCATCCTCAGGCGCAGACGGATCTTCGGCGTGCCGCGGACCTCGTTGGGCTTGAGCCTCTTCGGCAGATCCCACAGCGGCGGGCGGCGCATGCCGCTCATCAGCGCGAAGACATGCGGCCACTCGGCGCGCGGAACATTCATCTTCTCGCCGTTGACGGCGTAGCGCAGCCAGGCGGCGGTGGCGGGCGATTCGAACTCGCCAATCTTGTGACCATCGTAGAGCACCAGCCGGCCATCAATGAAATACGTCTTCTTGAGATCGACCACGTCCTCGCCGTTGGTGACGGCGAAGCTGACCTCGATCCAATCTTCATCGGCGAGTTCCGCTTTGGCTTGCACTTTCCACTTCGCGTCAGTCCACTCGACTTCTCGCCAGGACTCCTTCTGATACTGCGGACCGACAACGAGGCGGTGCGTCGGCGCGAGAGTTTTCAGAATCGCCGGCAGCCGCTCTCCGGCGAGATGGTACGTGTTCCGGATGTTGTCGTTCATGTAGAACGAGCTCCACGAGGCGTGCTCGGGCAGCACCAGGAGCATTTCGGAAAGGACCGCGCGATCGATTTCGTCTGCGAGGCGGCCGACATCGGAGCGAATGAGGCGGAGCGGCTTCGGCGTTGAGAGCTGACCGTTCCGCTTGCGGTCCTGGTAGTAGAGGTCGAGTTCGATGGAGGCGTGGATCGACGCCGGCGGGATGGCGAGACGGTAGATGATGTGCTCGGCGAAGGCCGAGTTTTCGCGATACGCCGCGTGGCCTTCTTCGTCGAGGCGCGCCGAGTGCAGCAGATCGTGCCAGTTGGCGCGGCGCGTCGGAACGAACTTTGTCGCTTCGGCTTTCCCTTGCGGCGCCTGATTGATTGCCGTCAGCAGCGCCCAAGTGTGTTTGCAGAAGCCGTTCTCTGGGAAGAACGGACACTCGCAGTCGAGGAGTTGCTCGCCGGCGACGACTTCGTAAGTCGCTGTGCCGTGCGCGAACGCGCGATAGAGGCCATTTTCCTGCCGCGGTGTTTCGAGCAGGTTCTGCCGCAAAATGTCGAGGCCCTTTTGCCGCGCCCATGTTGGGAACAGGCCCTGATACTTGCGGAGAAGGTATTGCGGATCGGCTGGCATTGGGACTACAGGAAGCGCGAAAGCCTTTCCATCGCCTGTTCGAGAATCGGCCGTTCGACGGCGTAGCAGAGCCGCACGCGTCCTTCGCCGCCCGCGCCGAACGCAACGCCGGGCGCAAGGCCGACGCTAGTCTCGAGCAACAGCCGTTTGCAGAAATTGAAGGAATCGGCGAGGCCTTCGATCTTCGGGAAGAGATAGAACGCACCTTCGGGATCGGGCACGCTAACGCCCTTCATCTGGCGCAGCGCGTCGAGGCAGAAGTCGCGGTTGCCCTTGAGCATCGCGACGAGAGAAGCCACCGATTCATCGCCCCATTCGAGCGCGGTCTCGCCGGTGCGCTGCACAAACGACGGCGCGCAACTGATGACAAACTCGTTCAACTGCGTGGCGCGGGCGGCCAGATCCTTGCGGGCGATCAACCAGCCGAGACGCCAGCCGGTCATGCACCAGGCCTTCGAGAAACTTTGGGCGACGATGACGGCGTCGTCGCGCGTGGCCTGTTGCAGAATCGAAGGCACGGCGGTTTCACCGTTATAGACCAGACGCTCGTAGACCTCGTCGGCCAGCAGCCAGAGATTGTGTTTGCGGGCGAAGTCGAGCAGCGCCCGCTTCTCTTCGCGCGTCGCGACCCACCCGAGCGGATTCGAAGGCGACGTGTAGACCAGCAGGCGTGTTTTCGGCGTGATCGCGGTCTCAAGCTGCGCGATGTCGACGGTGTAGCGGTTGTTCTGGAGCGGCTGCGCGAGCTCGATCGGATTGCATCCGTACATCTTCAAAATGGCGCAGGCGTTGGGCCAGGCGGGCGTGAGCACGAGCGCGTCGTCGCCGGGATTGATGGTGCAGCGAATGGCCACGTGCAACGCTTGCACGCCGGAGTTGGTGACGACGATCTCGCTGGCCGGATCGAGCGCGACGCCTTGCAGCCGCTGGTAGTAATTCGCCAGCGCGGTGCGCGTCGAAAGCAGCCCGGCGTTGGAGGTGTAGTACGTAAATCCGTCGCGGAGCGCTTTGTCGGCGGCGCGCTTGATGAAGTCCGGCGTCGGCAGATTGGACTCGCCGAAGTAGAGCTTCAGCACATTGTCCATGGTCATGGCGATCTCGGCGAGTTCGCGAATGCGCGAGTGTGGAACGGCTCTGGCGGAATCGGAGACTGCGATGGACATGGGTGGATGCTAGCCGAGATCCGGCTTTTCGGTGTGGAGTGTGTCGATCTGCACAAGCTCGGTTGGATAGACGCCGGTGTAGCAGGCGTTGCAGAAGTCGCGGTTGTGATCGTTGACAGCGTCGGCGAGTCCGCCGAGCGATAGGTAGCCGAGCGAGTCGGCCTCAACGAAACGGCGGATCTCCTCGATGGTCGAGTTGGCGGCGATGAGCTGCTGCTTGTCGGGGGTGTCAACGCCGTAGAAACACGGCGAAACCGTGGGCGGGCAGGAGATGCGCATGTGCACCTCTTTGGCGCCGGCCTGACGGACCATGCGGACGATCTTGCGCGATGTCGTGCCGCGCACGATGGAGTCGTCGACCAAAATGACGCGTTTGCCTTCGAGGAGGTGGCGCACGGGGTTGAGCTTGAGTTTGACGCCGAAGTCGCGGATGGCTTGCGACGGCTCGATGAACGTGCGGCCGACGTAGTGGTTACGAATGAGCGCCTGGCGGAACGGAATTCCGCTTTCGGCCGCGTAGCCGAGCGCGGCGGCGACGCCGGAGTCGGGCACGGGCACGACGACATCGGCATCGACGGGATTTTCGATGGCGAGCAGACGGCCCATCGCTTCGCGGCTTTGCTGCACCGGGCGACCGAAGACCAACGAATCCGGACGCGAGAAGTAGACGTGCTCGAAGACGCAGTGGGCCAGCGCGCGCTTGGGCGCATAACGCTCGCGCGTGACGCCGCGCGGGCCGACGATGACCATTTCGCCGGGTTCGACATCGCTGCGATAGACTGCGCCGATCAAATCGAACGCGCAGGTCTCGCTGGCGAAGACGTAGCCGATGCGGTGCTCGCTCAACTCCATCTGGCCCATGGCGAGCGGGCGGAAGCCGTGCGGGTCGCGCGCGACGATCAACTGATCGGCCGCGACGAGCACCAATGAAAATGCACCTTCCAGTTGCAGTAGAGCTTCGCGCAGCGCGCCGGCGAGGGTGCGTTCGCGCGAGCGGGCCATCAGATGCAGAATGACTTCGGTGTCCGATGTCGCCTGGAAGATCGACCCGTCGGCTTCCAGATCGCGGCGCAGTTCGGCGGCGTTGGTGATGTTGCCGTTGTGCGCGACGGCGATCGGCCCTTTGTGACACGTTACGCTAAACGGCTGCGCGTTGAGCATCTTCGAGTCGCCCGTCGTCGAGTAGCGCGTGTGACCGATGGCCATGTGGCCGGGCAACTGCGCCAGCACTTCGGGTTTGAAGATATCGGCGACGTGACCCATCGCCTTGCGGCAAACGATTTCGCGGCCGGTGCCGCTGGCGATGCCGGCGGATTCCTGCCCTCGATGCTGCAGGGCATAGAGGCCGAGGTAGGTTACGTTCGCGGCTTCGGGGTGTCCGTAGATCGCGAAGACGCCGCACTCTTCACGGAGTTTGTCGAAGACGTCATCGTGACCGTCATGCATGTAGTCGTTTCTCCAGGGACGTGGACCAAGGTTCATGCAGCTCTTCTATTGTCGCATCGATGAGCTTATCGACCACGACGCGTCCTTGGATAGTCACACCGATCTCGACAACATCGACGTTGTGCTTTTTGGCGACTTCGACGACGGCGGCGGCATTGGCGGTGGATACAAGAATGCGCGAGGGCGCTTCGTGGAATAGTTGAATTTCGGGCGTTTCAGAGGCCGGCAACGCGATGCGCGCGCCGACGCCGCCGAAGCTCGATTCGGCGAGGGCGACGGCGAGACCGCCGTCGGAGAGATCGTGCGAGGACTCGACCAGACCGGAGCGGACGATTTCGCGAATGGCCCGATGCACGCGTTTTTCGTAGTCCATGTCGAGAGCGGGCGGTAGTCCCCACGTGGAGCCGACAATGGTGTCGGCGTACTGCGTGCCGCCGAAGTGGGCCTTCGACGTTTCGCGGTAACCGCCGATGAGCAGCACCGATTTGCCTTCGCTCTGGAAACGCATGGGCACGGGCGCGGCGTTTTTCATCAGGCCGACGATGCCCATGACGGGCGTGGGGAAGATGCCTTCGCCGAGGGTCTCGTTATAGAGGCTGACGTTGCCGCCAGTGATCGGCGTTTCGAAGTGTGTGCAGGCGTCCGCCATGCCTTCGATGGCTTCGACGAGCTGGGCCATGATTTCGGGCCGCTGCGGGTTGCCGAAGTTGAGATTGTTGGTCGCGGCGACGGGTTCGGCGCCGACGGCGGAGAGATTGCGGCAGGCTTCGGCGACGCCGAGCTTGGCGCCTTCGCGCGGGTCGAGCGAACAGTAGCGGCCATTGCCGTCGAGCGCCATGGCTACGGCGGTTTCGGTGCCTTTGATGCGGACGATGGCGGCGTCGGAACCGGGGCCGAGCGTGGTGTTGGTGCGGACGGTGTAGTCGTACTGCTCGTAGATCCAGCGCTTGGAGCAGATGTTGTCGCTGGCGAGGAGCTTCTTCAGTTCTTCCTTCGCGTCTCCCGCGGTGTAAGCCGGCGCTTCCATCTGGGCTTTGCGCGCGGGTTTGGTGAAAGGCCGGTTGTAGATCGGGGCTTCGTCGGCGAGTTCGCGGTTCGGAATTTCGGCGACGATCTCGCCGTGATTGCGGACGCGGAGCACACCGTCGCCGGTGACAATCCCGATCTCGGCGGCGTCGAGTCCCCACTTTTCGAAGACGTCGAAGATCTCTTTCTCGCGGCCCTTATCGGCGACGAGCAGCATGCGCTCCTGCGATTCCGACAGCATGATCTCGTAGGGGCTCATGCCGGTTTCGCGCTGCGGGACTTTGGCGAGATCGATCTCGATGCCGGTTCCGGCGCGGCTGCCCATCTCGCAGGTGGAGCACGTCAGGCCAGCGGCGCCCATGTCCTGAATGCCGACTACGGCGCCGGTCCCCATCGCTTCCAGGCAGGCTTCGAGCAGCAGCTTTTCGAGGAACGGATCGCCCATCTGCACGTTGGGGCGCTTCTGTTTGGACTCTTCGGTGAACTCGTCGGAGGCCATGGTCGCGCCGTGAATGCCATCGCGGCCGGTCTTCGCACCGACGTAGATGACCGGGTTGCCGACGCCATGCGCCTGGCCTTTGAAGATCTTCTCTTTGTCGATGACACCGAGCGCGAAAACGTTCACCAGCGGATTGCCGGAGTAGGACTTGTCGAACACGCACTCGCCGCCGACGGTGGGAACGCCGAAGCAGTTGCCGTAGTGGGCGATGCCGCTGACGACGCCTTCGAGGATGCGGCGGCTGCGGGGTTCGTCGAGCGGGCCGAAGCGCAGCGAATCCATGACCGCGATGGGCCGCGCACCCATGGTGAAGATGTCGCGGAGGATGCCGCCGACGCCGGTGGCCGCGCCTTGAAAGGGTTCGATGAAGCTCGGGTGGTTGTGGCTTTCGATCTTGAAGGCGATGCCGATGCCGTCGCCGATGTCGATGATGCCGGCGTTTTCGCCGGGGCCGAGCAGCACGTACTTGGAGCGGGTGGGCAGCTTCTTCAGATGGACGCGCGAACTCTTGTAGGAGCAGTGTTCGCTCCACATGACGCTGAAGATGCCGAGCTCGGTGAGGTTGGGCTCGCGGCCGAGGATAGAGAGAATCTTGCCGTACTCATCCGCGGTGACGTTGTGCGCGGTGAGTATCTCCGGGGTGATCGTTGACATGGATTATTTGTGAGCCGCTAACCGCGGGGCGACTCGCGGTCCATTGTTTGGAGAATCGGACCCGGATCGCCCGCGGGGCGGCGGTGGGGGTTTCTGGAGAGCGAAGGCGGCGACCATCGAGCGGAAGAGGCCAAGGCCGTCGGTGGAGCCCATGAGGGGATCGGTGGCGCGTTCGGGGTGCGGCATCATGCCGAGGACGTTGCGCTCGCGGTTGCAGATGCCGGCGATGGAGTTCATTGAGCCGTTGGGGTTATCGACATAGCGGAAGACGATGCGGTCTTCGCGTTCGAGTTCGTCGAGGGTTGCCTGATCGGCGGTGTACTGGCCTTCGCCGTGGGCGATCGGAAACGTCACGATCTGGCCCTTTTCATAGGCGTTCGTAAAGGGCGTGTTGGCCGTCGCGACGGACAGTTCGACGGGTTTACAGATGAACTTGAGACCGCTGTTGCGGACGAGCGCGCCGGGCAGCAGGTGGCTTTCGGTGAGGATCTGGAAGCCGTTGCAGATGCCAATGACGAGGCCGCCCCTGGCCGCGAAATCCTTGACGGCGGAGATGATGGGCGAGAACTTGGCGATGGCGCCGCAGCGGAGGTAGTCGCCGTAGGAAAAGCCGCCGGGAAGGATGACGGCATCGACGCCGCCAGGGATCTTTGTATCGCGATGCCAGAGCATCTCGGCCGGTTCACCAAGGTTGGCGGAGACGGAAAACTGCGCATCGTGATCGCAGTTGGAACCAGGGAAGACGACTACGCCGAATTTCACTATCTTCATAGGGTAGCATTGCGAATGACGGGCCGCGCCGGGATTTGGCCTAAAGGAAATCGGTTCTCAGGTCGATGCCTTAGTTGAGTGGCCCGATCGACCCGACCAACCGTACTCGCCGATGCCGCTGACGTGCTCAGCGATCAGCTCCGGCAAAAACTTGCTGACATCGCCGTGAGTTTGAAATCGCGGACGCGACTGCTTGAGAAGTCGTTCGACGAGGCGCTGGGATCATGGAATTCGCGGTCGCTCGACGAGCGGCAAACGGCGGCGTTGCGGGCGATATCGCCCGGAGCGGCATTGGCTATCTTGAGTGAAGGCCGGCCGATCGGCGACTTCTTCGAACAGGTGGAGTACAACGGGCGGCGGCTGGCGAAGATGCATCTGCCGCCACCGGCCATTATTGCGGCACTGGAACAGATCGACCGGGCGCAGGCGGGCGTGCTGGAGGCGTTTTCACCGCACCTGAAGGCGGATCTGCAGTGGGTTCGCGAGCAGCTGCTGTTTTGCGTGATTCTGACTTTGAACAATTCGTTCTATCAGGTTCGCGAGGCGGAGACACGGGCGTTTTACGATCTGTTCCGAGTCGAGTTGGAATCGCGCACACTGAGCGACCTGCTACAGCGATTTCTCGTCACGCTGGCCGAATTTTCGAATGCGAATCGGGCGCGACTGTATTTACTCGACGAAGAGGCGATGGTCTGGACGCTCGGCGCGACGCTTGGGCGAGCGAAGACCGAAGCGCGCGAGCATTGGCGCATCGCCAACAGCGCGGCGCTTCGCCGTGAGTTGGGCGAAGCCCGGTGTATAATGAGCCCAGCCTTGCGCCGTTGCGCGCCGGACTCGTTTTGGAGCGCGCGCGGCAAGACGTTGTGGTCCGTCCCGCTGACCGGCGGGGGCCTGACCTGGGGAGTGCTGCAGTTTTCCTTCGACAAAGAATTCGAGTGGCTGCCGCGCGAGATGGAACTGTTGGCCGCGGCCGCCGAACGCTGTTGGATGGCGATCGAAAAGGCGCGTCTGGTGGAGGGCCTGGCCGCCCGCGAAGAGCAGGTGCGGCAGTTGGCCGAACACATGTTGCATGTCGAAGAGGCCGAACGCCGCCGCATCAGCCGCGAACTGCACGACGAAGCGGGCCAATCGATGCTCTGCATTCGACTGCAGATGGAGATGATTGAAGAGGCGCTTCCGGACTCGATGCCCGAACATCGCGCGAAACTGCGCGAAACGCGTGAGACGACGGAGCGAACGATTTTGGAGATTCGACGATTGATCGCCGCGCTGAGCCCGGCGGTTCTGGAGTCGCTCGGCTTGGGCGCGGCGCTGCGGCAACTGGTGAACCGGTTCCGTCAGGTGAGTAGCGCGAGAGTCAAGCTATCGCTCCATCGTCTAGGGGTGTTACCCAAGCGGACGGAGATGATTGTTTACCGACTCGTACAGGAGTGTTTCAACAATATCGCGAAACATTCTCAGGCGAACACTGTAAACCTTTCGCTCTCGACCGCCGATGGATACTTAAGGCTGAACGTTGAAGACAACGGCATCGGCTTTAACGTGGAAGAGGCGTTTGCAAGGCGCGAGTCCTTCGGACTATCAGGGATGCGTGAGCGAGTGGCTCTTCTCGGAGGAACGTTTCAAATCGATAGTACTCCGGGTGTTTCGACCCTCCAGCGGCAGGACGCGGCTGGATCAAACGGTGAGGGAAGGATGTCTCGCCGCAAGAGCACCAGAGGCGGAGGAACTCGAATCGTAATCGAGTTGCCGTTACCTAGAGAGGCTGACATGCCGGCCACCGAGCCGGTGCGACACGCTCGCGCACGTTAGCCAGGAACGCGGGAACAACAAACCCAGCAGCAAACCGCCCCAAGCGTCAGAAACAAATAGCAGCGGCGGGCAAAAAAACACGGAATTCAAGTAACGGAAAACGGAACATCAACATGGCAAAGATTCGCATCCTGCTGGCAGACGATCACACACTGTTTCGACAGGGCATTCGCACTCTCATCTCCGCCGAGGCGGACATGGAAGTGATCGGCGAAGCGGCAAATGGCGGCGATGCCGTCGACCGCGGCAACGAACTGAAACCCGACGTAGTGCTGATGGACATCGGCATGCCCGGCTTGAGCAGCTTCGAGGCGACGCGTCAGATCAAGAAGAACCGGCCCGAAACCAAGGTTCTCTTCCTTACGATGTATGACGACGAGGACTATCTGGTGGAAGGCATGGAGGTCGGCGCGGCCGGCTACGTGCTTAAGGATAGCCCTTCGCAACAACTCATCGCGGCCGTTCGCGACGTGATTCGCGGCGGAAGCTATCTCAGCCCCCGAATGTTGTCGCAACTGGTCGACGACTTCCGGTCGCGCATCAAGTCGGCCAACCGGCTGCCGCGCTTCGCCACGCTCACCACGCGGGAACGCGAAGTGCTGAAGATGCTCGCCGAGGGGCAATCGGTCAAGGAGATCGCCTGCGACCTCAACCTGAGCGTCAAGACGGTCGAAGCCCACAAGTTCAACCTGATGCGCAAGCTCGACATTCACAACAAAGCCCAGCTTGTGCAGTACGCCATCCAGAAGAAAATCATCAAGATCCCGAACTTGGTTTAGGGCCCGCGCACAGACCGCACCAGCCGGTCCGTTGTGCGCGCTTTCAAAAAACGCACAGGCCGCATCGGCGAGTCCATACTGCGCGGTTCCAAGAGAGCCCATAGGGTCGAACGGCCGCACCAGCGTATGTCTGGCGCGCGGCCGCTCCCCTGCGCGGCCCCAACCAGTCCAATTTCTGACGCCCACCACTCCTGGCCGGATTTTTCGCGGACGCATGTCCGGAATATCCGGCCTTTTTTTGTGTGCCGCTCATTACTTCGCTATCATCGAACCGAGGAATCTTCCATGACCCGACGCTCTCTGATCGCCTCCGCCTCCGCACTGGCCGCCGCTGCCGCCGATAGCGCCAAGAGACTGCCCGTTAAGAAGGGCGTTCTTGTTTCCATGCTCCCGAAAGACTTGAGCATCAAGGACAAGTTCCAACTCGCCAAGGACTCCGGTTTCGACGCCGTCGAAGGCCAGACCGTCGAAGACCCCGCGATTGAGGCCGAGATGGCGAAAGCGTCGCAGGCCACCGGCGTGCCAATTCACTCGGTTATGAACATGCTGCACTGGCAGTTCCCGCTGTCGTCGTCCGACTCCGAGGCGGTCGACAAGAGCATGGCTGGCATGGAGACGAGTATCCGCAACGCCGCCGCCTGGGGCGCCAATACCGTGTTGCTCGTCCCGGGCGTGGTCAATGCCGCGACCGGCTACGCCGACGCCTACAAGCGTTCGCAGGCGCAGGTGCGCAAGCTGATTCCGAGCGCCGAGAAGAACAAGGTCGTCATCGCCGTTGAAAACGTTTGGAACAAGTTCCTGCTCTCGCCCATGGAGTTCGCGCGCTACGTCGATGAATTTCAGAGTCCGTGGGTGAAGGCCTACTTCGATGTCGGCAACATCGTGCTCTACGGTTTCCCGCAGGACTGGATTCGCACGCTCGGCGCCGCGCGTATCGCCAAGGTCCATTTGAAGGATTTCCGCAACCGGCGGAACATGGTCGTGCGCGCCAACGTACCCGAATTTGTGAACCTGCGCGAAGGCGATATCGACTGGAAAGAGGTCCACAAGGCGTTTCAGGATATCGGCTACAAGGGCTACATGACGGTTGAACTCTCCGGCGGCGACGCCAAGTACCTTAAGGACGTCGCCTCGCGAGTCGATCTCATTATCAACGGCGAGTAGGCCGGTCCAACATATGAAAAAATTCCTCCTCGGTGTTCTATCGGGCCTGGTGATTGCCGGCATCTTCGGGTTTGTCGCGTTCGTGGTTTTCGCCAAGATTGGCAGCCAGGAAAAGACGGTCGAGAAAGACTCGACGCTCGTGTTGCGTCTTGAAGGCGCGATTCCCGAGAAGCCGCAGGCCGACATGCCGTTTCCGTTCCTCGGCGGCGCCGCGCCGCCGACCGTCACCGAACTCTGGCGCACGTTCCATAAGGCCGCCGCCGATCCAAAGATCAAGGCGATCGCCCTGATGCCGCGCGGCCTCGGCGTTGGTTGGGCGAAATTGCATGAAATCCGCGCCGGATTGGTGAACTTCAAGAAATCCGGCAAGCCGGTTTACGTATTTCTGCGCGCGCCGCGCACGCCGGAATACTACCTCGCCACGGCCGGCGACAAGGTCTTCATGGTGCCCGAGGACCTGCTCGACATGAAGGGATTGCGCGCCGAAGTCACCTATTTCAAAGGCAGCCTCGACAAACTCGGCGTCGTCTTCGAAGCCGAGCACGCCGGCAAATACAAGGACGCCCTCGACACCTACACGCGGACGAATATGACGCCGGAAACGCGCGAGGTGCTCAACTCGGTGCTCGACGTTCTGTACAGCGACCTTGCCACGACCATTGGCGGCGCGCGGAAGAAATCGACCGAGGGCGTCAAGAAGATCCTCGATCAGGGGCCGTTCCTCGCAGAGCAAGCGTTGGCCGCGGGTCTGGTTGACGCGCTCAAGTACGAAGACGAGTTTTTCGATGAGCTGAAGGCCAAAATCGGAGTCGATATCAATCGCGTCGGCGTCACCGAGTATTCGAAGACGACGGTGTCCGGTGTGGAAGGCCGCGACCGCATTGCCGTGATCGTCGGTGAAGGCCCAATCGTCCGTGGCGGATCAACCCCCGATCCTTTCAGCGATGAAGGCCAGATCACCCCAGCGCAGATGTCCAAGATGTTCCAGCAGGTCGGCAAAGATCCGACGATTAAGGGCGTGATCCTGCGTGTCGATTCGCCCGGCGGCGACGCCGTTGCTTCGGACGAGATTTTGCGCGAGGCCAAGTTGCTGAGCAAGAAAAAGCCGATGATCATCTCGATGGCCGATGTCGCGGCATCCGGCGGTTATTACATCTCGATGACCGGCGACCCGGTGCTGGCGTATCCGACGACGATTACCGGCTCGATCGGCGTGATCTTCGGCAAGGTGAATCTGAAGGGGCTTTACGACAAGGTTGGCTTGACCAAGGATGTCGTGCAACGCGGTAAGAACGCGATCATCGACTCGGAGTATTACAAGCTCGACGATGAGGGCAAGAAAAAACTCCGCGAGGGCGTCGATTCGGTTTACAAGACGTTTGTCGGCTTGGTCGCCGAGAGCCGCAAGAAGAAGTTCGAGGAGATTCACGCCGTCGCCCAAGGCCGCGTGTGGATGGGCAATCAGGCGAAGGACGAGTCGCTGGTCGATCAACTTGGCGGCTTGGACCGCGCGGTGGAGCTCATCAAGGAGCGCGCCAAGATCGACAAAAACAAGCGGGTGCGGCTGGTGCTTTACCCGGGCAAGCAGACGCTGCTCGAGCAGTTGCTGGCCAAGTCGACCGATGCGAACGTCAGTATCGAACGCGCGGTGCAACTGGATGTTGATCGCCAAGTGCGCGAATGGACCGGCGGCATGCCGATGGAGTTGATGCGCCAGGGGGCGATGCTGAAGCTGATGCCGTACCGGCTGGAGTTCCGATAGGATCGAGCCAGCACTGGCCACCCTAATCCGAAGTTCCCCCGCCGATAAGCAGTAGTTTTCACCGCAAGGTTCTCAGACAGCGTGGGTTGCGCGTTTTTTTGCCTTGTTCTGTATACCCATGTAAATACTCGTATATGTATTTACACGTAGCGCCTATTGTTGCATACTGTTACCATGTACGTGGAAACCGTGCCGAACCGCTCCTCGCCTCCCGCGATTCTGCTCCGCACCGCTTTCCGCCAAGGCAAAAAGATCGTCAAGCGCACGCTCGCC
>Ga0194128_10006295_pt1 | contig 16053 bp, 13 predicted proteins | sample TA2KigCa65mmetaG_FD_148650 | JGI IMG/M metagenome (GOLD analysis project Ga0194128, IMG submission 148650) | Freshwater microbial communities from Lake Tanganyika, Tanzania - TA2015037 Kigoma Deep Cast 65m | ecosystem: Environmental > Aquatic > Freshwater > Lake | place: Tanzania: Lake...
CGGTTCTGCCTCAGGCCGGCGGGCCGGTTCTGCCTCAGGCCGGCGGGCCGGTTCTGCCTCAGGCCGGCGGGCCGGTTCTGCCTCAGGCCGGCGGGCCGGCGAGGCGGAACTCTCGGCGCTCGAGCTCCTCGTAGCCCATCCGCCGGTAGATCGGCTCGCCCATCACCGACGCCTCGAGCTGCACGCTCGCGGCGCCGAGGTCGAAGCCGAGGTTCGTGACGTGGCGGGTCACCGCCTCGGCGATCCCGCGGCCGCGCGCCGCCTCGACCGACGCGACCCAGTACACGCCCGCGATGCCGTGGCTCATCAGGATCATCGCCCCCGAGACGGGCGTGCCGTCGAGATAGCCGAGCGCCGCGTGCACGTGCGGGCCGCGCAACGCGGTCGGTCCCTCGAAGTGGCTGCGGTTCGCGTCGGCCGGCGCGCCCAGGCTCGTGTACGCCTCGGCGCAGACGTCGGCGAAGGCGCGCACGCCCGCGTCGTCGACGACGGCCCGGATCTCCACGCCGTCGGGCAACGAGCGGTCGTCGAGACGGGCTCGGCAGATCATCTGGGGCGAGTCGGAGAACACCCCGATGCCCCCCGCCTCGGCGGCGGCGCGCAGGTCGTCGTCGACGGGACGGTTGCGCGTCCACACCGAGAACCCACGGCCCCGCTCCCCGAAGAACTGCTGCGCTCTCCGGATCACCTCGGTGCCCGGCACCCCGTCGTCGGTCCGGTGCACGCCGTTGTTGTAGGCAGGGAAATCCGACGACCCGGCGAACAGCAGCACGCCGCCTTCCTCGACGATCGTGTGCGGCACCTGCCACCTCGTGTCCTCCCGGGTGAACTCGAAGAGGTTGAGGTTCCCGAGCGTGGCGTCGTCTGCGGCGGTCATCCCGGCGACGTTACCCTCGCGCCGTGGGGGCATCGCCCGATTGGGGTCGCGCGGCCGACTACGACGACGTGTCGGGCCGCGTCGCGATCGTGGGGATCGGCGAGACCGCGTACACCAAGGCCTCGGGTCGGACCGCGCGCGAGATCGGGGCCGAGGCCGCCGAGCGGGCCATCGCCGACGCCGGGCTGGAACCTGCCGACGTCGACGGTCTCACCTACAACGGCGCGTTCGCCGACTTCGACGTCGCCGCGTTCCACGAGCACTTCGGGACGAGTCACGAGATCTGGTCCTCACCGTGGGGCGGCGGCATGAGCTGGGCCGGGACCGCGCCGTATCTCGCCGCGCAGGCGATAGGGGCCGGCGAGGCCCGCCACGTCCTGAACGTCTTCCCGGTCGCGTGGGCGACCCAGCGTGCGTCGATGACCGGGGGACCCGGCGAGGTGCACGCCGCGCAGTCGCTGAAGCAGAACCTCGAGGTCCCGTTCGGCTGGTTCCCCCAGCCCGTGTACTTCGCCACGATCATGCGCCGGCACATGATCGAGTTCGGGACGACCGAGGAGCAGTTCGGCGCCGTTGCGGTCGCGTGTCGTCGTCACGCCAACCTGAACCCCGACGCGGTCATGCACGGCAAGCCGATGAGCATGGCCGACTACCTCGCGTCGCCGTACCTGGCCGATCCGCTGCGGCTCTTCGATTCGTGCCTCATCTCCGACGGCGGCGCCGCGTACGTGACCACCTCGATCGAGCGGGCCCGCGACCTCCCACGACCGCCGGTGGTGGTGCAGGGGGTGGCCGAGGGCCTCAGCGGGAGCGGAACCCACTGGAGCCAGCAGGCCGACTTCACCTCGACCCCACAGGTGTTCAGCGCCCCCGCGGCGTTCGGGACGGCGGGACTGGGGCCGGCCGACGTCGACGTGCTCACCGTGTACGACCCGTTCACCGTCGTGTCGCTCATGCAGATCGAGGACATGGGCTTCTGCCCCAAGGGAGAGGCCGGTCGGTTCGTGGAGGGTGACACGCTCTTCCACGACGCCGGCAAGCTGCCGTTCAACACCCATGGCGGGTTGCTCTCGCACGCCTACGTGCTCGGGATCGCCCACGTGGTCGAGGTGGTGGAGCAGCTGCGCGGGACGGCGGCGGCGCAGGTGCCGAACTGCGAGGTCGGCGTGTACGGGGGCTACACGGGTGCCCACGCGAGCACGCTGATCCTGAGCCGGGACCGCTGATGGCGATCACGCGCGCGGACTTCCCGTTGCCCGACGTGGACGACTCGCTCACGGCGGGCTTCTTCGCGGCGCCCGCGCGCGGCGAGCTGTGCATCCCGCGCTGCGAAGAATGCGGCCGCTGGTGCTGGTATCCGCCCGAGACGCAGCCGCCCCATGAAGCGCGCGGCCCGGCTGGCGGGCGGCGGAGTCGACCAGAAGAGCAGCAGGTGTGCCCAGCGTGCGAAGGCCCGCTCGTCTGGACCCGCACTGCCGGCCGCGCGCGGCTCTTCTCCTGGGCCGTGGTGCAGCGGGCGTTCCTCCCGGCCTTCGCGGACATGGTCCCGTTCGTCACTGCACTCGTCGCGCTCGAGGAGGACCCGGCGGTGCGGATCGTCACCTACGTGGTCGACGCCGTGCCCGGGTCGTTGCACGGCGGAATGCCGCTCGAGGTCGTGTTCCGGCCGCTGCGCTTCCCGACCGTGCCCGACCGTCAGGTCGTCGTGCCCATGTTCCGGCCTGTCGCGTGATCGACGGCCTGCGCGTCGTCGACTGCTCACGCTCCCTCGCGGGCGCGTACTGCTCGAAGCTGCTCACGGACCTCGGCGCCGACGTCGTCGCGCTCGGCCAGCTCCCCGACGAGCGGCGCGAGCTGTGGACGTACCTCCGCACCTCTCAACAGCTCCTCGCGGTGGACGCCGACCTCGCCCCGTGGCTCGGCGCGGCCGACGTCGTGATCGGAGACCGCGACGTGCCCGGCGGTCCGCTGGTGCGAGTGGCGATCTCGGCGTTCGGTGGCGGCGGACCGGACTCGGGCGTCGAGCTGCCCGAGTCGGTGCTGCAGGCACGCTCCGGAGCGCTGTCGGCCCATGGGCACACGACTGCCGCGCCGCTCACCATCGGCAACGAGATCGGCGAGTACACGACTGGAGTGTTCGCGGCGCTCGGGGCGCTGACCGCGTGGGTCCGAGCGTCGCGGACGGGCGAGCCCGAGCTCGTCGACGTCTCGATGTTCGAGGCCATGCAGCTCACGATGGTCGCCTACCCGACGCTGATGGCGCGGTTCCCGGGTGGGATGCTCGGTACCTTCCGCTGGGTGATGCTCCCCGGCAACGAGCCGTGTGCGGACGGCGAGTACGTGGGCATCACCACGATCACCGCGGCGCAGTGGCGGTCGCTGTTGCGAGTGGTGGGTCGCGACGACCTTTGCGACGACGAGGAGCTCGCCACGATGATCGGTCGGTTCCGGCGGGCACGCGAGGTCACCGATGTGCTGCGCGCCTACACCTCGTCACGGCGGGCGGCACAGGTGGTGGAGGAGTGCGCCGCGGCGCGGGTGCCGGCCGCGGTGGTCGGCAACGGGGCGAACTTGCCGCACCATCCGCAGCTCGCGGCGCGCGAGGCGTTCGTGGGCCAACCGGGGGAGCGGTGGCTGCGTCCCCGTGCCCCGTTCCGCTTCCGTTCCGTCGACGGGGAGCTGCCGGCCCGCGAGCTTCGGGCACCCGAGCCGGTGCCCGACGAGCACTCGCCGACGGGTCGCGCTCGTCCTGCGCCGACGGGTCGCGGCGGCGACCCGTCGGCACCGGGGTTCGGGATGGGGGAGCGGCCGTTCGCGGGTGTGACCGTCGTCGACTTCACCGCGTTCTGGTCGGGTCCCTTCGCCACTGCCTGGCTCGCGGCGATGGGGGCGCGGGTCATCAAGGTGGAGTCGGTGCAACGCCCCGACGGCATTCGCTTCAGCTCGGGCGTCGCCGCGAGCCAGCACGACCGGTTCTACGAGTGCTCCGCGTTGTTCCACGGCGCGAACCTCGGGAAGGAGGGCATCACCCTCGATCTCGGCCATCCCGACGGCCTCGCAGCTGCGCGGCGCTTGATCGAGCGGGCCGACGTCGTCGCCGAGAATTTCACGCCCCGGGTGATGGACGGCTTCGGGCTCGGCTACGAGGACGTCGTTCGCCTCAACCCGCGCGCGGTGATGTTGCGGATCCCGGCGTTCGGGCTCACGGGGCCGTGGCGCGACCGGCCCGGGTTCGCGCAGACGATGGAGCAGGTGAGCGGCATGGCGTTCACCACCGGCTACGCCGGTGGTCCCCCGATCATCCCCGGCGGGCTGGTCGACCCGCTCGTAGGCGCGCATGCGGCGCTGGCCGTGGCGGCCGCGCTCGAGCGGCGTGCGGAGACCGGCGAAGGCTGCCTGGTCGAGGTGCCGATGCTGGAGGTCGCCATTGCGATCACGGCTGAGCAGGTGATCGAGCACAGCGCGCACGGCGACACGCTCGGGCGGCGCGGGGAGCACGGCGTGTACGCCTGCGCCGGCGACGACGCGTGGGTCGCGCTCGACGACGCGCGCGACCCGCTCGACGCGGCGGCCCGCGCGGCCTGGTGTGCCGAGCGCGACCCGGCCCGAGCGGCGGCCGAGCTCCTGGCCGAGGGCGTTCCGGCCGCGCCCGTGGTGCCGGCGTTCGCCGCCCTCGACGATCCCCAGCTACGCGCCCGGGAGTGGTGGCAGCCGATCGACCACCCGGTCGTGGGTCCGCACGAGTACCCGGGCTGGCCGATGCGGATGTCGGGCGGTCCGCGACTTTGGTGGACCGGCCGGGCCCCGACCCTCGGCGAGCACACCGAGGCCGTCCTGCGCGAGCTCGGACTCGACGACGCCGCGATCGAGCGCCTGCGTGCCGAGCACGTGATCGGCACCGAGCCCCACTTCGGGTAGATCGGGTCCTTGGGCCCTGGCCGCCACGAGGGTTCCCCGGTAGCAACGCCGGGAGCCGCCGGAGGGAAGCAGAGCATGGACAGGTCGCTGCGGGACGCCGACGTCGTCGTGATCGGCGCGGGGCTCGGTGGCCTCACCGCCGCCGCCTACCTGGCTGCGGCGGGCAAGCGCGTGATCGTCGTCGACCGACACTCGGTCGCGGGCGGCAACGCGACCGTGTTCACCCACCACGGCTACGAGTTCGACGTGGGCGTCCACTACCTGGGTGACTGCGGGCCCGGCGGCGGCATCCCTCGAATCCTCGAGCCGCTCGGCATCGAGCTCGCCTTCCGCGAGATGGACCCCGACGGCTTCGACACCCTCGTCTACACCGACCAGACGTTCCGGGTCCCGAAGGGCGTCGACGTCTTCCGGGACCGCCTGCACACGACGTTCCCGAACGAGCGCGACGCGATCGACGCATACCTGGAGACGATCGTCACCATCGACCGCGGCCTCGTGGGCGGCGGTGACTTCGGCGCGGTGCTCGCGCACGGCGACGACACGCTCGGCAGCCTCTTCGACGCGCACCGCATGTCGCCTCGCCTCCGTTCGGTGCTCGGCGCGCAGCACGGCACGTACGCGCTCCCACCGTCGCGCTCGTCGCTCGTGCTCCACTCGGTGTTGGTCATGCACTACCTGAAGGGCGCCTACTATCCGGAGGGCGGCGGTCAGGTGATCGCCGACGCGCTCGTCGACGTGATCCGCTGCCGCGGCGGCGAAGTGATCCTGCGCACCCCCGTGGAGCAGGTGATCGTGGAGCACGGCGCCGCGTGCGGGGTGCGGCTGCGGCCCCCATCTCCCGAGCGGCGCCGCGGCGTGCCCGACGAGATCCGCGCCCCGGTCGTGGTGAGCAACGCCGACCTCCGCCGCACGGTGCTCGACCTGGTCGGACCGGAGCACCTCCCGGCCGACCTCGTCGCGCGGGTGCAGCACTTCCGCATGTCGCTGCCGCTGTACGTGCTGTATCTGATCCTCGATCGCGACCTGCGCGCCGAGGGGCACCCGAACACGAACGTGTACGTCTGCCACGACGACGTCGAGGGCGACTACGCCCGGCTCTTCGCGGGTGACATGCCCGAGCATCCCGGCGTGTACCTCACGTTCGCGAGCCTGAAGGACCCCACGAACCCGCGACTGTGCCGGCCCGGCCAGACGAACCTGCAGGTGATGACGATGTGCCCGCCGGACCATGCGTTCTGGGGGATCGGGCGCGGCACCGCCGAGGGCGAGCGGTATCGCCGCAACCCCGACTACCGCCGCCGGCGCTCGCAGCTGCGCGACCTGGTGCTCACGACCGCGGACGCCGGGTTGCCGGGGATCGCCGACGTGGTCGCATACGAGGAGTCGGCGACGCCGATCACCCACGAGCGCTTCGTGCACTCGACCGGTGGCACGTCCTACGGCATCGAGGCCTCACCGGAGCAGTTCCTCGCCCGCCGTCCGGCCCCGGCGCTCGGCCTCCCGGGCCTGTTCGTCTGCGGCGCGAGCACGATCGGCGGGCACGGGATCGGCGGCGTGATGGGCGGGGGAGTGATGGCGGCCAGCGCCGTCGTGGGTGCTCCGATCCGCGACCTCCTGGAGTCTGCTCCCACCGTCGGAGGCTGAGGGGACCGGCCTGCTGACGCCCCAAGGCTAGGGTTCCTCCCGAGCGCCGCCGGGGGGAGGCGCACCGAGGGGGGACCATGACCGACGCGCTGGATCGAGTGGAGCCACGCGTGGCGCCGGCGCCGGAGCCCGCAGCGTCGCGGCCACCGATCGCGCTGTCGGTGCCGGCACGCGTGACGCTCGCCGCCCTGTCGGCAGGTGCCGGTGTCATTCACCTGGTGATGGTGCCCTCGCACTGGGACACGTGGACCGCCGAAGGAGTGGCGTTCGCCGTCGCCGGCTGGTTCGGCCTGCTCGTCGCGCTCGGCTTGCTGCTCCGGCCCAGCCGCGGGCTCGTGGTGACCACGATCATCGGTAACGGCCTGCTCATCGGGCTCTGGGCCTGGAGCCGCACCCAGGGATTCCCGGTCGGTCCTCACGAGGGCCACCCGGAAGCCGTCGGTTTCGTCGACCTCGCCAGCGTGGTCCTCGAGTCGGCGCTCGTGCTCGGTGCGGTCATGCTCCTGGCTCGACCGGGCTTGATGCGGCGCGGCGCCGAGGCGTTCGCGATCACCGGCGCGGTGGTCGTCGGCGTGGTCGCGCTGTCGACCGCGGCGCTGGCGTCCCCGAGTGCGCGCAACCACGCGGACGGCGCGCACGGCGACCACGGGAACGCGAGTGCCGCCGAGGCTGCCGATGGCCACCCCCACGACGAAGAGGGTGCAGAGGTCGCGAAGGCCGACGACAAGGGCCTCGCTGCGCTCTCTAACGGCCACCATGACGAGATGGGCGCGGAGAAGCCGCTCACGACCGAGGAGCGCGACCAGCTGTCAGCGCAGATCGCCGGCACCATCGAGGCGGCGCGCATGTACCCGACGGTCGCCGCCGCGACGGCGGCCGGGTACTGGCGGGCCGGCCCGTACTCCCCGGGCCTCGGCGCGCACTACATCCGCCCCAACGGCTTCGCGGCGAATTCCGACGGCGTGGTGTCGGCCGAGGACGCGCTGAACCCGATGGCGATCATCTACGACGGCACCGACCCTACCTCGAAGGTCGCGGGCTTCATGTACTACTCCATGAGCAAGGAGGAGCCGGAGGGCTTCGCCGGTTCCAACGACGTGTGGCACTACCACACCAACACCTGCTTGAAGTCAGTGCCCGGCGGCGGCCTCGACGTGCCGTTCGGTGCCGACGGGGAGGTCACCAAGAAGCAGTGCGCTGCGGTCGGCGGTGACCTGTTGCAGCAGACCCAGTGGATGGTGCACGTCTGGTCGGTGCCGGGCTGGGAGTCGCGCCAGGGGCTGTTCGGCGAGGTCAACCCTGCGCTCACGTGTCCGAACGGCACGTACTATCAGCTTCCCATCGAGCGGTGGATCGAGCAGCCGCTCAACACGTGCAAGTCGGCGAAGCCCAAGGCTGCCTGACCGACGAGGATCGATGGCCGAGACCACCACCGACCGGGACCCCCGAAGCGTCGGCACTGCCGGCGCCGAGGATCCCGGGGAGTGGGAACGGCCGGTGGTCTCCACCCGGGACCGCGACGAGCTGCGGGAGCGGCTCGAGGCGTGGATGGTGGCGCGGCTCGGATCTTCTGCGAGCCCGCACGTGTCGCCGCTCGACGCTCCCGCGTCCAACGGCATGTCGAGCGACACCTTGCTGTTCGAGGCGAGCTGGACCGAGGACGGCGACGAACGGCGGGAGTCGCTCGTCGCGCGGCTCGCCCCCCAGGACAACGCGGTCCCCGTCTTCCCGACCTACGACCTGGCGCGCCAGGCGCGAGTGATGCAGCTGGTGGCCGAGCACACCGACGTGCCGGTGCCGCACGTGCACTGGGTGGAGAACGACCCCGAGCACCTCGGCGCGGCGTTTTTCGTGATGGGCCAAGTGGACGGCGAGGTGCCGCCCGACGTGATGCCCTACACCTTTGGCGACAGCTGGGTGAGCGAGGGCACCGACGCCGACCGGCTGCGACTCGAGCGCAGCACCGTCTCGGTGCTCGCTCGGCTCCACACGATCCCGGACACCTCGGAACGCTTCGCGTTTCTCGGTGGGGAGACCGACGACGGGCGAGGCGCGCTGCGCCGCCACGTCGACGAGCAGCGTGCCTACTTCGAATGGGTGATGGAGGGACGCGACGGACCCCTGCTCGAGCGGGCGTTCGCATGGCTCGAGGAGCACTGGCCGGAGGAGGAGGGCCCGGCCGTCTTGTCGTGGGGCGACGCGAGGATCGGCAACGTGATGTACCGCGACTTCGAGCCGGTCGCGGTGTTGGACTGGGAGATGGCGGCACTCGCGCCGCCAGAGGTGGACCTCGGCTGGATGATCTTCCTGCACCGGTTCTTTCAGGACATCGCCGCCGGCATGGGTCTGCCCGGGCTTCCCGACTTCCTCGTGCGCGACCGTGTGGCGGGTACCTACGAGGACCTCAGCGGCTACTCACCGCGTGACCTCGATTGGTACACGACATACGCGGCGGTCCGGCACGGCATCGTGATGACCCGGGTCGGGTTCCGCACCGCGGCGTTCGGTCAGGGCGAGATCCCCGAGGATATCGACGACCTCGTGATGCACCGCCGCGCGCTTGAGGCAATGTTGGGGGGCACCTACTGGGAGGCGGTGGGTCGATGACCCCGGCGGTCCGCTGATCGCTACCGCCGGCGACACGTAGGAATGAGACGTTTCGAAGGGTGGCACGCGCTCGTCACCGGCGCGAGCCGGGGGATCGGCGCCGCGACGGCCGAGCGGCTCGCGGCCGAGGGTGCGTCGGTGGTGCTCGTCGCCCGCACCGCGCAGCACCACGCCCAGCTTGCCGGGAGCCTGGCCGAGACCGTCGCCCGCTGCCGCAGGCACGGGGCGCGGGCCGAGGCGATCGCCGCCGACCTTGCCGACGCAGACGACCGCGCGACGGTTCCCACGCTCGCGCTCGACCGGCTCGACGGCCGGGTGGACATCCTCGTCAACAACGCGGCGGCCGCGATCTATGCGCCGACGTTGGAGCACCCGTCCCGACGTCGCAGGCTCAGCTTCGAGGTGAACGTGCACGCCCCGCTCGACCTGATCCAGGCCCTCGTGCCGCCGATGGTCGAGCGTGGCGAGGGTTGGGTGGTGAACCTGTCGAGCGCCGCGGCGCGCCCGATGCCGGGGCCGCCGTTCACGCCGACCGGGCTCACCCGGACGATCGGCGTGTACGGCGCGACGAAGGCCGCGCTGAACCGGATCACCAACGCGCTTGCGCTGGAGCTGTGGGGGACCGGCGTGCGCGTGAACACGGTAGAGCCGCGCGCCGCGGTGATGAGCGAGGGTGCCTCCGCGCTGGTGGGCGACCTGGTGCCGGACTCGGCCGTGGAGCCGATGGAGGCGATGGTGGAAGCCGTCACCGCCCTGTGCTGCTGCGGCCCGGATCTCACCGGTCGCCACGCGATAAGCCTCGACCTGCTCGCCGAGCTCGGTCTGCCGGTTCGCAACCTCGACGCCACCCTCGCCCGGGTTTGATGCAGGCAGAGCGGTATGCGCTCCTCGACGCGCGAACCGGGCCGGAGGGAGGCTACTGGCTCATGTACCAGCCGGCGTTGGGCGAGAGGACTTGGCCGGTGACGACCTTGGCCTTGTCGCTCGCGAGGTAGACCGCGGCCCAGGCGATGTCGTCGGTGTCGCCCAAACGGCTCATCGGGGTCTGGAAGGCGACTATCGCCTTCAGGTCGCCGAGCGCGTCGACCAGCGCGGTGTCGATCCACCCCGGTGCGACCGCGTTGACGCGGACGCCCTGGGTCACCACCTCGCGCGCGACCGAGCGGGTGAACGCCAGGATCGCGCCCTTCGCCGCGCACTAGTCGGGTGCACTCCCACCACCGCTGGTCCCCTTGATCGAACCCATGTTGACGATCGTGGCCGAGCCCTGCGAGCCCAGGATCTTGAGTGCCTCGCGGGTGCAGAAGAACGTGCCGTCGACGTGGACTGCGAGGACGCGGTGCCAGTCGTCGTCGGTCGTGTTGACCGTGACCTCGAGGTGGGTCGTGAACGGGCCGCAAGTCGTCTGCTCGCCGACCGACGACACCATTCGGGCGCTTCGCGCGGCGACCTCGTCGGGTTGTCCCTCCATCCCGCTGGTCCCCGCGTTGTTGACCAGCACGTCGAGCCGGCTGACCCTGCTCGTGCCTTGGGTGCTGGTCACGCCCGCAATCTAGGGTGGCTGGCCCCAACCCGTCTCAGGAGACCCCATGTACGAGTGGAGCGACGAGCACCGGATGATTCGCGACGCGGTCCGCGACTTCGTGGAGAAGGAGGTGCGCCCCCGCCGCGAGGAGCTCGAGTTCGGCGACACACCGCCCTACGACGTGATCCGCAAGCTCTACGCGACCTTCGGCATGCGCGACATGGCCCGGGAGAGCTTCGCCCGACGGATCGCAGCAGAAAAAGAGGCGGAGGCGAAGCCGGAGCCGACGCAGGAGACTCAGCCGAAAGGCGCCGGAGGGCGCCCGCAGGTGGAGTCGACCAGGCAGGGTGGCGCTGGGTTCATGCTGCTGCCGATCATCGAGCTGTGCCGTTGCTCGCCCGGCCTCGTCACCGCGATGGGCGTGAGCACCGGGCTCGCGGCGGCCACGATCATGAGCCGCGGGACCGTCGCGCAGAAGGAGCGGTGGGCGCTCGACCTGCTGACCTTCGACAAGGTCGGCGCGTGGGCGATCACCGAGCCCGACTCCGGTTCCGACGCGTTCGGTCGCATGCAGGCCACCGCGCGCCGTGACGGCGACGAGTACGTGCTCAACGGATCGAAGACGTTCATCACCAACGGGCCCTACGCCGACACGACCGTGTTCATCTGCAAGCTCGACGAGGGAAACCCGCCCGCGGAGCGCAAGATCCTGTCCTTCGTGCTCGACCGGGGGATGGCCGGCTTCGAGCAGACCAAGCCGATGCGCAAGATGGGGATGCACTCTTCGCCGACGGGGATGCTGTTCTGCTCCGACGTGCGCGCGGGCAAGGACCGGCTGCTCGGCGAGACCGAGGACCGTCCGTACCGGGAGGGTGCGAAGGAGGCGTTCTCGATCGAGCGTACCGGCGTGGCGGCGATGAGCCTCGGGATCATCGAGCGCTGCCTCGAGCTCTCGATCGACTACGCGAAGGAGTGCGTGCGCTTCGGCAAGCCGATCGGCGAGCACCAGCTGGTGCAGGAGAAGCTCGCCCGGATGGAGATGCACCGCCTCAACGTGGAGAACCTGGTGTTCCGCACGATCGAGAAGGCCGAGGCCGGCGCGGGCATGAACCTCACCGAGGCGTCCGCGATGAAGCTCTACTCCGCCCGCGCCGCGATGGAGGTGGCGCTGGAGGCCGTCCAGGTCTTCGGCGGCAACGGCTACATGGCCGAGTACGAGGTGGAGCAGCTCGCCCGCGACGCCAAGGTCCTCCAGATCTACGCCGGCACCGACGAGATCCAGATCTCCCAGATCGCCCGCAGCCTGCTTGCCTAGCCATACCTCGCGTGGCGCAGGTCGTCACCTGTGGCGTCGAGGTAGAAGACGTGCGGTTCGCCCTGGTAGAGCGTGACCGCGTTGTAGTACCCGACCATGTCGGCGGTGCGCCCGTTGGCGCCGCCGTTGCCGTCGAGGGTCTCGAAGCCCCAGGCGCCAGCGGCCGCGTTCCACCATGCGTGGCGCAGGTCGTCACCCGTGTCGTCGTTGTACCAGACGTGGGGGACGCCCTGGTAGAGCGCGGCCGCGCTGAAGTCTCTCACCGTGTTCGCGGTTCGTCCGTTGGCGCCGCCGTTGCCGTCGAGGGTCTCGAAGCCCCAGGCGCCAGCGGCCGCGTTCCACCATGCGTGGCGCAGGTCGCCGCCCGTGTTGTCGCCGTACCAGACGTGGGGGACGCCTTGGTAGAGCGTCGCGGCCGTGTAGGTGCCGACGCTGTTGACAGTGCGTCCGTTGGCGCCGCCGTTGCCGTCGAGGGTCTCGAAGCCCCAGGCGCGAGCGGCCCCGTTCCACCACGCGTGGCGCAGGTCGTTGCCCGTCTCGTCGCGGTACCACACGTGGGGGACGCCGTCGTAGAGCGCGGCGGAAGGGTCCAAACCGACCGTGTTCGCGGTTCGTCCGTTGGCGCCGCCGTTGCCGTCGAGGGTCTCGAAGCCCCACTGGTCGACGGCCGCGTTCCACCATGCGTGGCGCAAGTCGCCATCGGTCGCGTTCTGGTACCAGACGTGGGGGACGTCCTGGTACACGGCGGCCGCGCCGTACGGGCCGACCGCGCTGCTGGTGCGTCCGTCGGCGCCGCCGTTGCCGTCGAGGGTCTCGAAGCCCCACTGGCCGACGGCCGCGTTCCACCATGCGTGGCGCAGGTCGCCGCCGATGGCGTCGTAGTACCAGAGGTGCGGAGCGCCCTGGTACAGGGTGGACGTGGCCCAGTACCCGACGTTGTTCGCGGTGCGTCCGTTGGCGCCGCCGTTGCCGTCGAGCGTCTCGAAGGCCCAGGCTCCCGCGGCGGCGTTCCACCACGCGTGGCGCAGATCCCCGCCCGTGACGTTCCGGTACCAGACGTGCGGGACGCCTTCGTAGAGAAGTGTGGTGTTGTGCATCCCGACGCTGTTCGCGGTGCGTCCGTTGGCGCCGCCGTCGCCGTCGAGGGTCTCGAAGCTCCACGAGTCTGCTCCGGCGGGCGCGCCTGCCAGCGCGAGGAGCATGACCAGGGTTCCGACGGCGACCGCGGTTCTCCGCATCTCGTGTCCTTCCGCGCTCCCGCGGGCCCAGGTGAGTGGCGCCGCCCGGTGCGGGCATCGTAGGCAACGTGCCGTTCGACGGTGCGCACCCTCCGGTCGAGCGCCGGAACGCGCGAGGCTCGCCGTCGATGACCGGTGTTCCTGCCAGACTGGAGGAACCCAACGAGGGAGTGTGCGGATGGCCCGTCGGTGTGGCGCAGCGGTGGCGCTCGCGGTGGCACTCGTCGTGTCCTGCCCGACGGTGGTCGCGGCCCGGCCCGCCAAGGATCCGGAACCTCCGACGCAAGACTCGCCAGGCGCCGCGCCGTACCGACCGTACGTCGACGCGGCGGTCGTCGCGCTCGCGGGCAAGCTCGGGGTCGCGCCGATCGCGAAGCCGTACCTCGAGGTGCTGGACCAGAAGAACGCGAAGGGGGGCGAATTCGCCCAGCAGTACGCGTTCGGCGATCCGGTCGACACGTGCCTCATCCAGCTGCAGCCGAAGGCCACATCCCTGAGTGGGACCGACCTCGCGTTCGTGCTCACCCACGAGGTCTTCCACTGCTACCAGGACCAGCTCACCAACGACGCCGAGGTGCCCGGGTGGGTGGAGGAAGGGGCCGCCACCTGGGCGGCGGCAACGCTCGTCCCAGGCAGCAAGATCGCGAAGCAGAAGTGGGGGCCCTACCTCGACACCCCGGGCAAGAGCTTGACGAACCGCAGCTACGACGCCATCGGCTTCTTCGGGCACCTCGAGCACGCGGGCGTCGACGTGTGGGCCCGGCTCGTTCCGTTGCTCCATGCCGGATCGCAGGCGGCCGCACTCGAGCTGGCCTTCGCGCCGGGCGACGAGGGAACCCTCGACAACTGGCCGTCGGGGCTCTTCCGCCAGCCCGCGTTCGGTGCTGCCTGGGTGACCGACGGGCCGGACATCCCGGCGGCGAAGCCTCCGCGCGAGCAGCGCACGGTGTCCAACGGCAAGGCGGTGACCGTCAAGAGCGCGCCGGCGGCCGTCGCCCTGGTCGAGATGGGTGTCACGGCGGACGTCGTCACCGTGACCCCGGGAACGGGACGAGGTCGGCTCCACGATGCAGGTGCGCTCGACGGGACGCTCGACGCGCTCGCCGGTCGCCCGCTCTGCGCGCTGGACGGTGGCTGCGAGTGCCCGGCGGGCAGCGCCGGCGCGGGCATCGTCTTCACCCAGCTTGCTCCCGGCGACTTGTCCGTCGGGGTGACCGGAGGCAAGCACCTCGGGAGCGCGACCCTCGTGGGCAAGAAGCTCGCCGACTACTGCAAGAAACCCGTCAAGGTGGACAAGTGCCTGGTGGGGACGTGGGTGAGTGAGGGCATGGAGCTGTCGCTGCCGGAGATCGCGATCGACGCCGGCGGGGGGGCCGGGAGCGTCCTCGTGATCAAGAAGAGCGGCGCCGGAAGCGTGGACGCCGGTCCGTCGATGCCGGTCATCGTGTCGTTGCCGGGTGGCGTCCCGGGGACGTTCAAGCTCAACGGGACCGCGAGCGGAGTCGTGTACGCGGACAAGGGGAGCATCACGACGCTCACCGCTCCGGGCAGCACCTTCGCCATGCACCTCGTCGTGCCGGGCCTGCTCGACCAGAAGGTCGACTTCTCGAGCCTGGCGGCCGGCGGGCCGCTCGACGGTAGCTACACCTGCACGAAGAAGATGCTCGAGTACCGGCCCGTGGTCCTCGGCGGCGGCCGGAGCACATGGAAGCGGGCCTGACCGGGCTCGAGGCGATTGCGTCGTGGCTGGACGAGCCCGCTGCGATACGCTGTTCGCTCCTGTAGGGCCAACGTCGTCCCGGGCAGGAAGTGCCCACCGAGCACTGCGATCCCACCCGAGTTCCCGGCGCGTCCCGCGTGCCCCGAGCCCAGAGACGACGACTGCATGGCCGAGCACCGCCACCCCGACCTGCCTCGCCCCCAGGGCCTCTACGACCCGCGCTTCGAGCACGACGCGTGCGGCGTCGCGTTCGTCGTCGACCTGCACGGCCGGGCCAGCCACGAGCGCGTCCGCCAGGGCCTCACCGCGCTCTGCAACCTGGAGCACCGCGGTGCGTCGGGTTGCGAGGTCAACACCGGCGACGGCGCCGGCATCCTGATCCAGATCCCCGACCGGTTCCTGCGCGATCAGATCGCCGACCTCCCTCCGGCCGGGGCCTACGCCACCGGCATCGCGTTCCTTCCCGCCGATCCGGTCGCGGCCGACGCGGCGTTGGCCGTGATCGAGAAGATCGTCGCCGACGAGGACCTGCGGATCGTCGCCTGGCGCGACGTTCCGACCGACGCGTCGATGCTCGGCGCCACCGCCGCCCGGGTCCTGCCGTCCTTCCGCCAGCTCGTCATCGCCGGCACCGGCGTGGAGGGCCCGTCGCTCGAGGGGCTCGCACTGGAGCGCGCCGCGTTCGTGGTGCGCAAGCGCGTGGAGCGCGAGACCGCAGCCACGGCGTCCGACGGCTCGGGTGTCTACTTCCCGAGCCTGTCGTGTCGCACCTTCGTCTACAAGGGCATGCTCACCACGCCCCAGCTCGAGGAGTTCTACCCCGACCTCCAGGACGAGCGGGTCGAGAGCGCGCTCGCGCTGGTGCACTCCCGCTTCTCCACGAACACGTTCCCGAGCTGGCCGCTCGCCCATCCCTACCGGTACCTCGCGCACAACGGCGAGATCAACACCGTCATGGGCAACCGCAACTGGATGCGGGCCCGGGAGGCCTTGCTCGACTCCGAGCTCATCCCCGGCGACCTCCAGCGCATCTTCCCGATCTGCACGCCAGGTGGCTCCGACACCGCCACCTTCGACGAGGCGCTCGAGCTCTTGCACCTCGGTGGCCGCTCGCTGCCGCACGCCGTGCTGATGATGATCCCGGAGGCATGGGAGAACCACGAGTCGATGTCAGCGGAGAAGAAGGCCTTCTACCGGTTCCACGCG
>Ga0194128_10006302_pt1 | contig 16037 bp, 10 predicted proteins | sample TA2KigCa65mmetaG_FD_148650 | JGI IMG/M metagenome (GOLD analysis project Ga0194128, IMG submission 148650) | Freshwater microbial communities from Lake Tanganyika, Tanzania - TA2015037 Kigoma Deep Cast 65m | ecosystem: Environmental > Aquatic > Freshwater > Lake | place: Tanzania: Lake...
GCGCGAGCGACTTGTCCCCCGTGGTGACCGTGTCCTGGAGCAGCACGTCGTCCTTGAACTTCAGGGGGATCGGTGACGGGAGCGCGACGCGGCGGGCGGTGACGTTGCCTTCGAGGGTGGTGACCACACCGGCTTTGGCCGGCGCCTGTGCGGCCGCCGAGACCGGTGAGAGCAGCGCCCCGATGAGTGCGAGCGCCACGGTTCGCTTCAACTTCGTCATGCTGCCGTGCCTCCTCGTGTCGTGTGCGCGGCCGGACGGCCGCCGGTGTGGATCGGGTAGGTGCTGTGCTCCGGTGCTGCGGTGCTGCGACAACGCGGTGATGTCTCCGAGGCTCACGACGATCCGGCGCAGAAGCACGGCCGCGCCGTGCTTCTCCGCCGGGGAGCGAGCGGTTAGGTGCCGGGTTTGGGGGCGTGTATCGCCCCCGCGTCTACATTACTGGCCGCTGATGATGAGCTTCGCGCTCGTCCCGTCGACGATGATGGCCGAGCCCGAGACGTTGAGCGTGTTGGTGCCCTGGTTCTTGATCGCGTTGTTGGAGATGCTCACCTGGGCGGAGGTCGCCGAGTTCTGGAAGCTGACGGCGCTGGCCAGGGCCCCCGTGCCACAGTTGACCGACGGGCAGCTCCCCGGCGTGAAGCTGTTGGTGATCGACACGATGTTCCCGGTCCCGCTGAAGTTGATGAGACCGCCGTTGATCTTGACCACCGCGCCGCCGCTGATGAGGAGCGCGCCGCCGCTCGTGATCGTGAGCCGGCCGCCGTTCGCAAGCGAGAAGAGGTCGCCGCTCACGTTGAGGAAGCTGCCGCCCATCGCGCGGATGGCGTGTCCCGCGACGGTCAGCGTGGCGTTGTCGATCCGCACGAGGTCGGTGGTCGTCGTGAGCTTGGCGTTGCTGATCAGGTTGATGCCGTTGCTGCTCGTGGTCAGCGAGGCGCCCGACTTCAGGTTGAGGAGCGGCGCCGTCGCCGAGACCAACGCGTGGTCGATGTCGGCGCCCCTGGCGGCGCTGATCGACGCGCTGTTCGAGGCCTCCAGGTAGGCGCCGCTGCCCGTCAGCACGAGCGGCGTATCCGACCCGATCGTCAGTGTGCTCGTGGTCGTGGTCACTCCCGGCGTGTCCACAACTTCACTCGCGGTCGCGGTGGTGCGGCCGGTGAGCTGGAACATCGCGGCGCTCCCGGTGCCGATCGTATGGGTGCCGCCGCTGAGCGACACGAGGGGATTCGTGCCGGTGCTCGCCGTCACCTTGCCGCCATTCCCGACGTGGAAGAGGCCGCCCGTCGTGCTCAGCGCGCTCCCGTTGCTCGCGGTGAGCAGCGCGCCCGCGAGGTCCACGGTGGCGAACGTCGAGCCGTTCAGGCCCGACACGGCGAGGACGTCGCCCGGCGTGCTGCCGGACGTCGACAGGGTGAGCTTCGTGTTGTTGAGGCTCAGCAGCGCGCCCGAGCCGGTGCCGGTGAGGCTGCCGCCCCCGTGGACCGCGAGCAGGCGGTTCGCTCGAACGGTCGAGCCGGACGCCGCGAGCACCGGACCGGCCAGGGACACGGAGGCGCCGGACGTGGTGCTCGAGGAGTTGATCGCCAGCAGCCCCGAATGCGTCGCCGCGTTGGTCAGATCGACGAGCGCGGAGGACGAGCTGCCCGTGAGCTTCGACCCGCTGAGCACCTGCACCATCGGCGTGCTGCTCGGGTCCGACGACGTTCCGCTGCCCGTGCCGTTCACGTTCAGGAACGACCCGGCCAGGGTGACCGAGGAGTTGTTCGAGAGCTTCATGAGGGCGTCGACGTCGCCGTTCGGCGTCACGAGCTGGATCAGGGCGCCGCTGCCCGTCGAGGTGATCGAGCTGGCGTTGTCGAGCTGGATGGCCGGCCCGGTGGCCGACGTCGCGTCCTTGGCGCTCAGGCTCGTCGCCTTCAGGAGGGGGCCGGCCAGCGTCATCTTCGAGTTCGACATGGTGAGGGCGGCGTCGGCGGTGACCGTGGTGCCGTTGAGGGTGACGAACGGATCGGCGCTCGTGCTGGTGAGGGTGGAGCTCGACATCGTCACCACGGGGCCGTTGACCGAGAGCGAGCCGCCGACGTCCGTGAGCAGGGGGCCCGCGAGGCTGATGGTGGCGCCGTCGAAGTCGAAGAGCGCGCTGCTCGTGCTGGTCACGGACGACGGATCGAGGTCGATCAGCGCGCCGGTGCCGGTGCTGGTGAGCTTGCCGGCGATCGCGAGGAAATGGCCCTGCGTCACGAGCGTGCTGTCGACGAACTGCGTGAGCGGCCCGGCGAGCGTCACGTCCGAGCCGGGGGCGAACTCGAAGAAGCTCTTGTCGCCGAACTGGAGGACGGTCGCGTTGTTCAAGGTCACGAGCGGCGTCGTCTGCGTGCTGGTCACGGTGCCGCTGAACGAGCGGGCGGCCTGGTTCGTGAGCGTGAAGTTGCCGAAGATCTGCGCGAGCAGCGTGAGCAGCGCCTGGATCTGCTTGATCAGCGCCGCGTTGTCGTCGAGCGCGCCGGAGACGTCCGTGATGATCGGCGCGTACGAGTCATGCCCGACGGCGCCGCTCACGGTGGGGGCCGGCGCGGCCGTCGCGAGGGCGAAGCTGCCGCCGTTGAGCGCGCCGAGCAGCGTCACCGCGGCCTGGAGCGCCTGCGCCTTGACCTGCTCCTTGCCGGTGTCGCTGCCGCCCTTGGGCCCCGTCGGCTGGAGCCCGGACGTGATCTGCGAGACCTGCTCGGGCGGTACCGGCGCCACGCGCGGCGCGGCGTTGCCCGCCTGCGAGTAGCCCTGGAGCGTGCCGACCTGGAGCGGCGCGCCGACGGGCTGGCGCGAGGTCGGATCGAGCTGCTGGGCGAAGATGTTGCCGCGCAGGACGTAGAAGTTCGTGAGCACCGCGGGGGCGCCACCGCCGGCCTGGGCGCCCTGGCGCACGACCTCGGTGACGACGACGGTGCCGCGCACGCCGGCCACGGCGTTCGGCGTCCGGATGAGGATCTCTTCGCCGGGCCGCATCTTCTCGCGCGCGACGGCGAGCGCGAACTTGCCGGACTCGAGCTCGATGGTGGAGCGGCCGGGCACCTCGGTGATCGTGAGCGTGGAGCGCTCACGGACGGTGACGACGGCCTTGCCGCCGAGGAGCATGCGCGCGAGCGACTTGTCCCCCGTGGTGACCGTGTCCTGGAGCAGCACGTCGTCCTTGAACTTCAGGGGGATCGGTGACGGGAGCGCGACGCGGCGGGCGGTGACGTTGCCTTCGAGGGTGGTGACCACGCCGGCTTTGGCTGGCGCCTGTGCGGCCGCCGAGACCGGTGAAAGCAGCGCCCCGATGAGCGTCACCGCAACTGCCTTCTTGATCGTCATGGCCGCGCAACTCCTGTTGGCCGAAGCGGATTTACCGTCCGGGCATCATTGCGGGAGTCGCCTCACGTTGTCAATTCTTCTCGCCGGCGTCAGCGGGATGACAGCCTGTGATTGAAAGGACGCTAAATGCCTGTGGTCATTGAGTTCAGGTAAAAGGGTGGCGGGGGTCGAATGTGGGTAAAACGTGCGCCGGTCGTCAGGCCTAGCGGCCGGCGACGGCGCGGTGCACGAGCGCGTGGTCGACGAGGACCAGCGCGGCCATGGCTTCGACCATCGGGACTGCCCGCGGGAGCACGCAGGGATCGTGGCGGCCGCGGCCCTTGATGGTCGTGTCCTGGCCGGCGGCGCTCACGGTCGCCTGCTCCCGCATGATGGTGGCGGTCGGCTTGAACGCGACGCGGAAGTACAGCGTCTCGCCGTTGGTGATGCCGCCCTGCACGCCGCCGGAGCGGTTGGTGCGCGTGCGCACGCGGCCGCCTTCCATGTAGAACTCGTCGTTGTGCTCGGAGCCGCGCAGCTCGGTGCCCGCGAAGCCGGTGCCGATCTCGAAGCCCTTGCTGGCGGGCAGGCTCATCACCGCCTTGGCGAGATCCGCCTCGAGGCGATCGAAGACGGGCTCGCCCCAGCCCGCCGGGCAGCCTCGCACCGCGCACGTGACGACGCCGCCGAGCGAGTCGCCGTCCTTGCGCGCGGCTTCGACGGCCGCGATCATGCGCTCGGCGGTGACGAGATCGGGGCAGCGGATCGGCGTCGCGTCCACCTGTGCGCGCGTGACTTTTTCGATATCGCAGTCGACCGTGAGCGCCGCCACCTTCGAGACCCACGCGACGACCTCGACGCTCCACTGCGTCGCGAGCACCTTGCGCGCGATCGCGCCCGCGGCCACGCGGGCGGCGGTCTCCCGCGCGCTCGTGCGCCCGCCGCCGCGCCAGTCGCGCACGCCGTACTTCGCGTCGTACGTGTAGTCGGCGTGGCTCGGCCGGTACTTTTCCTGGACCTCGCGGTAGTCGCCGGAGCGCTGGTCCTCGTTCGGGATCAGCATGCTGATCGGCGTCCCGAGCGTCCGGCCCTCGAAGACCCCGGCGAGGATGCGGACGGTGTCCGTCTCTTTGCGCTGGGTGACGATCGCGCTCTGGCCGGGCGCGCGCCGGTCGAGGTCGGGCTGGATGTCGGCTTCCGACAGCGGCAGGCGCGGCGGGCACCCGTCGACCACGGCGCCGGTCGCGCCGCCGTGCGACTCGCCCCACGTGGTGACCCGGAAAATCCGCCCGAAGCTGTTGCCCACGGCCCCGAGAATACCGCTAGATTAGGGCTCGGAGGGACATCGATGTCGCACTCGAGATCGACCACGCTGCTCCTGAACGTGGGCCATGCCATGGACCACCTGTTCCTGCTCATCTTCGCCACCGCCGTCGTCGCCATCGCGCGGGACTGGGGCATGGCGTGGCAGGACCTGATGCCCTACACGGCGCCGGCGTTCGCGCTGTTCGGGCTGGGCTCGGTGCCGTCCGGGCGGCTCGGCGATCTCTGGGGCCGGCGCGCGATGATGATCGTGTTCTTCCTCGGCATGGGCGCCTCCGCCCTCTTCATCGCGACCGCGAGCGGCGTGTGGCACCTGGCCGCGGCGCTCACCATCCTGGGGGCGTTCGCGTCGATCTATCACCCGGTCGGCATCCCGATGCTCGTGCAGAGCTCCACGCGGCCGGGCTTCACGATCGGCGTCAACGGCCTCGCCGGCAACCTAGGCATCGCGGCCGCCGCGATCCTCACGGGGCTTCTCGTGAAGTACTTCGGCTGGCGGGCGGCGTTCGCGGTGCCCGGCGTCCTCGCGCTCGTCTGCGGCGTGCTGTTCTGGCTCACGGTGCCGCGCGAGGAGATGGCGCCGGCGAAGCGGCCGAAGAAGCAGCTCGACCTGCCGCGCTCGGTGATGATCCGCGTGATCCTGGTGATGACGCTCGCCGGCGCGACGAGCAGCATGATCTTCAACTTCACCACCAACGGCAACGGCGCGTTCCTCACCGAGCGCCTCGCGGGGATCGTCGAGGACCCGGCCACGCTCGGCGTGCTCCTCGCGGTCGTCTACACGATCGCGTCCTTCGCGCAGCTCGTGGTGGGCAAGCTCATCGACAGGTTCCCCCTCAAGTGGATCTACCTGCCGATCGTCGCCGCCCAGGTGCCGCTGTTCTTCGTCGCGGCCCAGACGACCGGCTGGCCCCTCTACGGCCTGATGCTGCTCTTCATGATCTTCGTGTTCGGCGCGATCCCGTTCGTGGACGCGATGATCGTGCAGTACGTCGACGACCGGATGCGCTCCCGCGTGGCCGGCATCCGGCTCGCGATCTCGTTCGGCGTCGCGTCCGGCGCGGTGTACCTCCTCGGCCCCGTCGTCAAGGGCGCGGGGTTCACGACGCTCCTGCTGATGATGGCGGGGATCTCGCTGCTCACGACGCTCTTCGTCTCGGCGCTCCCGGGCCGCGTGCCGCGCGCGGAGCCCGTCGGCGCGATGCCCGCCCCGGCCGGCGGAAAGTGATGCCGCCGCGCCTGGGGGGGCTGGGGGGCCATCTCGGGGCCCGCCCATGACGAACGAAGCCGCCCTTCGCGAGATCGCCCTCGCCGTGCGCAACTGGGGCCGGTGGGGCCCGGACGACGAGCTCGGCACGCTGAACTACATCACGCCCGAGCGCATCGCCGCCGCGGCGAAGCTCGCCACGACCGGCAAGGTCTTCGCGCTCGGCATCCCGCTCGACCGCAACGGGCCGCAGAGCGGCACCCGCCAGCGCTTCAACCCGATCCACGCGATGTTCCGCGACGGCGGCGACGCGCCGAAGACGCCGGAGGAAGTGAAGGCCGCCGAAGGCTACGGCGGCTCCGACGACTGGATCGTGATGCCGCTCCAGTGCGTCACGCAGTGGGACAGCCTCGCGCACATCTTCTACGAAGGGAAGATGTACAACGGCTACGACGCCTCGCTCGTGAGCAGCACCGGCGCCGCGAAGAACAGCATCTTCAAGACGAAGGACAAGCTCGCGGGCCGCGGCGTGCTGCTCGACGTCGCCCGCCACAAGGGCGTGCGCGCGCTGGAGCCCGGCTACGCGATCACCGTGGCCGATCTCGAGGCGACGGCCGCCGCCGCCAAGGTCGAGGTGCTGCCCGGCGACATCCTGCTCGTGCGCACGGGCCACACGACGCGCTACCTCGACCGGAACGACTGGAAGCACTTCGACCTCGACCCGTTCCCCGGCGTGTCCGTCCACACCGCGCCGTGGCTGCACGCGAAGCAGATCGCCGCGATCGGCACCGACAACTACGCGGTGGAAGTGCGGCCGTCGGAGATCCCGGGCTTCCGCAACCCGTTCCACGTGGTCGCGATCCCGAACATGGGGCTGACGCTCGGCGAGATCTTCTTCCTCGAGGAGCTGGCGGAGGACTGCGCCAAGGACGGCCGCTACGCGTTCCTGCTCGTCGCCCCGCCGCTGCCCGTGGTGCGCGGCGTGGGCACGCCGATCAATCCCTACGCGCTGAAGTAGCCCTCAACCAGCCCCACGGTATGACTCCGATCGAAGCCGCAGCCCTGAAAGCTCTTGGAGAGTCGCAGCGTGTTGAGTTCGAGATCGCTGGCGCTCCAGAAGGAAGGCTTTGAGTCGCTTGTTGCAACGGTGAACACCCGAAGTAGGCGAAGGGATGGTCATCTTCGGCGTCGCGCCAGACGGCACGGTTGTAGGCGTTGAGCCGGGAAATCTTGATTCGGTCCAGCTGAAACTAACGCAGCATGCCAATCAGAAAATCGGCCCGCGGCTTGTCTGTGATATCGAAGCGTTGGAGTGCGACGGCAAGGTTTTGGTCTCGATCGCTGCTTCCTCCCGTAGGGCACCTTCGGCGTCGCCGTGATGCTGGTCCTCGCCGGCGTGACCTTTCTGTCGTATCAGATCTTGGCGCGGGACTTCAGGTCGAACCACGTATCGCCCGCGCCAACGCGTAGGCGACGACGTCGCCGCTCGTAGGGCGTTACGCGGGCCAGGCGGGCGCGTGCGTCCCGAGCGGGACCGCGGGCCGCGCCCAGCGCGCGGGCGTCGTGGAGAAGCGCGCCGCCGGGGTGACGTAGCGCAGCCGGCCGAACGGCGTCTCCATGTCGGCCATGAGGTCCTGCACGTCCTGGGCGCCGAGATCGGCGGTGCGCCGACCGTCGACGCGGCCGAGCGCGTCGACCCACCGCCCGGTCTGCGCGAGCGACACGCGCACGAGCCAGCTGCCGCCTTCGCGCGCGCGCCGCGCGAGCGCGATGAGCGCGCCGAAGGCGCCGAGATAGCCGGTGGCGTGGTCCACGACCTGCGCGGGCAGGTGCTGGGGCGTGTCGAGCCCGCCGCCGAAGCCCTGCTCGTGCGCCATGCCGCTCACCGACTGGATCAGCGTCTCGAACCCGCGGCGCGCGCGCCACGGCCCCGTGTGGCCGTACGCGCACAGCGAGACGTACACGAGGCCCGGACGCAGCGCGGCGAGGTCTTCGGGCGCGAAGCCGAGGCGCGCGAGCGTGTCCGGGCGGTAGCCCTGCGAGAAGACGTCGCAGTCGCGCACGAGCGCTTTCAGTGCCGCCGCGTCGGGCGCGGTGCGCAGGTCGAGCGCGGTCGCGAGCTTGCCGAGCCCGGTGTCCATCACGAGCCGGTCCATGTTCGGCAGGTGCCGGCTGCTCACGTGCAGCACGTCGGCGCCGTACGCGGCGAGCGTGCGGCCGTTGACGGGGCCCGCGATCACGCGCGTCAGGTCGAGCACGCGCAGGCCCGCGAGCGGGAGCGCGTCGGCGGCGAGCGCGGGCAGCGGCCGCGGCGGCGCGTCGCCGATCTTCACGATCTCGAGGACGGGGAGCGCCGCGATCACGCGCCCGTGGGGATGCGCGTGCCATTCCTCGCGCGTGCGCACCATGCCGGCGGGCAGCAGGCGCGCGTTGAGCGCGTCTTCCAGGTCCTGCGCGCGCCACTTCGCGACCGCGGCGGCCGCGGCCTCGCGCCGGTCCTCGCACTGGAGCACGTCCATGATGCCGTCGCGGTGATGGGGCAGCGCGCCGTGGAGCTGGATGAAGCGCCCGTCGCCCGCGCGGTGGAAGCCGAAGATCTCGCCGCGCGGGTCCGCGGGCGGCGCGCCGTTCACCAGCAGGAAGCGCTCGCTCTTGAACGCGGCGACCGCGGCGCGCGCGTCGACCGACACCGCTTGCGCGACGCCGACGCGCAGGCGGCCGACCTCGCTGGCCGCGAGCGCGGTCGCGGCGATCACGGCGGAGGCCGCGGTGCCGATCTTGAAATCGGTCGGGAGGAGAGGATCGGCGCCGGTCAGCGTCACGCGCGCGAGCGCCTCGCCGGCGCCCTCCGCATCCCGCCACAGCTCCTCCAGCGCCCCGCGCGCGTCGTTCATCGCCGTCCTCCCGCGGGCGGATTGTACGCCCCGCGACGGGCGCGGCGCTGATCGTCACGATCACGATTGTTGATTTGTGCCCATGGCGCCCGCGCCTCACCATGAACGGCATGACGAACCCCTCCACCGCGCACGTGATGAAGGTGACCGAGCGCCCGCCCATCGTGATGGCCGACGGCCACGGCTCCTGGCTCCGCGACACCGAGGGCCGCGAGTATCTGGACTTCATCCAGGGCTGGGCCGTGAACTGCCTCGGCCACAGCCCCGCGGTGATCGTGGAGACGCTCCGCACGCAGGCCGCGCGGCTCATCAACTGCAGCCCGGCGTTCCACAACGAGCGCATGGCGCGGCTCACCGCGCTGCTCGCGGAGTCGAGCGGGCTCGACCGCGTGTGGCTGGCCAACAGCGGCGCGGAGGCGAACGAAGGCGCGATCAAGCTCGCGCGCAAGTGGGGCGGCGCGCATCGCGGCGGCGCCTACGAGATCGTCACCACGATCGGCAGCTTCCACGGGCGCACGCTCGCGACCATGTCCGCCTCGGGCAAGGCCGCGTTCGAGCCGCTCTTCGAGCCGAAGGTGCCCGGCTTCGTGAAGGTGCCGCTGAACGATCTGGACGCGATGGCGCGGGCGATCTCCGACCGCACGGTCGCGGTGATGCTCGAGCCGATCCAGGGCGAAGCGGGCGTGATCCCCGCGGGCGACGACTACCTCCGTGCGGTGCGTGCGCTCACGCGCGAGCGCGGCGTGCTGCTGATCCTCGACGAGATCCAGACCGGCATCGGCCGCACGGGCCGTCTCTACCACTACGAGAACGTCGGCATCCGCCCCGACATCCTCACGCTCGCCAAGGGGCTGGGCGCCGGCGTGCCGCTGGCGGCGCTGGTCGCGAGCAGCGATGCCGCGTGCTTCGAGCCGGGCGACCAGGGCGGGACGTTCGGCGGCAACCCGCTGATGGCGGCGGTCGGCTGCGCGGTGCTCGAGACCGTGAACACGCCGGCCTTCCTCGCGAACGTGCGGGAGACCGGCGCCTATCTCGCGGAGCGGCTCGGCACGCTCGCCACCAGCCACGGCCACGGCGAGGTGCGCGGGCGCGGGCTGCTGCTGGCGCTCGCGCTCACCCGCGGCGACAGCAACAAGGTGGTGACCGAGGCGATGGAGCGCGGCCTGCTGGTCAACGCTCCGCGTCCCGACACGCTGAGGTTCATGCCGTCGCTCACGGTCAGCCGCGCGGAGATCGACGAGATGATCCGGTGCCTGGAGCCCTGCCTGCCGTAACGCTCAGCGGGGCGGGCGGGCGCGCAGCGCGCGCCAGACGCGCTCGGGCGTCATCGGGAGCTGACGCAGGCGCACGCCGGCGAGGCGCGCGAGCGCATTCGCGACGGCGGGGCTGACCGGCACGAGGCTGCCTTCGCCCGCGCCCTTGGCGCCGAACGGCCCCGCGCCGTCGGCGTTCTGCACGAACCGGCACACGAGCTCCGGCACGTCGTCCGCGCGCGGCACGCGGTAGGCGAGCAGGGTGCCGTTCAGCAGGTGGCCGTCCTCGTAGATCATCTCCTCGACCAGCGTGTGGCCGAGACCCTGGAGCACCGCGCCCTCGTCCTGGCCTTCGAGCACCAGCGGATTGATCGCGCGACCCACGTCGGCCACCGAGACGTAGCGCTCGACGCGGATCGCGCCGGTCTCCTCGTCCAGGGTGATCTCCGCCGCGCCGCCCGCCATCTCCCAGAACGGCGTGCTGCCGCCGAGCGGCGCCTTCGTGCGTCCGGGCGCCACGATGCCGCGGCCGATCAGCTCGCCGCCGCTCATGCCGAAGCGCAGCGCGAGGACCTCGGAATACGTCAGGCGCCGCGCACCCGCCACGACCGCGCCGTCGTCGAGCGCCAGGTCGCGCGCCGTCGCGCCGAGGTGCGGGCCCGCGACGCGGAAGAGCTGCTCGCGCACGTCCTCCGCCGCTTCCATCACCGCGCGGCCCGTCAGCGTGGTCGAGCGGCTCGAGCTGGTCGTCTGGTCGTAGGGCGTGATCGCGGTGTCGGGCGTCGCGACGCTCACGCGCGCGATCGGCACCGCGAGCACCTCCGCCGCGACCTGCGACAGCATCGTGCGGGCGCCCTGGCCCATCTCCACCGTGCTCGCGAGGACGGTGACGCTGCCGTCCGCGTGCAGGCGCACGATGGCTTCCGAGACGCTCGGCGCGATCGACGCCTTGAGCATGGCCGCCGCGCCGCGCCCGCGTCCCGGCGGCGTCGCCCGGGTCCACTGGATCGCCTCCGCGGCGCGGCCCAGGCTCTCCTCGAGCTTGCCGTCGATCGGGGTGTCGCCCGGCGCGAACTCCTCGCCGTGCGCGAAGAGGTTCTGGCGCCGGAGGTCGACCGGGTCGCGATCGAGCCGCTCCGCGGCGACGTCCATCAGCGACTCGAGCGCCCACGCGAGCTGCGGCACCCCGAAGCCGCGGAAGGCGCCGCCCGGCGTCGTGTTCGTGTACACCGCGCGCGCGTCCAGCGCGACGTTCGGGATCCGATAGGGCCCCGTCGCCGTGTACGTCGCCTTCTGGATGACGCGCGGGCCGATGTCCGCGTAGGCGCCGACGTCGAAGTCCGCGCGGCACTCGAAGGCGACCAGCGCCCCGTCGCGCGCGAACCCGACGCGCACGGTGACGCGCGAGCTGCAGCGCCGCACGGTGTGGAAGGCGTCCGCCGCGGAGGCGGCGAGCCGCACCGGCCGCTCCGCCGCGCGCGCGAGCACGGCGGCGAGCGGCTCCAGCTTCGCGTAGGTCTTGCTGCCGAAGCCGCCGCCGAGGTGCGGCACCACGATGCGGATCCTCGCGAGCGGCGCGTCGAACATCTTGGCCAGCTCGACGCGCACCGAGTACGGGTTCTGGGTGCCCGCCCACACGGTGAGCCCGCCGGTCTCGTCCCAGGCGGCGAGCGCGGCGTTCGGCTCCATCGCGTAGTGCTGCACGCGCGGGAAGTCGAACGTGTCCTCGAGCACGAGGTGGGCGTCCGCGAAGCCGCGCGCCACGTCGCCGCGCGCGTACTGGAAGCGGTGACACACGTTGGTCCCGGGCTCGGGGCGGAGCGTCGAGAGGTCGGCGAAGTGACCCGACAGCGGCTGGCCCGTGTGCACGAGCGGCGCGCCGGGGGCGAGCGCCTCGTCGAGCGTGATGACCGCGGGCAGCGCCTCGTAGTCCACGTCGATCAGCTCGAGCGCCTCGGCGGCCGTCGCCTCGTCCACCGCGACCACCGCGGCGACGGGATCGCCCTCGTAGCGCGCGGCGTCGACCGCGAGGATCGGCCGGTCGCGGAACGCGGGACCGAAGAACGGGTCGCACCACGTGAGGTCGGCGCCCGCGAGCACCGCGAGCACCCCGGGATGCGTGCGCGCCCGCGCGGTGTCGACGCGCCGGACCCGCGCGTGCGGGTAGGGCGAGCGCAGCACGCGCGCGTGGGCCATCCGCGGCAGCGTGAGGTCGGTGACGTAACGCGCGCGGCCGGTCACTTTCTCGACGCCGTCCACGCGCGGGACCGACTGCCCGACCACGCGCAGCGGCGGCAGGCCCGCGGGCTCGTCATGCGGCGGCTCCGCGGGAGCGCCCGCGATCGCGTCCACGATCTTGCGATAGCCCGTGCAGCGGCACAGGCTGCCGCGCAGGTAGTGGACGACGTCGTCGCGGCTCGGGGACGGCTGCTCGGCGGCGAGCGCCTGCGCGGTCAGCAGCATGCCGGACGTGCAGAACCCGCATTGCACGGCACCGCGCTCGAGGAACGCCTGCTGGATCGCGGCGAGCCGCCCGTCCTGGGCGGCCAGGCCTTCCACCGTCTGGACCGTGCGCCCCTCGGCTTCGACCGCGAGGTAGGTGCAGGCGCTGACCGCGAGGCCGTCCACCAGGACCGTGCAGGCGCCGCACACCTGCGCGTCGCACGAGCGCTTGGCGCCCTTGAGGTCGAGGCGGTCGCGCAGCACGTCGAGGAGCAGCGCGTGCGGCGGCACGTCCAGCTCGTGCGCGCGGCCGTTGACGACGAGCTTCACGCGAGCACCGCGTGGGGGTAGCGCGCGTCCGCCGCGAGGCCGCGCGCGCGGGCGACCGCCGCGCGCAGCGCGCGCCGGGTGAAGACCGCGACCATGTGGCGCTTGTAGTCGGCCGAGCCGTGCAGGTCGTCCGCGGGGTCGGCGGCGTCGGCCGCGCGCGCCGCCACCTGGGCGATCACGTCCTCCGCGTCCTCCACGGCGGCGCCGAGCAGCCGGACTTCCGCGTCCCGTGCGCGCGCCGGGCGCGGGTTCACGCAGCCGACCGCGATCCGCGCGTCCGCGATGCACAGGCGCCGGCGCTCGTCCGCCTCGACGAGCAGCGTGACCGCGATGCCGAGCGTCGGACGCTCGTACAGGCCGAACTTCACGTAGGCGGCCGCGGTCTGCCCGGCCCACGGGGTGAAGCTCACCGCGGTGAGCAGCTCGTCGGGCGCGCGGTCCGTGTCCCAGGCGCCGCGCACGAACGCATCGAGGGTCAGCGTGCGCCGCCCGCGCGGCGAGACGAGGTCGACGCTCGCGTCGAGCGCGAGCAGCATGGTGGCGAGGTCGCTGTGCGGATCCGCGAAGGCGAGGTTGCCGCCCACCGTGCCCACGTTGCGCACGCGCACGTTGGCGACGTGCCGCGCCACCGACGCGAGCACCGGGCAGTGCATGCGCACGGCGTCGGCGCGCTCCAGCGCGCGATGCGTGACCGTCGCGCCGATCGTCAGGCGCCGGTCCTCGCGCACGACCGCGTCGAGCCCGGGGATGCGCTTGACGTCGACCAGATGCCGGGGCCGCAGCAGGCCCTCCTTCATGAGCAGCAGGAGCTCGGTGCCGCCCGCGTACGGGACCGCGTCGTCGCCCAGGCGTGCCAGCGTCGCGCACGCCTCGTCGGCGGTCGCCGGACGATGCAGCTCGAAGGGCCGGAGCACGGCTAGAGCCGCGCGGCGGGGCGGACGATCTCTTCGGCGATCATCTGCAGGTACTCGATGCGTGCCTGCGCGCCGCGGGGCAGGCTGTAGATCGTGAGGCCCACGCCGTCGAGCCCGAGCGCCCGCGCCCGCGCCAGCGTCTCCAGGCACTGCGCGGGGGTGCCGTTGATCGTCCAGTCGTCGAGGCCGCTGTCGCCGAGCTGGAGCGGCACCATCGTCGGCTCCTGCATCTCCCAGCCGCGGTACATCGCGAACGTCCGCTCGAGGTACGCCTGCGCGGCGGCGTGCGCCGCTTCCTTGCTGGCGCCGACGATCAGGCTGCGCGAGGCGAAGACCTCGCCCGGCGCTCCCGGCCTGTCGCCGGCGCGCGCCTCGCGATAGATCTCCACCAGCTTGCCGATGTCGCGCCAGGCGACCTGCGGGCCGAAGAACACGCGGTCCGCCAGCCGCGCGGCCCGGCGCGTGGCGCCCACGCTCTGCGCGCCCATCTCGATCGGGGGATGCGGCTTCTGGTACGGCGGGAAGCCCATCCGGACCTTCGACACCGTCGTGTAGCGCCCGGCGAACGAGACCTCGTCGCCGCGCCACAGCTCCTTCATGATGAGCAGCGACTCTTCGAGCTTGGCGACGCGGTCCTTGCGCGTGAGGCCGGCGGCGGCGAGCTCCCTCTCGCGATAGCCGATCGCCACCCCGAGGTCGAGGCGCCCGTGGGTGATGTGGTCCAGCGTCGCCACGTTCTCCGCGACGTCGACGGGGTTCAGCAGCGGCAGCAGCAGCATCGAGGTCTTGAGCCGCAGGTCGCCCGTCTCCGGCGCCAGGCGCGCCAGCATGGGCAGCGGCTGCGGCCACACCGTGGGCTGCGAGACCCAGTGATGGCCGATCGACACCCAGGCGAAGCCCATGCGCGAGGCCGCGCGCACCACCTCGACGGCCTCGTCGATGATGGCGGTCGGCTCGCGATCGGTCGGGCTCCAGAACGGCGTGAGATGAAATCCGATGTGCACGATCGAGCGGCTCCGTTCCGGAACGTACCGCAGGCATACAATGGCGGCAAGGGGGAACGCCATGCAGGCCTGGACCGACACACAACGAAGCAGCACCGCCGCCGCGGAGCGCGTCTCTGCCTTCCTGTGGAAAGTCTACGCGTGGATGACGATCGGCCTCGCGCTCACGGCGGTCGTCGCGTGGATCGTCGCGGGCTCCCCGGAGATCCTGCGCGTGCTCGTGGAGAACCGCCTCGTGTTCTTCGGCATCATCGCGGCCGAGCTCGGGCTGGTGTTCTACCTCTCCGCGCGCGCCGACCGGCTTGCGCCGCAGACGGCGGCCGGGCTCTTCGCGCTCTACTCGGCCCTCAACGGCGTGACGCTGTCGGTGATCCTCATCGCCTACACGGGCGAGTCGATCACCACGACGTTCCTCGTGACCGCCGGCATGTTCGGCGCGCTCGCGCTCTGGGGCTCCACCACGTCCCGCAGCCTCGCCGGTGTCGGACAGTTCATGTTCATGGGCCTGATCGGCATCCTGCTCGCCTCGATCATCGGCCTCTTCTGGCAGAACGACGCGCTGCAGTTCATGATCGCGGTGATCGGCGTGATCGTGTTCACCGGCCTCACCGCCTACGACGCGCAGCGGCTCAAGCAGATGGCGCTCGCGCTGCCGGACGGGCAGGTGGCGAGCTACGCGATCGTCGGCGCCCTGTCGCTCTACCTGAACTTCATCAACCTGTTCCTGATGCTGCTGCGCTTCACCGGCCGCCGGGAGTAGCCCGGCGCCGGACGTCCTCGCCGGGGCGGCGGAGCAGGTCGAAGACGCGTGACGGCGTGAGCGGCACGCGGGTGACGACCGCGCCGCGCTCCGCGAGCGCGTCCTCCACCGCGTTGCCGATGGCGGCGGCGCCCGCGATGATGCCGCTCTCACCCACGCCTTTCACGCCGAGCGGGTTCACCGCCGACGGGAAGTCGAGCGAGATCACGTCCAGCGGCGGCACTTCGTCCGCGCGCGGCGGGCAGTAGTCCATGAACGTCGCGGTCAGGAGCTGGCCCGCCTCGTCGTAGACCAGCTCCTCGCGGAGCGCGCTGCCGATGCCCTGCACGATGCCGCCGTGGAGCTGGCCCTCGACGATCATCGGGTTGATCGGGCGGCCGCAGTCGTGCACGGCGACGCAGCGGAGGAGCGTGACGACGCCGGTCTCCGTGTCGACCTCCACCGCGACGGCCTGGCCGCCGAACGCCCAGGTCACCGAGCCGGGGTAGAAGAACGCGCAGCCGCTCAGGCCGGGCACACCCCCGGCGGTCGCGGAGGCGCGGCTGCGCAGCGCCGCGCGCGCGAGGCGGCCGAGCGGCA
>Ga0194128_10006323_pt1 | contig 16007 bp, 13 predicted proteins | sample TA2KigCa65mmetaG_FD_148650 | JGI IMG/M metagenome (GOLD analysis project Ga0194128, IMG submission 148650) | Freshwater microbial communities from Lake Tanganyika, Tanzania - TA2015037 Kigoma Deep Cast 65m | ecosystem: Environmental > Aquatic > Freshwater > Lake | place: Tanzania: Lake...
GCCCTCAAACTCCGGGAGCTCGTCATCATCCCTCAACTGGCTTCCGGCTTCGCCACTTCATGATTTCCTGCCAAAAAATGTCAAAATCTTATTGGATAGATACTAAGCCACCTGCTTGAACCGCGATAGATCCGCCGCCTACCACATGTGAAAAAAACCGTCCGATTCGATCAGCCGGACCGGCGTATCGAACAACTCGCCGAGTATGGCCTCGGCGAGAATTTCACGCTTCGGCCCATCGGCGTGAACGCGGCCGTTTCGCAGGCAGATCACGCGCTCGATCTCGGGAATGATGTCGGGTAGGTGATGGGTGACCAGAATCACCGCCACCCCGTTCTGCGCCAGTTTCCGCATCGAGTCGCGCAACTCGCCCATCGCGCGAATGTCGAGACTGTTCGACGGCTCATCGAGCAGCAGCGCCTTTGGCGAATGCGCCAGCGCACGGGCGATTACGGCGCGCCGCACTTCGCCCGAAGACATCTCGGTCATCAGGCGGTCGCGTAACGGACGCAGGTCGAGGAAGTCGATTAACTTCTCGGCCTTCGCCTCCATCTCCGGCGTCACCGGATGATAGGGCCAGATGCCGATGCTCGAATGAAACCCGCTGAGCACGGTTTCGAAGACCGAATACGGCTGCGTGCATTGCGTGACGAGGTCGTTGGTCACGATCCCCATCCAACTGCGCAGCTCCCAAATGTTCCAGATCTGCTGGCCGAGAATCTTCATCTCGCAGCGCGGCGGAGGCCAGCGCGTGTAGCACTCGCGCGTGATCGTCTTGATGAGCGTCGACTTCCCCGAGCCGTTCGGACCCAGGATCGCCACGTTCTCACCGTGATGGATGGCCAAGTCGATTCCGTCCAACGCAACGACCTCGTCGCGGCAGACGGTGACATTCTTCCATTCGATGAACTTCATTTCCGGAGACAAACCCTTTACAATAGCAAGACGAGCCTCCTTAGGCTTCAGGAGAATTGAATGCACCAGGTCCGTAGGGTAGGAGCCTTGTTGCTCCTTGGGTCGCTTGGATTGTTCGCACAGTCGGACAACGCCGCCATCTCTGGCGTCGTTAAAGATCCCAGCGGCGCTGTTGTCGGCAACGCCAAAGTTTCGGTGCGCAACGAGGACACCTCGTTCGAGCGCACAACCACGACCAACGACACCGGTTTTTATACCGTCACCAACATCGCGCCCGGTTACTACACCGTAACCATCGAAGCGACCGGCTTCAAGAAGGCCGCGAAATCGCGCAACAAACTCGATGCCGGTCTGCCGATCGCCGTCAACATTGAACTCGCCGTCGGCCAACTGACCGAAGTGGTCAACGTAGAGGCGAGCGCCGCGCAGCTCAACACCGAATCCGCCACCGTCGGCAAGACGGTTGAAATGAAACAGATTCAGAACCTGACGCTGAACGGCCGGAACCCGCTGTTCCTCGCGCTGCTCAAGCCGGGCGTGCGTGGTGGCGCGTTGTCGGGTTTTAGCTTCGGCTTGACCTCGGGCGGTTTTTCAATGAACGGCGGCCGTTCGCAAGATTCGCTGATCACCTTCGACGGCGCGGTCGGCATCCGCACCCGCGCCAACGGCACGTCGATCGGTACCGCCGATCTCGACACCGTGCAGGAAGTGCAGATTCTGACCGCGAACTACTCGGCCGAATATGGCCGCTCGTCGGCAGGCCAGATCCGTATGGTGACCCGCTCGGGCTCCAAGGACTTCCACGGCTCGGCGTACGAGTACTTCCGCAACAGCGCGCTCGACGCCAATAGCTGGGGGCGCAACCGCGTTGCGGCAACCAACTTTACCGCGCCGTTCCGCTACAACCAATACGGTTACAACATCAGCGGCCCGGTGATGATTCCGAACCTGTTCAACAAGAACCGCGAAAAGCTGTTCTTCCTGTTCGCGCAGGAATGGGTCAAGTTCCGCCAGGATCAGACGACGCAGCAGCGCGTTCCGACCGAACTAATGCGCAACGGCAATTTCAGCGAACTGCTCGGCTCGAATGTGTTTTACGGCGCACCGCGCACGATTAACGATCCCTCGAACGGCCAGCCGTTCCCGGGCAACATCATCCCGGTGAATCGTCAAAGCCCGAACGGCATGGCGTTCCTGAAGTTCTATCCGTCGCCGAATATCGCCCTCGGCGGCGCGAACTTTCTGCAGGTCCGCGGCCAACCGCAGAATCAGTTGAAGAACACCGTGTCGGTCGACTACAACCCGACCTCGAACCAGGTCTTCCGCTTCCGCGGCAATATCTACAAATTTGACGTTCGCAATGCATTCGCGGGCGGCTTCGATTTCGCGCCGACCGCGCTGGATCGCCCGAACGAAACCTCGACTCTCGGCCACACCTGGACCGTTAGCCCGACGATGATCAACGACTTCCTCGTCGCCGCTTCGTCCGATCACGTGACCATCGCCGTGCAGACCGAAGGCGGCCGCTACCTCCGTTCGCGCACTGGCATTAATTATCCCTACCTCTTCCCTGAACCGAAAGAGATCCAGGATAAAGTAGCCACGGTTGCGATCTCAAACGTTGGTGGCATTGACGGAGGACCCTATCCCGCCCGTTCCGCCGGTCCAATCTACCAAATTTCAGACAACCTGACAAAAATCAGCGGCAACCACACTCTGAAGTTTGGCGCCCTCTTTGAGCGCTCCGGACAGAACGACTTCGACCAGATCAATGTCAGCGGAGTTCCTGGGGGCACCAACAATCAGAACGGGCGTTTTGAATTCAATGACGTGCGCCCCGGCGGTGCGCCCGGTTCCGGAACTGCTATCACAAACGCGGCGCTCGGGTTGTTCTCCACGTACGCCGAAATCGGCCCGCGCAGCTACACCCCTTACCGGGGCCATATGTTCGAGTTTTTCGCGCAAGACTCCTGGCGCGTCTCCCAGAAGCTAAAGCTCGAGCTCGGCTTCCGCGGAACCTGGCAGAACGGCTATTACAAGTCCCTCTGGGGCAACATGGCCTACTTCGATCCGGCCAAGTACAATACCTCCGGCGAAGCGGTTCTCGACCGCGCTTCCGGCAACGTCCTGAGTGGCAATCGCTTCAACGGCGTCGTGATCCCCGGCTCCGAATTCCCGGAAGCGGGTCGCGGCCGCGTGCCAGCTATCGCGTCCGGCCAGTTCAACAACCTCCTCTCGGGTGGTTCCGCGTATGCTTCCCCGAACCAGTTCAACGTGATGCCGCGCCTCGGTCTTGCCTACTCCTTCGCGAGCAAGCAAGTCATCCGAGCCGGTTTCGGCGGATTTATGGCTCGGCCTGGAATATACGATTCCGTGTTCTTGGGCGGCAATCCGCCGTTCCAGCCCATGGGTTCGGTGACCAACGGTTCGGTCGACAACCCAGGCGGCGCCACCCGTGTTGCCTTTCCGCAGTTCTTCATGACGATCGACCGCGTCTACAAGATTCCGCGGAGCTACAACTGGAACTTCAGCTATCAGCGCGAGATTGGCTTTGAGACGACCCTTGAGGTCGGCTACGTTGGCACGGTTTCCAACTACCTCTCGCGCGAACGCGACTTGAACCAGTTGCGGACCGGCACCACGTTCCAGCCCGCTAACGCCGGCGCCAACGTCAACTTCCTACGCCCGTTCAAGGGTTTCGCCAACATCAACATGTTGGAGCACTCCGGACGTAGCGAATACAACGGCTTGCAAATCGAACTGAACCGCCGCTTCTCGAAGGGTCTCCTGTTCGGCTTCGCCTATACTCTGTCGAAGAGCATGGACAACAACTCGGGGCCGCGCGAACCGTTCGTCGATGTCTTCAACCAGCACCTGAACTGGGGCAAGTCGGGCTTCGACACCCGCCACGTCGCGGTTGTGAACTTCGTTTATGAAATGCCGTTCTTCAACAACTCCAGCAAGAAAGCGGTCAAGACGATCGCCGGCGGCTGGCAGTTGAGCGGCGTCACGCAGTGGCAGACCGGCACGCCGTTCTCGATCGCCAATGGGGACGACTACCTCGGCATCGGTTCGGCCAACGGCAAACCTTGGAGCCTCAGCGGCGAGCCGCAGTTGAAGCACGAGTTCGCCAACGTCAATGCAAACAACAACTTCATTGGCGTGAGCAACTTCTGGTTCGATCCGATCCGCAATTCCGCGGGCGCCCAAACGCTGGCCACGCGGCCGGCCAATGGTACCCTGCCGAACCAGAACCGCAACTCCATCGGCCTGCACAACCCCGGCTTCCAGAACTGGAATCTGGCGGCGTTCAAGAACTTCCGGTTCATGGAACGCCAGAACGTCCAGTTCCGCTTCGAGGCCTTCAACTGGATCAACCATCCGAACTGGGGCGGTGTCGATGCAAATCCGACGTCGGCCACGCTCGGCATGGTCACCGGCAAGAGCAGCGAGCGCAATCTCCAATTGAGCCTGCGCTACCAGTTCTAGCCCACAATCAACCGCAACCAAAAAGGCCGCTCGGGAACTTCCGGGCGGCCTTTTTGCATATACCCTATAACAGTAGATGCACGCGCCGCTTTTATTACTCGCGCAGTTCCTGATCCCCGACCCCGCGCGCATCTCCCTGCTTATGGACGAGGTCTTCCAGCCCTCGCGCAAGAAAGATCTGAACTGCTCGATCGAGCCCGCCTCGCCACGACTTGGCTTCTCCTTCATTCACTGGTCCGGCTTCGGCATCGCCGTGCCGATTCGCCAGTTTCCGCTCGCCGACGTCAAGCAGACCGACTTCGCCGTCGCGATCGAAATCCACCCGAAAGGCGGCAAGGCCACCTATTTCGGCGAACGATTTTCCGTGCCGCCGGCCCCCGCCGGGCGATTCTACCCGAAGGACACACAGATTCAATACGGCGGCGGCTACCAACTCGGCCCCGGCGAGTACAACATCCGCGCCTACCTCGCCGATAACGATGGCCGCGCCTGCCGCAAGGCGTGGTCTTTGAAAATCAAGGACGACGCCAAGATTCAAACCAAGCTCGAACCGAACCTGGTCACCGCCGTCGGCGGCGAACGCTGGCGCGGACTCGACGCGACGCAGGAACCCAAGCGGGTCGCCGTGATCATCGACGCCGCGCCGCTGTTCCCCCGCCGCAACATGGTGCGGCTTTCGAGCTACGACCGCAGCATTCTGATCACGTCGCTGACGAGTATTCTCGACAACGCCAGGTTCACCGCCGCCACCGTCATCGCCGCCGACTCGCGCAATCGCAAGGTCGTCTACTCATCCAACGAATTCAGCGGGCGCGGGCTTGGGCGGCTGGGCCGCGCGCTGGCCGAAATCAACCTCGGTGTCGTCTCGGTCGAAACGCTGAAAGGCCCCGGCCCGGCGGCGTTTCTCGAGTCGATGCTGAAGGAACATCAGGAAGCGATCGCCAAGGCCGATGTCGTCGTCTTTCTCGGTCCCGCGTGGGGCTGGCAGGGCGGCATGACGCCGCTGTTGCGCGAGCTGGCGAAGTCGTTCCCGCCGATGCACCAGCTTTCGCTGTCGCGATTCCCCGCGCCCGCGGACAATCTCCTGGCCAGTTTCGCGAAGGCGGGCAACGGCCGCACACAGCTCGTTGTCACTCCGAACGACCTCGCCAAGGCGATCGAGAAAATGACAAAACTACCCAAGTAGCCGCACGATGTCGCGCTCGTAGACCTCGCGCGAAACCAGGCCCGTGTGTGTGATCGCGGTGCGCCCGGCGCGGTCGATCAAGAACGTCATCGGCACCGCCGACACACCGTAGAGCTTCGAGAACTCGTCGTTGGCCAGAGCGATTTTGTAGTTGATGCTCTCGCGTTCCACGAACGGCGTCAGCACATCCCAGCCGCTATCGACCGATACGCCGATGACGGAAAGACCCTTTGCACCGTACACCCGTTGAAATTCCATGAACCACGGGATCTCGACCTCGCACGGCCGGCACCACGTCGCCCAGCAGTTCAGCAACACGACGCGGCCGCGATAGTCCGACAACTTCACATCACCCAATACGAACTCCGGCGCCATTCCGGAAGCGCTTCCGCCAATCAGTTCGCCGCAGTAGTCGACGCACTGCTTGGCTACCGCGCGCGTTTGCGGCAGCGCCGCGGCCACGCCCAGCGCACCCACCACGCCGCTTGCGATGACGATGCGCCGCGTCCGCGCGCGCTGCATGCCGCGCAGCTTCGATAGCCCCGCGTCGATGTCGGCGTTTGCGGTTCCGCCCAATACCGCCAGCTTTTCATCCACCCACCGTTCGTTCTCCATAACGTGCCACATACTCCTTTCTGAATTGTTCCTGTGCCCGGCGCAGCGTGGTGCCAACCGACGCCGCGTTCATTTCCAATGCAACCGCCACTTCTTCGTACGACGCGCCATCGGCGCGCAACAACAACAGCTCCGCCGCACGCGGTGGCAGCTTTGCCAGCACCGCGCGCACCCGTGCGACCTCATCGGCCGCGGCCAGCGACTCGTGCGGCGTCGACGGCGGCTTTGCGAAGAAACCAAACCACGACTCTCTTCGCCCGCGCCGTTCGCGCCGCCGTAACTCGTCGATCGCCGCCGTGGCCGCCGCCCGCAGCAGCCACGGTTCGATTCGATCGGCCGCCACCCGCGCCCGCGAGAACCTCAAGATCACTTCGACCGCGATCTCCTCCGCCCTCGCGCGATCACGAACCACGCGTGAGATCAGCCCGGTGAGCCGTCCATAGTAGGCCCGAAAAACGGATTCGATGTCGGACTCGCCGGTTGTTGTGATCGCCGCGTGCACAACTCTATAACGCCACGGGGCCGGGAATTGTGACTAACGCCACGGCGCTTTCTGATACGCCGTAACAAACGCCTGCCCATCAAGCACCAGCATCGGATCGTTGACGTTCTTCGGATGATTGCGCTTTTCCAAACGGTACGTCACCGGCGGCTTGTAGCGCGAGTTCGCCGTGATCGTCGTTTCGGTCGCGGTCCATGTGCCTTCGTCCGAGCTGTTCGATGTCGAGCCGCCGAACGGATTGTAGGAATCGGACTCGCCGAAATACTGATAGGTCCCGTTGGCGTTCAGTGTGAAGCACTGACTCGATGACCGCGCGCCGCCATTGGTCGCATTCACATTCGCCTGATAACACCACTTGCCAACCAACTCCGGCAACACGCCGCCGCGTGCGCCGCCGGTCGAGGGAATGCCCGCCAGGCGCGTCAACCGGATCGACTGGCTGCCTGAGCCGAGCGTCATCACATCGCCGTTGAGTTGAAACGCCAGCGGCACCTGGCCATCGGCGGCGGTGAGAATCAGCGTCGCGCCGTTGACAGCGTAATGATAGTTCTGTCCGCCGAAAAACACGCCGCCGTTGGCGTCGAAGCGCACCACGCCTTGCGGACCTTGCCAGTCGCCGGTCAAGCCGCTCTGGTTTGCTACCGGCGCGGCGGCGGCGCCGCCGCTCAACGGATTACGCGCCGCCGGCCGGTTGTTCACCGGCGCGAGCAGATAACGCGTTCCGTCCGACGTCAACGCCACATGTCCGCCGCCTTCGCGTTCGACCGTGAACGGGAAACCGGTTCCATCGGCCGTGAACGTGCCGTCGAGTTTCTCCGCGAACGCCTTCGCCGAGACCAGAAAACTCTTGCCTTCGAAGACAAGGGTTCCCCTGTAGGCGCCCAGTCCCGCCGGCTGCACGGTGAGCTCAATGTTCGCGCCCTTCCACGAACCGCTCCATTCGTTCTGCGCCAACAGCGCGGCCATCGCGAAAAGGCAAGCCAGAATTTTACGCATGCGGCCTCCTGCTCAATCGTAACGCTTCGCAACAACCCCCCGACGGCGACGTTGTCCATTGCAACTCTCTTCAACACTATCCTCGACTAGGTAGTATCGCCCCGGGTTTTCGGTACAGTGCGCTGGTTGGGGTATTCTGGTTCGTTGCGATGAGTGTTGAGTTTACCGGCGAGCGTGTTGTTCCGGGCGAAGTCGATGTCGACCTCTGGAACGAGCATATTGCGCGTTATGTGTTTGCCTCGCGGCTGGCGCGGCGGAAGCGGACGCTCGATATCGGCTGCGGCGCCGGATACGGGTCGGCCGAGTTGGCCGCGAATGCCGCGCATGTGACGGGAGTCGACATCAGCGACGAGGCCGTCGCCTACGCTTCGGAACACTATCAAAGGTCGAATCTTTCGTTCCAAGTCGCGCCGGCGACCGCCTTGCCCTTCGACGACGGCTCGTTCGATCTGGTGGTCGCCTTCGAAGTCATCGAACATCTCGACGATTGGCAGCTGCTGCTGGCCGAGGCGCGGCGCGTCTTGGCGCCGGGCGGCCAGTTCGTCGTTTCGACGCCGAACAAGGCGTACTACGCCGAGTCGCGCGCGGTCTCGGGGCCGAATCCGTTTCACGCCCACGAATTCGAGTTCGGCGAATTCAAAGAGGCGCTGGAGCAGCACTTTCCGCACACGTTGTTATTCACCGAGAATCACTCGGATACGATTGTGTTCCGGCCCGCGGTGGGCGCGCAGCAGATTCCGGTCGAAGTCCGGCTCGACGGCGATGCGGCGCCGGCCAACGAGGCGCATTTCTACATCGCCGTTTGCGCGGCGCAACCGATGACGGGCGCACCGGCGTTTCTGTATGTCCCGACCGCTGCGAACGTTTTGCGGGAACGCGAGATCCACATCCACCGGCTCGAAAGAGAATTGGAGACCAAGGATTCGTGGCTCGGCGAAGCGCGGTCAAAGCATGCCGAGTTGGTGCGGCTGCACGACGACCAGACGCTCGAACTTCGCACACGAAACGAGTGGGCGCTCGAACTGAACACACAGGTGAAGAACGCCGGGCTGCGAATCGATGAGCTGCAACTGGCGGCCACCGAAGCGGTCGAAGGGTACGAAGCCGAGATCGGCCGGATTTCGGGCGAACGCACGGCGGCGATCAAATGGGGGCAGGAGAAGGAAGCCGAGTTATTGAAACAGTTGGAAGCCAACAGGGCGGAACTGAGCAAGTGTGTGGCGCTGTTGCAATCCACGGAGGCGACGGTCGAAGAACGCACGAAGTGGGCCCAGGCGCTGGACGCCGAGATCGCCAACTTGCGCCAACAGCTGGAGGCGATCCACGCTTCGAAATGGCTGCGGTTGGGGCGGCGTTTCGGCGTGGGGCCGCAGGCCGGCTAAGCCATGGCGCTCGCCGCGTGGATCCTGCGCAACCTGCCGCTGCTGTTGCTTTCGCCGCTGTTGATCGGCGTGCCGGCGGCGGGTCTGTATCTGCTCGATCTGATTTGGAAAATCTTCGGGCGCGCGCGGATCGCGCCGCCCGCCGCGCCGGATAACCGCAAGGCCTCGGTGGTAATTCCGAACTGGAACGGACGCGATCTGCTGGCCAAGTACATTCCGCCGCTGATCGAAGCGATGGGCGACAACGAAATCATCGTTGTCGACAACGGCTCGACCGACGGCAGCGCGCGGTTTCTCGCCGAAACATTTCCGTCGGTGCGTGTTCTGGCGCTGCCGGACAATCTCGGTTTCGGCGGCGGATCGAACCATGGCTTCGCGCACGCGTCGAACGACATCGTTGTGCTGTTGAACAGCGACATGCGCGTCGCGCCGGACTTCCTTGCGCCGCTGCTCGAAGGTTTCGCCGATCCCTCGGTGTTCGCCGTGTCGTGCCAGATTTTCTTTAGCGATCCGGCCAAGCTGCGCGAAGAGACCGGCCTGACGCAAGCGCGGTGGGAGAACGGTGGACTGCGCGTGCGGCATCGCATCGACGAGCGAGTGACAACCGCGTTTCCGTGTTTCTACGGCGGTGGCGGTTCGTGCGCCTTCGACCGCCGAAAATTCCTGGAGCTTGGCGGATTTGACGACGTGCTGGCGCCGTTCTATCTGGAAGACACCGATCTCGGCTACATGGCTTGGAAGCGCGGCTGGAAAGTGTTGTACGAACCGCGCAGCCACGTGTGGCACGAGCATCGCGGCACGATCGGAAAGAAATTCTCGCAAGCCTACATCGACTCGGTGCTGAAGAAAAACTTCCTGCTGTTCTGCTGGAAGAATATCCACGAAAGCGGCCGGTTGTTCGAGCACTTCTTCTTTTCTTTCGCCGGCGCGTGGCTGAGCGTCGTGTTCGGCGAGTCGTTCGAGCGCCCAAACCCGCGTGCGTTGTGGCGAGCATTCGTTCAATTGCCCGGAGCGCTGAAAAGCCGCTGGCGCGCGCGTGGACTTGCCGCAATCGACGACACCGAGGCGTTTAGGCGCCCGATGCCTGGCTACTTTCTCGACCGTTTCGCGAAGCTGCCCGCGCGGGTGAAAAAGCCATCGGTGCTGCTTCTGTCGCCGTATCCCGTGTGCCCGCCCGTGCACGGCGGCGGCGTGTTCATCTACCAGACGATCTGCGAACTGGTGAAACACGCCGACGTGCATCTGGTGATCCTCCTCGACGAGGAGTGGCAGGAGCAGGCGCATGAAGAACTAACCGTCCTATGCGCTTCGACGTCGTATTTAGTCCGTCTGGAAGGCCGGCCGAAAGGGTTCGGTTCGCTGACGCCGTTCGCGGTGCGCGAGTTTGCAAACGACGACCTTCGCTGGGCCATTCACCGCACCGTGCTGCTGCATCAAGTCGACGTCGTGCAGCTTGACTACACCAACATGGCGCAATACGCCGAAGACTATCGGCGGATCGTCAACGTGTTGTTCGAGCACGATGTCTACTTCCAATCGATCGGCCGGTCCCTCGCCGGCGGCGCATGGTTGAAGCGCCCGGCTGCGGCTTACGAATACCTGCGCGCGCTGCGCTACGAACTGACCGTGCTGCCGAAGATGGACCGCATCCAGATGTGCAGCACATCCAACGCGGCATACCTGGCGGAGTTCGCGCCGTCGGTGGTTTCGAAGATGCAACCGGGCCTGCGCGCGGGAATTGATACGACGCGTTATGAATTCGCCGCCGATGGCCGCGAACCCGATACCCTGCTCTTTCTCGGCAGCTTCCGCCACATTCCGAATCGCGAGGCGCTGGAGTGGTTCGTATCGCACGTGTGGCCGCTGATTGTCGCGAAGAGGCCGTCGGTGCAGCTGGTGATTATCGGATCCGACCCGCCGCCGCGCCATTCGCTGCCGGAGATCGGGCATATCGAGATGATCGGTTTCGTCGACGACGTGCGCGACGCGCTGCGGCGATATGCCGTGTTCGTCTGTCCAATCCTCACCGGAAGCGGCGTCCGCGTGAAACTGCTGGAAGCGTTCGCGGCGGGCATTCCGGTGGTGTCGACAACGGTCGGCGCCGAAGGCTTCGCCGACGGCGTTTATCTCCGTGCCGACGAGCCTTCGGCATTCGCCGCGCACGTGTCGACATTGCTCGACGACGCCGATTTGGCGCGGGATCTAGCGTCGAAAGCGCGGGCCCATGTCGTCGAAGATTGGGACATGGCCGCGATCACCAAGAAGCTGGCGGAGAGCTTTGTGGAAGCGGTTGCGGAGAAACGCGGCGGGAAGTAGAGTAGAGGCGTGGAAGTCGTATTGACGCCGAATCAAGAGACCTTGATGGATCAAGCGGCTCGCGAGGGCCGCGTGGCCAATCGGGAAGACGCGCTACGCCGTGCGATGGCCCTGTGGGAGCAGCAGGAGTTAGATCTCCGGCGAATCCGCGCCGAACTCGCGGAGTCCGTCGCGCAATTGGAAAGCGGCGACTGCATCGAACTCAACAACGAAACGGAAATCCACGAGTTCTTTGAAGATGTGAAACGGCGCGGACGCGCGGCGCTCGCCGCCAGATCGCCGCAACACCAGTAATGCGCGTCCATGTCACGCGCAATGCCAAGCGGCAGGTCGATGAAATTTGGCTTTACCTGGCGGAGCTGAGTCAGAACCTCGAATCGGCGGACAGCGTCACATGCGAGTTGGACGAACGTATCCAGGGCCTCGCGCGGAACCCATTGATCGGACGCAGCCGCGAGGACCTTGGCGAGGGATTTCGTTCTCTGCAGGTTGGTCTACACGTCGTTGTCTACAAGGTCGGTCGCAAGACGGTATCGATAATTGGTGTGTTCCGCCACACGCAAAATCTCCCCACCCTCTTCCAGTAGAATGATAGGGTCCATCAGGAGGACGCCAATGATCCAGCTCAAAGTAAACGGGGCAACCCGCAAGTTTGAGGGCGACCCCGAGATGCCGCTGCTCTGGTATCTCCGCGAGTTGCTCGAATTGACCGGCACCAAATACGGGTGCGGAATGGGCTTGTGCGGCGCGTGCACCGTGCACGTCGACGGCAAGGCCGTCCGCAGTTGCCAGACCACCATGGCCAGCGCGGCGGGCAAGTCCGTCGTCACCATCGAAGCGCTGAAGGGCCAGCACGCGGTGCAAAAGGCCTGGATGGCCTGCAACGTCCCGCAATGCGGCTACTGCCAGAGCGGCCAGATCATGCAGGCCGCGGCGCTTCTGAAGGAAAAGCCGAAACCGACCGACAAGGACATCGACGACGCGATGCAGGGCAACATCTGCCGCTGCGGCACCTATCAACGAATTCGCAAAGCCGTCAAAATGGCGGCGGGGGTGAGAGCATGAGCGAGAATACTCTACACGTCGTGGAACGCCGCGCGTTCCTGAAATACACCTTTGGCGCGGGCGCGCTGATTCTCGGCACACACGTCGAAGCCTTCGCATCGGGCGCCGACACTGCCGTCTTCCATCCCAGCGTCTATCTCGGCATCGAGCCGAACGGCACCGTGATCCTCATTGCGCATCGCTCGGAAATGGGCACCGGTTCGAAGTCAACGCTTCCAATGATCATGGCCGACGAACTCGAAGCCGACTGGAAGCGAGTCAAGGTCGAACAAGCGATCGGCGACGAAAAGTACGGTTCGCAAAACACCGACGGTTCGTGCTCGATTCGCGATTTCGTCGAGATCATCCGCACCGCCGCCGCCTCGGCGCGTACGATGCTCGAACAAGCCGCCGCGCAGAAGTGGAACGTACCGGCCGCCGAGTGCCAGGCCAAGAATCACTTCGTCGTCCACACCAAGTCCAACAAAAAGGCCGGTTTCGGCGAGCTGGCCACGGCCGCGTCAAATCTGCCGATGCCGGACAAGAAGTCGTTAAAGCTCAAGACCGACAGCGAGTTCCGCTACATCAATAAGAACGTTCCTGTCGTCGATCAACAGGACCTCTGCGAAGGCAAGGGCGTCTTCGGCATGGATGCAAAGATGCCGAACATGCTCGTCGCCTCCATCGAGCACTCGCCGGTCTATGGCGGCACGCTTGTGTCGTTCGACGCCGCCGAAACGAAGAAGGTCGCCGGCGTGCGCGACGTCGTTACTATCGAGCGCTTTAAGCCGCCGCACAACTTCCAGCCGCTCGGCGGCGTGGCCGTGCTGGCCGATACCTACTGGGCCGCGCTGCAAGGCCGCAAGAAGCTGAAGGTCGAATGGAACCTCGGGCCGAATGCGTCGTATGACAGCGACCGCTATCGCGACTCCCTCGTCGCCGCCGCCAGGCAGCCGGGCAAAATCGTCCGCACGCAAGGCAACGTAGAAGCCGGCTTCGCCAGCGCGGCGAAGATCCACGAGGCGTCGTACTCCACGCCGCTGCTCTCGCATGCGCCAATGGAGCCGCCCGCCGCTGTCGCCGAGTTCAAGAACGGCAAGGTCGTCTGCCACGCGGCGACGCAGAATCCGCAGGCCGTGCAGGAGACCGTCGCCGGCGCGCTCGGTATCGACAAGAAGGACGTGACGTGCCATGTGACGCTGCTCGGCGGCGGTTTCGGACGTAAGTCGAAACCGGATTACGTCGCCGAAGCCGCGCTGCTTTCAAAGAAAGTCGGCCGCCCCGTGAAGGTGATCTGGAGCCGTGAGGACGACATTCGTACCGACTTCTATCACTCCACCGCGGGCATGTACGTGAAGGCCGGGCTCGATGCGGGCGGCAAGCCGACATCCTGGCTGCACCGCAGCGTGTTCCCTTCGATCGGCACGACGTTCGACGAAAAAGCCGAGTACGCCATGGATCTCGAAATGGGCATGGGCTGGAACGATCTGCCCTTCGACATTCCGAACCATCAGGCCGAAAACGGCCCGGCGAAAAATCACATCCGCATCGGCTGGCTGCGTGCCGTGGCGAATGTCTATCATGCGTTCGCGATTCACTCGTTCGTCGATGAGTTGGCGCATTTGGCGGGCAAGGATCCAGTCGAGTATGCGTTGTCGCTCATCGGCCCCGGCCGCAAGATCGAAATGAACCCGGTCGGCATGAAGTATTGGAACCACAATCAGGACCAGAAGACCTTCCCGGTCGACACCGCGCGCCTGCGCAACGTGATCGATCTCGTGGCGCAAAAATCCAACTGGGCCAACCGCGCCAAGGGCGGCAATGGCCATGGCTGGGGCTTCGCCGCGCACCGCAGCTTCCTGACCTACGTCGCGGTCGCGACGGAGGTGAAGGTGGAAGGCGGACGCGTGCGCATTCCAAACATGCACATCGCCGTCGACGCGGGCAAGACGTACAACGAGGACCGCGTGCTGGCGCAGTTTGAAGGCGCCGGCGTGTTCGGCACGTCGATCGCGATGATGAGCGAGATCTCGGTCAAGGACGGCAAGGTGCAGCAGTCGAACTTCCACAACTACAACGTGGCGCGGCTGCCCGAAGCTCCCGAAACGGTGCACGTGCATCTGATCAAGAGCGATGCGCCCGCCGCGGGCGTCGGCGAACCCGGCGTGCCCCCGATTCCGCCGTCGATCGCCAACGCAATCTTCGCGGCCACCGGCAAGCGCCTGCGCGACCTGCCGCTGCGCAAGGGGTTGCGGGCGTAGAAAGCAGACCCGCCGATTAAGTCACCGAGCGCACCCGATCCGTTGTGGATTGGGTGCGCTATCGTGATTCCTGTACGCGACCGAGCATGCGCTGTAGCCGTCGAACCAGTAGTCCGCCAATTCCTTGCAGTGCTACCTGCGGACACCGGCTTTCGCGAGGCGGCGGCGAGCACCAGGTTTGAGGCTCAGCGTTGATCGCTTCTCCACCGCCTTTAGCGCAAGTTGTCCAGGCTACTTCTCCTGCTCTCTGATCGTCTTTCCAGCTTCGTACCCCTTGCGATAGTCTGCTCGGTCGTCTTTCTACTCGTTGTCGAGATTGAAGAGGCGATCATTCCAGGCATCATGTGGGAGGTCTTTCGCTAAGCCGTGTTGGGCATCCCGCTTTCCATCTTCGAAGTTCTTTTGAGACATAGTTGCGATCTCCAGTGACTCCACCGTAGCAGTACGTCTTCGCGATTTCAAGGCGGTGTTCCGGTCCTCACTCGAAAACGAAAGCGCTGGGCTGCAACCTCGAGCGCTGGACGCCGAGACGCGCGTTAACAAAACGCATCGCAAACTCGACGTGGGCTCCGTGCCGCCGCGCCTGGAGAGTCAATCGTACTGTTCGACGAGTGACGGCGCGACGGGCTCAACGCTAAGATCGATAGGTGGCATGCTAACCGTCTCAACATCACCGCGGACAACGATCTTGTATGTAGCTTGGCAGGACGAAGCCTCGAACAACTGGCATCCTATCGGGATCCTGCGTCACGAACACGGTGAGTACGAGTTCCGATACGTTGCGGGCGTGAGGCGCGGACAGCCGGTATTTTCGTTTCCGGAACTGCACGCCCGCTACGTTTCAAAGGCGCACTTTCCATTTTTCGCGAACCGGCTGATGAGTCCGAAACGCCCCGACTATCCCGAGTACATGGAGCATCTCGGCCTCGATGCGAAGACCTCTTCCTCGCTCACGATTCTCGGGCGTTATGGCAGACGGTTCACCGATCCATATTTCACGTTTCCGTACCCTGACGGCCATCCGGGTGGACTCTACGAAGCGAGGTTCTTCTTGGATCGGCAAGGCGCCGTCGAAATGCAACCTGGCCAGAGACTTATCTGCGGCGCTGAGGTTCCTGCCTATTTGCGTGAGGATGTGGAGAAGTGCGGTGGGTCGCCAGAGATCATCGTCGAACGGTAAACCAGCCGCCGGCCGCCACTGTCCTTCGCGTCCTCTGCCGCCTCCGCATGCCCTGGCCCATCGGCTTCGAGCCCTTCAGCGGGCCGGAGTATCAGCCAATCGCGAGCGCTGCACTCCAGCC
>Ga0194128_10006330_pt1 | contig 16000 bp, 13 predicted proteins | sample TA2KigCa65mmetaG_FD_148650 | JGI IMG/M metagenome (GOLD analysis project Ga0194128, IMG submission 148650) | Freshwater microbial communities from Lake Tanganyika, Tanzania - TA2015037 Kigoma Deep Cast 65m | ecosystem: Environmental > Aquatic > Freshwater > Lake | place: Tanzania: Lake...
CAGGCGAACCGCCAGCGGCGATACCTTCCTTAGGCGCGTTGTTTATGCCGACCGTATTTGCGCAAACACAGTCGGACGGGCAGCAACAGGAAGACATACCGGTGTTGCGCGAACAAGACGTCACTCTGGGATTCTCGGACGCCTGGAAGGCAGCTGTTGGCCGCCCTGTTACCAGAGCGAATCATTTTTATGTAATTGGCGCGACCGCCGATGCTCGGAAGGCCACTATGACTGCCGAATGGCTTAACGGGGCAGTCAACAAGAACCCAGAAATAGCCAAAAGTGACGTGCGTCTCATGACGCCATTTCGCGTACTCAGGATAGAAGGAGAGCAGAAGTTCATCGTAGTTGCAGGCAGCTTTCAGCGCTATGAGGAGGCTCTAGCAACCGAGCGCAGGGTGAAAGGGATAGCGATAACGCTACTGGAGAACAACCCGAACGAAAAGGAAACTGCCCGATTGCTGCATGAAGGTGTCGTCGTGGACGGAGCGGCATTCTTTGGCCCTTGATGCCTTGAGGCAACGGTCGATCTGTGTGCGAGGCTGGGCTGGCGCCGAGGGCCGCGAATAGTCAGCTGTCCCGGGGACTTCTATGGCCGACGACGACAAGCCGATCCGCGCGGAATTGATCAAGCACCTGACGAAAGAAATTGAGGTGCTATCAACAAACGTGATCACCACGCGCCTTCGGGCCGCTTTCACGGTCTGGATCGGCCCGATTGTTCTCCTGGGCGCCCTCGTCGTGAGACAGAACGCGCGTGGCATTACGATTTCGCCAGAACCTCGGCTCCTTGCAGCCTTCGGAATTCTGTTTGGCCTCTATATGTTTCTGGCCTATGTAAGCGGAAGAATCGAGCGGTACGTCGCTAACAAGTGCAATGAATGGCGCAAACTGATTGCTCTCGTCGCTTCGGGAGCGACACTCGACCTAAAGACTCTCGAGCCGCTACAAGACCCACAGCTTCCCGCCAATGTTCGCCTGACGTACTTCGGCCTCTTTGCGGCCATGTTTTTTTCGTTCGTCGCGATCGTCGCCATCATCTACCAGCTAGGCGTGCTCTCTGGTACGGTAACGCCCGTGCAAGGCGCATCCTCAGCGGTCAGCCTGCCCGCAGCCGCACCCAATCGAACACCGTAGACCAACAACCGTTCTCTGCGATTTCCAATCTCCGGCGGCTCTCTCATTTCCAACCAACGGCTGCTGCATCGTTTCCAATCGTCGGCTGGGCAGGTCAGCCACTCTGCCTATACCGTCGAGAAACTTGTTCGGCCAGTGTGAGGAATATCCGACGCACGAATTCCGGGCGGATGCAGATCACGTCAGCCTGGATTTTTACGAGGACCACATTCCAGTGCGGGACGCGCCACTCTCGTCCCATCGAATCCCAGACAGCTAAGTAAGACGATAGGAACCATTAACGCGGGTTTCGCGCCCGTGGTTGACCAAATGCCCCTTATGCGGCCCCCGCCCTCCGCCAGCACAGCGCTCGCAACCACGGTTGTGGCTCTGTTCAGCACGGCGGCATTTGCCGCGTCACGCGTTGCCGGCGGAGGGTCGTGCTGTCCACCGTGTCCGTTCTGCCACTGAAGCAGGGAGGGCGGTTGCCGCCACACCGGGCAACCGCCCTCCGTCTCCCAACACGACGCGGACCGGAGCCGTGCGTCAACGGCTGAGGGGTCCCAGACCGAAGAGTGAAACGAGGATCGTCAGCTCGCAGGCGAGGGCGGCTGGGCGCGGTGGGCTCAGAAGATGTGGCTCACCGCAAGGCCCGTTATATGGCTGCCCGATTGAAGCCGCTGCTCGATCTGAAGTCGAAGCGCCTGGCGGAATGCCGGGGGTCCGAAGGGCAGGTGGCCATTTCCGTAGACCAGAACCGCAGGATTGCGACCTTGGCCCGTGCGGTGATCGACACGGACGCCGCCAACCAGCCTCGAGGAGAGCGTCACCTCACCGCCGAGACTGAACCTCGTGTCTGTCACGCCCGCGGCGTGGAACGCGCCAACGCCGGCCAGCAGCGTCAGACGATGGCCGAGAGCGTGCGTCACGACACCGGTCAGCACACGTCTGTTCGCGTCGCCGACAAAGGCATGCGCGCCGACCGATCTCAGCCCCGATCGCCGAAAGCTCTCGAGGAAGACGCCCTTCGGCCGTCCTTCGAACTCGAAGCTCGCGGCGTCGGTAAATGGAATCGTGAGCTCGCCCGTCACCGGCAGCGTCGCCGCCGCAAACCACCCGTCCGCCGGGGATTGGGCTCGCGTCAACTGATACTCGACTCGCACGGCCGGTTGTCTCCCAGAGGCGGAGAAGCCGCGCAGGCTGGTCAGGCGCGCGTCCGTGGCGCGACGGCCGGGAACGCCGGAGCTGAACACGAGCGGCTCGGAGAGGGAGAGGCGCTGAGAGACATCGACCTGCGTCAGTGTTCGGAACTGGCCGACGCTGACTGACAGCGCACCCGTGGAGTCCACAGGCGCTCGAATGAACAGATCCTCGAACCTGCCGGAGCGATCGATGAGGCGGCCGTTCGCGCCGACGCTCTGGCTGAGCGCGCGCCACTCCACGAAGTACGCCGTGCGCGTCTGACCGACCCGACCGGCCGAGATAAGCTCCACGCGGCTTGGAAAGTCTCTGACGAGGTCGCTAGAGTGACGCCACTCGACATCGGCGGTATTCCACACCGCCAGCGGTATCGTGCGCGCGCGCGCATCGCCGTCGAGCCAGTATCCGCTTGCAAGGAAGCGGAGACCCCGCTCGTTCAAGCGAGGCGGGCTCGAGTGGCAGTGGGAGCAATCCACGCGGTACGTACGCGCGAACTGGGGCGTGGCACCAAGCTCAGCGGGGGCCAAGACTGAAGCCAATGTAACTGAAAGTGCCCAGCGAGTTCCGGTCGTCCAGCCCATAGGGTATTAGAGTAATCAAAAATTAGATTTTGAGTCAACAAATAACTCGACGAACGTCAGTCCCGTACGGCGAGCAAAGCAGCGACACGCCCATATCGGCGGCGGTTACCCACAGCGTACGCCGGGAGTCGCGCACGAGCCATGGCAGCTTCGCGAGGTCGTCCGCCATAAGTGCGATGTCGGCGGCTTCAATCGCCGCATCGAGCGGATCGAGCTGGGTGGACGTGCGCGGGTGTGTTGACTGCGGCATGGTCTGAGACTCACGCGGGGTCGCCATCCGACCGAGCCATGCGTCGTTCGAGCCACCCGTGCACCTGCAGGTAGAACGTCGGGAGCACGAGCAGCGTAAACAGGGTGGATGTCACGAGCCCGCCGATCATGACCACGGCGAGCGGGCGTTCGATTTCCGTCCCGTGGAGGCGCAGAAGGAGCAGCGGCAGCAGGCCGAGGGTCGCCGTGCCCGCGGTCATGAGCTTCGGTCGCACGCGGCCGATGCTGGCCTCTCGTACGGCCTCTGGCAGCGCGCGCCCCTCGGCCATCAGACCGCGCGTCTGCGTGACCAGGACGAGGCTGTTCTGCACAGCGATGCCGAAGAGGCCGATCAGGCCCACGAGGGAGGAGACATTCCACGTCTCGCCGGCCAGGAACAGCGCCAGCACACCGCCCACGAATGCGATCGGCACGGTCGCGAGAATCATGCCCGCCTCGACAGCCGACCCGAGCGCCACGAGCAACAGCACGAACACACCGAACAGCGCGGCGGCGATGACCAGCGTGAGGGCGCGAGAGGCCCTGGCCTGGCTCTCCACCCGACCCCCCAGATCAAAGAAGTAGCCCGACGGCAACGATAGTTCGTCCGTCAGCGTCTGCCTCACCTCTCGAGCCGTGCTGCCGAGGTCACGCCCGCTCACGGAGGCTTCGACGGCGATGCGCCGCGACCCCGCCTCACGGCGAATGGCTGCCGGCCCGAACGTTGACGTGACATCCGCAAGCTGGCCGAGCGGAATCCGTGTGCCGTCGTGACCATCGACCAGCAACGTGCGGATGGCGTCAATCGTGTCGCGCCGATCGTCCCGCAGGCGCACGACGAGATCGAACCGTCGCTGCCCCAGCCAGATCTGAGACTGCCACCAGCCCGATTCGAATCGCTCGAATCACATCCCCGGGCGCCAACCCCACTCGGGCCGCGGCCTCCCGATTGACGGCGATCTGCAGCTGAGGCAGGCCGGTCACCTGTTCGGCTCGGAGATCCGCGATGCCACGGACGTTCGCGATCAGCTGCGCCGCCCGGGACGCCAGCCTCGAGAGCTCGTCAAAATCCTGACCGAAGATGCGGACCGAGAGGTCGGCCGGCGTCCCGCCCAGACCTTCGTCAATGCGCATCCCCAGGGGAGTCGTGAAGAGCACGGCAATCCCCGGCAGCCCTTCCATCCGCTCGCGCATGTCCGACTCGATGGCCTCGAGGGTGCGTCGCCGCTCCGGCCTCAGGACGACCAACACGTCCGATACCGTGTGCGGCATCGGATCCTCCGTGCGTTCCGCCCGACCAGTGCGCCGAACGACGTCCTCGACCTCCGGGATCTCCCGCAGGATGTCTTCGACGCGATGGTTCAGGCGATCCACCTCGTCGAGGCTGGCCTCGGCTGGCAGCACGGTCTGGAGCAGGAACGCGCCTTCGTCGAGTTGCGGCATGAAATCGCTCCCGATCCGCAGTCCGAGCACGAGCGACGGACCGGCGACGAGGATGGTGACCAGCAGCACGATGCGGGGGTGCGCCAGGCAGCGATCAAGCGTCGGCGCGTACCATCGTTTGAGCCGGCGAAGGAGCGCGACGTCCTGATCGCCGGCCGCCGCCGTACGGCTCAAGAGCAGTGCGGCCGCCACCGGGACCAGCGTCAGCGCGAGCACGAGGGCCGCGAGCATCGCCGCGACGACCGCCGCGGCGAGCGGCTGGTACATGCGGCCCTCGATTCCGCTCATGCCAAACAAGGGCAGGAACACCACGATGACCATCAGTGTCGCGAAGGCGATGGGACGACCGACCTCGGTGGCCGCCGCCAATGCCCGCTCGCGTACCTCGCGTCTGGTCCGGGCGGCCGAGAGACGATGCAGGATGTTCTCGACCATGATGATCGAGGCATCGACCAGCAGGCCCACGGCAATCGCGAGCCCGCCGAGCGTCATCGTATTCAGCCCGACCTGGAGGGGGCGCAGCAGGAGGCCGGCGACGGCGATCGAGAGCGGAATGGTGAACGTGACAATCAGGGCGGCCCGTACATTCCCCAGCAGGACGAAGATCACGAGGACGACGAAGACGCCACCGAGCATCACAGCCCTGCCGACGCCGCTCAGCGCCGAGGTCACGAGCGTCGACTGGTCGTAGACCGTCCGGAGCTGCACGCCCTCGGGCAGCGCCCGCCGCAGATCGTCAATCGCCTGGCGGATTCCGGCGGCGACCTGCACGGTGTCGGCGCCAAACTGCTTGACCACGCGTGCACTCACCACCTCGCCATCGAGGCGGTGCGCAAGCCCCCGTCGCACGGCGGGGGCCTCACGGATGTCGGCGACATCGCCGAGGAGCACCGGTACGGCGCCGCGCGTCGTCACCACCGTGCGCCGTAGATCGTCGACGGTGTGTGCCCGTCCGAGCGCGCGCACCGTCCATTCAATGGAGCCCTGCGCCACGACGCCACCGGAGGCATTCAGGTTCGATGCCTCGACGGCGTGCAGCACTTCATCCAGACTGATGCGGCGGGCGACCATGCGCTCCGGATCGAGCTGTACCTGGAACTGTCTGAGATAGCCTCCGAGACGCTCGACGGCGGCCACGCCAGGCACCGCCAGCAGGCGATTGTTGACCTCGAACTCGGCCAGATCCCGAAGCGTCATCAGGTCGGCAGCACCGGGTTCGGCCTCGAGCGTGAACTCAAAAATCTCGTTGAGGCGACCGGTCAAGCTGGAGATCAACGGCGGATCCGTGCCGGGCGGCAGCTGTCCAGCGACTTGCGTGACGCGCTCAGCGACGAACTGACGGGACCGGTAGTACTCGGCGCTCGGATCGAACTCGATCGTCACCACGGTCACGCCGAGCTGCGACGTGGACCGCACCCGGCGCACATCTGGCAGGCCCGCCAGTGCGACTTCCAAGGGAATTGCGATGGCCGTCTCGAGCTCCTCCGCGCTCATGGCCGGGTTCTGCGCAATGACGCTGAATATGGGGGCGGAGAGATCCGGAAACACGTCCCGTCGCAGGTCCTGCAGGGCGAAGGTGCCCATCACGGCCGCCGCGGCGACCAGGAGTCCCGTGAGAAGCGGTGCGTGAAACGACTCACGAATGACGCGGCTGATCATGGCCTTTCCTCAGTGGGTGTCATGATCCGCCTCCGCCCGCTCGGCCTGCGCCTTGAGCAGGAAGGCGCCGTCGACCACAATCCGGTCGCCGGCACGCACTCCTGACAGGACTTCCACTTCGCCAGCGAGGTCGCGACCACGGCCAATCCGCCGGATCTCGAACGCGCCCTCGTCGAGCGGCAGGAAGACGCACCACTCGTTGCGTACGCGCTGCACCGCCGCGACCGGCACCGTCAGAATGGACTCGTCCGAGGCGCCGATTGGCACCACGGCGGTGGCCGACATGCCCGGCCGCAGCACGTCGCCCGAATTCGGCACGTCGATGCGGACGGGCACCGTGCGGGAATCGCGCTCGACGTGCCGGCCAACCATCGCGACGACGCCGGTAAAGGTCCGGCCTGGAAGCGCCGGGAACACGACCCTCGCCGTTACGCCGCCTTCAAGACGGACCGCGTCGCGTTCGAAGGCGTGGACGACCAGCCAGAGTGTCGACAGATCGGCGATCCGGAATGCAGGCGTGGACGGGTCAACCAACTGACCGACAAACGTAGTCCGCTCGATCACGACTCCGGCCACCGGCGAGCGCAGGATGAATGCCGATGACGTGGCGTCGGGGGTGTCGTCCGCGGGTGGATCATCGCCGAACGCGCGGATCGTCGCCCCAGCCGACCGCAAGCCGGCACGTGCCTCGGCCGCGGCGGACTCGGCCTCCTGGACCTCGCGTAACGGAACGATGCGCTCCGCGGCCAGGTCGCGTTTGCGTTCCAGGGCGGCATCCGCCAGGCGGACGCGCGCGTCGGCCGAGAGATACTCCGCACGAGCCCTGCCCAGCTCGGGACTCGCAAGCTCCGCAAGCACGTGCCCGCGTTGCACGCGTTCGCCGGTCTCCGCCCGCAAGCGTGTGACGCGGGCCGATAACGGCACCCCCACTTCGGCATACAGGCGTGGGTCGATGTCGAGCTCGCCCAGCAAGGTAATCTGCTCACCGCCCGAACGCGACTCGACGACGGCGGTGATGATGCGGAGGTCGCGGAGCATCCCGGCCTCGACCTGGACCCTGTTCGGGTCCGCGTGCGTGTCTGATTCCCGGTGGTCAGGGTCAGCGGCCGGCCGTTCTGTGGGCGGAGTTTGGGGGCCGCCGCACGCGATGGCGCTGGCGCCAGAAATCAGGAAAACGAGCAGCTTTGTGGTCATCGCAGTAGTGCCGCGCTGGCGTCCAGTTCGATCCGCGCCAGGGCCGCCTCCAGGAGTGCGTCAAGGTATTGGGTGCGTGTATCCAGAATCTCCCGACGTAGAAGGAGCAGCTCCGGCAGGCCGATCTGCCCCGCCTCAAAACTCCGCGTCGCCAGCGTTTCGGCTTCATCGACGCTGGGGATCGCGTCCGCCTCGAGCGTCCGGACAGCGGCGAGCCGCCGGGAGTACGCCTCAAAGGCGATCCGCACTTCCATGTCCACACGCGCGCGTGCGGCCTCGAGCTCTTTTCGAAGCCGGGCGGCGCGAGCGGCCGACACGGTGCGTAGCTCCTGACCGGCGGAGAACACCGGCAGAGTCACACGTAGTCCGCCGAGCACGATCTGATCACGCTCCTCCCGCGCGTACCGCACGCCCACGCCGAACTCCGGCCTCGAAAAGCTCCGTCCGAGCTGCAGGTCGGCTTCTGCCTCCTGGACGGCAGCCTGGAGCACCTGCAGTTCCGGGCGCTGTGCCGCGCTGTCCCGCAGTCGCTGGAGATCGGCGTCGCCGCCCCCGGTCAGTGCGCCAGCGACCGTTATCTCGTCGGGGATCTGGAGGATGACTCTGAGCTCGCCAATCCAGAGCGCCCTCCCCGCCTCAGCGGCCTGTTGTCCAGCCGCGACACGCGCCAGCGAGGCGCGGGCGATCTCGACGTCCAGGATTGCGATATCTCCGGCCTTGAAACGCCGGTCTGCGACCGCGTGCACACCCGCCGCGAGCTCCTGCGCCCTGGCCAGGAGTCGAAGATGCTCGCTTGCGTGCAGGGCGCGATAGTAGGCGCCGGCCGCGGAGCGCAGCACGACTCGGACGATTTCGTCGATGTCGGCGGTGCCCTGCGCAATCGCCGCGTTCGCCCCTGCGATCCTGGCCGAACGCCGGGCTCGCGGCTCGAACGCTTGCCCGACACCAATCTCGAGGTCCGTGAATCGGCCGTCGCGGCTCTGGCGGCTCCCGACGCTGGCGTCAATTTCCGGATTTGTCTGAAAGAGCAGCGCGGCCCCGCGGAGCCGCCCTCGCGCTTCGTCCAATGCGAGACGTGCGGTGACGACCTGCGGGGCCTGCTCGCGCGCGCGGGCCAGGACATCCGCGAGCGTCAAGGCGCGGCCCTGCGCACCTGCAACACCTGTAGACACACACGCCGCCGCACACGCCGCGACGGCACTCCGACCGATGCGCATACAAAGCCCTCCGCGACCGGCTCTCGGAGAGCCGTCGCGCTCATCGAATACCAGCCGGTTGACGGGGCTAGACGAGGTAGGGCTTGGGAACGTGCAGGATCTCGCGCGGGTCGTTCATCGGCAGTCCGGCCGGAAAGCCGGCGACATCCAGGAAAGGGTCATCCGGTGAGCCCGGAACAAAGATCGTGACGGGCTCGACCGCCTGCGCACAGCACCCGCACGTCACGCAAGTGGGGGGGCATGTTCGGTCATCGTCGCCAGCCAGTTCGTACCCCGTACACGGCTCTTCCAGCAGCAGGCTGGATACGCCAGATGCGCTGAACATCAGCAGGGCGACGATCACCAGGTGGGCGAACCGCGGCACGGTGGCATTGTAGCACTCAGAGCCGACGGCGTCGCCTGCGCACGTGGCCGTGAAACGCGAGTCTCAGGCTTACGATGACTCCCACTGTGCTCGTGGCGCTGCCGCCGCAGCAATATGGGCGATATACGGGCAAGGGAGCAGATGAAACGCCAGGAGACGATAGGAACCATTAACGCGGGTTTCGCGCCCGTGGTTGACCGAATGCCCCTTATGCGGCCCCCGCCCTCCGCCAGCACAGCTTCGTGTTCGACTCGCTGATTGCGCTTTGGTTCATCGCCGGCGCGCCGGATGTACTCCGATCGCTGCGACGCGGCGACCGCCCCGCTTGGCCGGACTCCGCGATCGCATCTTCCTCAATGGCTCCTGGCACCGGCGTCGATGGGTTCGGAACGCCCCGCCTGAACCGGGCGAACTGACGTTGCTAGCGCGATCAGAGCGGTCCCTTCGCCGGACGCGCGATGGTCGCCGCCGGATCGCCAGACTTGATCGGCGGACCCGCCATTCCGTACATGACGTAGCCGTCGATGGGAGACCGGATGTCTTCGAGCAGGCGGCCCGCGTAGTCGCGGACGGTGCCGATTGACTCTCCTTGCCGTATGGACCGCCCGCGTGTCGTCACGGGCGTGAAAATGCCCGTCGTTGTGGTATTGGCGCTCACGGTGTCGTCGAACCAGCGTGTGTCCGTTCTCGGAGGCACCGGCTGGCCGGGCACCATCTTGAGCGTCCGCAGCAGATTTTCGACTCCTGCCACGATCGGATCGACGAACGTCGCATCTCGCCGGCCGTTCTCGCCGATCTCCACGAGGATCGTCGGTTTGGCGTCCGCGACAGCCTGGCGATTGAGTGACCGCCCACGATCGATCTGCTCCTGCGTATCCATCGAGTAGCGGATGACGTTCTGAAGCCCGAACGCCAGGCCCATGGCGCGCGACGTGGCGTACTGCGCAGCCGCGAGCTTCCCGCCGTAGACGCCGACAAAGGCCTCGAGCCACTCGGCGCCGTCGCCCGAGTGCACCTCCACGTGGACGTCCGATCGTCGAATCACTTCCATGGTCAGCGCCCAGGCGATGCGTTCGCTTTGCGTGCCATCGGCACGTCCGGGAAAGACGCGGTTCAGGTTCTTGCGATCGTGCGGGTTGACGTACGGCACGCGGTTCTCGAACGCCTCGACGTGCGCCAACCGCACGAGGATCATCGTCCCCCTGAGTTCGCGCGGATCGATCCGCGTGAGCAGCCGTTGACCCGCCAGGATCGACGGGAACTCGTAACCATGCACGCCCATGGTCAGCGCGAGGACAGGGCCGCTGCCGCTGCCATGAAAGACGGTTACAGGAATATACGTCGCAGGGTCCGCTGCTGCCGGGATCGCCAGATCGACATCAACCCGCGAGCCCGGTGCGATCATGCGTCCCGCGAAGAGGAATGGGGTTTGCGCCTGGGCTGCCAGCGGCGCTGCCATTACCCACACGAGAAACGCGAGCATTCCAGCTACTCTCACCATCGCTCACGTCGCCGAACGATCCACATCGCCACAGCTCCCGCGCCCGCCAACACGACCGCGACACCCGCGAATGTTAGACCGGGCCTCCCTCCGAGCAGACCAACAGGGCGGTCGTCGCGGAACCAGTGTCGCGGAGCGTGGCCCCATTGGACGTCTTGAATCGGCGCCTCCGCAAAAATGGGTGGAAAGAAGAATCGTTTCAACGATTCGTGATAGTCAGCAACCGAGGCAAGGTAGGCCAGGTGGCTGTCAAGGTCCGTTCGGGCGACGCCGGTCAACGCCGCATGAAGGAGCGCAGGCGGAGAGAGGCTGAGCGCGGCCTGCACCCACCGGCTGCGCTGCTCCAGCGTCGCGTGGTAGCTCTCGACGATCGGTCGCGCTTCGTCATCGCCGCGCTGTTGCATCGCGTAGTACCACGCGTTTGAGTACCGATCGCCGGGCACGGGGACGTCCCGCCACTCGGGATAGCGCTCGTAAAACCCGTTCATCGTCTCGCGCAACGGACGGTCCCAGGCTTCGTGGTATCCCTGACGCTGCCGAACTGTGAGCTCGAGCTCTTCAGGTGTGGGAAACCGCGTCGCGGCAAGCGCATTGACCAGGGCTGGGCCGAGGACGCACCAGACAAGCCATACACCGAGCAGCACCAGCAGGTTGAAATCGGAAGATTTCCTCCACGCCATCACGATCAGCGAAAGAGCTGTCCAGACGGCCACGTAGAGCACCGTCAGCACCACGACTGCAAACAGTCGACGTTCCGCCGGAAGGTCGAAGATCGATGCTGCAAGAGCAAGCACAAGGAGCATCGGCGCCAGCACCACGACGACACGCACTGCGAGCTTGACCATCAATACCGAGAGGGCCGACGTCGGCTGCGACTGAATAAGGTTCCACGTGCCGAGCTCTCGCTCAGATGACCAGACGTTGTGCGTCAGCGCAACGATGAAGAGTGGAACGATGTAGACCATGACGAAGGCGAGGTCGAAGTTCCCGAATGCGAAGAGCAGCGGATTGCCGGTGTCGCTGTCGTAGATCTGCCCCTGGAGCGCCAGGAGCCGAATCTTCAGGTTGAACGGCTGGACGTCACGCTGGCCAAGCGCGATGGGCGCCCACTCGGACGGTTCGTGCACCGTGTGAAAGAACAAGTAGAACAGCTGGTCGCCGGCATTCGCTGTCGGCGGCTGACTGGCCAGCGTCGCGCGGTGCTGCTCGGCTTGGAGGGCATGACTCTCAAGGATCGCGAATCGCTGGGCGTCGATGACGGTAGCCCCGTAGTAAACCGCGAAGAGGCATGCTGCCGACAGCAACACAATCCCCGCGGTGACCGCCGGCGACCGCCAGAGTTGCTGGAGTTCGAGCCGGGCGATCCTGCGCGCGACCATGTCGCCGATCCCGTCAGAACGCCGGGCGCGTGCGCGCGGCAATTCCTATGCTCGCAAGAAGCAGCCAGCAGACCACAGCAGCAATGCCGAGCGGCTGGCGGGCAAGTGCCCACGCGACCGTCGGCGTCGTAAAGGCCACTGCCGGCGTCGATTGCCAGAAGCGCTGTGGAATTCGCTGACGCGTTGGAGCGCCGTGTTCATCGACGCCGATATAGCGGTCGAGCGCCAGCGCCACCTCGTTGGTGTGGAGCTGGTTGAGGTGCTGGATGAGCGCGTACCGGTACTCCTCTGCCTGTCGCTCGAACTCGATGATATGTGGCAGATCGACGCCTGCGAGCGCGCCCGACACGGTCCGGATGGCGACGTACGGACTGAGAAACCCCGCCAGTGCGACGACCGTCCCCTGGCGCTGGTAGATGCCAACGAGCCCCGCCATGTACTCGCCGTATGCGGCGGCGGTCATCTTTTCGCTCTCCGTCATCACGAGACCGTTGTAATTGAACGGGAGGTCCTCGATCCGTGTGACTGCGTGGTCCGCGAGCGCTTGCGCTTTCAGTTTCGCGAACGTCGGGTCGTCGGGATTGTGGCTGTCGCCAAGCGTCCGCACGCGACGCTCGACCTCGGCTTCGAATGAGGCACGGCTCGGAAGCGGATACAGCATCGTGGCGACTGCCGGAAGCACCCTCGGAACAACCACCCACAACACGAGCCACATCCCTAGCAGCGTCACGAGGGCTCCTCGCGACGTGGAATGCCACGACGACACCAGGACGGCGATCCCTGCACACGTCGCCAGGTACAACGCGTAGCTGACCGTCAGGAGGAGCGCCCGGAGCATGACGTCAGAGGTCCCCTGGTCAACAGCCTCTGCTCCAATCCACGCGCCGACGAGGAGAACGCCCGGCCCCACGAGGCACGCCACGAGGAGCAGGCTGCCGCACAGTTTTCCCCACAAGAAGGATCGCCACGACGCGGCCTGGGACAGGAGCAACGCCAGCGTGTCCGCCTCGCGCTCGCGTGAAACGGACACTCCCGCCACCGCGAAGATCAGCAGCGGCACCAGCATCTGCAGCACCATCGCCATCGTCAGATCGCCGAAACGGCGTGTGCTCGAATCCTGCGCGGCATCGCTGAAGTTGGCGGTGTTCTGGCGATGGGCCTCCAAGAAGAGCGCGGTCCCCGCGTACGGCTCGTAGCCTCTATCGAAAAAGGCCAGCGGCGCACGCGGCCGAAATACCAGGTAGCCGTAGTGCGAGACGCGGTGAGGGTGACGGTCCGGCTGCGCGTTCCACTGCTCCTTCACCAGGTCCTGAAAGCGCGCGCGCTGCGCCTGGTCGCGGGCGTGCTGGGCGCGGCCGGCCAGCCCCGCGCCGATGAGCAGCAGCGTGACGAGTATTCCAAGCGCGGCGAGCGTGCCGGCCCGCCACGCCTGACGAAGCTCGTGGCGGGCGATCCGGAAGACGCTCATGGCGCCGGCGTACGAGACGCGCGCGCGGACGAGATCGTCAGCGCAATCGACGCCGTCCGCGGCTGTCCGGGCATGTTGCCCGCCCGCGCCGCGAACAGCGAGCTGGCGGCGTACTGCTTGTCGAAGACGTTCTCGACACGGAAGAGCAGTCGCAGCCGCGGCCCCATCTGCTGGAAGTAGTGGAGATCGACGACGGCGTACTCGGGCGCGCGGATGTTGGCGAACGGCTCCTCGCGTTCGGCGACGTACTCGACGCTGCCACCGACCGCCGCTCCCGCGGGAAGGTCGACACGCGTGAAGAAGCCCACTTCATGCGGCGCCGCGTTGGGCAGCCGGCGGCCTTCGAGCGACGGCACGACGTCACGAACGATCTCGGAGTCGAGGTAGGCGTAGTTGAACGCCAGATTCCATCGCGGCAGGACGGCGCCAGCAAGGTCGATCTCGACGCCGCGATTGCGCACCTCCCCCACAGCCAGCACGGCGTTGAAATCGTTGCCGGTCGGGCCGAGCGCGGGATCCGGACGGAGGACGTTCTTCTTCTCCGCATGGAAGTACGCGACCGTCAGCTGCACCCGGCTGTCGAGCCAGTCGCTTTTCGCGCCAACCTCCGCCTGCCGCGCCGTCTCCGGCTCGTGCGGGCCGTTGGCGGTCGGCGTCTACGACAGGACGGCGGCGCGATTGAACCCGTTCGCGACACTGCCATAGAGAGATACCTGCCGGTGCGGCTTGAAGACAAGGCCCGCGCGTCCGGTCACGGCGGTGTCCTCGCCCGCCAGTGGTTTACCGGCAGTGGTGCCCGTGTCGTCGTAGCGATCGACCCGGCCGCCCAGCAGCACGTTCCATCGCGGACCGAGCGTGATCAGGTCCTGCACGTAGGTGCCGGCGCGCATGGTGTCGGCGGTATCGTCGGAAAATCGGGCCGGCGTGAGGCCATACCTTGCGATGTTGACGGCGCCGTACACCGGGCTGGCCAGCGAGAGGGGCGGCACGGGACCGCCGGCGTTCTGCTGGCGCGCGGTGGCGAAGTGGAACAGGTGATCCTGATGCGTGACGTCAGCGCCGACCGTGAAGTCATGGCGTCCGCCGCGCCCGAGATTCGTCGGTGACGACAGTCCGATCGACCAGCTCCAGTCGTCGTTGGTGCGGAGCTGATCGCGGAACTCGCGCTGCATGACGACGCCGCCGGTGATACCGCGCGGCTCGTGATAGTTCTCGCGGCGGTCGTATGCGAGATACCGGAACGTGGAGTCGAGCGCGCGGCCGCCTGGGAGCGCCTGGTTGAGCGCCACCTGGAACACGTGGGCGTTGAGATCCGTGAAGTCGCCGGGCTCGGTCGCCGTCCACCGATAGTCGGCGAGGAAATCGCCCGCCGCATTCACCGGGACGCCGCGCAGCCGGTGTGCGCTGTTCGTTTGATCGATGTACTCATATTCGAAGCCAAAGGCCGAGCGGGCCGATGGCTTCCACGTGAGCGCGCCCGCCGCGTGGACGTTCCGCGTGTTCGCATTCAGGCGGAAGCTGTCGCGATCCTCGAAGTAGATGGCGCCGCGGTAGCGTAGCGTGCGCGCGGCATTGGCCGGCCCGGTGACCTCGGCCTCGCCCAATCCCTGGTGGTACGAGCCGGTGCCAATGGTCACGTGCGCGTCGAACTCCTCGCGCGGCTTCTTGGTGACGTAGTTGATGATGCCACCAGGTTCGCCCGCCCCGTAGAGCACGGACGAGGGTCCCTTGAGGACCTCGACCCGCTCGATGTTCGTCAGACGGAACTGGCTGGTGCTGAAGCCGGAGATGTTGACGTCGCCCTCGAGACTTCCGTAGGGGTTGCCTCGAATGCCGTTCACCAGCACCTCGCGCTGCGTGAACCCCCGCACGACCGTCGAGCTGTACGGACTGTCGCTCACCCCGCTCACGTGCTTGTAGAGGTCCTTGGTGTCGAGCGCGCCGATATCCTCGATGAGCGGAGCAGGGAGCACCGCAATCGCCTGCGGCACGTCGATGAGCGGCGCCGAAGTGCGAGCGGCGCGCGCGCTGGAATCGACGTAGTCGCTCAGTCGTCCTGTCACAGTGACTTCCTGCGCCAGCGTCGGCGCGGCCGGCAGTCGGATGTCGAGCGTCAGCGTGTCGCGTGCCGGCACCGTCACCGACTGCGACAGCGGCGCATAGCCGTCGCGGATAACGACGACGATTCGCGTGCCGGTGGGCACCTGGACAATCACGAAGCGTCCCTCGGCGTCGGTGAGTGCGTCGCGGGTGGTGTCGGCCACGAGCACGCGGGCGCGGGCGACCGGAAATTCGCCCGCCTCCGACAACACCTGACCCTGAATCGTGCCGACCTCCTGCGCGTGTGCGGCAACCGCCGCCGCGAGGCACAGCACGGCCGAGACGAATGCCTTCCTCACATGCCCTCCAGATGGATGAAAGGTGGAAGGCTAGAGGCGGCCCGGGCGTCGTGCACCCGTTACCTGGTGGATGGTGGTTTCCACCAGTCGAATAGTCGAGCCTCTGGCACCAGCAGCGCCGCCCGCCGTTACCCCTGTCAAGCCATAAGTAACGGTTACCGAGACGCGCATCGTCGCGCCAGAATTTCGGTTACCGAAGATTGAGAAGAAGAAGAGGCGCGTGGGGGCTG